>Ga0207714_1002747_pt1 | contig 10396 bp, 10 predicted proteins | sample PonA232FremontCA_2_FD_187270 | JGI IMG/M metagenome (GOLD analysis project Ga0207714, IMG submission 187270) | Marine sediment microbial community from Fremont, CA, USA - Pond A23 Sediment 2 (SPAdes) | ecosystem: Environmental > Aquatic > Marine > Unclassified | place: USA: Fremont, California... | reverse complement strand
GAGGCCGATGAACTGCTCGCCGAACTCGCGGGCGATGTTGACCTGATGGAGGCTTGCGAGCGTCGTCAGATCGCGCGTCTTGGCCGTCTCGCGAAGATACGCCATCACCGTCTCCGCACTCGACGGATCGAGGCTGGCTACCGGTTCGTCGGCGAGCAGGAGCTCGGGTTGCTGAACCAGCGCGCGAGCGATCCCGACCCGCTGCTGTTGGCCGCCGCTCATACTGCGCACCGTCTGACCGGCCTCATCGAGCAGACCGACCGTTTCCAACGCTTCAAGCGCGAGTTCCTTCTCCGCGGCAGGCTGGCGGCTGAGCAGGCTCCGGAGGAACCCGGTTCGGTTGAGCGTCCCGGTGAGGGCGTTGCTGTAGGCACTCAGCTCCTCGACGAGGTTGTGTTGCTGGAACACCATCCCGACATCCGACCGCGAGTTGGTGATCTCCTCGTCGTCGATGTAGACACCCCCAGACGTTGGCTCGGTCAGCCCGTTGAGGATGCGCAACAGCGTCGATTTGCCGGCCCCGGATTCGCCGAGGACGACGGCGAAGGTTCCGTCCGGGATCTCGAAGGAAACCTCCGAGAGGGCCGTCGTCTCGCTGTATCGCTTCGTCAGGTTCTCGACACGGAGTACCATCGGTCGTTAGAGCTGACCCAGATCGACGTTGAGCGTATCGATCACGTCGATAACCGGCTGATAGTCGTCGATGCTGGCCTCCGTTACCGCGGTCAGTGGGTTTGCAACGTCACCATCTGGCTCCCGGAGCGTGCCGTCATCGATACCGACGATCGCCTCTTCGATATCCGACCGCAGCGGATGCTCCCAGTTGCTGCGCGCGATGATGGGAGAGAAGGGGAGTGACGTTGAGGCCTCGACCAGCTGCAGTTCGGGCGACTCCGTCCCAACCTCGTCGTCCCACCGTCCGGAACCCTCGCGGACGCGATCCGGCCACTGGTCTTCCGGGATATGGTTCAACAGCACCGCGATGTCACAGCCACAGGCGACGACATCGTCCCGATTGATCAGCGTCTGAACAGCGTTGCGGTGACTCCCCGTCCACTCGCCGTTGTAATCGACCGGATCGCCGTACGGGGCTTCACCGGTGTCAAGCCCGGCTTGGTTCAGCATGTAGTTGGGGTACAGCGAGCCGCTGGTCGATGGTCGATCCGCAAACGCGATCGTTTTCCCCTCGATGTCGGTGGGCTCCTCGATGTCGGAGTCGGGCAGCGTTGCGAGCGCCGAGAAATACACCGACGCACCGCCTTCCTCGACGATGCCGACGACATCGATCTGCTCCGGGTTCGCAAGCAGGACGATGTCGCTGCGTGTCATCTCGGCTTGGTTGTTGATGAGGGCCTGACCGATCGCCGAGGTGTTGTCCGCAAAGTCGACGTTGAACTCCGCATCGGGAACCGCCGAGCGAACATGCTCTCTGAACGGTTCCCACATCTCCTCGGTATCACCCGGCGTTTCCCCCGGCGTCTCAAGAAAGCTCACCGGCTCGTAGTCGTTGCTCGACGACCCATCATCAGCACCGTCACCGGAACTCCCATCGGAGCTGCCAGAAGAACTATCTGAGCTACAGCCCGCGAGACCAGCTGTCAGTGCCACACCGGTGCTCTGAAGCACGCGTCGACGTGTTTGATCTGCCATCACCTCGATGTGGACGAAATCTGTACTTATGCACTTATAATATCTGTACGAAATGATATGTGGCGGTATTGGTGGCTAATACACCACAATAGCACTATATAGAGCTGTTATCGGTAATGCTGCTGGATGGCAAGTTCGGCGATATTCCCCCCATACTCAGCCGTGCGTTCAAGACTGTCTAAGAGAAGGCCCCAGCGAAAGGCCTCCGGCGCATGGTCGCTCTCGTACAGCACCCGATCCAGCTCCCCGATCCCCGTTGTGATCGCTTCACGTTCGGCCAGCGCGTCGTAGGCGAGACCGATATCGGTCTCCGAGAGGATTGGCTCGGTCGCATCCCAGATCAGCGAGCGAGCGTCCTGGCCGAACGATTTGACCTGTCGACTGAGGTCGCCGTCGGGGGCGTGCGGCTGGTCGATGGCAACGCGTGCGATCTTTTCGGCATGGTCGGCGATCCGTTCGAGCTGTCGTGCGAGATAGTAGTAGGCGAACAGTTCGGCCCGAGTAAACTCGAGTTTCTGAACCTCACCGAGGTCGGTTAGTGTTCGCTGAAAGTGCCGACTGACGAGACGGAAGAGCTTGTCAGCCTCGGTGTCGCGGTCGATAACGTCGCGTGCCAGCGTTGTATCATCCGTGAGCACCGCACTGATCGCGTCCTCGTGCATGGTGTCGGCGATCAGTCGGAGGCGGATCGTACTCTTGAGAATAGAAACGTTGTCAGCATCCATCAGGTTTCGGACGATCAGTTCCCACTCGTCGACTTCGAGGATCTCAAACCCGGTCAGATCGGTGACGATGTCTCTGACACACCGCTCTTGGTCGTCGATCTCACCGGCTCGGTCGCGGATGTGGATCTTGTCGACGCCGATGAGATACAGCCCGGTGACGGTCTCTCGTAGCTCCGCCTCATCGATGTCGCCTGCATCGATCGTGACTGAACGGCCATCCGCATCAGCCTTCTCGGCGGCCTCTACCAGGAGAGAGCCGTCCGCGTTCGGATAGAGATAGAGCAACGATCCCGCCGTAATATCGTGCTCCTCGGCCCAGAACTTCGGCAGCGATACGGTGAACGTCGTCCCACCTGAAAGCTGGACTTTCCGTGTTTCCATGGCTACAGGCAGGATTGACCCCTGGGTGTGTAGGCGTTTGTATGTTGGTAACAAAGAGATGTGGACGGCTACATAGCGTTGGTAGCGGTGGAGAGCCCTCCGGAGACGCCTGTCTTGTACGGTGATCAAACCTAACACAGCGATGGGTGTTGGCTCCGGGTATGCCACAGAACACGGCGTCTGCCGGACAGCTCCATAGCAGGGAACGGACGCTAGCGACGGTTATCGAGGCCATCGACACCGACGCGCCGGCGACAAAGGCGAAGCTGGCTGAGGCGGTTGGGCTCTCGCCGAACTATCTCTCGGAGGTGCTCCAAGAGCTCAAATCGAAGGGGATGGTGCGGAAAGCCTACGTCGTCGACGACAGTGCTATCTTCAGCCACGTGGAGGATGTGTCGAACCTCTGGCAGTCCGCCGTAGACCAGGAGGTGCAGGCTACTGAGGGGTTGTTCGATCGCCTCCAACGGCTCAACGACGTGACGCTCAAACAGTACCGGGCGGCGAAAGCCGCCTTTTGTGGGGAGGCTGTCGCCGAAGCGGCCGATCAGCTTGAACCCCTCACCAACGAACGGTATTCGGCTGTGCTGAGCGAGCTCAGATCCTACACGATCACAACCGACTGGCCCGGCAACCGTATCGCGGCGGCGTTGGCGACGATCGCGGTCAACCTCGAAATCACCGGCGACCGGGCGTGTCTGATCGCCGACGCGGTCGAAGAGACCGACGCAACGCCGACAGGCGCGGTACACGAGCGCACCGTCGAGATATTCGAGGCCGGCGAGCGCATCAATGAGTACGTTGAGGCCATCCTCTTCGACCGGGACGTTGAGATGTTGGAGACGCTGCATGCGACCGAACGAACCGTCCATCGTGACCTCCAGGAGCTGTTCGAACTTGTGACCGCCTACGATCCCGACACCTACGGCTATCTCGTGACCGTCACCCGAACGCTCGAACGGATCATCCACTACTGGGTCAGTGCCGCCGAAACGGCCGTCAGGATCCATACCGGCCTCGATCCCGGACATATCGGAATCTGACAACCGAAGACGGGAAACAGCAACAGCGCAAACCGAACCTCACTCCAGTGCTGTCGTGTCCACCTGTTCGGGTGCGTATCGATCCAGGAAGACCGCTTTATCACGGAACGCGGCAAGTCGCTCAGACAGCATCTCGTGATCCCAGTCCCACCACTCGGTCGCTTCGATGCGAGCCGCGGTTTCGGGGTCGAACCGCCGGCGGATCGGTTCGGCCGGGACGCCCGCAACGATGGTGTAGGGATCGACATCTGCGGTGACGACTGCTCCCGCTCCAACGACCGCGCCGTTCCCGATCGTGACGCCCGGGAGGACGATCGCCCCGTGACCGATCCAGACATCATGGCCGACTTCCACGGGCTGATCGGCCCGCCAGTCGAAGATCGAGGCATCGTCCTCACCCAGATCATACATTGCCGCACGGTAGGTGAAGTGGTGAGCAGTCGGGCGATCGATCGGGTGGTTCGTCGGGCCCAAGCGGGCGTCGCTTGCGATACTACCGAACGTGCCGATCGTCGTAAAATCCAGTTGTGCCCGCTCCATCACGTAGGTGTACTCACCCAGCGTTGACTCATTGAGCCGCGCGCCGCGGCGAACCTCAGTCCATCTGCCCAGTTCGGACTCATTGATCGAAACGGGGTCATGCAGGGTTGGTTCGGGCGACAGCGTGCGGCTGCGGTCAGGGCCGTACGACTCGTAGTAGGGCATGGTCAGCGGCGACCCACTGTCGAAGAGAGGATCTTCCGTGGGGCGTTGACAAACACCTCGATGATGCCAGATTGCTCGATATCGTCGTCCTCACGCAGTGCCGACCGGACGCGCTGGCTGATCAGCTCGACCGATCCGGCAAGCAGGAAGATGAGGATAATACAGGCCATCATCTCCGTGTAGTTGAACGTCTGCCGTTGGACGTACAGCTCAAGGCCGAGTCCGCCGGCTCCGATGATGCCGAGCCCGATCGCCGCCCGGACGTTGTGTTCAAGATCGAACGCGATCCAGGCGATAAACTGGCGGAATACTTGGCTCAACATCCCGAAGGAGACGATCTGGGAGCTGTTTGCCCCGGTTGATCGGATCCCCTCGATCGGCCCGTCTTCGATCTCCTCAAGCTCGTCGGTAAACAGTCGGCCGAGATAGCCGGTGGTGTCGACCATGATCGCCAAGGCACCGGTAAACGGGGTGACCCCGGCCAGCGGGATCAGAATAAGAAACCACACCAGCCCCGGGATCGCCCGAATGAGACTCATCGTTGCGCGGAACCCGAAATTAAACGGGTAGGGGATGACCCGCTCGCTGGACATAACGCCAAAGAACAACGCGAGCGGCAGCCCCAGAACCGTCCCGGCAAACGCGACGGCCATCGTGACGAACATCGCACCCCAGACGATCTCTCCACCCTCAACGGTGAGGATGAGGTTTTCCTCGACGATGAAGCTCAGATACGCCCCGAGATCAACAAACGGAATCCCGAAGTAGGTCGTCGGGGGGAAATAGCCCAACAACGCCTCATAGAACTGATCGACTTGGCCGACGATCTCTGCGAGACTAAACTCGATAAGACGAAGGCTCGCATAAAACAGCAGGTAGGTGGCGATGAGTCCGCCGACCATCCAGAGCCGCCGCTTCGTCTTCCGGCGTTTCATATCCTGGAGCTTCTGTTCGGCCGGGGAGTCGCCGATAGCATCAACACCGAAATACGTCGCCAGCGAATCCAGTTTCGAGGGTGGCGCGCTCATGCCTCGATCACCTGCTCGATGTCGCCGACGACTTCCTCGCGCGATCCGTTCTCGGGTGTGCTCGCTTGTTCGGCAAGGCTCACCGTTTCAACGCTTCCGTAGAGATCGTCGATGAGTTCCGGGGTGAGTTCTCCACGTTCCACATCGAAGAGCTTCTGTCCATCACGCAGTCCGATAAACCGGTCACCGAAGTGAGCAGCAACGTTTACCTGGTGGAGGCTGACGAGCGCGGTCACATCGTGTTCCTTGGCGGCCTTCCGGAGATACGTCATCACCGTCTCAGCACTTGAGGGATCAAGACTGGCGACCGGCTCGTCGGCCAGCAGACAGCGGGGATCCTGCACGAGTGCTCTGGCGATCCCAACCCGCTGCTGTTGGCCGCCGGACATCTGTGATACCTTTTGATGGCTCTCTTCGAGGAGGCCAACGGTTTCAAGCGATTCCAAGGCCCGAACTTTGTCCTCGGTGGCTTGCCACTGCAGCATGCTTCGGAGCATCGAAACCCGGCTGAGCGAGCCGGTGAGCGCGTTCAGATACGCCGAGACACCGTCGACAAGGTTGTGCTGCTGGAAGATCATCCCAACAGCCGTCTGGGAGCCCGAGATCTCCTCGCCGTCAAGCGAGATCGACCCCTCGGTCGGTTCGGTCAGTCCGTTCACACAGCGCAGCAGCGTCGACTTGCCGGCACCTGATTCGCCCAACAGGACGACGAATTCATCTTCGATCTCGAAGGAGACCTCTTCGAGCGCGGTTACCTCCCCATACTGCTTTGACAGATTCTCGACTGTGAGTTTGCTCATTGTAACACTCGAAGGGGAGATTATTCGCCGGGCTCGATCCCGACTGCGTTCATCCGTTCGATGATCGGTTCGTAGTCCTCTATCGACGTATCGGTGAGCGTGGTGAACGGGAGCTCATCCTCGTTGTAATCTTCCGGATAATGCTCCTCGATCTGGGCCTTATCGGAGCCTCGAAGCACCTCCCCGACCTCCTGTTTGATATCGGACTCCCACGTTCTCCGCGCGTACATCGGCTGTTTTGGGATCGGGAACGACCACCAAACGGCCTTGAACTCCGGCGTTTCGGTTCCCATCGTATCGAGGAACGAACTGTTCTCCTCGACCCGGTCAGGGACTTCAGTTCCCTCTGGGAGGTGTGGGATCCCATTTCCGCCCCAGGTTGTCGCTCCGTCGGCTTGTCCCGCCGCGACCCGCTGAAGGGCCTGGTCGTGGTCGGTCCAACTCCCCTCGAAATCAACCGGATCACCTTTCGGTGCTTCCCCGATGTCGAGGCCGGCTTCCTGCAGCGCGTACAGCGCGAAGATCGAGCCGCTTGTCGAAAGCCGGTCGGCGAATGCCCACGTCCGCCCCTCGACATCCGCTGGCCCTCCGATCTCCGATTCCTCCGGCGGAACCACCATCAGCGAGAAGTAGAACGCCGACCCACCGGTCACGGTGGAGCCGTAGATATCCATCTTATCTGGGTTCGCCAACACCGTCACGTCGTCCATCCCGATCTCGGCCTGCTCGCTTTCGAGGGCGGGCAGGATCGCCGAGTAGTCTGTCGGCACCGTCATCTCAAACGTCGCGCCATCGATCTCCGCGTTGAGCAGGTTCTGAACGGGTTTGTACCGGCGTCGGGCATCCGCCGGCGTGCCCGGCGTCAACAACATCGTCACCGTGTTTTCGCCCTCACCACTGCTGCCGATGACACCACCACAGCCTGCCAGTCCCGTCGTGAGCGCGGTCGCCGCGCCGGCGGCAACGAAGTGTCGCCGACCCACCGATTCTGTTCGGCTGTTGCTGTCCGATTTCGATGCGTCCTGACCGGTGTCGCCCTGTCTGTCAGACATCAGTTTCGGGCTGGAAAACGAGGGTAATAACAGTTGACTGGGGAGAGTCCGAACCCCCCATGTCGCCGATGATTGCCGTCGGGTTCGGCCTGCAGCCAGCACAGTGCGTATGTACTCGTACAGACGCGATGAGCTGATCGGTGGAAACAACCCAGACGACGAGGGATCCATAGAGAGTCCCGAGAGAAGCTTTATGCGATCGTTTTCGTGTGCTTCGGCCGAACCATGGCTGATCCGCACGACAGATCCGACCGCTTCGAGTTGATCGCCGCCTGCGACGAGGAAACGCTCGCCGGCTTCGCCAACGATGTGCTCGAAGACGACCCGCCGCTGTTGATCCGGCAAGACCCCCGACCAAAGCTGCTGCTGCAACAGGTGCAGGAACCCGTTGAGCGACGACCGTTTAACCTTGGTGAGGTCGTCGTCACTCCCGCCGAGGTCAAACTCGGTGACACCCGTGGGTTTGCGATGGTTCCCGGCAAAAAGGAACGAGCCGCACTGTCAGGAGCGATCGTCGATGCCGCCGTGGCCGCAGCGCACGAACAGACACCGGCTATCGTCGAGGAGCTCCGAGCGGTGGAAGCCCGACAGCGTGACCAACACCGGCAGTCGTGGGCCGAGAGCCGCCACACGACCGTCACCTTCGAGACGATGGAGGAACAGCGGTGAGAGCACTCGGTATCGACCCGGTTCACGATACGCGTCGGACGTTCGATGGGCTGCTCTCGGCGATGAGTCGACCTGGGAGTATCCATACCGTTCCGGCTCCCGCCGATCACGCGATCATCACAACGTTGGTCGACCACGAGGTCACAGTTGCAACCAGCGACGAGGTGCTGGAAAAAGCCCTCTCGGAACAGGGCCGTTTCAACCCAGCATCACCGGACGAGGCAAGCGTGGTTCACGTGTCGGATCACACTACAGTGGACGTACGGAACTGCAAGCGTGGCTCACTTGTCGAGCCGAGCGACGGCGCGACGATCATCTATCGCGTCGAGGCGGTCGCAACCGGCGACGCCGACGAAACGATGGTTACGCTCTCGGGGCCGGGTGTCGATGGGGATCGGACACTGTCAGTGGCACTGCCCGAGTCCGAGCTGTCGGCACTCGCGGCGGTTCAGTCGGAGTACCCGCGTGGTGTCGACGCCGTGTTCGCCACCGAAGATCGGCTTGCAGCGATCCCACGGTCGGTAACAGTGGAGGTGGCCTAAATGGGATACGTCGCGGTCACAGCCGGCGAGGAAGTGATCAAACGCGCCGAGCAGCTGTTCGAGAAACAGCGTACGGAGGGGAGTTCGGCCGACCTCGGGATCGACCAACTGGATGAACAGCTCAGCCGCCTGACCGCCCAGGTCATGAGCGAAAGCGGCCTCTACGCGCCGCGGCTGGCGGCACTGGCGGTCAAGCAGGCCCAAGGTGACACCATCGAAGCGGCGTTTCTGCTACGAGCGTACCGCTCGACGCTTGAACGATACGACGAGACGATCACCGCCGACCCACGCGAGATGATCGCCAGTCGACGCGTCTCGCCGGCGTTCAAGGACGTGCCGGGTGGACAGATCCTCGGTGCAACCAAGGATTACACACAGCGACTGCTTGATTTCGCGCTTGCGGAGACGGAGCGAACGGATCCAACCGGCGACTGGGACGTTGCGGATGCGGGTGCTCCCGACCGGCTGACAAACGTCACGGAACTGCTCCGTGAGGAGGATCTCCTACACGAACCTGACGAGCCCGATATCGAGGAGCCGACCGACACCACACGGGAGTCGGTGTCGCATCCGCCCGACCGTGACGCGGTGCTGCAAGAACTTGCCCGCGGCGAGACGGGAGCGATAACCGCGCTGGGCTACTCGGCACTGCGGGGGTACGGCCAGGTTCACCCGACGCTCGCGGAGGTTCGTGTCGGTCGGCTCCCGGTTCGGATCGAACACCCATACACCGGTGAACCGGTGACGGTCACCCACACTGACGTGACCGAATCGGAGGCGGTTGTGCCGGTCTACGAGAAGCGTGAAGATCCGCAGTTCGCCTTCGGCTACGGGCTGACGTTCGGTCGCAACGAGCGCAAGGCGATCGGAATGACGGTTCTTGACGCCTCACTCCAACTTGACAGCGAGGCAGAACCGGCCGAAAACGCCGAGTTCGTCCTTGATACGATCGACGGCATGGATTCGTTTGGGTTCATCGAACACCTCAAACTCCCCCACTACGTCACCTTCCAGTCGATTCTCGACCGCATCCGGTCGATCCGCGAACGCCAAGGGATGTCGGAGAAGGATTCCGCCGACACAGATCACGAGACCCCGCCGGTCGCGGAGGTGAGCAACGATGACTGAGAGCACGGGCGATCACGAGGGCGACCAGACCACCGCCAACGACGAAACTGACGGCGGCACACGTGTCACGTCGGACTCCGTCGACGGCGCGCTTGCCGACATCGAGACAAAAGGGGTCGCCGGCTACAACTACGCCTATCTCGACGAGCACACGAAACGGGAGGTGCGGCGGGCGATGCTGAAGGCTGTCGCCATCCCCGGCCATCAGGTTCCCTATGCCTCACGGCCGATGCCGCTGGCCCGTGGCTGGGGAACCGGCGGCATCCAGGCGTCGCTATCGCTGCTTGGCCCGACAGACACGTTCAAAGTGATCGACCAGGGGGCCGACGAGAGTGTCAACGCCGCCAATATCCGCCGGCTTGCCGCCGATACCGCCGACGTGGAGACGACAACCGACACCACCGCCGCGGATGTGATCCAGAGCCGCCACCGCATCCCCGAGGAGGTGTTGACCGATGAACAACGCCTCGTGTTGCAGGTGCCGATCACCGATGCCCTGCGGAAGGTTGATCCCTCGGATGCGGCCAACCGACGGCGACACGCCCACCGGAACTACGGAAAGATGTGGGTGCACCTCTACGAGAACGTCGTCGAGTACGGCGAGATCAACATCGCCTCGCGGTATCCAACGATGGTTGCGGGTCGGTATCTGATGGATCCCTCACCGATCCCCCGG
>Ga0207714_1002746_pt1 | contig 10397 bp, 7 predicted proteins | sample PonA232FremontCA_2_FD_187270 | JGI IMG/M metagenome (GOLD analysis project Ga0207714, IMG submission 187270) | Marine sediment microbial community from Fremont, CA, USA - Pond A23 Sediment 2 (SPAdes) | ecosystem: Environmental > Aquatic > Marine > Unclassified | place: USA: Fremont, California... | reverse complement strand
TGGATCTCGCCTCCGAGGGCCAGGCCCCGAGCCGCACCGAGCTCGAGACCATGCATCGCCACAAAACGGGGTCCTTGATACGTGCCTGCGTCCAGCTCGGTGCCTTGGCCGCCCCCCAGGCCGGCGAGGCGGATCGGGCGGCCTTGGATGGCTTTGCCGCCGCCATCGGCCTAGCTTTCCAGGTCCAGGACGATGTCCTCGACATCACCGGCGACACCAGCGTGACCGGCAAGAGCACGGGCGGCGATATCTCCCAAGACAAGGCCACCTTCCCGGCCCTATTGGGGATTGACGGCGCTCGTGCCTACGCGCACCAGCTCCGCGACGACGCCCTGGCCGCTCTGAGCGGCTACGGCGATGAGGCCCAGGGCCTGCGAGAACTGGCGGATTTCGTCGTAGCACGCGACCACTAGGGCAGATACTCCGATGACCCGAATCACCGTCCACGGCTTCCACCGCGACGCCTACGGCCAGGTCAATAACGCACGCTATCTCTAGTTCCTGGAGGCGACACGCTGGAACCATCCGCAGGCCCAGCAGGCTCGGCAATGGTGGCATGACCAGGGCTATGCCTTTGTGATCGCGACCATCAACATCAGCGGATCACCCAGCTAGCCTGGGTGATCGGCTGGCGGTAACCGTCGCCCTGGGCGAACTGGGTGACACAAGCGCACGGCCCCATCAGGCGATTCGGGCCCGGATCGTGCGGTAGCCCGAAGATAACTCAACCGTGGAGCGACGGGCGTACCATTGAGGATCGCTTCACGACTCATTCGAGCGAGTCACCAGCCGACAGAGTCCATAAGCGGGGCTTCCACCCGGGCCCAGCGAGCGCGACATAGCCGCCAATCCCGCTGATACGCCGCCCAACGCTCAGCGATTAACGCCGTTGGACCAAAACGACGCCGTCACCGGCTCGACAAACGCCGTCTAAATCAGGATCATGCGCAGGTCCAACGCAACCCCCTGGATGTACGCGTGATCGAGAACCTTCGCAATATCGCCCTAATCGCCCACGTCGACCACGGCAAGACCACGCTGGTCGATCAGCTCCTGCATCAGTCCGGCACGCTCGAGGCCAAAGCGGGCGACGACCGGATCATGGACTCCAACGATCTGGAGCGCGAGCGCGGTATCACCATCCTATCGAAGAACACCGCGATCGAGTGGCGCGACTATCGCATCAACATCGTGGACACGCCCGGCCACGCCGACTTCGGCGGTGAGGTCGAGCGTGTGCTGTCCATGGTCGACTCCGTGTTGCTGCTCGTGGACGCCGTCGATGGCCCCATGCCGCAGACCCGGTTCGTGCTCCAGAAGGCGCTGGCAAAGGGACTCCAGCCCATCGTGGTCATTAACAAGATCGACCGCGAGGGTGCCCGGCCCGATTGGGTGCTCAACGAGACCTTCGATCTGTTCGACAACCTCGGCGCCGAGGACGACCAGCTCGACTTCCCCGTGCTCTACGCCTCGGCGCTGGACGGCTACGCCAGCGCCGATCCGGAGGCCCGTAGCGGGGATATGCTGCCGCTGCTCGAGGCCATCCGGGATAAGGTTCCTCATCCCGATGTGGACCCCGACGGGCCATTCCAGATGCAGGTCAGCTCGCTGGACTACAACACCTACGTCGGCGTGATCGGCATCGGGCGGATCAAGCGCGGTCGCGTTAGCACCAACACGCAGCTCGCCATAGTCGACCGCAATGGCACCAAGCGTAACGGTCGCCTGCTCCAGGTCCTCGGTTTCATGGGCCTGCAGCGCACCGAGGTCAGCGAGGCCCAGGCCGGCGATATCATCGCGTTTACCGGCATTAGCGACGCCAACATCTCCGACACGCTCTGCGACCCCGCCCAGCCGGAGGCGCTACCGGCCCTGACGGTCGACGAGCCCACGGTCTCGATGTCCTTCCAGGTCAACACCTCGCCGTTCGCCGGGCGCGACGGGCAGTTCGTGACCTCGCGCCAGATCCGGGACCGGCTCATGCAGGAGCTCCAACACAACGTGGCCCTGCGCGTTGAGGACACCGAGGATCCCGAGCGCTTCGAGGTCTCCGGGCGCGGCGAGCTGCATCTGGCCGTGCTCATCGAGAACATGCGCCGTGAGGGCTACGAGCTCGGTGTCTCACGCCCGCAGGTCATCATGCGCGAGATCGACGGCGTCAGGCAGGAGCCTTACGAGCATCTCACCATCGACGTCAACGAGGACTACCAGGGCGCCGTCATGGAGAAGGTCGGCGAGCGTGGCGGTGAGATGAGCAACATGCTGCCCGACGGCAAGGGCCGCGTGCGCCTGGATTATAAGATCCCGGCGCGTGGCCTGATCGGCTTCCGCACGGAATTCCTGACCGCCACCTCGGGCACGGGCGTGATGTACCACGTGTTCGATAGCTACGGCCCGGTCAAGAAGGGCGTCTACGGCCAGCGCTACAACGGCGTGATGATCGCCATGGCCACCGGCAAGGCCGTGGCCTACGCGCTGTTCAATCTGCAAGACCGCGGCACCATGTTCATCGAGCACGGCGACGAGGTCTACGAGGGCATGGTCATCGGCATTAACGCTCGCAATGACGACATGACCGTCAACCCGCTTAAGGCCAAGCAGCTGACCAACGTACGGGCGGCCGGCTCGGACGAGGCGCTAGACGTCAGCCCGCCGCTGAAGATGACCCTCGAGCAGGCCCTGGAGTTCATCGACGACGACGAGCTCGTCGAGGTCACGCCCACGGCCGTGCGCATCCGCAAGAAGCTACTCACCGAGAACGAGCGCAAGCGCTTCTCGCGGCAAAAGCAGTAGGCGGATCGCCGATTCAGGCCGGCACTCGGCCGTCCAGCACGGTCGAGCGCGCTCGCCAGTCGGGCATGGCCGCGTCCATGAGCCCATAGAAGCGCGGCGAGTGGTTGAGCTCGCGCAGATGGCAAAGTTCGTGGACCAGCACGTAGTCGATGAGGCCGATCCCACGCTCGACGAGATGGGTGTTGAGCTTAATGACCCGCGTGTTGGTGCAGCTGCCCCAGCGTCGGCGCATGCGTTGCCGGCATAGGCTCGGCGCCGGTAGGCCCCAGTGGGCGAGCGCAGCACGCCAGCGACGCAGCCGCCAACTGAACACCCGCTCAGCCTGCTGGTTGTACCACTGCTGCACCAGGGCCGCGGCGTGATCGCGACGCTCGGGCGACGGCAGGGTTAGCGCCAGCTCATCGCCCCGCCGGCTAACGCCCCGGCGCGATCCGTGGCCGACCGTGAGCCGGAGATATCTCCCAAGAAACGGCTGGGCCTCGCCGTGTTCGTAGGTCCATTCGGGGCGCGGAGCGGGCAGATTCGCCAGATGACGGCGCACCCAGGAGCGGCGCGAGTCGAGAAAATCGCGCATGAGGGCCTGGGGGCAGCTACGCGGGGCGCGCAGCTCCAGTCGGGGACCAGGGTGGAGCTTGAGGGCAATGGTCCGCCGCCGCGGCGAGCGGTGCACCGTCACCGGAATGGCCTGGCCATCGATGTCGAGCTGCCAGTCGCTCATACGGTCAGCGGCGGCTCCTCCAGGGCGGCGGTCTGCTCACGCAGCGCCAGGAGGTGATCCTCCCAATAGCGCCCATCCGCGAACCACGGGAAGGCATGGGGGAACGCGGGATCGTGCCAGCGCTGCGCTAGCCACGCACTAAAGCGCATGTAGCGCAGCGTGCGCAGCGCCTCTAGAAGGTGGAGCTCGCGGCGGTCGAGCTCGCGGAAGTCCTCGTAGCCGGCCACGATGTCGGCCAACTGTTCCGTCATCTCGCGACGATCGCCGCTCAGCAGCATCCATAGATCCTGGATCGCGGGGCCCTGGCGGGCGTCGTCGAGATCCACGAAGTGGGGCCCAGCATCGGTCCAGAAGATATTGCCGGGGTGACAGTCGCCGTGCAGACGTAGTGACGTATAGCCGCCGGCGCGCTCGAAGGCAGCGGGCACGAGCTTGGCGAGATCCGCGGTGACGCTGACATACGCCTCGCGCAAGTAGTCCGGGACCCAGCCATCGGCGAGCAGCCAGTCGCGAACCTCGGTGACGGCCTCCGGGCCGATGCGCTCGCGATGCTCGAAGCCGCTGACCGCACCCACGTTATGGAGCTGGGCGAGCATCCGCCCCAGGCGCTCGAGCTGATCCGAGTCATCCACCTCGGGCGCACGGCCCCCGCGGCGCGGATAAACCGCGAAGCGGAAACCGCGATACCAATGCAGCGTCGCGCCCTCGCCGGCGACCGGGGGCACAACGGCCACATCGCGGTCGACGAGCTCCTGGCTGAAGGCGTGCTCCTCGCGAATGGCGTTATCGGACCAGCGTTCGGGCCGATAGAACTTGGCGATGACGGGCACGTCGTCCTCGATGCCCACCTGGTAGACGCGATTCTCGTAGCTATTGAGCGCCAGCAGATGGCCGTCGGTGCGGTAGCCCAGGGTGTCCACGGCATCCAGGATGACGTCGGGTTGCAGGGCCGTGAACGGATGATCGGTACTCACGGTAGGGCACACCCCAGCCGAGTCGTTCGCGATCGCGACGGCGTGGCTGCGGTCGGCCGGTGGACAGGCTGGCGCATCCGGTCTCCTGTAGCGGCGCGGACCCTACTATACTAGGCCGGTCATGGCGTATACCACGTAGGCGGCGCCGATCACTAGCCGCCGCCCGTTTCGCCGGCCACACCATCAGCCAAATCGTATCAACGGCAACCAGGAGCCCGCATGCTGCTCACGCTGCGCGATATCCAGCTCCAGATCGGGGCGCAGACCCTAATCGACGGCGGCACGCTAACCATCGAGGCCGGCGAGCGCGTCGCCCTCATCGGCCGCAACGGCAGCGGTAAATCCACCCTGCTGCGCATCGTCACCGGGGAGGTCGAACCCGATCGCGGTCTTCGCGAGCTGCGCCAGGGGGCGCGCGTAACCGGCCTGCCCCAGGCGCCGCCCGGCAAGCGCCCGGGCACGGTCTTCGAGGTCGTCGCGGAGGGGCTGGGGCGCCCCGGCGAGCTGGCCCGCCGGCACCACGAGGTCGCTCAGCGGCTGGCGGCGGGCGACGACAGCGCCGCCAACGAGCTGCAGTCCCTCGATGAGGAGCTCACCGCCAACAACGCCTGGCAGACCGCGCATCAGGTCGAGCAGGTCCTCACGCGCCTGGGGCTGCCCTCGGAAGAGGCCTTCGCCAACCTCTCCGGCGGCGTGCAACGGCGGGCCATGCTGGCCCGCGCCCTGGTGGCGGACCCTGACCTGCTGGTCCTGGACGAGCCCACCAACCACCTGGATATCGAGACCATCCGCTGGCTCGAGGACTATCTGATCAACCTGCCCTGCGCCCTGCTGTTCGTCAGCCATGACCGCTCCTTCCTCGATCGTATCGCGACGCGCATCGTGGATCTGGACCGCGGCCAGCTCACCAGCTGGCCAGGTAACTACGCCGAGTTCGAGCGCCGCAAGGCCGAGGCCCTCGCCGCGGAGGAGAAGGCCCGTGCCGAGTTCGACAAGAAGCTCGCCCAGGAGGAGGCCTGGATCCGGCAGGGTGTGAAGGCGCGCCGCAAGCGCAACGAGGGCCGAGTCCGCGAGCTCCAGGCCATGCGCGAGCAGCGCCGCCAGCGCCGTGAGCGCTCCGGGCGCGCGGAGGTCACCATGCAGGAGGCCGAAAAGTCCGGGCGTCTCGTCATTCGAGCCGAAGGCCTGCGCGTCGAACGCGGCGATCACCCCGTGGTGGCAAACCTGGACCTGGACATCCTGCGCGGCGACCGCATCGGCCTCGTTGGCCCCAACGGCGTCGGCAAGACCAGCCTCATCGAGGCCCTTCTGGGAAACATCGAGCCGAGCGCTGGACGCGTCGCCCACGGCACGCACCTATCGGTGGCCTACTTCGACCAGCAACGCGCCGCCCTCGACGAGGACGCCTCCATCATTGACAACGTCGCCGGCGGCAGCGAGCACATCACCGTTGACGGGCGCTCGAAGCACATCATCGGTTACCTGCAGGACTTCCTGTTCTCCGGCTCCCAGGCCCGAGGCCCGGTGCGCAACCTCTCCGGCGGCGAGCGCAGCCGGGTACTACTCGCCCGGTTATTCGCCCAGCCCGCCAATGTCCTGGTGCTCGACGAGCCCACCAACGATCTGGACATCGAGACCCTGGAGGTCCTGGAGGCACGGCTGGCCGCGTTTACGGGCACCGTGCTGCTCGTTAGCCACGACCGCACCTTCCTGGACAATGCCGTGACCAGCCTCCTGGTCTTTGCGGGCCAGGGTCGCGTTAGCGAGCACGTCGGCGGCTATTCCGACTGGGCCGAGGATCAGGCCAGCGCCAAGGCGGCTGGCCGGAAACAGCAGCAGCCAGCCGGCAGCGGCGAGCGGAGCAAACCCCGCGAGAGCGGCGCGAAGCTCAGCTACAAGGACCAGCGCGAGCTCGACGGCCTACCCGCCGAGATCGAGCGCCTTGAGGGCGAGATGGCGCGCATCCAGGCCGAGCTTGCCGAACCGGCCCTGTACGACGGCGACCACGGGGATCGAGTCAGTGCCCTGAACGACGAGTTAGCCCAGGCCGAACAGCAGCTCAGCCACGCCTATGAGCGCTGGGAAAAACTCGAGAGCAAGCGCGCCTCGCTGGCCGGCGATTCGGACTAGCGGGAGACGCTCAACCATTCACGCGAGCCTCTGGCGGCTGAGCGCGCGCCGGCAGGGCACCGTGGGCTTGTGCCCGATACCAGCAGTACCGTCAAGCTTTGCGACGGCGACGGCGGACGCGCGCCTAGCGGCGCCAACGGGCGCGTCACAGCGGCGCTGTGGGCGGCGTTGGGCTTGTTGGCGCTGTCGACGGCCAGTCACAGCAAGGCCCGCCGTGCTACAGCGCCATCGCGACGCGCCGAGGCCCACGCGAATTATTCACCGTCTCCCTAGGCGAGCACCGCGCGAGCGTGCTCGGCGATCGCCGGATCCAGCCGATCCCAAACCGGCGCCGCCTCCTGGGGTAATGGTTTGAGCCATCCCAGATCCCGCCAAGGAAACTCGGGGTCATGGAAGTCCGAGCCAAGCGAGGCCAGTAGCCCCTGGCGGCGGGCGAGCGCCATGGCCGCACTGCGGTCATTGGGGCCGTCGGTCCCCCCGACCACCTCGATGGCCTCACCGCCATCCGCGGCAAAGGCGGCGACCGCCTCCCGGCAGCGCGTTCGGGTCATGCCGTAACGCAGAGGATGCGCGAAAACCGCCACCCCGCCAGCGGCACGAATGGCGGCAACGCCCGTCTCCAAGTCGATCCAGTGGCTGGCGACCGCTGCCGGCTTGCCGCGCCCCAGATAGCGGCGGAAGGCATCCTGATGGCGGGCCACGACACCCGTATTCACCAGGTAGCGGGCAAAGTGCATCCGCCCCGGCGCGCCCTCGCCCGCCTCGCCTTGGGCGCCCGCCAGACTCTCGGGAATCCCCGCCTTCTCAAGGCGGCGCGCGATACGCCCGGCGCGCTCCTCGCGTTCAGCGGTATTGCGGTCAATCGCGTCCTGAATCGCCGGGGACGCGGCATCGAAGCCCAGACCCACGATATGCAGCGGCTGCTTGCCCCAGTTCACCGACAGCTCGACACCGGGCACAAGGCACAAGCCGTGGTCGCTGGCTGCCTGCTGGGCGGCTGGCAAGCCGTCCGTGGTGTCGTGATCCGTCAACGCAAGCATGGCCACACCACAATCAACGGCGCGCGCGACGAGCCGGTCGGGGCTCAGGCAACCATCGGAACAGTTACTGTGGCTGTGCAGATCAATGGGGCTGTGCATACCCTCTCCGAGCTACAACGGGCGACTTGCCCAAGGCCAGTATGGGCCGATGGCAGCGAGCCGGTTGCCGGCCTCCACCGCGTACTCGTACACTACGAACCGATTTGATGCAGAGCAAAAACATGGTATGACATGCGTCGATGGCTTAGTGAATCGTCTTCCCATGTGGTAGACGATGACACAAAACAAGACCGTATTAAGCGAACCACGTATTCTGACAGAATCAGCCAGCCGCATCCGGGCCGGGCAGCAAGCGGGCGCCACATAAGCAGATATAACACCCAGCGGTGGCTGCCATCCGGGCCTACGATGCTATTGAAGCCACTCGGCGCCAGCATCACTCACCGTGAGCTGGTCGTTAAACACCCACGTTAAAGGAGACAGGACCATGGCCTACGAGCTGCCACCATTACCTTACGCCTACGATGCGCTAGAGCCGCATGTTGACCAAAAGACGATGGAGATCCATCACGACAAGCACCACAACACCTACGTGACCAAGCTCAATGCGGCCTTGAACGAGCACACCGATCTCGCGCAGAAGCCAGTGGCCGAGCTGATCAGCCAGATCGGTGCTTTGCCGAGCGAGATCCAAACGCCAGTCCGCAACAACGGCGGCGGCCACGTTAACCATAGTCTGTTCTGGCAGATTATGAGCCCCAACGGCGGTGGCCAGCCGAGCGGAAAGCTAGGCGAAGCGATTAAGGAAAACTGGGGTGATTTCGCCTCCTTCCAAGAGGCTTTTAAGAACGCGGCCCTGGGGCGCTTTGGCTCCGGCTGGGCGTGGCTCATCGTAACTAAGGGCAACGAACTCAAGATCACCCAAACGCTCAACCAGGATAGTCCTCTCATGACGGACACGGCGACGGATCCCGGCGAGCCCATCCTCGGTTTGGACGTCTGGGAGCATGCCTATTATCTGAACTATCAGAACCGGCGTGACCTGTACGTCGATGCGTGGTGGAACGTGGTTGCCTGGGACGAGGTTGCCCGCCGCTTCGACGCTGCCAAGGCATAACCGCGCGGTGTACGGGATGGTGGGCGCACCCCTAACGGGGCGTCCACCCTTGAACGTCGCGCTCTCCCGGGCGCCTCAGCGGGTGGCCGAACCGTCACGTGACTGATCGGTTGGTTAGGCGCTGCCAGGCAGGCTATGGAGCCCCACGGCGCCGGCCTGGACAGCCAACGACTCGGCTGTATGGCGCCCCAAACACTGCGCGGTATCGTTTGGCGCAGGGTACGGCGGCCCAAACGGGCCTGATCCAAGCCGAATGGGATCGGCTCGTGCTACGTCGATGACAAGGCGTCAGACCACCTTCCCCTAAGCCATGGCCAACCGCTACGATAGCGCCTGACTGAATCCAGACAAGCCGCTCGCGACGGCGACGCCAACTATTAGGCTATCCCACTTACCACCCATTCCGGCATGCACCGGCCTGGTATCGATGCCATGACACCAAATCACCTACGCACCCTGGACGATCTCCCCGAGCCGACGCTACGACGCCTGCTCAAGCGCGGCTCCGAACTGCGCCGGCTGCAGCATCAAGGCGTGGCGCACGAGCCATTACGCGGTCGCGTTCTCGGCATGATCTTCGAGAAATCCTCGACGCGCACGCGGGTCTCGTTCGAGGCGGGCATGGCGCAACTCGGCGGCTCGGCAATCTTTTTGTCGCCCAACGACAGTCAGCTCGGCCGCGGCGAGCCCATCGAGGACACCGCGCGGGTACTGTCGCGCATGGTGGATGCGGTGATGATCCGCACCTTCGCCCAAGACAATGTCGAACGGTTTGCCGCTTACTCCGCCGTGCCGGTAATAAATGGGCTCACCGACAGCGCGCATCCCTGCCAATTACTGGCGGATCTGCAGACCTTCATCGAGCACCGTGGAGATATCCGAGGCAAGACCGTGACCTGGGTGGGTGACGCCAACAACATGTGCCTGTCCTATATCAAGGCGGCCCGGCTGTTTGGTTTTGAGCTACGCATCGCGTGTCCTGCCAACTACGCGCCATCGACACAGGATCTCGGTGCCGACGATGTGGCGAGCGTCCATACCGATCCCGCCCAAGCCGTCGCAGGCAGTCATCTCGTCGTCACGGACGTTTGGGCAAGCATGGGCATGGAGGCAGAAGCCGACGAGCGCTTGGAAGCCTTCCGGCCCTACCAGGTCAACGCCGAACTCATGGCGCATGCCGACCCGCAAGCCGTCTTCATGCACTGCCTGCCCGCGCATCGGGACGAGGAAGTCACCGCAGAGGTCCTAGAGGGGGAACAGAGCCTCGTCTGGGACGAGGCAGAGAATCGGCTACACGTGCAGAAGGCGCTTCTCGAGTACCTAATACTGGGCGATGGGTCGGATTGAAAGCTGCAAGCTGCAAGCTGCAAGCTGCAAGCTGCAAGCTGCAAGCTGCAAGCTGCAAGCATGAGGGTAGAAAAGTGTCGATGGGCGTCAACCACCGTTGACCCCACGGATTGCAGAGCAATCCATGCGTCTACAATCCAGCATCCTGTCGCCACGGCCGGTAAGAGGGCTGTAGGCTCGGTTGAAGCGTGAGCGTAATCCCAGCAATCGACGGTTTGTTATTCGGACGTGTGATTGCTGGGTTTCGTTACCACTCAACCCAGCCTACCTTTGTCATT
>Ga0207714_1002744_pt1 | contig 10398 bp, 8 predicted proteins | sample PonA232FremontCA_2_FD_187270 | JGI IMG/M metagenome (GOLD analysis project Ga0207714, IMG submission 187270) | Marine sediment microbial community from Fremont, CA, USA - Pond A23 Sediment 2 (SPAdes) | ecosystem: Environmental > Aquatic > Marine > Unclassified | place: USA: Fremont, California... | reverse complement strand
GAGCCGGTCCGGGTCCGCTTCCACCATGGCCGCCGCTGTTCCCGTGCCCCGGATGTCCGTGCGCAGCGCCACGCCGCGCTCCTGGATGAGGCCGCCGCTGACGGTGACCGCACGCTCGAGCGTCTCCGCGGCGTCGACGCGCGCGATGTGCCAGTCCGTGCGCCCCTGCTCAAGGCGCGCCAGGTCCAGGATCTCGTCGATCAGGCGGGTCAGGCGCTGGCTCTCGCTGGCGATGATCTCCAGGAAGTGATGCATGCGCGCCTGCGGCAGGTCCGGGTTGTCCACCAGGATCTCGGAGAACGACCGGATCGAGGTCAGGGGCGTGCGCAGCTCGTGGCTTACGGTAGACAGAAAGTCGTCCTTGAGCTTGTCCAGCTCCTCCAGGCGGGCGTTCGCGCGCTTGAGTTCCGCGGCCGTCTGCTCCAGTTCGGCCGATTTGCGCTCCAGTTCCTGGCTGTACGCGATCGCCTGGTGCGTCTCCTCCAGCAGGGTCATCACCTCGTCCAGCGTGGGCATTTCGCCCTTGGCGACGGAGCTGACCACGACGTGGGCCGAGGCCGCGCCCAGGCTGCCCGCGAGCAGGCGCTCGACGAAGGCGACCAGGTCCGAGTCCGCTTGCGCAGGCATTACGCCGGGCTCGCCGCGAGCGCGGGCGTAGTCCCGGAACGCCCGGTAGGCCCGGTCGCGCCCCAGGAAGCGCTGGGTCAGGTCGTAGAGTTCCGCCACCGAGGCCGAGCGTGTCCAGGCGCTGGGCCGGTTCGCCATGTCGTGCCGGAACACGCCGACGAAGAGGCCGCTCTGCAGGCGTTCCAGGGCGGTCGACCGGGTGAACAGCGACACACCCACGTAGACCAGGAGGTTCAGGCCGAGGCTCCACACCATGGCATGGCTCAGCGGCTCCCAGCCCGAGAGGCCGAACAGCGACTCGGGCCGGAGCAGGCCGATGCCCCACGGTCCTTCTGTGAGCAGCGCCGGATGAACCCAATCCGAGCGCGCGACGGCGGGCACCACCAGGGTGTAGGCCCAGGTCAGGAAACCGATCACGAGGCCGGCGAGGGCGCCCGCCTGGGTCGCGCCGCGCCAGAACAGACCGCCCAGCATGGCGGGCAGGAACTGCGCCACGGCGGCGAAGGAGATCAGCCCGATCGCGGCGAGCGCACCGCTTTCCGCGGCGAGATCGTAGTAGACGTAGCCCAGCAGGAAGATGCCCACGATGCTGATGCGGCGGATGCCCAGCAGGAGCCCGGTTAGGTCGCTGCGCTCGGTCAGGCGCAGCCCCGGAACGCGCAGCAGCGCGGGCATGACAAGGTCGTTGCAGATCATCGTGGACAGGGCGATCGCGGCGACGATCACCATGCTCGTCGCCGAGGAAAGACCGCCCAGGAAGGCGAGCAGGGCCAGAGTCTCCTGGCCCTGTGCCATGGGCAGCGTCAGGACGAAGAAGTCGGGGTCCGCGGTGGCCGGAAGGTGCACCAGGCCCGCCAGCGCGATGGGCAGGGCGAAGATGCTCATGCCCAGCATGTACAGCGGGAACAGCCAGGATGCCGTGCGCAGATGCCGCTCGTCGACGTTCTCCACCATGGTGATCTGGAACTGGCGGGGCAGACAGATGACCGCCGCCATTGCCAGGAGCATCAGGGTCAGCCAGCGCGGCCCGCCGCCTTCGGGAAACGCCAGAAGCGCGGACGCCTGTTCCAGCTCGGTGGCGCGTGCGAAGAGAGCGGCGAAGCCGTCGTGCAGGCCGAAGGTCACGAACAGCCCGACCGCCAGGAACGCGGCGAGCTTGAAGATGGACTCGAAGGCGACGGCCGCGACCACGCCCTCGTGGTGCTCATCCGCGTCGATCTGCCGGGTGCCGAAGAGCACCACGAAGGCGGCCATGCCGGCGGCGACCCAGAACGCCGTGTCGGTGAGCAGGTTCGCCGACTGTACGGCCGCCCCGCTGGCGTCCAGGCCCTTGAACCCGGCGACGACGTTGAAGCTGGTCGCCACGGCCTTGAGCTGGAGTGCGATGTAGGGCGTCGTCCCCACCACCGCGATCAGCGTGACCAGCATGGACAGCCGGGTACTCTTGCCGTAGCGCGAGGAAATGAAATCCGCAATCGAGGTGATCCGGAACACCTTGCGGATGCGCAGGATCTTGCGCAGGACGAACCACCAGCCCAGGAACACCACTGTCGGCCCGAGGTAGATCGTCAGGAACTCGAGGCCGCTGCGCGCAGCCGAGCCCACGGCGCCGTAATAGGTCCAGGCGGTGCAGTAGACGGCGATCGCCAGGGTATAGACGTAGGGATTGCGCACCAGGCTGCGCCCGGCTGCGGCCCGGCGGTCGCCCCAGAACGCGATGACGAAGAGCAGGCCCAGGTAGACCAGGGCGGCGGCGACGATGAGCGCCGGGCCGACCATGCCCTATCCCTCGGTGGGTGCGTCCGGCGCGGCGCGCTCCGCCGCCGTCGGGGACCCCGAGGGGTCGGGTCCGCCCGCACCGCGGCGCGCCGCGCTGTCCGGCAGCCGGCGGGCCAGGGCGGCCCCCAGGCCGATCAGGCCCAGCCAGACGCCGAAGATATAGGCGTAGGACACGGGCACGCCGAGGACGTACGCCGCCCGGCCGAAGATCGCCAGGACCGGCGGCGTGAGCAGCACGAAGCCCAGAACGGGCAGCGCCAGGGCGCGTTCGTGCAGCCGGTTGCCGGCGTCCATCCCCGTGGCCTCCGGCGTCAGGCCCCGGACGCGGCGAGCAGGCTTTGCACCCGCTGCACCACCTCGCGGGTGGAAAACGGCTTCGTCATGTACGCGTCGACGCCCAGGTCGGCGGCCTTGCGCCGGTCGATCTCGCGGCCCTTGGCGGTCAGGATGAGCACCCGCAGGTCCTGCCCCCCCGGCAGCTCGCGCAGGCGGCTGAGCACCTCGAAACCGTCACAGCCCGGAATCATCAGGTCGAGCAGAACCAGGTCGGGGAGCGCCGTCTGCGCCGCCGATATGGTCGATGGGCCGTCGTAGGCGACGCGCACGTCGAGCCCCGCCTTCTCCATGAGAAAGCTCAGGGACTCCGCAATCGGCTGCTCGTCCTCGGCGACGAGGACCGAAAACGCCAAGGTGTTCACCTCCCATTGGTTCGGCCGCCGGCGGTGCCCCGGGGCGCGCGTGCCTGCCGGCGCACGCTTGTGTGCTTTTGCGCGAAATCGTAACGCGCGCGGTACGGATTGTCATGTCGCCCGTGGCCTCGCAGCCGGCTCGGTGGCGGGGGCCTCCGCGCTCACCGCAGCGGGGGCGACGCGCTGGGCGCAGTCGGCGCGCGGGCACTGCCGGCACGTGGTGCCCACGGGCGTCACCGGTGCCTCGCCCGCGCGGGCGGCGTACACGGTCCGCCGCGCATAGGTCAGGTCGCAGCCCAGCATCACGGCCGTCTGGTGCGGCGGCGTCGCATAGCCGCCCGCGGCGCGCACGCGCGCCTGGGCGAGAAAAAGGTAGCGCGTGCCGTCGGGCATCTCGGCCACCTGGGTGCGCAGCCGGTCCGGGGTGAGAAAGGCCTCGTGCAGGACCCAGCGCGGGCAGGCGGCGCTGAACCGGGGCAGGCGCAGGCCCGAGGCGCTGAAGCGCTTGGACAGGTTGCCCGCGATGTCGCTGCGCACGAAGTGGAACGGCAGGCCCGCGCGGCCGGGACGCTGCAGGCTGGTCAGGCGCTGGCAGATCTGCTCGAAGCTGGCGCCGAAGCGCTGCTGGAGCCGGGCGATATCGTAGGCCGTGGCCTCCGCCGCGTCGTAGACGGCATCGTAGGGCATGACCACTGCGGCGGCAACATAGCGGACCAGCGCCCGGCGTGCGCGCTCGCGGGAATCGGCGCCGGCGAAGCTGGCCTTGGCGAGCACCTCGTCGACGGCCTCGCGCGCCTCCAGGCCGGCGAGCAGCTCGGCCAGGCGCAGCCGCACGCTGGACAGCGGCAGGCTCTGCGAGAGCGTCAGCCGGCGCGCGTTGACCGTGAACACCTGACCGCCGGCGGGAAGCTCGTCCGGCGCGGCGAACGCGAGTGCGATGCCGTGCTGCCGGGCGAGGCGCTCCTCCAGGGCCGTCAGATTCAGGCTGCGCGACGGCAGGGCCGCGCTCAGGGCGTCCGCAGCCGTCTCCAGGGCGGGAAAGTGGTTGGCGTTATCGGCGAAAAAGTCCTCGACGTCCGTGTCGTAGCTCGCCAGGGGGCTGCGCGCGTTGCGCTCGCCCAGGGCGTCGAACATTTCCTGCGCGGCACGGGTGAGGGCCTCGCTCTGCCCGGCGATGGCGCCAAGGAAGCGCGCCCGCTGGGCGGCGTCGAGGTCGGCGTAATCGTGCAGGATCTCGGCGAATGAGCGGATCGAGGTGATGGTGCTCAGGATCTGGTGGCTCAGGTCCGCGAGCACCGGGTTCTGGTCCACGCGCTCGGCGAGTTCGTCGACCTGCTGCGCCATGGCGCGGTATTGCCGGTACATCGCCAGCAACGCACGGGCACTCCGGGGCGCGGTACTGACCAGGTGTTCGGCCTCGCCCGGGTCGAACCCGGACTCCGCGAGCACCGGATCCGCGCTGGCTTCGGTCAGCTCCGCCTGGAGCCGCGATTCCTCCGCGCCGGACAGGGTGGAGGGGTCGATTCCCATGGCCTGGGCCAGACGCCGCATCAGGCCCGGCTGCGCGCTTCGCCGGTCGTGCTCGATCAGGTTGAGATAACTAGCGGAAATGCCCACGCGTCGGGCGAGACCGCTCTGGGTAAGCCCGCAGGCCTCGCGCGACTGGCGGATGCGCCGACCGAGCGGTGGGTGCGCCAAGGCCGTAATCTCCCCTTCCGGTTTTTGACAGATTTACAGGTTTACAGCCGGGCCGTGCAAGCTTTTTACAAAATTGGGAAGGTAAATCAGAATGTTGTTGGCAATTTTCACGACCGGTCTGTAGTCTACACAAGCCGGCAAAAAGGCGCCGGGCTTTTTCCAAGACAAAAAGCGGGCACGGCGCCGCCGGCACGCCCGATGGGGACAGGAAACGTTCAGGAGGCTTCCCAATGACGGACAATTCCACGCGCAACGGCTGGTCGCGCCGCCGTGTTCTCCAGACCGGCGCCGCCACCACGGCGGGGCTGGGCGCCATTATGGCAAGCGGCAAGGCGCCGTACGGCTTCGTGCGCGGTGCCTGGGCCGAGGAAGCGATCGGTAACTTCCCGGTCAAGGGCGATACGGCCGTGTTCGGCTTCAACGTGCCCCAGACCGGTGCGTACGCGGAAGAGGGCGCGGACGAGCTGCGCGCCTACAAGCTCGCCGTCAAACACCTCAACAATGGCGGCGGCATGCTGGAGACGATGAAGCCGAACGCGCTCACGGGGCAGGGCGTGCTCGGCAAGAAGGTCGACTTCGTCAGCGGCGACACCCAGACCAACCCGGATGCCGCGCGCACCACCGCGCGCCGCATGATCGAGCGCGACGGCGTGATCATGTTCGGCGGTGGCTCCTCCAGTGCCGTGGCCATCGCCCAGCAGTATCTCGCCCAGGAAATGGGCGTGGTGTTCATGTCCGGTCTGACGCACTCCAATGACACCACGGGTAAGGACCGCCGGCGCTACGGCTTCCGTCACTTCTACAACGCCTACATGACGGGCAAGGCGATGGCGCCCATCCTGGCCAGCGAGTACGGCAAGGAGCGCAAGGCCTTCCACCTTACGGCGGATTACACCTGGGGTCACACGCAGTACCAGTCCATCAAGGAATTCACCGAAAAGCAGGGCTGGCAAACCGTCAACAACATCATGACCCCGCTGGGCACGTCGGACTACTCGCAGTTCCTGACCAACGTGCTCAACTCGGACGCCGACGTCCTGGTGCTGAACCACTATGGCAACGACATGGTCAACTCGCTGACGCAGGCGGTGCAGTTCGGCCTGCGCGACCGCGAGAAGAACGGCAACCAGTTCCAGATCGTGGTGCCGCTGTTCAGCCGCCTCATGGCAACGGGCGCGGGCTCGGAGAACATCCAGGGGGTCTACGGGACCACCAACTGGCACTGGACCGCGAGCGACGCCGGCTCGCAGGCCTTCGTCAAGACGTTCGAGGAAGAGTACGGCTTCCCGCCGTCGCAGGCGGCGCAGACATGCTACGTCCAGACGCTGCTCTACGCCGACGCGTGCGAGCGTGCCGGCACGTTCTACCCGCCCGAGGTCATCAAGGCGCTTGAGGACCACGAGTTCGAGGGTATGGGCCCGGGCCGCGGCATCTATCGCGGGGGCGACCACCAGTGCTTCAAGGACATGTTCGTGGTGCAGGGCAAGTCGCCCAGCGAGAAGTCGGGCAAATACGATCAGCTCAAGGTCGTCAGCCAGGTCGACCGTGACGAGGTGATCTATCCGGTCGACACCTTCCCGGGCGAACTCGGGCCCTACAAGCCGGCATAAACGCCGCTCGCAACCCCGCGGCCGGGGCGGCCGTCGGTTCCCGCCGGCGTTCCGCCGGCGCCGGCCGCGGCCCCTTCTCTCGCGCAAAACGCGGCCCGTGCGGGCGGACGGCGCCCGCACGGGCCGATTGTCCCCGAGACGTCGCGGGACCGATGGGAGCCCGACATGGATTTCGACGCGCTTTTCACCCTCATCCTGACGGGGTTTCAGAAGGCGTCCATCATCGCGCTGATCGCGCTCGGCCTCAGCCTGATCTTCGGCACGCTGGGCGTGGTCAACTTCGCCCACGGGGCGATCTACATGGTGGCGACGTACTTTGCCGTTTACCTCGTGAACCAGATCGGCTTCTTCGCCGCGCTGATCCTCGTGCCGCCCATCATGTTCATTTTGGGTATCGCGATGGAGCGCGGCCTCATCCGGTATTTCTACGACCGGCCGCACACCGACCAGATCCTGGTGACATTCGGCGCAGCGATCGTCATTCAGGAGGTCCTCAAGGCACTTTTCGGGGCCAACAACATCCCCTTCGCCTATCCGAGCTGGGGGCTGGGACCACTGCCCCTGCACGAGTATCTGCCGTTCCTGGACTCGGTCTGGTTCCCCAAGTGGCAGCTCCTGCTCATCGTCGTGATGCTGGTAACGGCCGGCGCGATATTCGCGCTGCTCCAGTTCACCCGCTTCGGCCTTGTGGTGCGCGCCGGCATGCGCGACCCGCTGATGCTGCGTTTTCTGGGCATCAACATCACGCAGAAGTTCACCCTCGTTTTCGGCCTGGGCGCCCTGATCGCGGGCATCGCGGGCGTTTTCGGCGGTCCCGTAACGCAGGTAAACCCCGAGGTGGGCATGCACCAGCTCGTGCCCTCGTTCCTCGTGGTGGTGATCGGCGGCATGGGCTCGCTCAGCGGTGCGCTGGTCGCGGCCCTCTTGCTGGGCATGGCGCTGAGTTTCTCGGCTGATTACTCGGCGATCCAGCAGATTGCGATCTATCTCGTCGCGGCGATCGTGCTGCTCGTGCGGCCGCGCGGGCTCCTCGGGCAGAAAGGAGTGATGGAATGACGGCGCAGGCCGAACAACCGGCGGGGGCCGCTGCCGGCGGACAGCGGCGGCGGCTGCCCGCGCCGAGCTTGCGCGAGGCGGGGATCATCGCCCTCTTCGCGCTGATCGTGTTCACCCTGCCGTGGTGGCTCACCGCGATCGGCGGGTACGAGGCGCTGGCGACCAAGATCGCCATCTGGGCGATCTTCGCCCTGGGCTTCGACATCCTGCTCGGGTTCACCGGCTACCTGTCGTTCGGCCATGCGGCGTTCTTCGGCGTCGCCGCCTACACGACGGGCCTGATGTTCAAGCACGTCAGCGGGGACGTCGTCCTGGCGCTGCTGGTCAGCATCGTGGTGATCGCGGTGCTGGCGGCGGTGCTGGGCGTGCTCACGCTGCGCCGGGCGGGAATCTACTTCGCCATCCTCACACTCGCCTTTGCCCAGATGTTCCACGCCGCCGCGCTATCCATCTTCCAGGAATGGACCGGGGGCGACAACGGCCTGACGATGAGCACCAAACCGGCGCTGTTCGGGCTGCCCATGCAGGGGCTGAACGTGTTCTACGTCGTCGCGGTCCTTCTGGTGATCGGCTTTGTCGCCGCGCGCCAGATCAAGCGTTCTTCCCTGGGCCTGATGCTGCGGGCGATCAAGGAAAACTCGATGCGGCTGCAGTACACGGGCGTGAACGTCTGGCGCTACAAGATGATCGCCTACATGATCTCGGCGATGTACGCCGGCGTGGCGGGCTCGCTGATGGTGGTCTACGAGCCCTACGTGGCGACCAAGTTCCTGCACTGGTCCACCTCGGGCGAGGTGGTAATCATGTCCGTGATCGGCGGTGTGAACACGCTCATCGGGCCGATGATCGGCGCGGGCTTCATGCTCTATTTCGAGAACGTCGTGCAGGCGTTCATCGGCGAAAAATGGAAGCTCATCCTGGGCCTGATCTTCGTGCTGATCGTGGTGTTCCTGCCCGGCGGCTTCGTCGACGGCTTCAACCGCATCCGCCGTGCCCTGGGCATCCGGACCAAGCCGCGCCGGCCCAACGTGCCCGACGCGCCGGAGACCATGAGCCGTTATCACGACAGCAAGAACACGCCGGCCCAGACCGGCAGCGACAACTAGGCCGGAAGGGAGCCGCGCCATGGCGAGCCAAGCAGCCACCCGGACCGAGCCCGGCCCCGCCGCAGCGGCGGGCCGGGCCGCCGAAATGGGCGAAACACTCCTGGATGTGCAGGGCGTGAGCAAGTCTTTCGCCGGCCTGAAGGCGCTCTCCGATATCAACCTTCAGGTCAAGCGGGGCAGCATCCACGCCATCATCGGCCCCAACGGGGCGGGCAAGTCGACACTGCTTAACTGCCTCATCGGCCTGCTCAGGCCCGATGAGGGGTCTGTCACCTTCGACGGCCGGCCGCTGGTGGGCATGCAGCCGCACAAGATCATCCAGCGCGGGATCGCCCGCGTGTTTCAGACGCCGCAGATCTTCCCTGCGTTGAGCCTGCAGGAGAACGTCGCGATCGCGGCGCTGGCCAAGCGCGATGGGCAGTTCGCCCTGACCCCGCACGAGAGCCTCAGGCCCGGTCATCCGATGATGAAGGAGGCGGCGTACCAGCTCGAGCGCGTGGGCCTGGGCGACATGCTGGACATGGCGGCGCAGAACCTCTCGCGCGGGGACAAGCGCCGGCTGGAGATGGCCATCTGTCTGGCCGCGCACCCCAAGCTGCTGCTCCTGGACGAGCCCACCGCGGGCATGTCCCGCCACGACACCAACCGCACGATCGATCTGCTGCAGAAGATCTCCGAGACGGGGATGACCAAGATCGTCATCGAGCACGACATGCACGTGGTGTTCTCCCTGGCCGAGCGCGTCACCGTGCTGCACCAGGGAACGATCATCGCCGACGGGAAGCCCGAGCAGGTCCGCGGGGATCCCAAGGTCGAGGAAGCCTATCTGGGAGGCGCGCACGAATGACCGAAACTGCGACCGCCACCGTATCGCGCCAGGAAGCGCAACATCCCGCCGGGAAAGCGTACTTCTCGGTCAACGACATCCACGCCTATTACGGCGAGAGCTACATTGTTCAGGGTGTGAACTTCGACGTCCCCGAAGGCGGCGTCACCGCGTTGTTGGGGCGCAACGGCGCGGGCAAGACCTCGACCCTGCGCACCATCGCCCGGGCGCACCAGCCGAGGCTGGTGCAGGGCGAGATCTGGCTGGACGGCATGGCCGTGCACAAGATGCGCGACTTCCAGGCGGCGCGGGCGGGGATCCAGCTCGTGCCCGAGGACCGGCGCATCATCCCCAGCATTACGGTGGAAGAAAACCTCGTCTTGGCGCAGATGACCGAGCCGGTGGGCTGGCCCATCGCCAAGATCTACGATTCCTTCCCCAAGCTCGCAGAGCGGCGCAACCAGGAGGCGGTGACGCTCTCCGGTGGGGAGCAGCAGATGCTGGCCGTGGGCCGGGCGCTCGCGCGCGACGTCAAGCTGCTGCTCCTGGACGAGCCCTACGAGGGCCTGGCGCCGCAAATTGTCAAAGAGATCGAGAAGATCGTGGAGCAGGTCAAGAACATGGGCATCACCACGATCATCGTGGAGCAGAACGCCGTCGCTGCGCTCGAACTTGCCGACCGGGCGATCATTCTGGACATGGGCGAAGTGGTCTATACCGGCCCGGCGAAGGAGGTGCTCGACGACGAGGAGCTGCGCCGCGACTATCTCGCGATCTGACGGGCCGCCGTCGCGGTGCGTCCGGCAGACCGGTTGACTCCGCCTTTGGGTGTTGCCCATCATCATCGCGAGCACCCAAAGGTGGAGGTTCTGCCATGCCGAGCGTGGTACAGGCGAGCATCGCGGCCGGACAGTTCCAGGCGCGCGAAACGCAGACGCAGAACAACCTCCGGACCGCACAAGCGGATCGTGCCCCCGACGGGGAGGGGCCGCTGGCGGCAGATCGCG
>Ga0207714_1002742_pt1 | contig 10398 bp, 13 predicted proteins | sample PonA232FremontCA_2_FD_187270 | JGI IMG/M metagenome (GOLD analysis project Ga0207714, IMG submission 187270) | Marine sediment microbial community from Fremont, CA, USA - Pond A23 Sediment 2 (SPAdes) | ecosystem: Environmental > Aquatic > Marine > Unclassified | place: USA: Fremont, California... | reverse complement strand
GCTGTCCTTCGTCGCCGTGGTCCTGGCCGCCACCTACCCCTTCACCAAGCGCTACACCCACCTGCCGCAGGTCCACCTCGGCCTCGCCTTCGGCTGGTCGATCCCCATGGCCTTCGCCGCGCAGACCGGGACGATACCGGTAGAGGCGTGGCTGCTGCTGATCGCCACCGTCCTCTGGGCCACGGTCTACGACACCATGTACGCCATGGTGGACCGCGAGGACGACCTCCAGGTCGGCGTGAAGTCAACAGCGATCCTCTTCGGCGAGCGGGACCGCGTCATGATCGCCGTCCTGCAGGCGCTGATGCTCGGGGCCATGGTGGTGGCAGGGCTGTACCTGGAGGCGGGGGCCGCCTACTACCTGGGCCTGGCGGCGGCGGCGGGGCTCTTCGCCTACCAGCAGTATCTCATCCGTAACCGGGAGCGCCACGAGTGCTTCCGGGCCTTCCTCAATAACGCCTGGCTGGGCGGTGCGATCTTCGCCGGCCTGGCGGCGGATATCCACCTGAGCGGCTAGGCGCGCCTGCCGCGAGGGGGCGGCCGCGGGACCGGAGAGCGCCCTCGAGGCCCCCGCGACCGCGCCGAACACCGGCTAGGCCGGCGTCCGCGCGACCGCCCATAGATCCACCCGCTCCGCGCCCGCTGCCAGGAGCTGCCAGGCCGCCTCCTCCGCGGTGGCGCCGGTGGTGACCACGTCGTCCAGCAGGGCCGCGTGGCGCGGCGTACGCCGGCGATGGGCCGTGAAGGCGCCGCGGATGTTGCTACGGCGCGCCTGCGCCGGCAGCTCGGCCTGGCGAGCGCCGCTCCCACGCCGGCCCAGGGCGCGGCGCACGGGCAGAGGGGTGATCTGGCGGCGCAGGGCGCGGGCGAGCTCAGCGGTCTGGTCGAAGCCGCGCTGGCGTAGGCGTCGTGCGTGCAGGGGGATGGGGACGATGGCCTCGGGTAGCGGGGCTGCCTCCTCAAGCAGGGCGCGGCCGAGCAGGCCGCCCAGGAGCTGGCCGTCGGCGAGGCGGCCCTGGAACTTGAAAGCGCCTACGAGGGATGGGATCGGGCCCTCGTAGCGTAGCGGCACGACGGCACGCTCGAAGGGCAGCTGGCGTGCCCGGCAAGGGCAGGGGGCGTTGCCGGTAGGCAGGGCGCAGCGCGGGCAGCGCGGTGTATTCCAGGGGAGGTCAGCCCGGCACGCCGTGCAGAGGTCCAGCCCCTCGGTGCCCGGATCGCCGCAGAGGCGGCAGCGGAGTGGGTAGAGGGTGGTCTGTATAATTTCTGCCCATTTGTTGACTGATCGTTGCCGTTTATAGTTGATCATGGCGGCCTCCCTGCTACCATGTACGCCGTCATTCCGGTAGGCGGCCTAGCCGTGGCGCCGCGGGGTAGCCCGGTGGCGGCCGTCCCGGCTTCCGTTCCCCACCGGGAGGTACCCATGAGCGAGCCCGAGACGCGCTGGCGCCGAGAGCAGATCGACGAGCTCTTCGATCTCCCCTTGCCGGAGCTATTGTACCGGGCCCAGGAGGCCCAGCGGCGCCATTTCGATCCGGGACAGGTGCAGGCCTGCTCCCTGCTATCCATCAAGACCGGCGCCTGCTCCGAGGACTGCGCCTATTGCGCGCAGAGCGCCCACCACCGGACCGGGCTGGAGCGCGAGGGGCTGCTGGATGTGGCGACGGTGCGCGCCGCCGCCCACCAGGCTCGCCAGGCCGGGGCGACGCGGCTGTGCATGGGGGCCGCCTGGCGGGGGCCCGGGGAGGCTGATCTCGACACCCTGATCGCCATGGTCCAGGCCGTGAAGGCGGAGGGCCTGGAGGCCTGCCTCTCCGCCGGGGTGCTCGCCGAGGGCCAGGCGGAGCGGCTCGCGGAGGCCGGTCTCGACTACTTCAATCACAACCTGGATACCTCCGCCTCCCACTACGACCAGGTGGTCTCTACGCGGAGCTACGAGGAGCGCCTGGAGACCCTGGAGCGTATCCGCCAGGCCGGCATGCGGGTGTGCTCGGGCGGGATTGTCGGCCTCGGCGAGAGCCGCGCCGACCGCGTGGAGATGCTCGAGACCTTAGCCAATCAGCCGGTCCAGCCGCAGAGCGTGCCCATCAACCAGCTCATCCCCATCCCCGGTACCCCGCTGGAGGATGCTGAGCCGGTGGATCCGTTCGAGATGGTGCGCACCATCGCAGCGGCACGCATCGCCATGCCGGGCTCCTATGTGCGGCTGGCGGCGGGCCGCGAGCGGATGAGCGATGAGCTCCAGGCCCTGTGCTTCGCTGCGGGCGCCAACAGCATCTTCCTCGGTGACCGCCTGCTGACCACGGACAATGCGGACGAGGACCACGACCGGCAGCTGCTCGCCCGGCTAGGGATGGGCCTGGAGCCGCGCGAGCACGCCTGCGCCGAGCTCGAGCCTTGAGCGACCCGGTGGCCCGGCTCGACGGCCGTCTGGCGCCGCTGCTCGAGGAGCGGCGGCAGGCGGGGCTCTATCGCCGTGCCGAGCCTCTGGCGGGCTACGACGGGGCCGCCGCCGTGACCCCGGACGGCCGTCGGGTGACGGTGCTGTGCGGCAACGACTACCTGGGCCTGGCGGCCGATCCGCGTCCGGCGGCGGTGCTGGCCGACAAGGCCCGGCGCCTGGGGAGCGGCGCAGGGGCCGCCCACCTGGTCACCGGGCACCGCACCGAGCACGAGGCCCTCGAGGCCGAGCTGGCGGCGCTCACCGGGCGTGAGGCAGCGCTGCTGTTCTCCACCGGTTACATGGCCAATCTGGGGGTGGTCACGGCCCTGGCCGGCCGCGGCGACACCGTGGCCGAGGACCGGCTCAACCACGCCTCGCTGATCGATGCCGTGCGCCTCGCTGGGGCCCGGCCGCGGCGCTACCGCCACGCCGACCCGGCGCACCTGGCGCGGCGCCTGGGCGGTGCCGCCACCCTGGCCGTCACGGATGGGGTGTTCAGCATGGACGGCGATGTGGCCCCGCTGCCGCAACTGGCGGCCGCCACGGAAGAGGCGGGGGCGACGCTGGTGGTCGACGACGCCCACGGCCTGGGCGTGCTCGGCCCGGAGGGCGGCGGCAGCGTCCCGGCCACCGGGTGCGATCCGCGCCGCGTGCCGGTGCTCATCGGCACCCTGGGCAAGGCCTTCGGGAGCTTCGGCGCCTTCGTGGCCGGTAGCGGCACCCTGATCGACGCCTTGCGGCAGCTGGCGCGGACCTATATCTATACCACCGCACCCGGCCCGGCGCAGACGGCAGCGGCGCTGGAGGCGGTGCGCATTGCCCGCGCCGAGCCGTGGCGCCGTGAGCGCTTGCAGGCCCTGGTAGCCCGCTTCCGCGCCGGGGCCCGGCAGCTGGGCCTGCCGGTTCCGGAGCGGTCCGGGCCGAGCACCCCGATCCAGCCGGTGGTCGTCGGCAGCGCCGCCGCGGCCTTGGCCTGGAGCAAGACCCTGGCGGCCCGCGGGCTCCGCGTAGCGGCCATCCGGCCGCCGACGGTGCCCGCCGGTACTGCGCGGCTGCGGGTGAGCCTCACCGCCTGCCACGCCGAGGCGGACGTGGACCGCCTCCTGGACGCCCTGGCCGCTGCGGCCGATCACCACCCCGTCGAGCCCTCGCCATGAGTGCGCCCCTGTGCCTGGTCCCCGGCTGGTCCTTCGACGCCGCGGTCTTCGGCCCCCTGCGGGCGGCCCTCGGCGAGGCGGTGCCAGCGACGGCCGTCGAGCTGCCGGGCCACGGTGGCCAGGCCGATCCGGCCACCACCGACCTGGCGGGTATGGTGGAGCCGCTAACGGCGGAGATCCCCGACGGCGCCGTCTGGGTGGGCTGGTCGCTGGGAGGGACACTAGCGCTGTCGGCCCTGTGCCGTGGCAAGCCCCTGCGCGGAGCGGTCCTGATCGCCGCGACCCCGCGGTTTACCAGGGCTGACGGCTGGCCCTGGGCCGTCCCGGCCGAGGAGCTGGCCGCCATGCGGGCGGGGCTAGCGCGCAGTCCCGCCGCAACGGTGCGGCGCTTCCGGCGTCGACTGGGCAGCGTCTCCGACGCCGACGCCGCCGCGGTTGCCGGCACCACTGCGGCTACGCCGGCCGGGTTGGCCGCCGGGCTGGCCGCGCTAGCCGAGGCCGACGGGCGGTCAGCCGCTGCGGGCATCTCGGTGCCCACCCTGTGGCTCGGCGGCGAGCGCGATCCGCTGGTGCCGCCGGAAGCGGTCCGCCGGGCCGCCGCGGCCTGCGGCGGAGAGGCCCGGATCCTGGCGGATGCGGGCCACGTACCCCACTACACGCACTGCGCCAGCGTGGCGCAGGCGATCCGGGCCTTCGTGGAGGTGAGGTAACCGTGAGCGCAGACGATCCCCCTATCGACCGCGGCCGGGTGCGGCGCCACTTCGACGCCTCGGCGCCGCGCTACGACGAGGTCGCGGTCCTGCAGCGCGAGGTGGCCAACCGGCTGCTAGGCCGGCTGGATCCGGTGCGCATCGACCCGGCCCGGGTGCTCGACCTCGGTGCCGGCACCGGCTACGCCACGCGACCTCTCATGCGTCGCTACCGCAAGGGGCAGATCCACGCCGTCGATATCGCCCCGGCGATGCTGCACCGGGCCCGCCGCCGCGCGCCCTGGCTGCGGCGGCCGCGCTGCGTTTGCGCCGATCTCCACGCGCTGCCTTACCCCGACGACAGCTTCGAGTTGGTCTTCTCCTGCCTGGCCCTGCAGTGGGCCGATGACCTGCCCCGCGCGCTCCGTGAGATGCAGCGTGTGACGGCCCCGGAGGGGGCGGTGATGTTCGCCACCTTCGGCCCGGATACCCTGCGCGAGCTGCGCGGGGCCTGGGCCGAGTGGGACGGCCACGAGCGCGTCAATCGCTTCGCCGACAAGCACGACGTCGGCGACCGCATGCTCGAGGCCGGCTTCGTCGATCCCGTCCTCGATAGTGAGCCCTTCACGCTCACCTACGATCACCCCCGGAGCGTGATGCGCGAGCTCAAGACCCTCGGCGCTGCCAACGCCAGCACCGGCCGCCCGCGCGGGCTGCTCTCCCGCCATCGGCTCGCCCGGGTGGAGGCGGCCTACGCTGCGGCCTGGCGCCAGGAGGACGGCCGCGTGCCGGCCACCTATGAGGTGGTCTACGGCCACGCCTGGGGTATGGAGGGCGCGCCGCAACGGGTCGACGAGACCGGCGCCGTCTGCCTGGATGCCAGCGGTATCGGGCGGCGCCGGCGATGACCGGGCGCCTGGACGGCCTCACCGAGGGCGCGGCCGCCGGGGGCGCTTTCGTCACCGGCACCGATACCGAGGTCGGCAAGACCGTGGTGGCCGGCGGCTTGATCCGTGCCCTGCAGCAGCGCGGCTTGGCGGTGGTGGCCATGAAGCCGGTAGCCTCCGGCTGCCGCCGCACCGCCGACGGGCTGCGCAATGACGACGCCGATCGCCTCCGATCGTTGATCACGCCGACGCCGGACTACGCGACGGTAAACCCCTGCGCCCTGGAGGCGGCCGCCGCGCCGCACCTGGTAGCCGCCGAGGAGGGCCACGCCGTCGATGTCTCCGGCCTGGCCGCGGCCGCCCGGCGGCTGGCCCGGTCGCGGTTTACGGTAGTCGAGGGGGTTGGCGGCTGGCGGGCCCCGCTGAGCGGGGACCAGGATGTCGCCGACCTGGCCCGCTGTATCGGCTTGCCGGTGGTCCTGGTGGTGGGCATCCGGCTGGGATGCCTCAACCACGCCCGGCTCAGCGCCGAGGCCGTCCGCGCGGACGGCCTGGCGCTGGCCGGCTGGGTGGCCTGTGAGCTGGATGCGGGCGACCCGCGCCGGGAGGCGCAGATCGCCGCCCTCGACGCCCGGCTGCCGGCGCCGCGGCTGGGCCGGGTCCCCTGCCTGGCGGACCCGAGCCCGGACCGGGTAGCCGGCTACCTGCGGCCGCCGTCCGCCTGGGCCCGCTAGCGCCGGTCCGGGATCGAGCCGCGCACCGCTCGTGTCCTCCCCCTTGAAGAGCCCAGCTGCCGCCTATAGATGGTGGAATGAGAGCGGGAAGATCTCCGCAAGCCAAGTGTAGCAGGGTCCAGCTAGGTCCACCGGGAGCAGAGCAAGGAGGTGATACCGTATGGTGCGTCGGAGCCTCTTCCCTGTCACGGATGCGGGTCCGCAAGGCCGGGTTGCCAATCGCGACACCATGGCGCGCGATCCCTTCTCCGCCCTGCAGACGGAGATGATGCGCTTCTTCGATGACCTGCGCCGCGGCGGCCTCGAGGCGCCCGCCGGCGGGGCCATGGGGCCGGGCATCGCCGCGCCGCAGGTCGACGTGCAGGAGGACGATAGCAACCTCTACGTCAGCGCTGAGATGCCCGGCATGACGGAGGATGACGTCGAGGTGACGTACAACGACGGCGTGCTCCGCATCGCCGGCGAGAAGCGCTCGGAGCAGGAGGACCAGGGCCGTCAGGTGCACGTGACCGAGCGCGCCTACGGCCGCTTCGAGCGGCAGATCCCGCTGAGCCGGGCGATCAACGACGACCAGATCAACGCCGAGTTCCGCAACGGCGTGCTCACGGTCACCCTGCCCAAGGCCCAGGAGGCCGAGCAGGCCCGCCGGATCGAGGTCCAGCGAGCGGACTGAGCGCCTCGCCGGCCGCCCCGCGTCCTGCGGGGCTCGCCTTGAGGAGCCGGGCGATCTCTACGCTGCCATCTCCTGAGCGGGCATATGCCCGCTTTTTTTAGCGCCGGGCGCGGATGTGGGCGCGCCAGTCGCCCCCTTCGATGCGCCGGGCGTAGTAGGGCACCTTGTTGAGCCAGTAGACCTGGCAGCGGATCGGGTGCGCCGGCTCGCCGAGCGGGGTGGCCGAGGCCCACTCGCGGCGGTACATGCCGGCCCGGGGGCGGTCCGGATCGCAGTCCTCGTAGGGATCGAGCACCTGGAAGACCCGGCGCGGGTCCAGGAGGGTGAGGATGACCCCGGCGACCCACGCCTGCCGGGTGTCCTCGGGGCTATGGGGGATCGCCCCGGGGAACGGGCCTAGATCGTAGAGCCAGCCTGGCACCCGCCCCTCGTCGACACGCTCGGCGTAGCGGTCGATGGCCGCCGCGACGCGGGGGTCGCTAGCCCCCTCCAGGATCGTGCCGTAGGCGAAGATCCGTGTCTGCATCGTCACGCCCCGTCGTTGGTGGCTACACTCCCACAATGGAGGCTAACCCGGACAGCAGGAGAGGCGGTAATGCGGCTGATCAGCCGGAGCCTGGCCGAGGGGGAGCCGGTGCCCGAGCGGTGCGCCCTCGCCACGCCGGATCCGGAGCGGCACACGGCACCGGGCCGGAACCGCAGCCCCCACATCGCCTGGACGGAGCTGCCGACGGCGACCCGCTCCCTGGCCCTGGTCTGCCACGATCCCGACGCCCCCGGCCAGGCCCGTGCGGTCAACCGCGAGGATCGGGAGGTGCCGGCGGACTTGCCTCGGCGGGACGCCTTCCTCTGGCTGCTCGCGGACCTGGATCCGGAGGTGGCGGAGCTGGCGGAAGGGGCCTGCACCGGCGGGGTCGTCCTCGGGGGGAGGTATCCCCCCGAGGGTCCGCACGGCAGCCGGCAGGGCGTGACCGACGGCACCGATGGCCTCGCCGGCGACGCCGCCCTCGAGGGGACCTACTACGGCTACGCTGGCCCCTGCCCGCCGTGGAACGACGCCATCCCCCACCGCTACGTCTTCACCCTCTACGCCCTGGATGCGGCGCGGCTCCCGCTGGCAGAGGGCTTCCGCGGGCGCGAGCTGCTCGCCGCCGTCCATCCGCGCGTCCTCGGATGGGCGCGCCTGACGGCTACCTACAGCCTCAACCCGCGCGTGCCGGCCGGCTAGGGGCGCGCGGCGGCTCTACTCTCGGCCGTAGGGGTTGTTCATGACGCTGAACCACCGCCGGTGGTGGCGTTCCGCCTCCTCCCGCCAGTGCTGGATCTGCTCCGGGCTGTGCCTCTCGCGGACCCGGTGGTCCGACAGTGCCCGTGGCTCGTTGTCGGTGCGGGCCTGCTGTTGATCGCTCGTCATCGTCGTACCTCTACGTTGCACGGGGCCCGGGGGCAGGCCCCTACATCATGAGCGCCTCCAGGTGGGCGGCGGCGCAGCGGCCTACCATGGCGGTGTTGTAGCCGCCCTCGAGGACCGAGACCATCCGCCCCTGGCAGTGCCGCCGTGCTACAGCCCCGAGCTCGTGGGTGGCCCAGGCGAAGTCCGTCTCGTCCAGGTGGAGCGTGGCCAGTGGATCGGCGCGGTGGGCGTCGAAGCCGGCGGAGATCAGGATCAGCTCCGGCTCCAGGGCGTCGAGCCGCGGCAGGATGGTCTCGTTGAAGGCCCGGCGGAAGGCCTCGGAGCCGTCGCCGTCGGCGAGGGTGGCGTTGATGATGTTCGCCGGGACGTCGTCCGTGGGAGTTCCCGTGCCGGGGAAGAGGGGGTGCTGGTGGGTGGAGAAGTAGTAGAGCCCGGGCCGGCCCCGGCTGATCTCCTCGGTGCCGTTGCCGTGGTGGACGTCGAAGTCGACCATCGCGACGCGCTGCAGGCCGTAGTGGGCGACGGCGTAGCCGGCGGCGACGGCGATATTGTTGAAGAAGCAAAAGCCCATGGCCCGGTTCGACTCGGCGTGGTGGCCGGGCGGCCGTACCGCGCAGAAGGCGCGCCGGGCCTTGCCCGAGAGGACGCCGTCGACACCGTGGCAGACGGCGCCGGCGGCGCGCAGGGCCGCCTCGCCGGAGGCCGGGCAGAGCCGTGTATCCGAGTCGAGCTCGTGGCGCCCCTCGCTGGGTACGCTGTCGAGCACCGAGCGCACGTAGCCCGGCTCGTGGGCCTGCTCGAGCTGCTCGATGCTCGCCCGGGGGGCCGTCTCGCGCAGCACGTACTCGAAGGTCTGGTGCTGCAGGGCCCGGAGGATGGCCTGGAGCCGCTCGGCGCTCTCCGGGTGTCCGTCGCCGGCGTCGTGCTCCGTGCACTGCGGGTGCGTGATCAGCCAGGTGGTCAAGGCTCCTCCTGCGGGGCGCGCGCCCATGCGAAGACCCAGGGGATGTCGAAGGAGGGGATCTGCACCTCCCAATCATTCCACTCGGCGAAGGTATGGTCCAGCCCCGCGCGGATCTCCTCGCGCAGGCCGGGCTCGTCGGTGCCGCAGCACTGCATCGACATCACCCCGCCCGGGCGTAGGCGCCGCGCGATCTTGCCGAGGATCTCGCGGATATACGCGGTGCGTGGCTGGTCCTCGCGGACCGGGTCCATGGTCAGGTCGTAGACGATCCCGTCCCAGCGCTCCTCGGCCTCGAGGCGGGCGAAGGCGTCGCCGACGACGACCTCGGCGCTCTCGCGGTCGAAGGCGTCACCGCACAGGTCGGGCAGGTACTGCCGGGAGAGCTCGATGACCTCGGCGTCGATATCCACGAGCACGGCCCGGCGGGCGCCGGCGTCGAGCAGCGCCCGCAGGGCCCCGCCGTCACCGCCGCCGAGGATGAGCACGTCGCCGACGGCGCCGCGCTGGCGTAGCGGCTCGATGAGCGTCCGGTTATACGGCTCGTCGGCGTTGGCGATCTGGAGGTCGTCGTTGAGGTAGAGCAGGTGCCCGACGGCCGGATCGTAGGCGATCACGATATCCTGGTAGGGGGAGCGGTGCCGCTCCACGATCGTCTGGTTGTATCGGACATACTCGGGCTGCATAGGCCGTTCCGGTCCTGCGAGGTGAAAAAGCCTGCGGGCCCGTGCGCAGCAGGCCGGGCCCATCCCGTGGCCGCGATTCTACAGCGACTCGCTGCCGCGTACGAAACGGTAGATGGCGATCTCGCCGAGCAGGTTGGGGGCGAGGTCGATCACCGGCGTGGAGCGGTGGGCGCGGTCGAGCAGGCGGCGCTCGCGGATCTGCACGCCCATGCTGGCGCACAGGCGCTCGAAGTCGCTGACTGTGCACAGGTGGATGTTCGGGGAGTTGTACCAGGCGTTGGGCAGCGCCGGGCTGCGGGGCATGCGCCCCTGGAGCAGCAGCTGCACGCGCAGCCGCCAGTAGCCGATGTTGGGGAACGTGACGATGCCGTGGTGGGCCACCCGCAGCATGTCCTCGAGGAGCTTGTCCGGGTAGCGGACCGCCTGGATGGTCTGGCTCATGATGACGTGGTCGAAGCTGTCGCGGTGGAAATCGCTCAGCCCCTCGTCGAGGTCCGCGCGCACCACGTTGACCCCGCGGGCCATGCAGCCCGTGACCTTGCGCGGGTCGAGCTCCAGGCCGTAGGCGGTAACCCCCTTGCGCTCGATCAGGTACTGCAGCAGCGCCCCATCGCCGCAGCCCAGGTCCAGGACGCGGGAGCCCGGCTCCACCCAGTCGGCGACGATCTCCAGCTCGCGGCGCAGCGGATTCACGCCCCCACCTCCCGGGCGACGTTGCCCATGTAGGCGGAGAAGGCCTCCAGGTAGCGCTGGA
>Ga0207714_1002741_pt1 | contig 10400 bp, 13 predicted proteins | sample PonA232FremontCA_2_FD_187270 | JGI IMG/M metagenome (GOLD analysis project Ga0207714, IMG submission 187270) | Marine sediment microbial community from Fremont, CA, USA - Pond A23 Sediment 2 (SPAdes) | ecosystem: Environmental > Aquatic > Marine > Unclassified | place: USA: Fremont, California... | reverse complement strand
GAAGTCGAGTCGGTTCTCGCCGACGGCGACTACGCTCTTACCACGCTCCGTGCCGCGGTCATCATCGGGGCAGGCAGCGCGAGCTTCGACATGGTTTGCCAGCTAGTTGAGAAGCTACCTGTCATGACGACGCCACGGTGGGTTCGTACACCGTGTCAGCCGATTGCCATCGACGACGCGGTTACATATCTCGTCGATGTACTCGACACACCTGAGACTGCTGGCGAGACGTACGAGATAGGCGGTCCCGAGGTTCTGAGCTACGAGGAGACGATGAGACGGACCGCGCGCGCGATGGGATACGAACACCTTCCTATCGTAGTTCCTGTCCACTTCCTCTCACCGGGTATCTCGACCTACTGGGTCGATTTCGTGACCGACGTACCGAAAAGTATCGCACATCCTCTGATACACGGTCTGAAAAACCCGTCGTCGTCACCGATGATTCGATAAAAGAACACGTAAGGGTCGAACCAACGTCCTTTGACGAGGCTGTTCGACGCGCGCTCGAACGAACCACCGACTCGGAGTAGACGGCTAGACGGACTGAGGTTTATGTACCGGGGGTGCGTATCCGGAAGTTATGAGAGCCTTTGTGCTGATAAGGTGCGAGATTGATGCTGTCCTCTCGGCTGTCGAACGTATAGAGGGGATAGAGGGCGTGGTGCGCGTCGACGCTGTCACGGGCAAGTACGACGCGGTCGCAGAGGTAGAAGCCGAAACTACCGACAAGCTGAGAGAGATAGTCGCAGGTGAGATACACAGAACCGACGGTATCGCCGAGACTGCGACCTGCATAGCCACATAACTGCAGGGTCTGACGAACCGACATGTAGGATGTAGGCGGTCGGGTTCGCACGAAAAGTTCTTCAATGTCTCCGAGCAGGTTGCTTTATCTGCATCAGAAAATCCCGACCGACTGTTCACGACGCCGCTGTTGCTCCTTGACCTCGCGCTTCTTGCGAGGGCTGACTTCGACACGATAGCGACTCTCGTGGGTCTTGACGTGTTCATGATACTCACAGGTCTCGCAGCGACGCTTTCGAGCGTCTGGATAAACCGTATTGTTTGGTGAGCTGTCAGCACGGACGCGCTCCTCGCGCTTCTGTACATACTCGTCGGGAGCCTGACGCGCAGGTCGAAGGAGATGGGAGGCGACGCAGCCAGCCTGTTCACGACGTTGCGTAACATAGTGATAGTGCTGTGGCTCGCATACCCGGTGGTCTGGTTGGTAGGCACAGAAGGAGCCGGTTTCATCGGACTTGGTGCCGAAACAGCCGTCTTCGCTGTACTCGACGTTGCCGCGAAGGTTGGCTTCGGGTTCGTCCTACTGAGAAGCAGGAACGTCCTCGAAGAGGTCACAGTCGATAGAAAGTCGGGTTCGGAGCCGGACGCAGCGGCTGCGTAAAGAAGCGTCCGCTACACTTTTTTGCCGAGTGCTACGAGGATTGAGCAGGTTGTCTACGAATTCCTGTCAACGAACTCGACGATACGGTCGGCGCATTCCTCGCCTGCATCTTCCTGAATGAAGTGCCCCGCTCCTTCCACCCATATATCAGGCTCTTCGCTCGCTGTAGGAACAACATCGCGAAGTATATCGCGGTATTTCTCTGTAACAGGGTCGCTGTCGGAGAACAGAGCGAAGAACGGCTTTTCGTACTCTGCAAGGTCCCCCATGAGTTGCGCGTGTACGTCGGCACCCTCCATCTCGGGGTTCTGCGGAACCATCGGAGGCCAGGCGTACGCGCCAGCCTTCTCTTCCTCAGATCCGAAAGGCGCGTCGTAACCCTCTCTTGCCTCATCGGTAAGTTCGTTGACACACGCGCCGTTGATGAGTTGGGGGATGTCGAACTCGTCCGTGTTCACGACCATGTTCTTGAAGCCGTACCACGTGTCCGAAAGTTCGATTTCGCCGTCCGTCAGAAGCGCGTTCATCGCAACGATACGCGAGAAACGCTCTGGTTCGTAATCGTACCCTCCAACATCGTTGAGATGCCCCTCCGGTGTACTGACAAGGATCATGGAATGGGGTAGCGGGCGTATTCTCATGAGAGTTGTGCCGCACTCAAGACTTTTCCAACCGATAGTTATCTTCTGTCCTCATCCACCTACATCAAAGAGGCTATTGATTACTGTCCCGAACGAACCGTAGAGCGCAGATGACCGAAAAAAGCACAGAGAAATCGGAGTCGTCACCGATGACAGACAGTCGGTTACGTCTGGTATACGTTGCGGGTATCGCGCTTAACGTGGTCGCGCTGTCCGGCGCGGCGATGGCAGGCGAATGGCTGTTTGCCGTAACCTTCGGGATAATAATCGTGTATCTTCTTTTCCGCTACTGGCTGATTGTCACGTCGTGAGCCTCCAAAGACGGGCTTCCCGCTCTTTCAGCTCTCTTGTGGAGTTGGACTTCGTCTCCAGCGCGTCTCGGCACGTCCTATTGCCACGAAAACGAGCGAAATCACGACGAAGACAGCACCGATACCGAGTGTATTTCCCAGCACAGAGACGAGTCCGAGTTCGCCCACATCGACGAACGGATAGGGATAGAAGTCGGTCAACGCACCACGAATCAGGACGTGAATCTGATAGGCGAGCGGATAGGCGAGCCAGATGAGCGGATCGCGCCACCGTAGCGTCTCTTTCGGGGAAACTACCCACCAGTAGCCGACGAAGAGTACGGGAATCAGATAGTGAGCGAGAATATCCGTGACGAGTGCGATACCTTCGGGATTTACCTGACCGCTGAGCAACAGGTGATAGATTAACATCACGAATGTGATACTCGCCGCAACGGCAGTAACGACATCAGGACGGCGGAAGAAACGTCCGAGTCGTGTGTTTGGCAACACAAGAGGAACCGTCAGCGTCAGCGCGACTGCGGCGTTCGTCCAGATGGTGAAAAAGGAGGTAAGACCGACAAGTACCGCAAGCGCGCTCTCGCCCGCCTGAACAGACTCCGTCAACGAATGCCCGAATATCACCAGCAGGTTCGTCCATGCGAGCGCGCCAAGCAGTCCCGCAGCCACCTGTGTGCGTTTCGTATGTTCAATCCGGGTCATCTGTAATCACGACTGACGTGTGCGAGGCTAACATTGTAGCCCATCTTCGCAGGATTGGCTTAAAGATTTTCGGCATAGTTGACGGTGTGCTGCCCATCAGATACGCTCTATGAGGCTCGGCTTGCCTGTGGACGTATATAAACCTGTACCCTTTGGGCGGATTCGAACCACGGTCACTCCCGTTGGTCGTTCCCTGCTTCGAATCCTTGGAGCTATACGCTCCTTGCTCCGCTCGTCGGTATAGCTCCGGGCGGATTCGAACCGCCGTCAACGGCTCCAAAGGCCGTTATGATTGACCGCTACACCACGGAGCTTCTATCCCGAGTTAAACGGTGTTGAGGCATATCTCCTTCGGTTGTCGAAGGGCTTCCGACGGTACGTTTATGAACGCGGAACCGAACCGTCAAGCATGACCGATATACTTAGACGTGGAAGGCTCGGCGCGAGCGACGAGGAGGTCGCCGAGTTCCTTTCGTCTTTCGCGTCGGACGAACATATCTTCGAGGCGGATATCGATGTGGGACGCGCACATGTTGTGATGCTCGCCGAACAGGGTATCGTCTCAGACGAGTACGCTGGCGAGATACTCGACGCGCTCGACAAGGTAAAGGAAGCGGGATTCAATGCGCTCGACGACTCGCACGAGGACGTGCATCCCGCGATAGAAGCCGCCGTGGTCGAAAGAGTCGGCGAGGATGTCGGGGGTCGTCTTCACACAGCACGGTCGCGTAACGACGAGGTTGCGACCTGCATCCGTGTTGCTCTCCGCGAAGAACTCTTGGGCGCGATGCGTGACACGCTCGCTCTTCGTTCCGCGCTTGTCGAACGCGCCGACGGAACCGACGACTGGCTTGTTTCGGGGTACACGCATCTACAGCGTGCCCAACCAACAACAGTCGGACATCATCTGCTTTCGTACGAAGCCGCTCTCGAACGCGACTTTTCGCGTCTTGTCAACGCCTACAACCGTGTCAACGAATGTCCGCTCGGAAGCGCGGCTTTCGCCGGTACGTCGTTCGACGTGAACCGTGAACGTGTCGCGTCGCTCTTGGGCTTCGACGCACCGACGCGCAATTCGATGGACGGTGTTGCGTCGCGTGACTTCGCTGTCGAGAGCGTCGCCGCCGCACTCAACGTCTCTGTCACCCTTTCGCGCCTATGCGAAGACCTCGTTCTCTGGAGCAGTCACGAGTTCGGTATCGTCGAGTTCGACGACGCTTACGCTTCAACATCTTCCATCATGCCTCAGAAGAAAAATCCCGACACCGCAGAACTCGCACGCGGAAAGACGGCGACCGTACAGGGCGCGCTAAACAGCATCGTCACGAACCTCAAAGGGCTTCCTTCGGCGTACAACCGCGACCTACAGGAGGTGACGGGACACGTCTGGGACGCCTTCGAAGCAGCGCGCTCATCGGCACGTGTACTCGCCGGTGTTATTGAGACCGCGGAGTTAGACCGCGACGCTGCGGAAGACACGGTAAACGACGGCTTCGTCGGTGCGACAGAACTCGCTGACACCCTTGTCCGCGAAACGGGAATCGCTTTCCGTACGGCGCACCATATCGTCGCAACCATAGCGCGCGAAGCCGACGGAGAACCGACGCTAAACGACGTCCGTGACGCCTTCCAAGATGTGACCAACGAAGAACTTGAACTCGACGACGAGACGGTCAAAAGTGCTCTCGACCCACGCGGATGCGTCGAGAGTCATGACTCGTACGGCGCGCCGGGCGACGACGGTATCGTTGAAGAAGCGCGCGACGCTCTCGAACGCGACATGGACACGTTGAATAGGTTAGAGGAAGACCTCGAATTATCCGAAGAAAGGCTCGCAGAAGCCGTCGAGGAGACGAAAACATGAGTACAAAAAAGGGAGACAGGGTAAGAGTTGAGAAGCAAGGTAACATCTTCGAGGGCGTCCTGCTTCCGTCGTCGGACGACGAACAGGTGGTCGTGAAGTTAGACGATGGCTATAACGTCGGTATCGGACTCGAGGATGCGACTGTAGAAGTCATCGAGGAGATAAAAAAAGAAGACGCAGAGGCTGAGGACGTGACGCTCGAAGAGGATGAAGACCTGCCGACCATCTCGCTCATATCGACGGGCGGCACGATAGCATCTACCGTCGATTACCGTACAGGTGCTGTGACGGCGCGTTTCGACGCCGAAGATGTCCTACGCGCCGTGCCCGAACTTGCGGGACGTGCGAACTACCGCGGGCGTGTCGTCTCCAACATTCTGAGCGAGAACATGACGCCCGAACGGTGGGGGGAACTTGCACGCGCCGTTCACGACGAAATCGAGAAAGGTGCGGACGGCGTTGTCGTTATGCACGGTACGGATACGATGGCGTACTCGGCGAGCGCGCTCGCTTTCACACTTGAAACGCCCGTACCCGTCGTCTTCGTCGGTTCGCAACGTTCCGCCGACCGTCCGTCGAGCGACAACGTCGTAAACGCAGTCTGTGCTGTCGAGGCGGCGAAGGACGACATAGCGGAGGTACTCGTTTGTATGCACTCGGAAAGAAATGACGGCAAATGCGCGCTCCACAGAGGAACACGCGCACGCAAGAACCACACGTCGCGCCGCGACGCTTTCGAGACTGTCGGTCAGAAGCCTCTCGGCACGGTAGATTACGAGACAAGCGAAATAGACTGGCGGCGCAAGGACGAAGCAACGAAGCGCGGCAAAAAAGAACTCGCGCTTGACGACGGCTTCGACGAGAATGTACAACACGTCAAGTTCGTGCCCGGAAAGGACGGTTCTATCATCGACGAATCGGCGGAGGGTGTCGTTATCGAAGGTACAGGTCTCGGGCACACCCATACCGACTGGATAGAGGAAATAGAGGCGCACGAAGGTGTGGTTGTTATGACTTCGCAGTGTCTCAAAGGGCGTGTCTGTGACCGTGTCTACGACACAGGACGCGACCTCTTAGACGCAGGTGTCGTAGAGGCGGAGAACACGCTCCCCGAGACAGCGTACGTCAAGCTGATGTGGGTGCTTGCGAACACCGACGATGCTGACGAGGCGCGCGACTTGATGAGGACCGACATCGCGGGCGAACTGACCGACTGTTCGAGACCATGGACGTGAAGGTTCGCGATGCGCGTCACGAAGACGTGAAACGTGTCGCTGAGTTCGCGAGCAAAACATGGGACGGCTGGGACTACGTTCCTGATGTATGGGACGACTGGCTTGAAGAGGGCGTGACGCTCGTCGCCGAGTCGGGCGGGAACGTCGTCGGCGTCGTACACGGCGTAGCGCGCGGCAACGAAGGATGGTTGGAGGGTATGCGCGTCGCCGAGGAATACAGACGTGAAGGCGTCGGTTCGACGTTGACCGAAGCCCTGCTCGCACGTCTGAGTGAAGAAGGTGTATCGGTCGCCAGGTGTATGGCTTTCGACGGTAACGACGCCGCGGTCGAACTCTTAGACTCACTCGGCTTCAAACACGTAACCACCGTCCGACACGGACGTGGCTTCGGCTTCCCGTACGGAAGTATCATAGAGGAAGCCAACTACGATGACTCGCTTCAGGTTCTACGCGACTCTGACGCCTTTGAAGCCGCATCCGGTCTCTACGCCACGAAGGACTGGCGTATGTGGTCGGTTCCGGAGACGGTCGAAGATTACGAAGGCGACGTGCTCGGCTTCGTTGAGGACGACGACGTGCGCGCCGTCGCACTCTGTGACGGTGTCCGCGTCAACGAGACGGACGAAGAGAAACGCACAGAACTCGTTCTGGGTATCGTCTGGGTCGAACCGCGTTATGCGAGCCAGTTCGCACTTGACGTACGCGGTGAGGCGAGGGAACGCAATATCAACGATGCTCTCGTTTTCCTCCCCGACGACGAAGAGATAATCGGCGCGTTCGACCAAGCAGGCTTCGAGTTCGAGAGGCGTGACCGTATCTACGAGAAAAGAATAAACTCAGAGGTGACAGGATGAACAAAGAAGAGACGTACGAACTCATAACACGTAACGCAGAGGAGGTAGTGACCGACGAAGAGGTAAACGAGATAGCTGGAAACACCGAAGGAAAACGCGCTTACGTCGGATACGAACCGAGCGGTGTGCTACATATCGGGCACATGCTGACTGCGAACAAACTTATCGACTTACAGGACGCGGGAATGGATGTCGTCGTCCTTCTCGCCGACGTGCACGCCTACCTCAACGAGAAGGGGACGTTCGACGAGATACGCGAGACGGCAGAGCGTATGAAGGAGCAGTTCGTCGCATTTGGTCTCGACGAGGAGAAGACGGAGTTCGTACTCGGAAGTGAGTTCCAGTTGGACGATGACTACACTCTCGACGTGCATTCGCTTGCCGTCCGTGTGACACTCAACCGCGCACGCAGGAGCATGTCCGAAGTTGCACGCGAGGAGGAAAATCCGAAGGTCGGACAGATGTGGTATCCGCTTATGCAGGCTGTCGATATAGCGCGCCTTGATGTTGACCTCGCGGTCGGCGGAATAGACCAGCGCAAGATACACATGCTCGCACGTGACCATCTTCCCGACATAGGCTACGACCCGCCGACTGCTCTCCATACACCCATCCTTACGTCGCTCGAAGGTGGCGGCGACAAGATGTCTTCGAGCGAGGGCGACCCGATAGCTATGGACGACACCCGCGAGGAGATAGAGGACAAGATCTTAGGCGCGTACTGCCCCCCTCATCTCGAAGACAACCCTGTCGCCGAAATATACAGATACCATGTCTTCCCACGTTTCGAGACAGTCGTCGTTGAACGTCCCGAAAAGTACGGGGGGAATCTTGAATACAGTTCTTACGATGAGTTCGCCGAAGATATCCAGAGCGGCGAACTGCATCCACAGGACGCGAAGGAAGCACTCGTCGGTTACGTCGATAGGCTCGTCGAACCGGGAAGGCAGAAGCTTTAGCTCCGTTTGTTTCCGGCGTCGGCTAAGGCGCGTTCGAGATACGCGTCTGCGAGTTCCTCCACGGCAGGATGCTCGGCGTCGTAGCCGCGTCCGTCGATGCTCTTGACGGGACGCACTCCCCAAGTCGTGTTCGTCAGAAAGACAGCGTCAGCGTCTTCGAGCGAAATTTCTCCGATATGTATCTCGTGTCCTTTCTCGTCCGCGAGTTCAAGGACTACTTCACGTGTAACCCCATGCCGGATGCGGTCTTCGGGTGTTTCGATTCCCCCGTCGCGTACAACGAAGACGTTCGACACGGCACCCGACGCGACGTTCCCGTCGGCGAGCATCAGTGCTTCGTCAGTCTCCCCGCTAATCTCGCCCTTCGCCATGATATTTGGCAGGTAGCAGGTCGTCTTGTGGTAACCGAGAATGCCAAGGGGACGCTCCACGCTCGCTGTTTCGACTGTCGCGGGCGGGTACTTTCGATTTTTCAAAGGCTTCGCGTGTACGACGACCGTCGGTGTCTCCTCTGTGGGAGCGAGCAATCCGTCGCGTTCGCCACGTGTGACGGTGAAACGGACGTACGTGTCGCCTGCGAACCCATCGGTCACGGCGGAAATCATTTCATCCATTTCGTCGGTGTCGAAACGCGTGCCTATCCGTGTCGCTTCGAGCGCGTCGTTTAGACGGGAGACGTGTCGTTCTATGAATGCAGGTTCACCGTCGTAGCACCGTAACGTCTCGAAGACACCGTCGCCGTAGAGAAAACCGCGGTCGAGCGTAGAGACATGTACTTCTTCCGGCGTACCGACCTGCCTCTCGTCTCCACGCTCAACCAGAACGCGAGTTTCGCCGCCCATGTCGTCGCGTTTATGCTTCATTCGTTCCGTTCGTCCTCTGCTTTCCTGTTTCCTTCGTCTTCTGCGAGCACACCCTCGTGCATACCCGATGCCTCCTCGGGTTCAAGACCTTCTTTGAGCACAGCTTCAAGTAGTTTCCCGTCAGGCTCAGCACGTAGGTATACGCCACCGTCCTCGCGCCACGAGAACACGGCGGAACCCGAAGCCGTGTACGCGACGAACCTCGTCAGCGAAGGAAGAACCCCGAGCGCGTTCTCGAACTCGTTTACTGTCGTCTCGAAGTACCCGGGTTCGTCGGGCAAGAACGACGGTGTTTCGTCCGTCCCTACACGGACTGCGTCGGCGATACCGCGCACGTACACTTCTTCAACCCCCAGATATCGGTTCACGGCACGCGCAAGGCGTCTCGCCGTCTCGGCATCGACACGTGTCAGCCTGTACGTACGTGTAGCTTCGGTATCTTCCATGGAAACAGAAGGAGCGCACGCTTCTTATCCGTGGCGTTCGACAGTACGCACGAAGTTGCGCACCATCTTCTTGCCGTTGGGTGTCAGTATACTTTCGGGATGGAACTGGACACCGAAGACGGGACGGTCAGGATGTCGAACCGCCATTATCTCACCCGCCCCTTCCGCTGTAGCTTCGAGAACGTCGGGGACTTCTTCGACAACGAGCGAATGGTACCGCCCAACGACCGTCGGTGACTCGACACCTTCGAAGATGCCGCTTCCGTCATGCTCGACACGTGATTTCTTGCCGTGTACCACCTCGTCGGCGTATCCGACGGTACCACCGAAGTACTCGGCGACTGCTTGGTGTCCGAGACAGACGCCCAAGACCGGTTCTTCGCGCTCGCGTAGCACGTCGTACATTACAGGAAAGTCCTCGGGGCGTCCCGGACCGGGTGAGAAGACATAGCCGTCGGCGTCAGGAGGTTCGTCGTATCTTCCGACCGTCACGTCCGCAAACTCGCCGATGTACTGTTCGAGGTTGTGCGCGAACGAGTCGTAGTTGTCGATTACTGCGATACTCGTCATACATCCTCCTTAGCGTGCTCGCCTTCCACAGCGTTGAGCACACCGCGTGCTTTCTGAAGCGTCTCGTCGTACTCGCATTCCGGTTCGGAGTCGTGTACGACGCCTCCGCCGACCTGCAGGTGGTATGTATCCTCGTCACGGACAGCGGTACGGATGAGGATGTTGAACGTCGCGTCACCGTTTAACGCGAAACGACCCATCGAACCTGTATAAGGACCACGTTCGGTCGGTTCGAGTTCCTCGATTATGCCGAGAGTACGTGGCTTCGGCGCGCCTGTGACGGTTCCGCCGGGAAAGACAGCGCGTAAAGCGTCGAGTGCGTCCGCCTCGTCGCGTCTTTCGGCGGTAACGATGGACTCTAAGTGATGCACCTCTGCGTAGGGTACAACCTCCATGAAATCCTCAACCTCGACGGTTCCGTACTCCGCAACCTTACCGAGGTCGTTCCGCGCTAAATCGACGAGTATCGAGTGCTCTGCGCGTTCCTTTTCGCTCGCCGCGAGTTCGTCGCGTAATGTCTCGTCGGCTTTCTTTTCGCCTTCCCGTG
>Ga0207714_1002740_pt1 | contig 10401 bp, 16 predicted proteins | sample PonA232FremontCA_2_FD_187270 | JGI IMG/M metagenome (GOLD analysis project Ga0207714, IMG submission 187270) | Marine sediment microbial community from Fremont, CA, USA - Pond A23 Sediment 2 (SPAdes) | ecosystem: Environmental > Aquatic > Marine > Unclassified | place: USA: Fremont, California... | reverse complement strand
CCCGACTTGCCCGCAGCGGTCGACCACCGCGCGTGGCCCGACGCGCTGCCCGACGACGACTCGCCGGTCGAGACCGCAGACGTCTCGATGGACGACCCGCACCTGTTTCTCCACACCGGCGGGTCGACCGGCGTGCCAAAGGAGACGGTCCTCACCCACGGCTCTATCCTCTGGAACTCGTTCAACACCATCACGGCGTGGGGCCTGCGCCCCGAGGACGTCACGCCGATGGTGTTCCCGATGTTCCACACCGGCGGGTGGAACGTCCTCACCGTGCCCATGTTCCACCTCGGCGCGACGGTCGTCCTCGCCCGCGAGTTCGAACCGGCCGAAGTGCTCCACCTCGTCGAGTCGGAGGGCGCGACCGTTCTCGTTGCGGTCCCGGCGGTCCTCCGGATGATGGCCGCCCACGACGACTGGGCCGACACCGACCTCTCGACGCTCCGGTTGGCCAAGTCGGGCGGCGGCCCCTGCCGCGAGTCGGTGATGGAGGCGTGGTGGGACCGGGACGTGAAGCTCTCGCAGGGGTACGGGCTGACCGAGTGTGGCCCGAACAACTTCACGATGCCCGACGGCTGGCCCACCGAGAAGGCCGACAGCGTGGGCGTCCCCGCGATGCACGTCGACGCGCGAATCGTCGACGACGCCGGCGACGAACTCCCGCCGGGCGAAATCGGCGAACTCGAACTCGCCAGCCCCCACGCCGCCGACCGCTACTGGCGCAATCCCGAGGAGACCGAGGCGACGTTCGGCTCGGGGTGGGTCTCGACCGGCGACCTCGCCCGGACCGACGAGGCGGGGTACGTCTACGTCGAAGGCCGCAAGAAGAATATGTACGTCTCGGGCGGCGAGAACGTCTATCCCGCCGCCGTCGAGGACCGCATCGCCGACCACCCCGGCGTCGAGGAGGTCGTCGTCGTCCCGGTGCCCGACGACCAGTGGGGACAGGTGGGTAAGGCCGTGGTGCAGGGCGACGAGTCGCTGACCCTCGACGACCTCACGAGCTTCCTCGACGGGACACTCGCGCGGTTCAAACACCCTCGGCATCTGGCGTTCGTCGACGAGATGCCCACCTCCGGCCCCTCGAAAATCGACCGGCAGGCGGTCGAACGCGAGTTCGGCTCGGAGTAGCGGTTGTCTGTCGGTGTCGTGGCGAGCGCGCCGAGGACCTCCGAGACGCGGTTCCAACCCGTGGTTATCCGAACACCACCGCTCAGCAGTCCGGCGCGTCGCGAGCGAACCCGAACGACTCGGCGTCGGGTCGCCCGAGAACGTCCATCACTGCCTCGTAGAGTTCCCGGACGTTGGGTCGGGGTCGGGACGATTCCGACCGGTCTGCGGTCCACCGATACCGGACCACGCCCTCGGAGTCCACGAAAAAGCAGGCCCGTCGCGCTCGCGGGGCGACGCCGAACGCCCGGTAGGCCACGCCGTACCGTTTGGCGACCGAGAGGTCCCGGTCCGAGCAGAACGGGTAAGTCACGTCGAGGTGGTCGATGAACTCCCGATTGGTCGCCGGTCGGGCGCGGTTGACGCCGACGACGCGGACGCGCTCGTCGGCCCGAAACCAATCGTACTGGCCAGCGGCGCGGCGCTCGGCGACGCCCTCCAGCGCGAAGTCCGTCGGCTGGAACGCCAGCAAGACCGCATCGTCCGCACACAGCGACGACAGCGACACCACCTCGACCGACCCGTCGGGTCTCGCGAGCGGCGCGGTGAACTCCGGTGCCTTCGAACCGACGGTCGGACCGTCCGAATCACCCATCGGTCGAAGTCTGTACGGCGTGCAATTTAAAGATACGTCAGACGGACGTTCCAACTCGTTTTTCACCGGTCGGCCGAAATCCGACCGCATGGTGTCGCCCCTGACTGCGGACGCGGTAGTCGTCGTGGCGCTAGTCGGGTTCTACGGCGGGCTCGCACGGGACCTCGGTGCGACCGCCGACCTCCTCGACCCGCGTCTCGGCCTCGGTCTCGCGCTCGGCGCGTACGTCGCGGGCGGCGTCGGCGCGCTGCTCGCGCTGGCGACAGTCGTCGTGGAAGCCTCCCGGACCGTGAGCGCGTCGGCCACGGCCGTCACGGCGGTCGGGTTGGCGGCGCTGTTTGCCGTGACGTTCGGCCTGTTCTTCCGGGTCGGCGTCGCGCTGTACGCACTCTTGCTCCGGGTGGGGTTGAGACTCCCACACGATTGGCGGTGAATCTATGTCTCGCCGGCCACGCGCTGGCTCGGCCTCCATCCAGCGTGAATCGCCCGAGCGGTCGCGGTTGCCGTGCGGTCGCGGTGCCGTGCGGTCGCGGTGCCGTGCGGTCGCGGTGCCGTGCGGTCGCGGTGCCGTGCGGTCGCGGTGCCGTGCGGTCGCGGTGCCGTGCCGTTTCTCGCCGGTCGAGACAGCAGCTAGCTCCGGCCCGGCCCGATTCGATAGCGTTCGATTCGACCGAACGGTCGACTCGGTCACGCTCGGACGGGAGTGGAGCGACGGCTCCAGTCGTCGTTTCCGAGGACCGACCGCTCACGCGACCTCGGTCGTTCGCTCGGCGACCGACACCAGCGACCCCCACGTGTTACAGCCGGCCCGCAGTGCCACGAGGTCGTCGGCCCCGATTCGGACGACCACGGCGGAGTCGTCGCGTTCGACCGTCGCGACCGACCGGTCGCCGTCTATCTCGCCGACTTCTCGGGCCACCGCGCGGGCGACGACGCGAGCGCGAGCGGACGAGTCGTACTCGAATCTGAGCGCGGCGTCGTGCGGTCGAGAGTCGAGCGCGGACTGTCGGTCGGCCATCGCAAAAAGGGGGTTACCGGACGCCGACTTCCTTCACGTCGCGGCTCCGCTCTTTCAGCAGCACGCGGTGGCCACAGTAGGGACACCGGACCCCGCCGTACTCGTCGAGTTCCACGTCGCGCTTGCACCGCGAACACTTGTAGCTCATTCGTCGTCTTCGCCGAGGGCGGCACGAATCGAGCGCGTGACGGTTCGACCGGCGGGCGTCTCCGGGCGGTACGACCCCCCGGCGTACTTGTACCCGCAACTGCCACACTGCCAGATGCCGGTTCCCTGACGCTCGACGCGCTCGGCACCGCAGTCGGGACAGGCGTGTTCGTCGTTCATGTCGCTCTCGATGTCCGCGACGCGCTTGCGGGCGACGCGCCCGTATCGCGCCCCGAACCGGCCAGCGCTGCCGGTCCGACTCTTGGTGTTCTCGGCCATAGTAGCCGTGGATTGATTCGGCGCGCTGATAAACCCTACGAGTCGAGACGGCTACGCGACCGTCGTCGCTCGACGACTCACTCGGTCGGCGGATTCACCAGTTCGTGGCCGATGACCGCGAGCGAGGCCACGAACCCCGCGACCGTGCCCGGCAACCCGGTCAACTGACCGACCAGAAACCCGCCCCCGGAGAGCATCGGTATCGCGGCGAGGACCGCGTCGTAGTGGCTGACCATCCTGTAATTAGATATAATTAGACGAGCCAAGAAGCTTGTGGCTCGCGGTCGGGAGTCTCGTCGGACAGGCGCGAATACGGCCACGCGGAGCTGACTCGCGATTCAGGCGTCCGCGAGCAGTTCGACCGTCTCCGGGTCGGGGTCGCCGTCGTAATATCGCTCCAAGGCCGTTCTGAACGGGGTCGAGTCGTCGGCGACCGCGTCGAACAGCGTCATCGAGGAGCGAAACTTCAGGTCGTCCGGCGAGCCGAAGACGTCGTTGGCGGAACGTTCCTCGACGTCGTTCACGATCTCCGTACATTCGCGGAGTCGCGGGCCGAGTATCGGGTGTGCGAGGTAGGCTTCGGCTTCGTCTCGGGACGATATCGCGTAGCGCCGTGCCATCCGACTCCGGCCGAGGCCTTCCATCTGCGGGAAGACGAACCACATCCAATGGGTACGCTTGCGGCCCGAGCGCAGTTCCCGCTTGACGTCTCCGATGACGGAGTCTTGAGCCTCGACGAACCGTCGCAGGTCGTGGGGGTCGTCCGCGCGTGCCATCGTTTCTCGGTGTCCCGGTTGGAGGCCCGCTGTTAAAGTAGTGGTCGCGGTCACCGTTCCGAATGCGGTGGTCACAGTTCGAGACGCCGAAAAACGCCGCCGAATCACACTCCCCGTGCCGTCACTGCAGGTCGGCCTCGGCCAGCGCGTCGTCGAGGTCGGCCCGGATTCGCTCGCCCATCTCGCGGTCCATCGCGGTCGTGACCACGCGATTCTCCTGAACGCTGGAGCCGTCCCGGAGCAACAGCCTGACGTTGCCGTTCTCGTCGGCGCGGGTGGCTTTCGCCCGAACCCCGGTCCGACTCCCCGACCCGCCAGCGTCGATGGGGCCGGGGATTATCTTCTTGACGTGGGGGTGGCCCGCGACGGTCTGGACCGCCGTCCGGCCCGCGCGGTTGCCGATGAGCGTCGAGTGGCTTCCGCCCAACTTCTCGGCCGGGGCGGCGTCGACCACTTCGAGCGCCCGGTCGTCCCGGCGCGCGAGGACCGCCTCGACGGGGTTCGCGTCGGCGGCGTCGTCGTTGCGCCCGCCGACGCGGTAAAACGAGTAGCGAAGCTGATCGCGAGTCGCCCGGAGCACGTCGCGGTCGCCAGCGGCGTACACCTCCTCGGGCCGCTTGCGCCGGACCTCGTCGGCGATGCGGCCCGCGAAGTTCCGTAGTTCGACCACGCCCGACTCGTCGCCGTCCTCGGGCGTGGTCGTCACGTCGGTCTCGCCGACCACCGCGTCGTCGTCGAGCATCGTGAGCGTCGCCCGGTCGCGGTCCAAGTCGAGCACCACGGCGTCGGCGTTGGCCGTCCGACAGACCAGACAGTAGTCGCCGGGGCGTTCGAGGGGCGACCCACACTGGCGACACTCCATGGCCGGATTGTAGGTTCCGGTCCCGATTTAACCTCGGTGTTTCGCGTCGTGGAACGGCGGTTGGGTCGTAGTCGCTTCGTCGAGAGACTGTCGGAGATTTCTCGTCGTCTGCACGCTGTTTGGCCGCGAAGTTGGCGCGCACTGACTCGATTTATCACTCGAACTGACGTCTGAACGCTTCACACGTAGCTTTAAATACGAGGACGGGGCGAAACCGGGCCATGCCCGACGACGACGCGCTCGCAGAGCGACTCGACGCGGTCGAACGCGCGCTGACCGACGAGGACCTCGCGGTGGCCGACCTCGGCGACGCCGCCGAACTCACCCGCGAGGTCGAGTCGCTGTCAGCTCGACTCGACGACGTGGAGGACCGACTCGACGACCTCGACGCCGCCACGCAGGCGCTCCGAGGGTACGTCGGCAACGTCCGTGCGGTCAACGGCGAGGTCGAGCGCCGGGCCGACGCCGCGCTCTCGAAGGCCGAGTCGCTGGAAGCCGACCTGAATGCCCTCGAAACGGAACGGGCCGACTCGCTGGAACCGTCGCCGGAGCCGCGAGTCCGGCCGACCGAACGCGGGGCGTCCGCCCACGAGGAGCGCGGACGCGACCCGGCTACGTGCGAGCGACCGTCCACGAGCGACCCGACCACACGCGAGACGACGCCCTCAAGCGACCCGACCGCGTCTCGCGAGTGCGATTGTCCGCGTCGATGTCGGGCACGCGCTCCGCCCGGCGAAACGCCCTACGAGCGAAGCGAACGGTCCACGGCAACTCTCCCGAGAACGGACGGTGACGCGGAATCGGGCGTCCTGTCTCGACTCGCGAGCGCATTATCGCGCGCGGAGGACGGGTAGTGTTGCGGCTGGTGTTGGGCGTCGCGCTGGCCGCCGCCATCCTCGGAGCGGTCGCGCCCGCGTTGGAGGACGCCCGCACGGCTCGGAGCGACCGGCTCGTCGCGCGCGAACTCGACCGCGTCGCGGCGGCCGCCGAGTCGCTGGCTCACGAGGAGGCCCCCGGCGCGCGTCGAACCCTCGAACTCTCGCTTCTCGGCGGGTCGCCGACAACCGCGCCGGTGGCGTTCGTCGCGCTCGGCGGCGTTCCGGGCGAGGAGACCGCTTCCGACCATCGACGCCGAACGGCGGCCGACGACGCCGACCGGGACCTGCTCGCGTACCGACTCGCCGGCGGGCCGGTCGAATGCAGACGAGTCGACGCCGACCTGCGTCCGGTGGAGGGCGGACCGCGAGTCGAGTCGGCCCCCGATTTGCTCGTCCTCCGTGGGGACGGCACCTATCGCCTGACGCTCCGAGTGGTCCGACATCGCGGGCGACTGGCGGTGACAGTAACGGTCGGACAGTCGGCGAGTCGCGCGACGACGACGCCGCTCGCACGAGCGAAACCGCCGCCTAACTCGACTGCCCGTGACGGAAGCCGACGCCGAGCGTTCGCGACCGGGTAGCGACGGGTATCACCGGGCGCGTTTCCGACTGGGCCGGGCAGCGGTCGCCACGACGAGCCGAGTCCCGACCGTTTACGGCCGCCAAGGGCCAACCGCCGCGCATGATAACGCTCGCTTCCGACTTCGGCTCGCCGTACCCGGCGGCGATGAAGGGCGTGCTGCTCGGACGGACCGACGCGAGACTGGTGGACGTCGCCCACGACTTCCCGCGCCAAGACGTCCGGACCGCCGCGTTCTGGCTCCGGGAGGTGTTACCGTACTTCCCGCCGGCGGTCCACCTCGTCGTGGTCGACCCCGGCGTCGGCACCGACCGAGCCGCACTGGCGATTCGGGCGGGCGACCACGCGCTCGTGGGGCCGGACAACGGCGTCCTGCTCCCCGCCGCCCGCGAACTGGCGAACGCGAGCGGCGCGACCGACGTCGAGGTGTTTGAAGTCGAGTACGAGGACAGCGAGACCCAGAGCACTACCTTCCACGGCCGGGACGTGTTCGCACCCGCCGCCGCCGAGGTCCACGAGACCGGCGTCGGGCGCTTTCACGAGCGCGAGGACGTGGTCCCGGGCGACGGCTACGACGACCTCCGCTTCCCGGAACCGGAAACCGAGGACGAAATCGCGGTCGGCGAGGTGCTGGTGGTCGACGGCTTCGGCAACGCCGTCACCAACGTCCCCGGGCGATTCCTCGACGGGCGCGAGTCGGTCCGGGTCGACGGAACGTCCGCGCCGGTCGAACGAGCCTACGCCGCAGTCGACGCGGGCCAGCGGCTCGTCACCGTCGGGAGCCACGGCAACGTCGAACTCGCGGTCAACCGAGGCCGGGGCGAGGCGGCGTTCGGCGTCTCGGTCGGCGACGAGGTCCGATTGTCCTAAGCGGCCCGTCAGTCGACGTCGTCGTATCGGGACGCCACGCGGACGAGTCCGAACAGGAGCGCGAGCACGCTGGCGGTCAACAGCATCCCGAACGCCGTCATCACGACCGGCGACATCTCGAACGACACCACGCCGAGCAGGTCGACCGAGGCGTCGCGCCGTTGGCCGGACGCACCGACTATCGCGCCGAGACCGCCGCCGATGAGAACGACGACTACGGCCCCGGCGGCGAATATCGGTCGGCCGGAAATCGTCGCGTCAGTGTTCACGGTCGAGATTCGGAGCGCCCGCGATTAGGCCTGTCGGTACTCGTTCAGCCGGACCTTCAGGTCACGCGCGGCCTCGGCGGCGGCCTCGTCGAACGGCCGGTCGGAGCTCTCGCCCGCGAAGATGATACCTCGCGTGGAGTTGACCAGTCCCGCGCCGTTCACGGCGGTTGCGCAGGTCGCGGCCGCCTCGACGTCGCCGCCCTGTGCGCCGACCCCCGGCACGAGAAAGGGCAGGTCGGGGACGCGTTCGCGGACCGCCCGGAGTTCGTCGGGCGTGGTCGCGCCGACCACGAGACCCACGTTGCCGTGGCCCGCTTCGTTCCACTCGCTGGCGAGGTCGGCCACGCGCTCGTACACGAGGCCGCCGTCAGCGAGTTCGAGGTCCTGCACGTCCGCGCCGCCGGGGTTGGAGGTGCGACAGAGCAGAAAACAGCCAGCGTCCTCGCGGTCGAGGAAGGGAGCGAGCGCATCCCGGCCGAGGAAGGGGTTGAGCGTGATGGCGTCGACCGAGTCCAGAACCGTCGCGTACTGCCGGGAGGTGTTGCCGATGTCGGCGCGTTTGGCGTCCAGCAGGACGGGAACGCCCTTCTCGCGAGCGTAGGCGGCCGTCTTCTCTAAGGACGTCCAGCCGTCGGTGTCCTCGTAGAACGCGGCGTTGGGCTTGAACGCGGCGGCGTGGTCGGCCGTGGCGTCGATTAGCCGGCGGTTGAACTCCCATCGCGGCAGGTCGGCGTCCGCGACTGCGTCGGGCAGTCGGTCCGGGTCGGGGTCGAGACCGACCGAGACGACGCTGTCGACGGTCCCGATGCGGTCGGCCAGCCGGTCGAAGAAGGCGGTCATCGACTCTCTCTTCCGGGGACGCGGACACAAACGTTGTCATCTCGTCCCGAACGGTGGTGTTCAGATATGGAGGTCGAACTCGTTACGCGATTCCGAACGTGACGGGGGCGCGTGGACTCTGTTTTCCACGGTCGGCGCGCGCTGGCGCGACCCGCAAGTGGTCGCGCCCAAGCGCGCGAGGGAGGGGCGCTCTCGTGCGCCCCGAGGCTGGGGAGGCGTGAGGCTCACTCTCGCGGTGCGGTGCTGTGCGGGGTTGTGCGGGTACGGGGCTGTCGGGGTTGTGCGGGTACGGGGCTGTGCGGCCGCCCTCGGCAGACTGAACAGGCGAGGCGGGGTCACGCGAGCAACGCGAGTGTGACGTTGTCTGCGCAAGCCCAGCGCGCGCAGGCTCGACGGACGTGTCCGTCGGTTTCGGGACTTGCTTCCGACAGAACTCGCGTGCAGTGCAGTCGCCTGAGCGGGCAGTATCCGCGTGGGCGGTGCCGAGAGCGCGGATATCCCGCTCAGCGACCGCGAGCGCGCCGAGGGCTTTCGAGGACGTTGTGGTTCTGTTGTCTGAGAGCGCGCCGAAGGCGTTCGAGGAATTGGTCGCGGTTCAAGCGTCAGAATCGTAGAACGCGCCGGGGGCTTTCGAGGACGTGGTTGCAGTTCCAGAGTCAAAGTCACAGAACGTGCCGAGAGCGTTCGAGGACGTAGTCACGGTTCCAACGTCGTCGCAGTCCACGACGAGGACGTTCACGGAGGTACCCGATGCATCCACCGCACTTACTCGGTGTCACGCGTATCTGAACGCTGTCCCCGAGTCGCGCCACACCTTTTTACCCGACGGCGACCAACTCCCGCCCATGTACGTCCGGAACGCGAAAAACAGGGAGGAGGTCTGGTTGCTGGACCACATCGAGGCGATGGGCCTCGACGCGACCGCGTTCCGCTCGCGCGACTACGTCATCGCCGTCAACGAAGCCTCGAACGAGAAGACCGGCTTCGGCCGCATCCGCATCCACAAGACCGGCGACGGCGAACTGTGCGAACTCACCAGCATCGGGGTGCTGGAGTCGTGGCGGCGGCAGGGCGTGGGCGCACACGTCGTCGAGCGACTGGTCGAACACGCCCGCGACGAGGGGTTCGACCGAGTGTACTCGCTGACAAGCGCGACCGACTACCTCGCCCAGTTCGGCTTCCGTGGCGTCGAGAGCGCCGACCTGCCCGAGAAACTCCACGAGCGCCTCGACGCCAAGCGCGGGAACATCGACGCCGACGCGGTCGGGATGGTACTCGACGTCGACGAGTTTTCGATGCCCGAGCAACTCCGCGAGCGGTTCAAGCGAGCCCGACCCCGCGAGGAGCCGTCCGACGCCGGCGAGTCAGACGAGCCGGCCGAGGACTTCGGCATCGACTCCGAGAGCGCGACCTACAAGTACGACACCGGGAGCTGAGGTGCGAGCGCGCCGAGACGGTCCGACTTCGTTCACGCCTCGCCGTCGAGTCCGTCGAGGAACGGGCTCGGGTCGTCGTGGCGCAGGACGACCGCGTGCGTGCCGTCGATGCGCCGGACGACGGTCTCGACCGCGTCGACTTCGTCAGTTGCGAACGACGCGAGCGCGTCGCGCTCGACGCCGCCGGCCACGAGCAGCGCCGTCTCGGTTTCGGGGTCGAGCGCCGCCAACGAGAGGAGTCGATGGCCGCCGACGTCGACGTACTCGATTCGAGTCCGGGGGAACCTCCCGTCGGCGGCGGCCGATTCGAGCGCGGCCGCCCGGTCGTCCGGAACGGTGAGTGCGAGTCGCCCGGTCGCCCCGCGTCGGGTTGCGCTGGCGTGGTCGGCTGTCGCGGCCGTCACGCTGTAGCCGTCGTTCTCGTAAGCGCGTTCGCGCTCGTCGAGCGCGTCTCGAAGCCGGTTCCACGCCGCCGTGAGTGGGTCTTCGGTCACGTATTAGCCTCCTGCGCCGCTTGCTGCGGTCGCCGCTTCTCCTTCGCCGCCTTCGGACTCGGGGTCGATTGCGTCCCGGATGCCGTCGCCCAGCGCGTTGAACCCCGTGACGACGACGACGACCAGCACGCCGGGGACGAACGCGATGTGCCACGACACCGTCGCCAGATAGGGTTGGCCGATGTCG
>Ga0207714_1002739_pt1 | contig 10402 bp, 7 predicted proteins | sample PonA232FremontCA_2_FD_187270 | JGI IMG/M metagenome (GOLD analysis project Ga0207714, IMG submission 187270) | Marine sediment microbial community from Fremont, CA, USA - Pond A23 Sediment 2 (SPAdes) | ecosystem: Environmental > Aquatic > Marine > Unclassified | place: USA: Fremont, California... | reverse complement strand
GGACCAGTAGTCGTAGTGGGCGAGCCGGCGCAGGCTCGCCTCGATGCCGCCGAGGACGATAGGGGTGCCCGGGTACGCCTGGCGCAGGCGCTGGCTGTAGACGATGGTCGCCCGGTCGGGCCGGCGGCCGCCCTGATCGTCGGGGCTGTAGGCGTCGTTGCTGCGCAGGCGGCCGTCAGCGGTATAGCGGTTGACCATGGAGTCCATGTTGCCGGCGGTGACGCCGAAGAAGAGGTTGGGCGCCCCTAGCGCCTGGAAGTCCTCGGTAGAGCGCCAGTCCGGCTGGGCGATGATCCCCACCCGGAAGCCCTGGGCCTCGAGCACCCGCCCGATGATCGCCATGCCGAAGCTCGGGTGGTCCACGTAGGCGTCGCCGGTGACGAGGATGACGTCGCAGCTGTCCCAGCCGAGCTCGCCCATCTCGCGCGGGGACATGGGCAGGAACGGGGCGACGCCGAGGCGGGCGGCCCAGTGCGGCCGGTAGTCGAGCAGCGACGGGGTCTCTCGCAGGCGGCTCATAGTCGGGGCTCCGGGGTGAGGCGCACCTGCCGTGGGGGCCGGCGTGGATGGCCGGGCACGGCGCTCATGCCCGGCCGGCGCGCAGGCGCTCCTCGGCGAGCTGGTCGGCCACGGTGTCGGTGGCCCGGCCCTCCGCCTCGGCGCGCTCGAAGACCTGGTGCAGGGTGGCGCCGATGCGCTCCAGGTGGGCGCGCAGCCGCTCCGGGTCGGTGTCGCCGCTGATCTCGTAGGCGACCTCGATGATGCCGCCGGCGTTGATGGCGTAGTCCGGGGCGTAGAGGATGCCGCGCCGGCGCAGGGCCTCGCCGTGCTCGGCGCGGGCGAGCTGGTTGTTCGCCGCGCCGGCGACTACGCTGCAGCGTAGCTCCGGGATGGTGGCATCGTTGAGCACGGCGCCGAGGGCGCAGGGGGCGAAGACGTCCACCGGCTGGGCGTGGATGGCCGCCGGATCGACGGCCTCCGCCCCCCACGCCGCGGCCGCCTGCGCCACCCGGTCGCGGTCGACGTCGCTGACCCACAGCCGCGCGCCGGCGGCGTGCAGGTGCTCGCCGAGCTTCCAGCCGGCGCTGCCCAGCCCCTGCAGGGCCACCCGGACGCCGCTGAGCCCGTCCGCGCCCAGCCGGTGGCGGACGGCGGCGCGCACCCCGGTGAACACGCCGTAGGCCGTGGACGCGGAGATGGTGGCGCGGTGCCGGCGGCCGGGGCTCGGCGCCTCCTCGCGGATGCCGACGACGTGCCGGGTGGCCTCGGCCACGGCGTGCAGGTCCGGGGCGGTCATGCCCGCGTCCTCGGCGGTGACGTACTGCCCGCCGAGGTCCTCGACCATGCGCCCGACGGCGTGCAGCAGCCCCGGCGACTTGTCCCGCGCGGGGTCGGCGAGCACGACCATCTTGGCGCCGCCGAGGGGGATCTCGGCGAGGGCCGACTTGTAGGTCATCGCCCGCGACAGGCGCAGGCAGTCGGTGACGGCCTCGGCCTCGCTGGCGTACGCCTGGACGCGGCAGCCGCCGACCCCGGGGCCCAGGGTACGGTCGTGGATGGCGATGATCGCGCGCATCCCGCTGCCGGGGTCGCTGCCGAACAGGATGCGCTCGTGGCTGTCGAACTCGGGGTGATCGAATACCTGCATCGTGGTCACCGGGCGCTGCTGCTTCCGCGAAAGGCCCCCTAGGCTAACGCATATCCGGCCCCGCATGCCCGTCGGCGGGCGGCCCCAGAGCCGCTGTTGAGCGGGGGGTCGGCCCTGCCGGCCCGCGGCGGACGCCGGCGAGGCTGCAGGGCAGCCGTAACGATTTACACGCGTGGCGCGTATCTAATAGGTTACGCGCCCTTTTTCCCGCGCAGCAGCGTCTACGCCGCGCTCGTGCCCCAGCATCGCCCGATCTGGTGGAGGCCGCCATGGAGATCCTCCAGGAAGTCACGATACTGCTCGTCGCAGCGGTCATCGCCGTGCCGCTGTTCCAGTGGCTGGGCCTGGGCTCCACGCTGGGCTATCTGGCCGCGGGCGTCGTCATCGGCCCCCACGTGCTGGGCCTGTTCAGCGAGGCCGAGGAGCTCCTCGACCTCTCCAAGGTCGGCGTCCTGCTGCTGCTCTTCCTCGTCGGCCTGGAGCTGGCGCCGAGCAAGCTGCTCTCCCTGCGGCGGGATATCTTCGGCCTGGGCACGCTGCAGGTGGCCGCCACGGCCCTGCCCATCGGGGCGGCGGTGTGGTGGCTGGGTGCGGACTGGTGGACGGTGGTCCTGGCGGCCTTCGGCCTCGCCTTCCCGTCCACGGCCTTCGCCCTGCAGGTGCTCGGCGAGCGCGGCGAGCTCGGCGCCCGCCACGGCAAGGCGGCGTACGCTGTGCTGCTGTTCAAGTACCTGGCGATCCTGCCCCTGATGGCGGCCATCCCGCTGGTGGGGGCCGGGCTGGAGGGGGTCTCCGGCACCGACCTGCTCCTCGGCATGGTGCAGACCGTGCTCGTGCTCGCCGCGGTGATCGTGGGGGGCCACTACCTGCTGCGCCCGCTGTTCCGTACGGTCGCCGCCACCGGCGCCACGGAGGTCTTCACCGCCGCCACGCTGCTGGTGGTGCTGGGGACCGCCCTGGTCATTGAGGCGGCGGGCCTGGAGATGGCGATGGGCGCCTTCCTGGCCGGGGTGCTGCTCGCCGACTCCGAGTACCGGCACGAGATCTACGCCAACATCAACCCGTTCAAGGGGCTGCTGCTGGGCCTGTTCTTCCTCGCCGTGGGGATGTCGGCGGACCTGGGGCTGCTGGCCTCCATGCCCGCCGAGCTCCTGGGCATGACGGCGGCCCTGCTGGCCCTCAAGCTGGCGATGACCTACGCGGTGGGGCGCTACTGGGGGCTGGACCCGGTCGGCGCGAGCCGCCTCGCCGCGGCGCTGCCCCAGGGCGGCGAGCTGGCCTTCGTGCTCTTCTCCCTGGCGGCCACCTACGGGGTCATGGACGCCATGGCCATGGACATCATGGTCGCCGTGGTGACCCTGAGCATGGCGGCGACGCCGCCCATCGTGGCGCTGAACGAGCGCTTCCTGGTGCCGCGGCTGGATACGGACACCGCCCGCGCCTACGACGACCCGAGCAGCGAGGAGGGGCCCGGCGTGGTCATCGCCGGCTTCGGCCGCTTCGGGCAGATGATGGGGCGGCTGCTGCACAGCGCCGGCATCCGCTTCACGGCCCTCGACGCCAACCCGCGGCAGGTCGATTTCGTGCGCCGCTACGGCAACCAGATCTTCTACGCCGACGCGGCCAAGCCGGAGGTGCTCCAGGCCGTCAAGGCCGGGGAGGCCGACGCCTTCATCCTGGCCATGGACCGGGTGGACGACTCCATGCGCATCGCCGAGACCCTGCGGCGCTACTACCCCAACGTGCCGCTCTACGCCATCGCCAGCGACGCCCACCACGCCTGGCACCTGCAGGATCTGCGGGCCGAGGGGGTGGTGCGCGAGGCGTTCACCGTCAGCCTGGGCCTCGGCGAGGACGTCCTGGCGGGGCTAGGATGGAGCCCTGACGCGGCGCGGGAGGCGGTGGACCAGTTCCGCGAGCACGAGGCGGTGCTCATGGAGGAGCGCTACGCGGTCCAGTCGGAGCGCACCAGCCTCAAGCCCGACCACGAGGAGCGGGCCGCGGAGCTGGAGAACCTCTTCGAGGCCGACCTCGACGAGGAGCCCATCGACTCGGACCAGGGGGGCGTCGATGAGTCCGAGGACGCAGCACCCGTAGGGCGCTCGCCCGGCGGGTAGGGGAGGAGGCTTGCGCACGCTGATCGCGCTGCTGGAGGGGGCGGTCCGCTACCTGGGCTGGTGGCTGCAGGCGGCTACCGCCTGGCGCGACCCGCGCGCGCCCCTGGGGCCACGCCGGCTGCTCGTGCTCCTCGCCGGGGTGCCGCTGTTCCTCGTCGTCCAGGCGGTGCACGGCCTCTGCCTGCTCCTCGACGAGCTGCTCTACCCCGGCTATCGGCGGCAGCCGGTGGGTCGGGCGCTCTTCATCACCGGCATCCCGCGCAGCGCGACCACCTTCGTCCACCGCACCCTGGCGGCGGATACGGACCGCTTCCGGACGCCCGGCGCCTGGGAGGTGGCCGTCGCCCCGGCGATCTGCCAGCGCCGGCTGATCCGGCGGCTCGGCCGGCTCGATGCGCGGCTGGGCGGCCACGGCCAGCGCGCCTTGGCCGGGACGCTCCGGCGGCTGACCGGCGGGCTCGACGCCGTCCACCCCGTCGGGCTGGACGCCCCGGAGGAGGACTACCTGGCCCTGCTCCCGGCCGGCGGCTGCTTCATCGCCCTGCTCGCCTTCCCCGCGGCGGCCGGGCTGCAGGGGCTGAGCCGCTTCCCGGAGCGCCTGTCCGCGGGGCGGCAGCGGCGCCTGCTGGACTGCTACGAGCGCTGCCTGCAGCGCCTGCTCTACGACGGCGCGCCGGGGACGGTCCTGCTCTCCAAGAACGCCGCCCTGGGCTCCTGGGCGCCGGCCCTCTACGAGCGCTTCCCCGAGGCACGCTTCCTCATCTGCCTGCGCGAGCCCCGCAGCGCGCTGAGCTCCCAGGTCAGCTCGGTGGGCGCGGCGCGGGCGCTGGGCGTGGCCGTGGATGAGCCGGCCTTCCAGCGCCTGCTCCTCGACGCCTACGCCGGCAGCCTGGCCCACCTAGCGCGGTTGGCCGAGCAGGATGCCGGCGCGCGTACCGCGGTGGTGGACACCGCGGACCTCCGCGCCGACCCGGGGCGGGTGCTAGGCGAGGCCCTGGAGCGCCTCGGCGAGCCGGTGGCAGGCCCCCTGGCCCAGGCCCTGGCCGAGGCGGGGCAGGCAGGGAGCGGGCAGGGGAGCCCGCACCGCCACGATCCGTCGGCCCTGGCGTGGGCCGAGCCGGCCATCGAGGCGCGGCTGCGGCCCCCCTACCAGCGCCTGCGCGCCGCGGCGCAGCGCGTGGACGGGCAGCGGGATGGCTGAGCGCGCCCCGCCGGAGGCCGCCGCGCCGGGGCTGCGGGTGGCGTTCTTCTCGGACGCCTCCGCCGGGCGGAACGGCACCGGCACCTACTACCAGGACCTGCTCGCCGCGCTGGAGGGCGAGCTCGCGGCGATGGCGATCTTCCAGCCGGAGGGGCCGGGCGCCGAGGCGGACCCGTCGATCCCCCTGCCCGGGGATACCACGCAGCGGCTTGGCCTGCCGCGGCCGGGGCGGGTGCGCGCACGCCTGCGCCAGCTCCAGCCCCACGTCGTGGTCGCTGCCACCCCGGGGCCGTACGGGCTGTACGGCGCCCGGTGGGCGCGCCGCTTGGGCAGCGGCCTGGTCAGTGCCTACCACACCGACTTCGCGCAGCTGTCCGCGATGTACTGGGGCTGGCTCGGGCAGCGCCTGGTGGCGGCGCCGGCGCGCGCCGTGCAGGGCCGGCTCCTGCGCCGCAGCGAGGCGGCGGTGGTCATGGCGCCGGAGTTCGTCCCCACGGTGCGCGCCGCCGGCGCCCGGCAGGTCGAGGTGGTGGGCACGCCGCTGGACCCGGCGTTCCTGGAGCCGCCCCTGGCGGCGCCGCCGAGGCGGATCGGCCGGGTCTGCTTCGTCGGCCGCCTGGCGCGGGAGAAGAACCTGGAGAGCCTGGTGCAGGCCGCCTCGGACTGGCCGGCGCTGGATTTCGCCGTCGCCGGCGACGGCCCCCTGCGCGAGGAGCTCGAGGCGGCGGCCGAGCAGCGGCCCAACCTCCGGCTGCTCGGCTGGCTGGACCGGGCCGGGGTGCGCGCGCTTCTCGACGACGCCGATCTCCTGGTCCTGCCCTCCCACACGGAGACCTTCGGCTCCATCGCCCTGGAGGCCATGGCCCGCGGGCGGCCGCCGCTGGTAGCGGCGGCCGCCGGGATCCACGCCTGGCCGCAGCTCGCCGAGGGGCTCTTCCGGCAGGAGGCGGAGGAGCCGCTGAGCGCCGCCCTGGGGCGCCTGCAGGCGCTGCCGCCGGAGGCGCTGGAGCGGACCGCCGGGCGGGCCCGGGAGCTGGCCTGCGCCCTCCATAAGGACACTGTGGCGGCGTGGCTCGACCTGCTCCACCGTTACGGGCGAGGGGGCGCATGAGGGCCCTCATCGCCATCCACGACGTGATGCCGGAGACGCTGGCCCGCGTCGAGGGGCTGGTGGAGCGGCTCCGCAGGGCGGGGCACGGGGCGCTGACGCTGCTCGTGGTCCCCGGGCACGCCTGGGGGCCGGCGGAGCTCCGGCTGCTGCGCCGGTGGCAGGCCGCCGGCATCGAGCTGGCGGCCCACGGCTGGTCCCACCATGCCCCGCGCTGGGGCGGTCCCTGGCACCGCCTCCACGGCGCGCTGCTCTCCGCCGGGGTCGCCGAGCACCTGGCGCTCGACGGGGACGGGATCGCGGCGCTCATGGCGCGGGCCCACGCCTGGTTCCCGCGGCAGGGCCTGGCGCCGCCGACGACCTACGTGCCCCCGGCCTGGGCCCTCGGGGGCGTGGACCGCCGGCGCCTGGCGGCGCTGCCGTACCGGCGGGTGGAGGTCCTGAGCGGGGTGATCGATACCCGTAGCGGGCGGCTGGTGCGGCTGCCCCTGGTCGGCTTCGAGGCCGGCACCGCCGGCGCCGCCTGGGTGCTGCGGGGTTGGAACCGGCTGCAGTGGCGCCGCGCGCAGCGGCAGGGGGTGCCGCTGCGGGTGGCGATCCACCCCGGCGACGAGGCCCTGCGCCTGCACCGGGACCTGGCCGCGGCGATCCGGCAGGCCCCGGCCTCGATGCGCTCGGACCGGCTCCCCGCCGCCGGCGGCCCGCCCCCGGCCTGAGGCGTGGCGGTGGCGGGCCGCGGCGCGCCTGCCCTCAGAAGCGGTAGACGTAGTTCAGGCGGCCGTTGATCTGGCTGTGCCGCGCGGTGACCCCTGTGCGCGGGTTGGTCACCTCGACCTCCGGGGCGTAGACAGCGGCGGCGCCGACCTTGCTGCGCTCGGTGAGGGCGTAGCTGAGGCCGCCGGTGACGTGGTCCTCGATGATCGCCGGGAAGAGGGGATTGACGTAGTCCGCGGGGATCGGGTTGTCGGCGATGCTGATCCCGGCGCGCAGGGTCAGCGCAGGCGTGGCCTTGAACGCGGCGCCGACGGCGTACACCGTCTGGTCGTCCCACTCCTGGGTCAGGGTGAGGTCCACCTCCTCGCCGCGGAAGTCCTGGCCGGGGCCGAGGTTGTTGGCCTCCGCATCGCTGGCCTGGAAGTTGAGGGAGAAGGCGTCAAAGACGTCGGACCAGGCGATCCGCTTGACGTCGGCGGCGACCGTGACCCGGTCGTTGACCTCGTAGGCGGCGCCGATGCCGTAGGTGGCCGGCCACTCGAAGTCCTCGACGGCCACCTTGCCCTGGAGCGCCACGGACTGGGTGCTCCCGTCTGCTGCCTCCCCTTGGAAGGCGAGCTCGGCGCCGTTGCCGCTGGTGGTCAGGTCGCCGATGTCGCTCTCGCTGTGGTAGGTCGTCCCCACGGTGAGGCGCGGGGTGACGCGCAGGAGGGCGCCGATCTTGCCGGCGAGGCCGCTGCCCTGAGCCTCGCCGGCGATGTCGCTGCTGTCGGAGAAGTCGACCCGGGCGTAGTCGAAGGCGGAGAAGATGTCCAGCGCCATCCCGAGCCCCGGCGATGTGGAGAGGCTGCCGCCGTCCCCGCTCATCAGCCCTCGGACCTGGTTACCGGGCATGTCCATCTGCAGGTCCATGTTGCCGATCACGTAGTCGACCTGGGCGGCGACGCTGAGCCGGTCGTTCACGCGGTAGGCGAGGGGGAGCATGAGCCGGCCGAAGCTCACCTCCGAGCGCACCTCTCGGCCGCTGGGCGAGAGGAAGGTGTCGTCGCCGTACTCGGTCCCCATGCCGCCCTGGGCGAGGAAGGCCGCGCCGTAGGTGAGCCCCGCCGCGTTGGTGCGCATCAGCGAGATCGACGGCGAGGGGTAGAAGTCGCCCTCCGACTCGGCCGTGGCGCCGCTCGCCTCGTGCTCCACCTCCACGTCCGGGCTGAGCACGTTCATGCCGATGCCGAAGACATTGCCCTCGCCCCGGAGCCCGAAGGCCGCGGGGTTGTTCATGACGTTGGAGTTGCCCGCGTCGTAGCCCAGGCCGGCGCCGCCCATGGCCCCGGCGCGGGCGCCGTAGCCGGACAGCGCCATGCCGCACGTGGCGGCGGCGGTGCCGGCCAGGGCGAGCTGGGCGGCCAGCAGGACGGCGGTGAGCAGCAGCGGCGCCAGGGGGCTGGCGGGGATCTGGGCGTATCGGTGCATGGTGGCGATTCCTTTCGATGGTGGCGGATGGGAGGGCGGGCCGCTCGCGGCCGCCCACGCGCTAGCCGGCTGACGGGAAGGGTAGGGGCGTGCGCGGGGCCGGGGTATCCCCGTTTTGGGGAGGGGGGAGTGCGGGGCCTATCCCGAAGGGCATGCTGGGGCCCCAAGGGTGCAGCCTGGGCGTGGCGCAGCCGAGGGAAAAAAAGCGGCCGCCCCGCCTTGGGGACAGCCGCAAGGGTCTGGCCTGAGAGCCAGGGAGCAACCCAGCCACCGCCTCTAGGGCACAGCGACACGGGGTGGCGGTGGTGATGGCAGCCGTATGCGCCCGCTGCCGGATGTATCCTAGGCGGGAGGGGGTGACGGCGGTGTGACAGGCAGGTTCAGGCTCGGTGAAAGTTACACTGTCATGACGCTGTAATCCGCGTGTCCTGTAATAGGCCTCGCCGCGCAACCTGCACGCAAGAGAGGGGGGCTAGGCATGGCAGCCAGGGTCCTGGTGGTCGAGGACGATCCGGCCGTACGCGAGATGGTGATCAGCTCCCTCGAGCGCAACGGCCTCGACTCGGTATCGGCCAGCGACGCCATGCAGGCGAGCGAGCTGCTGCACACCCGGCCGCCGGACCTGGTCCTGCTGGACTGGATGCTGCCCCAGGTCAGCGGCGCCGAGTGGGCCCGCAGCCTCAAGCGGGATGAGGAGACCCGCGACATCCCGATCATCATGCTGACGGCGCGCGGCGAGGAGGAGGATCGGGTCCGCGGCTTCGACTGCGGCGTGGACGATTACGTGACCAAGCCCTTCTCGCCCCGCGAGCTGGTAGCCCGGATCAAGGCCGTCCTGCGGCGCACGGCGCCGGCGGCCGCCGATGAGCAGCTGGAGCTCGACGGCCTGCGGCTGGACCCGGTCAGCCACCGGGTCACGGGCAATGGCGAGACGCTGGATCTCGGCCCCACCGAGTACCGCCTCCTGCGGTTCTTCATGGCCCACCCCGATCGGGTCTTCACGCGCACCCAGCTCCTCGACCAGGTCTGGGGGACGAACGTCTACGTCGAGGAGCGGACCGTGGACGTCCACATCCGCCGCCTGCGCAAGGTCCTGGCGCAGACGGGCCACGAGCGGCTGGTGCAGACCGTGCGCGGCGCCGGCTACCGGTTCTCGGACCAGGCGTGACGGCCCGGGCCGCTCCCGCTAGAGGAGGGGGACACGGATGAGCCGCAATCCTTGGCCTGCCTTCCTGGCCCGTAGCGCAGGCGTGCTGCTGCTGGTGGCGCTGGTAGGCGCGCTCACCGGCCAGTGGCTCGAGGCGGCCGCGGTGGCGCTCCTGGGCGGCTACCTGTGGGCGGTCTGGCAGCTCTACCGCCTGGAGCGCTGGCTGCGCCGGGGGCGTGCCCTCGATCCGCCCCAGTCGATGGGGGTCTGGGGCGCGACCTTCCAGGCCTTGCAGCGGCACCAGCGCCGCCAGCGGGAGCGCCGGCACCGGCTGTGGCAGATCATCCGCGAGTACCGCGAATCCGTGAAGGCGATGCCGGACGCCACGGTGGTGCTCGACGGCGACCACCGGCTGGTGTGGTGGAACGACGCCGCGCGCCAGCTCCTCGGCCTGAGCTGGCCCCAGGACGAGCGGCAGCGTATCGGCAACCTCCTCCGCGCCCCGGAGTTCCACGCCTTCCTGGCGGCCGAGGGGGAGACCTCGGGGACGTTCACCCTGCCCTCGCCGGTGGCCCCGGAGACGATCCTCGAGCTCCGGCTGGTGTCCTACGGCCGCGACCAGCGCCTGCTCATCGCCCGCGACGTGACCCGCACCGAACGGCTCGAGACCATGCGCCGGGACTTCGTCGCCAACGTCTCCCACGAGCTCAAGACTCCCCTGACGGTGATCTACGGCGTCGCTGAGGAGATGGGCGATGAGCTGGCGGCGCAGGAGCCCGGCTGGGCGGGCACCATCCAGTCCCTGCGCGACCAGGCGCACCGCATGCACCGCCTGGTCCAGGACCTGCTCATGCTCTCGCGGCTCGAGACGGGCGAGTTCGCGGCGGAGCAGCAGCCGGTGGCCATGCCGGCGCTGCTCGATGAGCTCTGCGCCGAGGCCCGGGCGCTGTCCGGCGAGCGCGGCCACCGCATCGAGCTGGAGGCGCAGCCCGGGGTG
>Ga0207714_1002738_pt1 | contig 10403 bp, 12 predicted proteins | sample PonA232FremontCA_2_FD_187270 | JGI IMG/M metagenome (GOLD analysis project Ga0207714, IMG submission 187270) | Marine sediment microbial community from Fremont, CA, USA - Pond A23 Sediment 2 (SPAdes) | ecosystem: Environmental > Aquatic > Marine > Unclassified | place: USA: Fremont, California... | reverse complement strand
ACCGCCTCGGCCTCGGCCTGCGCCTTCTCCAGCTCCTCCTTGCCGCGCTCACCGGCGGCGAGCCCGTCGGCGATCTGTTTCTGGCGGTCAGCGAGCGCCTGTTGGATCGGCGGCCAGACATACCTCATGGTGAACCAGACGAACAGCGCAAAGCTGATCATCGGCCCCCAGAATGTGGCACCAAAGTTCACGGTTTCACCTCCGATCGAGCTAGCGGCTTAAGAGAGCCGGCGTTTACGCGCCGGCGGCGGCCTCGACCGCACCCAGGAACGGGTTGGCGAAGGTGAAGAACAGCGCGATACCCACGCCGATCATGGCGACCGCGTCGAGCAGGCCAGCCACCAGGAACATGCGGACCTGGAGCATCGGCGCCATCTCCGGCTGGCGGGCGACGCCCTCCAGGAACTTGCCGCCGAGGAGGCCGAAGCCGATACCGGTGCCGATGGCGCCGCCACCGATAAGGATGCCGACGGTCAGCGCGGTCAGCCCCTGGACGTTGGCGATGAGCTCTGCGAGTTCCATTGCGTTCCTCCCGGATTCTCAGTGTCGAAAGTGGGGCAATCTAGTGTTGTTCGTAGGCCATGGCCAGGTAGACCACGGTAAGCATCATGAAGATGAAGGCCTGCAGCGGCACGACGAGGATGTGGAAGATCGCCCATGGCGTGCCGAGGACCCATTGGAGCCACCACGGCAAGAGCGAGATCATGAGGAAGATCAGCTCAGCGGCGTACAGGTTGCCGAACAGCCGCAAGGAGAGCGATACCGGCTTGGCGACGAACTCCACGATGTTGAGGATCAGGTTCGCCGGCGCCAGCCACGGCCCCAGCGGGTGGGTCAGGAAGCTCTTGAAGTAGCCCGCCACCCCGTGGCCCATCACGCCGTAGGCGACCATCAGCACCAGCACGCTCAGCGATAGGCCGAAGGTGAAGTTGAGGTCGACGCTAGGCAGCAGCTTCCAGTACTCCACGCCGACGGCCGCCATGATGCTCGGCACCAGATCGATGGGCACCAGGTCCATCAGGTTGGCGAGGAAGACCCAGCAGAAGATGGTCAGCGCCAACGGCGCTATGACCTTGCTCTCCGCCTGGAAGGTATCTTTGACGGTCCTGTCGATGAACTCGACGATCGCCTCGACAAAGTTCTGCAGGCCACCCGGAACCCCCGAGGTAGCTTGCCGTGCGGCCAGCCAGAAGACATAGCAGAACAGGGCGCCGAGACCGAACGACATGATCAGGGTGTCGATCTGCAGCGTCCAGTAGCCCTGGGCGCCGGGCTCAATCGCGCCCTCTTTCAGGTCCAGGGTCAGGTTGGTCAGGTGGTGCCGTATGTATTCCGTCGCGTCGGACTCACTGTCGGCGCTCATGGCAAACGTTGCTCCCCGATTTAGGTACCCGCGAACGCGCTAGGTACGGAGGGCCCCCAGAAAGAAGAACCAGTAGGTGCCTAGGACGGCTGCGTACGTTGTGATAAGCGGCAGGAAATGGCCGCTGAACCACCGAAGCGCGATCATAAACAGCGCGGCGGTGAGAATCAACTTGAAGGCCTCGCCGAGGTAGAGCGCGCCCAGGACCTGCCGCGGCGCCGTCCCCGGCGCTTTCGAGAAGACGTGGACCGCGAAATAGGCCGAGGGGATGACGGCGATAGCGGTGCCGACCACGGCGGCGAGGCCGGACCAGCCACCATCGAGCAGCCAGAGCCCGGCGCCTACAGCGCCCACCCCGGCCTGGGCCAGGAGCAGCCGTACGACGACCCGCACGGCGGGGGCCCGGCTGCGCCACATGCCCTGTGGCTCGTACGCCTGGTTGAGGACTTCGCTGACCTGCACGCTTCGCGCCCCAATCGTATTCACAAGCGCAGAAGTCTAAACGGCGCCTCCTAGGGGGTCAAATCAGGCGAGCTTACTAGCGGATACGTCCGAGGATGCCGTCGAGCTCCTCGAGGCTGCTGTAGCGGATCACCAGGCGCCCCTTGCCCTGACGGCGGCTGTGCTGGATATCCACCGGCGCCCCGAGACGCTCGGCGAGCGTCTCGCGCAGCCGCTCCACGTCGGGATCGAGCTGCTGGCCGCTGGACTCGCCGCTGTGCGCCGGCGTCTCCGGCTCCGCCGCCAGCTGATAGCGCTGCACCAGCTTCTCGGTCTGGCGCACGGTCAGCCCCTCCCTGGCGACACGGGCGGCGGCCTCGCTCTGAGCGCCACCAGTGAGGCCCGCGAGGGCCTTGGCGTGGCCGGTCTCGAGCTGGCCCTCCCCCACCAGGCGCTGGACGTCGTCGTTGAGTTCGAGCAAGCGCAAGAGGTTGGTCACCGCCGTCCGCGAGCGCCCCACGGCCTCGGCCGTACGCTGATGGGAGAGCCCGAAGTCGTGGATGAGCCGGCGCAGCGCACCCGCCGCTTCCAGGGGGTTCAGGTCCTCGCGCTGGAGGTTCTCGATCAGGCCGACAGCGACCGCCGCCTCGTCTGAGACCTCACGGATCAGGGCCGGAACGGTCTCCACCCCGGCCCGCTGGGCCGCCCGCCAGCGCCGCTCCCCGGCGATGATCTGGTAGCGGCCCGCCTCGGTGGGACGGACGACCAGGGGCTGGACCACGCCCTGGGCGCTAATGGAGTCAGCGAGCTCCTGCAGCCCCTGCTCATCGAAGTGCCGGCGCGGCTGATAGGGACCGCGCTCGAGCAGATCCACCGGCAGATCCTGTAGCTGCCCGCCCTCGGCCGGTGGGCCGGCGGTGGCTGTGCTGGACTCCTCGCCGAGCAGGGCGTCCAGGCCGCGGCCGAGGCCGCGCTTCTTGTTCGACATACCTGCGCGTGCTCCTCTGCGTCTCGATGGGCTCAGGCGGAGGCCGCCGAGGCGGTATCGCCGCTGCACCGGCGGCGCTCCAGCTCGTCGGCCAGCGCCATATAGGCCAACGCCCCCCGTGAGGCGCTGTCGTAGGCCAGTGCCGGCAGGCCGTGGCTGGGCGCCTCCGCCAGCCGTACGTTGCGCGGGATGACGGCATGGTACAGCTGCGTACCGAAGTGGGCGGCGAGCTGATCCCCGACCTGGCTGGCCAGGTTGTTCCGGGCGTCGTACATCGTCCGCACCAGGCCCTCAATGGCCAGCTCCGGATTGGCGCTGGCCTGGACACCGCGGATCGTATCCAGTAGCGCGGCCAGGCCCTCCAGGGCGAGGTACTCGCACTGCACGGGGATCAGGGCGCCGTGGGCCGCGGTCAGCCCGTTCAGGGTCAGGATGTTCAGCGACGGGGGGCAGTCGATCAAGAGGTAGTCGTAGCCCTCCGCCACCTGCCGAAGCTGGCTGTGCAGGGCCTGCTCGCGCCGATCCGCCTCGAGCAGCTCGACCTCGGCAGCCGTGAGGTCCCCGTTGGCGGGGAGGACATCGAAGCCGGTCTCCTCCGGCGTGTGGATGGCCTCCCGGGCCGAGCCCTGGTCCGTGAGCACCTCGTAGGCTGTAGGCGCGACAGCGCCTCGGTCCAGCCCCGAGCCCACGGTGGCATTCCCCTGGGGATCCAGGTCGACGAGCAGAACACGCTTGCCGTTGGCTGCTAGGGAGGCGGCGAGATTCACGCAGGTGGTGGTCTTGCCCACCCCGCCCTTCTGGTTGGTTACTGCGATGGTCCGCCCCATGGCGACTCCTCCTGCATCGTTGCCGGTCCGAGCGACTCCGGGGTCATACGTGGCCAGGCGCCCGGCGGATGACCAGCCGCGCCCGGCCGCGACCGCCTACCGTGGGGAGCTCGTGGATCTCCAGGCCAGCGGCCTCGTCTGCGGTCAGCGCCTGGACCTCCGCCTCGGCCCGCTCGCCCTTGAGGGCGAGCAACCGCCCACCGGGCGCCAGGAGGTGCCGGGTTGACGGGATCAGCTCACGAAGCGCTGCCACCGCACGGGCGGTCACGACGGCGTAGCCGCCCTCGGCAAGGGCCTCCATGCGTCCTTGTTGCACGGCGACCTGGCCGAGCCCGAGCTCCGCGCAGCATTGGCGCAGGAAGCGCGCCTTCTTGCCGCTGCTATCCAGCAGCTTGATCGGCCGCTCCGGCTCGACGATGGCCAGCGGCAGGCCCGGCAGGCCCGGGCCACTGCCCACGTCGAGCAGTGGTCCCGGCTGTAGGTAGGCGCGGATGATCAGGCTGTCGACGAGGTGGCGGTCGACGAGTTCCCCCTCGGTGTGAGCCGCCGTCAGATTGTACGCCCGATTCCAGCGCATGAGCAGGCCAGCGTAGGCCGCCAGCCGCTCGCAGCTGGCCTCGGATAGCGCCAGGCCCAGCTCATCCAGGCGTGCCTGCAGGGCCTCACGCAGCATCGTCGCCCTCGCGCGGTAGCCGAAGCCAGCCGCGCCGGCGCAGGTGGATCAGCAGCAGCGAGATCGCCGCCGGCGTCACACCGGGCAGACGAGCGGCCTGGCCCACCGTCACCGGGCGGATGCGGCTGAGCCGCTCGCGCACCTCGGTGGCGAGCCCCTCGATCTCAGTGTAGTCGAGCGCCTCCGGTAGCGGGACCGAGGCGTAGCGCTGGTGGCGGCGGTTCTCGGCCTCCTGGCGTTCCACGTAGCCGGCGTAGCGCGCCTCAATCTCCAGCTGCTGGGCCACACGCCGCGGCAGCTCCGAGGGCTCGAGGCCACCGATGAAGCGCACGTCGTCGTAGCCGAGCTCAGGCCGGCGCAGCAGCTCGAACAGGCTCTGATCGCGGCGCAGCGGGCCACCGAGCCGGGCAGTGCGCGCCTCGTCGAGCTGTCCCGGCTGGACCCGGGTCCGGTGGAGGCGGTTGCGTCCCCGCTCCAGGGCCTCGCGGTAGCCCTCGAAGCGTTGCCACTGCACCTCGCCGACGGAGCCGAGCCGGTAGCCGATCTCCGTGAGCCGCTCCTCGGCGTTATCGGCTCGCAGGCGGAGCCGGTGCTCGGCCCGGCTGGTGAACATCCGGTACGGCTCCGCGACGCCGGCCGTCACCAGGTCATCGATGAGCACGCCGATGTACGCCTCCTCCCGGGTCGGGAACCACGCCTCGAGCCCGGCGGTACGGCGCGCGGCATTGAGGCCGGCGATCAGCCCCTGGGCAGCGGCCTCCTCATAGCCGGTCGTACCGTTGATCTGCCCGGCGAGGTAGAGGCCCTCGATGGCGTTGCTCTCCAGCCACGGCTTGAGATCGCGCGGATCCAGGAAGTCGTACTCGATGGCGTAGCCCGGGCGCGTGATGTGGGCTCGCTCGAGGCCGGGCATGGAGCGAACGATGGCCTCCTGGACCGCGTACGGCAGGCCGGTGGAGATCCCGTTCGGGTAGAGCTCTACGGCGTCCGCGCCCTCGGGCTCGAGGAAGACCTGGTGGTGGTCGCGGTCGGCGAAGCGCACGACCTTGTCCTCGATGGAGGGGCAGTACCGGGGGCCCACGGAGTCGATAGCGCCACTGTAGATGGGCGACTGATCCAGCGCCTCCCGGATCACCTCATGGGTAGCCGGCGTCGTCCAGGAGATCAGGCACGGCGACTCGGGCAGCTGCTCAGCCGGCGGCATGAAGGGGGAGAATAGCGGTCGCGGCGCCTCGCCGTACTGCGCACCGAGCCGCTCCACGTCGACGCTGCGCCGGTCGATCCGCGGCGGCGTGCCCGTCTTGAGCCGCTGCACGTTCAGCCCGAGGCCGCGGAACGAGGCGGCCAGCTCGTCGGCGGCCGGATCGCCGGCCCGCCCAGCCCGATGGCGCGCCTGGCCGATGTGGATCGTGCCTGCCAGGAAGGTACCGGCGGTCACGACGACCGCCCGGGCGTTGAAGGTGGCCCCACTCTCGGTGCGGACGCCGCAGCAGCGTCCATTCTCGACGAGGAGCTCGACAGCCGCGTCCTGGAAGAGGTGGAGCGACGGCAGCTCTTCCAGGGTCCGGCGCGCCAGCCGGGCGTACGCCGGGCGATCCGCCTGGATGCGGGGGGCGCGTACGGCCGGTCCCTTGCGGCGGTTCAGCACTCGCGCGTGGATGGCGGCCCCATCGGCGAGCCGGCCCATGACGCCTCCGAGGGCATCGATCTCGCGCACCAGGTGGCCCTTGCCGATACCGCCGATGGCCGGGTTGCAGGAGAGCGCACCGATGGTGCTGAAGTCGTGGGTGATCAGCAGCGTCTCATGCCCGAGCCGCGCGGCCGCGGCCGCCGCCTCGGTGCCAGCGTGGCCACCGCCGATTACGAGGACTTGGAAGCGCTCGGTCGTCATGCCGAGATTTTGGAGCGCGCGGTTGGATGCCTCAAGGGATGGTTGTTCCACGTGGAACACCGCCCCTCACGGCACGGCGCCTCGACCTGTTCCACGTGGAACTATTTGCCGATGCAGAAGCCGGAGAAGATCCGGTCGAGGAGCGCCTCGTGGCTGACCTGGCCGGTGATCTCCCCGAGCTGCTCCTGCGCGCGCCTCAGGGCCTCCGCTATCAGCTCCTCGTGCGCGCCCTCCTGCGCGGCCTGTGCCGCCCGGGACAGCTCGGCCAGGGCGCCGTCGAGGGCGTCGAGATGGCGCTGCCGTGCCGCCCAGGCGTCCTCGCCGACGTCCGCCGTGACGAGCCCGTCGAGCCCGGTCCGCAACGCCTCCACGCCGTCCCCCGTCATGGCGCTGACCCGGGCCTCGCGCACGTGCGGTCCCCACGCCGAGCGCTGCTGCCAGCCAGGGCTCCCCCCGTGAGCGTCGATCTTGCTGTACACCAGCACCGCGGATCGCGGGGCCTGCTCCGCCAGGAGCGACCGCTGCTCCTCCGTGGGCTCCTGCCCCGCCTCCACGACCACGAGCAACAGCTCCGCACTCGCCGCCGAGGCGCGCGCCCGGCGCGCGCCCTCCTGCTCGATCTCGTCCTGCTCGCCGGCATCGCGGAGGCCGGCCGTATCCAGCAGCTCGGCCCCGCGCGCACCGATAACGGCCCGCTGGCTGACCACATCCCGGGTCGTCCCGGGCGCCGCAGAGACGATGGCAGCATCCTGACCCGTCAGGGCGTTCAGCAGGCTCGATTTGCCGGCGTTCGGCGGTCCCACCAGGGCCACACGCAGGCCCTCGCCGAGCCGCGCCCCGGCCTCGGCACGGCGCCGGATATCTTGAACGGTCGCCACCACCCCATCGACCTCGGCGGCCAGGTCCGGCGGCTCCGCCGGGGCGTCCTCGTCCTCGGGGAAGTCCAAGAAGGCCTCCACCAACGCCCGCAGCTCGGCCAGCCGATCCGCCGCGGCCTGCACCTCCCGGCCGAACGCCCCCTCCAGGGAGCGCAGGGCTGCCCGGCGGGCGCCCTCGGTCTCCGCCTCGATGAGCGCTGCCACGGCCTCGGCCTGGGTCAGGTCGATCCGGCCGTTGAGGAAGGCCCGCTCCGAGAACTCCCCCGGACCGGCTCGCCGCGCTCCGGCGGCACAGAGGGCATCGAGGATCGCCGCAACCGCTGCCGGGCTACCGTGACCCTGGAGCTCCACGGTGTCTTCGCCGGTATAGGACCCGGGAGCCGGGAAGGCCAGGACCAGGCCCTGATCGACGTGCTCGCCGTCGGCGCCGCGAAAGGCCCGCAGCGCTGCCTGTCGGGACGGAGGGAGCGGCCCGGCGACCCGCTCCGCGATGCCGAACCCTTCAGGCCCGGAGAGCCGAACGACAGCGACCCCGCCCTGGCCGGGCGGGGTCGCCTCTGCGCAGATCGTGTCGCTCTGGAGGTCTACGCCTCGCCCGACCGCTGCTCCTCCTGACGCATGATATACCATTGCTGCGCGACCGACAGGACGTTATTGGCCAGCCAGTAGAGTACCAGGCCTGCCGGGAAGAGGGTGAAGAAGCCGGTAAAGACGAAGGGCAGCACCTGCATGACCCGGCGCTGGATCGGATCCATCGGCGGCGGGTTCAGCTTCTGCTGCAGGAGCATGGTCGCCCCCATCAGCAGCGGCAGGATGAAGTACGGGTCCCGGCTCGACAGGTCCTGGATCCAGAGCATGAAGGGGGCGTGGCGGATCTCCACGCTCTCTATGATCACCCAGTACAGGGAGATGAACACCGGGATCTGGACCAGGATCGGCAGGCAGCCGCCGAGCGGGTTGATCTTCTCCCGCTTGTAGAGCTCCATGAGCTCCTGGTTCATCTGCTGCCGGTCATCGGAGTGGCGCTCCCGGATCTGCTGCATCTTCGGCTGGACCCGGCGCATCTTGGCCATGGAGCGGTAGCTGATCGCAGAGAGCTTGTAGAACGCGATCTTGATGAGCAGGGTCAGGATGATGATGGCCACACCCCAGTTCTTGACCACGTCCTGGATATGGTCGAGGGCCCAGAACAGCGGGTTCGCGAGGAACGTCAAGAAGCCGTAGTCCACGGTGAGCCGCATCCCGCTGACGCCGTACTCCTCCTCGACGGCCACGAGCCGTTTCTGCTCCTTGGGGCCGATGAAGAGGCGATTGACCCGCGCCCCGGTCTCCCCCGGCTCGACGGTCAGCCACGGCGACGACATCCCCAGCAGATAGGTCTCCTGCGGCAGGGCCCGGGTATAGTACCGGTAGGTGTCCTCCCGGGGCGGGACGATGGCCCCCAGGAAGTAGTGCTGGAGCATGGCCTCCCAGCCGTTCTGCACATCCTGGGACAGATCGGACTCCGCCATGTCGCCGAAGGAGATACGGCTGAAGTGCTCCTCCGGCGTGTAGTAGGACCCGCCCGTAAAGCTGCGGGTATACCACGGGTTCATCCCCGGCGGATCCGGCCGGCGACGCAGCTGGACGTACTGGAAGCCGCTCCACTCCGCGTCCGTGCCGTTGCGGATCTCGTGGCGGACGTCGATCAGGTAGCTATCGCGGCGGAAGGTGTAGGTCTTGCGGATCTCGACGCCGTCCTGCTCCCAGACGAGGGGCACCTCGAGCTTGTCCGCGCCCTCGCTGAGCTCATAGCGCTGCCGCTCCGTCTGGAAGCGGGCGTCGCTGCCCGGTACAGGCCCCTCGCCGCTGAGCCCGGCCTGGGCCACAAAGAGCGGCTTGCCGTCATCCTGCAGCAGCCGGAAGGGCTCCGGGTTATCTTCTCCCTGCTGGTATTTGAGCAGATCCAGCTGGCGCAGATCACCGCCCCGCGTACTGATCTCCGCCTCGACCAGATCGGTGCGCACCGTGATCCGCGGCGCCTCCTCTTGCCCCGGGTCGACGCTCCCCTGGGCCATCTGGCCTTGCGCTTCCTCCGGCTTGCCGCTGCGGGCGGGCGCGTCCGGCTCGGGCGTGTCCGGCTCACTGGCCGCCGCCTGCTCGGCCTGCTGCGTCTGCTCCTCGACGACGCGGTCCTCTACGGGGCCGGCCTGCTCCCGCTGCCAGGAGAAGTACAGGAGGAGGCTGATCCCGGCCAGGGCGATCAAGAGGATGACGCGTTGGTTCTCCATGGGTGGGACCTACTCTCGTGAACGGTCAGTACGCTCCGGGACGGGATCGAGCCCCCCCGGATGCCCCGGGTGACACTTGCCCACTCGCTTGATGGCCATCCATCCACCGCGCCACGGCCCGTAGCGGCCGACCGCCTCGGCTGCATACTCAGAGCAGGACGGGAAGAACCGGCAGTGCGGCCCCAGAAGCGGACTGATGGCGTATTGGTAGACGCGGATGAGGCCGATCAGGAGCCATCGCATGGCTGCTCCCGCGCACGCTGCCAAAGCTCTCCAACGGCGCTGAACAAGGCTGGATTGTCTCCTTCGATGGCAGCGCTGCGGACGCCGAGCACGAAATCGCAGGCTGGCAGCCACTGCTGCCGGACACGGAAGCTCTCGCGGATAATCCGCTTCAGCCGATTGCGCGTCACCGCCCGTCGCGCCATCCGCTTGGGTATCGCCAGGCCCAGGCGAGCGTGCCCGACGGTGTTGCGCCGGGCACTGACCCGGAAGTATCGATTGGCGGAGCGCCACTCCGGCGCGCGGAGCGCCCCCTCGAACTCATCGCGCTTGAGTAGCCGCGCTGTCCGCGGGAACCCCGATTCCGCCGTCAACGCAATCCAGCCTCCCCGTCAGGCAGACGGGGTGAGCCGCTTGCGACCCTTGGCGCGACGGCGCTTGAGCACGAGCCGGCCGCCCCGTGTGGCCATCCGGGCACGGAACCCGTGGGTGCGCTTGCGCTTGATGTTGCTCGGTTGATAGGTGCGTTTCATGGCTTGCGCCTCATCTCCATGGTAGAGGGCCGGAAGGCCGTACTCCGGCCAGAAGGCGGGGAATTTACTTGCCTGACAAGGGGCTGTCAATTGCGCCACGGCCGTGTGCACGGTCTGTGGAAAGCTGTGGAAAACGGCCCGCCCCCCTTTTAGACTGAGCGGTCCTCGATCGCCGACCCGCCCGGTCTACGACCCCCGATCAGCGAGGTTCCTCGTACCATGGACGACTCGCTCTGGAGCGCGTGCCTGCAGCAACTCGAGCGCGAGATCCCCGAGCAGCAGCTCAACACCTGGATACGGCCGCTCCAGGCCCAGCT
>Ga0207714_1002737_pt1 | contig 10405 bp, 9 predicted proteins | sample PonA232FremontCA_2_FD_187270 | JGI IMG/M metagenome (GOLD analysis project Ga0207714, IMG submission 187270) | Marine sediment microbial community from Fremont, CA, USA - Pond A23 Sediment 2 (SPAdes) | ecosystem: Environmental > Aquatic > Marine > Unclassified | place: USA: Fremont, California... | reverse complement strand
CCGTCAGCGGCGTGAGCTCCGCCGGCTTGAACACCATGGCGTTGCCGCACGCCAGGGCGGGCGCGGATTTCCACGCGGCGATCTGGATGGGATAGTTCCACGCCCCAATGCCGCCGCAGACGCCCAAAGGTTCGCGCTTGGTGTAGGCGAAGGGACCGCCCAGATCGATGTGCTCGCCGCGCACGCCCGCGGCGATGCCGCCAAAGAACTCCAGGCAGTCGGCGGCCGAATCGACGTCGGCCTCGGGCGTCTCCGCGATGGGCCGCCCCGTATCCAGCGTCTCCACGCGGGCGATCTCGTCGCGCCGGTCGCGCAGGATGCGCGCCGCCCGGCGCAGGATGCGCCCGCGCTCCACCGGGGCCGTCGCCGCCCAGGCCGTCTGCGCGCGCTGCGCGGCGTCGACGGCGGCGTCGACGTCGGCCTCGCAGGCACGCTGGACACGGCGAAGCAGCGCGTTCGTCGCGGGGTTCAGCGTGTCGAAGGTGGCGCCGCTCTCCGCGTTGCGGCGCACGCCGCCGATGTAGAGGGGAACCGGATCGGGTGGCAGCATGCCGCCTCCTCGTCCAAACGCAAACGCGTGGGTTCAGAACTGGCGCCGACCATGCCCCGTTTTTATTGAACAGTCAATTAGGAAAAGCTCGGCGAGGCGCCGGCGCCGTCGCCAGGTTCGCGCAGCGCGGTTCCGATGCGGCCGGATCCGCACCGTCGCCGGCGCGCCGCATGGCCTCGCCGCGCCCGGATTCCGCCAGCGAATCCCGGATGGTGGCCATGATCATGGCGCATGCGGCCTGGGCGTCGGGTGCGCGCTCGGTCAGCGCCGCGCGCACCCAGATGCCGTCGATCAGGCACGCGGCGACGCCCGCGATACGGTCGGCATCCGCCGGCCCGGCAACAGGCTTGAGGGCGTGCGCCAGGTTGGACCGGGTGCGCTTCATGTAGACGGTGTTCAAGCGTTTGAGCTCGGGCGAATGCGGCACCTCGCCCCAGAAGGCGAACCATGCCGCGATGACCTCGCGATTGAACTGGTCCGGACCGAAGTTGGCCGCGATCACCGCCTCCGCCCGCTCCATCGGGGTGCGCGCGCGGTTCAGCCGGTCCGTGGCGTCGCGCAGCAACTCGGTAAGGAGGTGCCGCATCGTCGCCGCGAGCAGGGCGTCCTTGCCCCCGAAATAGTGCCCGATGATGCCCGGCGAGAGCCCGGCGCGCCGGGCGATCCGCGCGATCGTCGCCTCGCCGAAGCCGTGCTCGGCGATGGTCGCAATCGTGGCGTGGATGAGCTGGCGCTTGCGCAGCGGCTGCATACCAAGCTTCGGCATGGCACCTCCCCTTGCGTGACTCCGGCCGGCCAACACGGACCCCCGGTCCCCTGTTGACGACCGAACCCTAGCGTGCTCTTAATTGAAGGCACAATCAAAAAAAGCCTGCGGTCGCGGCCCCCGTCGGCCCCGGCCATAGCGCGGGGCCCGCCCCGCGGCCGCAACAGGGACGAGTCAGGCTGCAACGCGAGGGAGACCCGTGGTGACCCACGAGCCCGCCCCCAAGATCGCATGCCGGAACGTATATAAGATTTTCGGCGCAAACCCCCAAAACGCCCGCGAGTTGGTCGACGCCGGCAAGACCAAGGCGGAGATCCTGCGCGAGACCGGGATGACGGTGGGCGTCTGCGACGCCTCGCTGGAGATCCGGGAAGGCGAGATCTTCGTCGTGATGGGTCTCTCGGGCTCGGGCAAATCGACCCTTGTTCGCCTGCTCAACCGCCTGATCGAGCCCACCTTCGGCGCGGTCGAGATCGAGGGTACGGACATCACCGGGATGACCCCGCGGGAGCTGATCCAGCTCCGCCGCCAGCGCATGGCGATGGTTTTCCAGTCCTTCGCCCTGTTGCCCCACCGCACGGTGCTGGACAACGCCGCTTTCGGCCTGGAGATCGCGGGCATCGACAAGGCCAGCCGGTATGAACGCGCGCGCAAGGCGATCGAGACCGTCGGACTGGGCGCCAACAGCGATAGCTATCCGGGCGAACTCTCCGGCGGCATGAAACAGCGCGTGGGCCTGGCGCGGGCGCTTTCCAACGACCCGGCGATCATGCTCATGGACGAGGCGTTCTCCGCGCTCGATCCGCTGATCCGCACGGAGATGCAGGACGAGCTGCTGCGCATCCAGCGCGAAACGCCGCGAACCATCGTGTTCATTTCGCACGACCTCGACGAGGCCATGCGCATCGGCGACCGCATCGCCGTCATGGAAAGCGGCCGTATCGTCCAGGTCGCCACGCCGCAGGAAATCGTCACCAACCCGGCCAACGACTATGTGCGCTCCTTCTTCAAGGGCGTCGACGTCTCGCGCGTGTTCACCGCCGGCGACATCTGCAGCCGCGACATCCTGCCCGAGCGCGCGGTCGACGGCGCGGACGCTGCAGCCCAGCCCGCGAACGATACGGCCGCGGTGCTGCTCGACACGGCGCGCAACTACGCCGGCATGACCGCGAACGGGGCCAACGGCGCCGAGCCGCTGGCGGCGGCGACGCCGTTGTCGGAGATGCTGCACGTCGTGGCCAACGCGCCCCACCCGGTGCCCGTGGTCGACCCGGCCGGGCACTACCTGGGCGCCGTGTCCCAGCGCACGCTTCTGCAAACCCTGGACCGGACCCGCTGAGCCATGGACGCGCTGAAGAATCTCGAACTGCCCATCGGCCCCGTCGTGGAGGGCGTGGTCGACTGGATCCAGGACAACTTCGAGCCGCTGCTGGACGGCATCGCCGCGGCCGTCGGCTTCGTCACGGACAACCTGGAATGGCTGTTCCTGACCATCCCGCCGGTGGTCTTCGCCCTGATCGTGGTGGCCATCGGGCTCGTGCGCGTGGGTTGGCGTTTCGCCCTGTTCGCGGCGGTGGCGCTGTTCGTGGTCATGGGCATGGACCTCTGGGCGGAGACGGTGTCCACCATGTCGCTGGTGATCGCCGCCAGCCTGTTCGCCATGGGCGTTGGCTTTCCCATCGGCATCGCCATGGCCAAGAACAACCTCGTGGAAGCGGTGGTTCGCCCGATTCTCGACCTGATGCAGACCATGCCGCCGTTCGTCTACCTGATCCCGGCGGCGATGTTCTTCGGTCTGGGGAAGGTCCCGGGTGCGATCGCCACGGTGATTTTCGCCATGCCGCCGGCGGTCCGCCTGACCAACCTGGGCATCCGGCAGGTCAGCGAGGAGCACGTGGAAGCCGGGCTCGCGTTCGGCTGCACGCCGCGGCAACTGCTCTTCAAGGTGCAGCTCCCGCTCGCCAAGCCGACCATCATGGCGGGGGTGAACCAGACCATCATGCTGGCCCTGTCCATGGTGGTGATCGCCTCGATGATCGGCGCGGGCGGCCTGGGCAACACCGTCCTCACCGGCATCAACCGGCTGAACATCGGCATGGGCTTCGAGGGCGGCCTGGGCGTGGTCATCCTGGCCATCATCCTCGACCGGATCACCCAGAGCTTCGGCGAAACGGGGCGGGCGCGCAGCTCCCTGCTGCGCCGGGCGGTTGCCGCCCTCGGCAACCGTGTGCCGGGAACCGGCGCGGTCCCGGCGCAGGCTCCCGCCGCCAAGCGTGCCGCCGAGTAACCGCGGAACCGGCCCGACGCGCCGCAGTCCGCGTCCGGGCGCAGCCGCTGCGCCCATCCGCGCCGAGGACCGCAATCGGCGGAAACCAACGAACGAGAGGAGGCTTTCACATGAAACTCAAGCATCTCTGCACGGCCGCCGCGCTCGCGCTGACGGCCCTGCCCGCCGCGGCGCAGGCCGCGGACGAGGGTGCAAGCTGCGAAACCGTCCGGCTTGAGCAGGTGAACTGGACGGGGGTGAGCGCCAAGACCGAAACGCTGCAGTGGATCCTGGAGCAGCTCGGCTACAAGACCGACCTCGTCACCGCGTCGGTCCCCATCATGTTCAATTCGCTCGCGGAGAACGAGCGCGACGTCTTCCTCGGCCTTTGGTTGCCCACCCAGAAGTCCATGATCCAGGATTACATGACCGAGGGGCAGATCGACATCGTCGCGCGCAACCTGGACGGCGCGAAGTACACCCTCGCCGTTCCCAAGTTCGTCTACGATCAGGGCGTCCAGCACTTCTCCGATCTCGATGAATACAAGGAGAAGTTCGACGGCCGGATCCTGGGCATCGAGTCGGGGAACGACGGCAACCAGATCATCAAAGACATGATCGCCGATGACGCGTACGGATTGAGCGACTGGCAGCTCATGCCGTCCTCCGAGGCCGGGATGCTCACCCAGGTGAAGAAGAACACCGAGGACGGGGACTGGAGCGTCTTCCTGGGCTGGGAGCCGCACCCCATGAACCTCAACATGGACATCCGTTACCTTGCCGGCGGCGAGCAGTACTGGGGGCCGAACAAGGGCGGTGCCCAGGTCTACACCATGACGCGCAAGGGCTACGCCTGGCAGTGCCCCAACGTCGGCCAGCTCCTGGCGAACTACACCTTCACGCTGGATGAGCAGAACACGCTCGGGCAGTACGTCATCAACAAGGACATGTCCTACCTCGAGGCGGGCAAGCAGCTCATCAAGGACAAGCCCGACATCCTCGACCGCTGGTTCGACCGCGGCGGCCCCTACGTTGCCGCCGGCGTGACCACGCGGGACGGCGAGCAGCCGGGCAAGGCGGCGATCAAGGCCGCGCTCAACCTGAACTGATCCGATCCTAACGTCACGCCAACGGCCCCGGGCCGGCGGCGGTGTGCCCGTCGCCGGCCCGTTTTCGTCGTTGCCGGTGACCCGGCCGGAACGTCACTCGGTGCGCAGGGCGGCCACCGGGTCCAGCCGCGCCGCGCGCATCGCCGGCAGCAGACCGGCAAGCAGCCCGATCCCAAGGGCGACGGCCTCCGCCAGCAGGACGTAGCGCCACGCCGTCTGCACCGGAAGGCCGGGCAGGAGCACGCCGAGGACCTGCGCGGCACCGAGACCCAGGACCAGCCCGGCCAGACCGCCGAGCGCGGCCAGCATGGCCGCCTCGCCCAGGAACAACCAGCCAACCTGCCGCCGGCTCGCACCGAGCGCGCGCAACAGGCCGATTTCGCCCGTGCGCTCGGCGACCGCAATGGTGAGGATGGTGACGATGCCGATTCCGCCAACCACCAGCGAAATCGCGCCCAGGCCGCCGATCGCCAGCGTGAGCACCGACAGCACCGAGCCCAGCGTGGCGAGCATGTCCGCCTGTGTCGTGAGGTTGAAGTCAACGCGCCCGTGGCGCGCGCGCAGGCGCGCCGTGACGGACTCGGTGATGCGATTCACGGGCGTGCCGGCTTCGTAGAGGATGTCGACCTCCATCACACCCTCGCGGTCGAAGATCTCCAGCGCCCGCGCCGTGGGCACGTACACCGCATCATCCATGTCAAAGCCGAGGACCTGCCCCTTGGGTTCCATGACGCCCACGACGCGGAAGCGATAGCCCCCGACACGCACGGGCGCGCCCAGCGGCGCGCGCGCACCGAACAGCTCCGCCCGCACCTTGGCGCCGAGCACCACCAGCGGCCGCGCCGCGCGCGGATCGTCGGGCGGCAGGAAGCGTCCCGCCGCGACCCCGAAGCGGAAGATCTCGGGCATCGCCGGGCCCACCCCGTAAACCGCCGTGCGCCGGCTGCGCCCCCGGTGTTCGATGGCCGCGTTGCCCTGCACCAGGCCCATGGTGGCGACGACGCCGGGGAGATCCGCCAACGCCTGGGCGTCCGCGATGGTGAGTGGCCGCTCGGTGCCGAAAATCCCGGGCGAGGCGCCGTGCGTGGCGATCCGCCCCGGGGTTACGGCGACAATGTTGGTGCCGAACTGGGTGAACTCCGCCAGCACAAAGCGGTGGACGCCCTCGCCAATCGCGGTGAGCAGCACCACCGCCGCCACCCCCACGGCGATGCCCAGCGCGGTCAGGGCGGTGCGCAGCCGCTGCGCGGCCACAGCGCGCAGGGCGAAAGATATGGCATCGCGAGCCCGCATCGCGCCGCCTTCCCGCTCACTGCTTCGCCAGGGCGGCCACGGGATCGAGCCGCGCCGCCCGCCGCGCCGGCAGCACCGCGAACCCGAGCGCGCTCGCCACGGCCAGCGTCACCGCCGCAGCCACCGCCCACCAGGGCGGGGTCACCGGGAGAACGGGCCAGATCGCGCGCACCGCCGCACCCGCACCGATGCCCGCAGCAACGCCGGCCACGGCGCCCGCCAGGGCGAGCAATGCGGCCTCCGCCAGGATCAACCCGACAATGCGCCGGCGCGGCGCGCCCAGCGCCTTGAGCAGGCCGATCTCGGCGCGGCGCTGGGTGACCGCGACGAGCATGACGTTCATCACAAGGATGCCCGCAACCAGAAGACTGATTCCCGCAATCCCAGCGACGGCGAGGTTGAGCGCGGTGAAGATGCGATCGAACGCCGCCAGCACGGAATCCTGGGTGATCACGGTGATATCGGCTTCGCCTTCGTGGCGCGCGCGTATGATCGCGAGAATGTCGCGCTCGGCCGCCGGTATCGCCGCGCGCCCCCGCGCCTGCACGAGGATTCGGAAGAGCGCCGGCGTATCGAAAAGCTGCTGCGCCGCCGCAACGGGCATGATCGCCACCTCGTCCAGGTCGATGCCGAGCTGCTGGCCGCGCCGCTCGACCACCCCGACGACACGGAAGCGCCGCTCGCCGATGCGCACCCACTGGCCCAGGGGATTGCTCGCACCGAACAGCTCGTCGCGGATGGTGGCGCCCAGGACCACGAGCGGACGCGCCGCGCGCGGGTCGCCCTCGGGCAACGTCCGCCCCTGCGCCACGGCCAGCCGGCGCATGGCGAAGTAGGCGGCGGTGGTCCCCACGATCACGGCCGCGCGCGAGCGGCCGCGCGCCCGCACCGGTGCCTCGCCCAGGTTGATGGGGGCAACGCGCCGCACGGCGTGGCTCCGTGTCAGCGCGCGCGCGTCCGCCAGGGTCAGGTCGCGTGCGGTCTCCCCCGTTATCGGCGGCGCGCCCCCTGTCGTCTCGGTGCGCCCCGGCATTACGGTAAGCAGGTCGGTGCCCAGCGCCGCGAACTCGCCGGTCACGTAGCGGCGCGCGCCCTCGCCCAGCGCTGTTAACAGAACCACCGCGGCCACACCGATCGCCATGGCCAGAAGGACCAGCCCCGAGCGCAACAGGTGGCCGCGCAGTGCCGCCAGGGCGAAGCCCAGAACATCCGGCGTACGCATCACCCCCGGCCCCGGTCGGCGGATGCCGGGTCGCCGCCGCAGTCGGCGGCGATCCGGCCGTCCACGAGGGTCAGCCGCCGTGCTGCGCGCTCGCCCAGTTCGGGATCGTGGGTCACCACGATCAGGGCGATGCCGCGCTCGCGGTTGAGGTGCTCCAGGATCGCCGCGACCTCGCGCCCGCTCGCCCGGTCCAGGTTGCCCGTGGGCTCGTCTGCCAGGACGAGATCGGGCTCAGTGACAATGGCGCGGGCGATGGCGACGCGCTGGCGCTGGCCGCCGGAGAGCTGATCGGGGCGGTGATGCGCACGCTCGCCCAGGCCCAGGGCCGACAGCGCAGCCGTCACACGTTCCCTGCGCTCGGCCGGCGCGACACCGGCCAGCGAAAGCGGCAGCGCCACATTCTCGAACGCGTCCAGCCGCGGAACGAGATGGTAGAACTGGAAAACGAACCCGATGGCCTCGCGGCGCAGGCGGGCGCGGGCACCCTCGGCAAGCGCCGTGGTCGCCACGCCGTTCAGTGTATAGCTGCCCGCGCTGGGGCGGTCGAGCAGGCCCAGGATGTTGAGCAGCGTCGACTTGCCCGAGCCCGACGGGCCCATGACGGAGACGTAGGCCCCGGCTTCGATCGCAAGGTCGATGTGCGCCAGGGCATGAACCGTCTGCTCGCCCACGGTGAAGCAGCGCGCAATGCCGTCAAGGCGGATCATGGCTGCGCCTCCTCGCCAGCGGGCGCAACTTCGGCGCGCGCGCCCGCTGCCACCCCTGGCCGGTTCACCGAGAGCACGATGCGCTCACCGGCTTCCAGGCCGGCCGTGACTTCCGTCCGCTCCCAGTTGGACAGACCGGTCTCGATCGCACGGCGCCGGATGATGCCGTCCGGGTCCACGCGCAGCACGGCCGGTCCCTCAAGGACGGCCTCGGTTGGCAGGTAGCGCGTGTCCTCGCGCTGGCGCAGGATAATCTCGGCGTCCGCGCTGTACCCGGGCAGCAGCGCCGCAGCGACATCGTCGCAGGTGAACGCGACGGTGACGTCCACGGTGCGCGCCTGTTTCTCGCGATCCAGCACATACGGAGCGATGCGCGTGACACGGCCGTCGAAACGGCGGTCGGAAAATGCGTCCAGCGTGATCCGGGCCGGCATTCCCACAGCAACCGCCGGCGCGTCGACCTCGTCGATGGGTGCCACGACGTGCGGACAGCCGACGTCAATGAGGTCCACCGCCGGGGGCGTGGCGACGCCGATGGGCGAGGGCGTCACCACCTCGCCCAATTCGGCGTTGAGCTCGGCCACCACGCCGGCGAACGGCGCCTCGAGGATGGTCTGCGACAACGCCGCCTGCCGGGCGTCGACGCGGGCGCGCGCGGTGTCCGCCTCGGCGCGCGCGGCCCGGCATGCCGCCTGCGCCGCCCGGGATTCGGTGACGGCGAGATCGCGTTCCTCCTCCGGGACCACGCCGCGGGCGCTGAGTCGCTGCTTGCGCGCCGCCGTGCGCGCGGCGTTCTCGGCGGTGTAGCAAGCCTCGTCGGCGCGCGCGGCGGCCGCCGCCGCCTGGCTCCGGGCCAGCGCAAGCTCCGCGCGGATATCGGCGTTCCACAGCTCGAGCAGGACATCACCCGCGCGCACCCGGTCGCCCTCGCGCACCGCGAGCCGGACCACCTTGCCCGCGATGTCGGGCGCGATCCTGGCGCGCCGTGGCGCCTCCACGGTGCCCGCACGCGTGTTCACCACGGTCTCGGCCACGCGCCCGCGAGTCACCTGCGTCAGCGTCACCGCCACGGTCTCGGGGCGTGTCGCATACCACGCCGCCGCGCCGGCAAGCCCGGCAAGGACGAGCGTCGCGACGGCATGGCGCCAGCGCAGTTTCATCACCACGACCTTCCGCGAGCGCGCCCGCGCACCGCGGGCGCCTGCGCAAACCGGTGATAGCGCACGCGGAGGGAGATTGCCGGGATCACATGGATAACCGCGATATGAGACCTCCGCACCGGCGCCGCGACGGCGTAAGCATGGGGGTCGATCGCGCCTGCAGGGCGCGCCCCAGGCTTCGCACAGCCCGTGACAAGGATCGCCGCCATGGCCGACGCGACGCCCTTCCCCGTCGAGGTGAGCTTTCACAACATGCCCCGATCCGAGGCGCTGGAAGCGGACGTGCGCCGCCACGCGGCCAAATTGGCGCGGTTCCGCGAGCGCATCGTGGGGTGTCGCGTGGTCGTCGAGGCGCCGCACCGGCACCACCGGAAAGGCAAGCTCTATAGCGTGCGCATCGACATCTCGGTGCCCGGCGAAGACATCGTGGTAACCCACCAGGGGCCGCGGAACCACGCGCACGAGGACCCCTACGTTGCGGTGCGCGATGCCTTCGACGCCGCGCTGCGGCAGCTCGAAGACCGGGCGCGCATCGACCGCGGCGAGGTCAAGACCCACGAGGTCCCGCTGCACGGCACGATCCGGCGAATGCTGCCCGATTACGGCTTTATCGCCACCGCCGACGGGCGGGAAATCTACTTCCACCGCAACAGCGTTGTGGGCGGCGGCTTCGACGCCCTCGAGCCGGGGCAGGCGGTACGCTTGAGCATCGTTCACGGCGAAAGCGCCTCGGGTCCCCAGGCCACCACCGTCCAGCCGGTGGGCAAGCATCACCTGATCGACTGAACGGCGGCGCCGGGGCGAGGCGCGTCCCGCCCCATGATCGCCGATGCCCGTGGCCGCCGGCGGCGACCCCGCGAGTCGTGCCGACTCCCCCGATCCGCCCCCGGGCATCGGTACGGCGTGGGGGCGCCGCTGGCATCTTCCCAGCCGACCCTTCGATGTCGCGACCGTTTGTCACGTCACATCCGGTCCAATCCGCCCCGCCGCCCAAGGCGCCGGCGTATCCGCCCCGGGACTCGGCCTGGTGCCGGGCACACGCCGCCTCGGCAGCGGGCGAATGTGCGGAACCTGAGTTTGTGTGTCAGCTTTGGCTGACACAGCGGAGCGTAAGCTTTATTTGACATTGCGTCGGCGGGACTCGTAAATTGGTGTTGCCTTCGTGACGAGGCCGGACGGGACAACACGGTTTTCGAGACGACGAAGGTGGAGATCCGTTACGAGATCTCACGAGAAACGAAGGAGACGGGAAAATGGCACAAGACATCGACGATCCGGATCGCGTGTGGCCGACCGGGCTCACCATCCGTGAGTCCGAGGAGCTTCACAAGC
>Ga0207714_1002735_pt1 | contig 10413 bp, 8 predicted proteins | sample PonA232FremontCA_2_FD_187270 | JGI IMG/M metagenome (GOLD analysis project Ga0207714, IMG submission 187270) | Marine sediment microbial community from Fremont, CA, USA - Pond A23 Sediment 2 (SPAdes) | ecosystem: Environmental > Aquatic > Marine > Unclassified | place: USA: Fremont, California... | reverse complement strand
TTATAAAGCGATTTGAGGAGCTTGCCTATCTAAACAGTGGCCTGAGATTGAATGTTGATGATGAAAGAGATGGACAGCAATATACTTTCAAAAAAGATGGCGGAATTCGCTCTTTTGTGGAAAGTATAAATGAAGGAGAGCAGCGATTACATAAACCTTTTTACGGGAGCAGTGAGATCAAAGGTGTCTCAGTTGAATTTTGCCTCCAATACCATGCCGGTGTGAGAAGTGAAATTTACACCTTTGCAAACAATATCAGAACCAAAGAAGGCGGTGTTCATTTTTCTGGATTCAAGACAGCTTTGACCAGAACAATCAACAACTACATTCAAAAGTCAGAGGAGCTTCCAAAGAAATACCATCAATACAAAATCACAGGTGATGACGTTTTGGAAAGTCTTGGTGCTGTGGTGAATGTAAAAATTCCAGATCCACAGTTTGAAGGACAGACCAAGACAAAGCTTGGAAACAGTGAAGTTACAAAATATGTCTCTCAGATAGTTGGTGAGTATTTTGATCAACATCTCAATGAAAATCCAAAAGAAGCTCGTGTAATAATCGACAAGGTTATCGAATCCGCAAATTCTCGTGATGCGGCAAAGAAAGCCAAGGATCTATTCAAACGCAAATCAGCACTTTCCAGTTCTGCTCTTCCGGGCAAGCTTGCAGACTGTCAAAGCAAAAATCCAAGTGAAACTGAACTATTTGTAGTGGAAGGTGATTCTGCTGGTGGTTCAGCCAAGCAAGGCAGAGATCCAAAAATTCAAGCCATACTGCCTCTAAAGGGCAAAATCATCAATGTAGAAAAAACACGTTTCGATAAGATGCTGAAGAATGTGGAAATACAGCACCTCATCACAGCACTTGGTCCTGATCCAACTGAAGATGACCCTGATATTTCCAAACTTCGTTATAATCGCATAATTATCATGACAGACGCAGATGTGGATGGAGCACACATCAAAACTTTGCTTCTCACCTTTTTCTACAGACAGTTTCCAACAATCATTGAAAACGGACACCTTTTCATTGCAAATCCACCGTTGTACAGGGTTTACAAATCCAAATTTGAAAAGTATATTGCGGACGACTTGGAATTGAGAAATTTTCTTATCAAAAACATTTCAAAAGATATTGAAGTTATCAAAGGAAATGATAAACTTTCCCCACTGCTCAACAAGATTGCAAAATTACGTGATAAGTTAAGGGAAGCCGTAAATGTTGGCATTGACGAAAACCTTTTCTTGACTCTCACCCAATTCGATCACAAACTGAATGAATCAGATTTCCGTCAAAAAAGAAACGGAAAGTCAAAACGATTGAAAGAGTATTTGAACGAAAATGATTATGTCTTATCAAGGAAAACTGTAGGGGGTGTGACAAAATGGGAGATTGTTGACTGGAATGCTAAGAAAACGGTGTTGGGGCCTGAGTTCTTTTCCACAGCACTCTACCAAAATACCTACTCTTTGGTGGAAGAGTTTAGGGATTTTCATTGCAAATTGAAACTCAAAAGTGGTGAAACCAAAGAATTCACCGATCAATTCTCCCTGCTTGATTACATTTTGGAAACTGCTTACAAGAAATTCAATGTCCAGCGTTACAAAGGCTTGGGAGAAATGAATCCAGAGCAGTTGTGGAAAACTACAATGAAAGAGGAAAACAGAAATCTTGTCCAAGTATCAGTAAATGATGCAGAGGAAGCAAACAAACTGTTCAAAAAGTTAATGGGAGAGCAAGTTGAGCCAAGGCGTGATTTCATTGAGCGCAATGCCTTGGCAGTCGAACAACTTGACATTTAAAGCATTATGTGGCAAAAAGTTGCCCTGTGAAACCTAAACAATCCCAAGGAGGGAAAGACATGAAGTTGAAGCAAAAGGATCTCAAAGACCTCGCTAACAAGATCAACGAAATCGCAGAGCTTGATGGAGAGGATCAGATTGATCCTTCTCAGTCCTATGATGATCTGCATCAGGATCTTGTGAATGCAGTGGCTGGTAGTGAGGACACTGAGAACAATGAACCGGAAGTAGAAATCCTATCTGATGACAAGAGTGAGTTCTCTGATCATCAGTGGAATATTCTGGCCGAGCTTGGATGCCCTGCTGCTACTGAGGAGCCTGAAGAAGAGGAAGAAGGTAGCGAGGACGAAGACGAAGGTGACGAAGAAGAGGAAGAAGAGGGAGAGGACGAGGAAGAAGAAGAGGAAGGTGAAGCTGAAACCCCTTCTGAGGAAGACATCAATTCCATGAAGAAAAAGGACTTGCAGCAGGTCATTGAGGATCACGAATTGGATGTTGATCCTAATCAGAAGGTTTCCGAGCTTCGTGAGGCTATTGTTGATGCCCTTCACGGTGAAGAAGAAGAGGAAGAAGAGGAACCTGAAGAGGAAGAAGCCGAAGAAGGCGTCACTTATGAGGACCTTGAGAAGATGACCAAGAAGAAGGATCTCAAGACGGTCATCGAAGAATACGAATTGGATCTGGATGCTTCCAAGTATAAGAAGGTTGATGATCTGCGAGAGGCCATTGCTGAAGCCCTTGAACTCGTTGAGCCTGAAGAAGAGGAAGAGGAGTCTGAAGAAGAGGAAGAGGAAGAAGGACTTACCTTGGAAGACCTCAACAACATGACCAAGAAAAATGAACTCAAGCAGGTCATTAAGGACAATGATCTGGACATTGATGCTTCTGAATACAAGAAGGTCAATGATCTGCGAGAAGCTATTGCTGATGCTCTTGATCTCACCGATGAGGAAGAGGAAGAAGAGGAAGAGGAGCCTGAAGTTCCGGCTTTTGACGACATCATGGCAATGGCCAAAAAGGACCTCAAAGAAGTGATCGAGGAGCATGAGCTTGATGTTGATCCTGACGATCACAAGAAGGCCGAACTCCAAAAGGCTGTTGCCAAGGCTCTTGGGTACAAGGTTGAGGAAAAGAAGTCCAAGCAGAAGGCTGACAGCAAGGAGAAGGGCAAGAAGGGTGAAAAGAAGGAATCCAAGGTGAAGAAGGTCGCTGAACTGCTGATGGAAGGCACAAGGACTCCCAAGGAGCTGGTCGAGGAATCCGAGAACCGTGGACTTTCCGTTTCTACTATGCGTTCTGCCATCTCTCACTGCAAGAAGGAAGACCAGCTCAATCGTTACGGAATGCCGGAAGTCATTGTGAAGGATGAGGACACAAACATTATCATGCTCAAGAGTGATTATGATAAGAAAAAGAAGAAGTCCTCTTCTTCCAAGGGCAAGAGCAGTGGCAAGAAGAGTGGGACAAAGAAAAAGAAGTAATACCTAATATGTAAGCCTAACGCACAGCACGGCAGGGATGGTCCTCTCTCATCCCTGCCGTTTTACTTTCTCAGGAGATTGGAAAATGAGTAAGTTTTTTGACTTGGAGGTTTTGAATGATCACAGCACACCAGACAGGAATGTAGATGATTGTCTTATTGATGACTCCGATCTCAAACGGTTGTTGAAAGGAAAAAAGAATGTCCTGCTAATAGAACCAAATTATCCAAGAAAATATGCCCCTTCTGGTCTTGGACGAATTGCTTCCTATATTAAAGAAAAAAATAATGGGCAAGTCACTTTTGCTCGTAGTCATGTCAGAGATAAAAATTTTGATCTTGTTTGTATCACTTCCCTGTTTACCTTTGATGCACAAACAGTTCTAAAAACCATTAATAGATCCCAATCTCTATATCCAAACACACCTATTGTCATTGGAGGAGTTTTTGCCTCTCTAATGCCTAAGTATATCGTCCAAAATGCCAAAACAAACAACATAAGAATATTCACTGGATGCTCTAAATTTTTGGATAAATATCCAATAGACTATAGTGTTGATTGGCGACTTAAAAACGAATGGAAAGACTTTTCATATATTTTTACTACCAGAGGATGTCCTAATAAATGTGCTTATTGTTGTGTATGGAGAATTGAAAAGCACAGAGTCATTCAAAATTGGAAAGATCAAGTAGATATAGTTCGTCCTAATATAGTTGTTTGTGATAACAATCTTACATTCCAATCTTGGAGTCATATTGTAGATGTGACAGATTTTATCAAACGCTACGAGCTTGCTGCACTGTTTGACGGTGGATTTGACTGTAAGTACATCAACGAAGATTTTGCAAAACTCTTTAAGGACATGAAATTTTGTAAGTCTGGAATGCGTTCTGCTTTTGATAGGATTGATGAGGATGGACAATTTCAGAGAGGGATTGAAACACTCAAAAAATATGTGTCTCGTGCTTCCATGCTTGCTTTTGTTATCTATAATTTCAATGACACTCCTAAGGAGGCTGATTACAGAGCTAGGGAATGCAATAGGCTGAATGTAAGGCCATATCCACAGAGGTATGTCCCATTAAAAAGTGTCACACGAGATGAGCATTATGTAGGAAAGCATTGGACTGATAACTTGGCAAGAGCTTTCAGGAATTTCTGGCTTGTTCCACGCTATTTCAAACATATGGAATTTCAAACCTACATTAAAGACAAAAAAGTTAGGGCACAGTTTGGACTAACAGACAAAGACATATCTTTTTATGATTGGAGCTGATTATGACTCAAGAAATTAAGACTATCGACCTCATCAACGAATTGGAAAGTTTACAAAAAGGACTTTCAGCCAAAGAAACCATTGAACAATCTGACTGTTTTGTTTTTACGGGCGATGGCATAGTAATGACTTACAACGACAATATAGCTGCCACTGGAAAGACCACACTTGACTTGGAAGGAGCCGTGGAAGCACAGCCGTTACTTCGCCTGTTGAACAATACGAAAGACGAGACAATCAATGTGGAAATCGAAGATGAAGAGCTTCGTATTAAAGGCAAGAAATTCTCTACCGGAATCAAGTTGGAAAAAGAGATAATGCTTCCAATAAATGACATCGACATTCCTGAAGACTCTTTTAAAGTGCCTTCCAACTTTTCAAAACTCGCCAAGCTAGCCTGTTTGACTGCAAGCAAATCCACAAACAGTGGAATACTTACTTGTGTTCACATTGAAGGAAATCGAATTGAAAGCTGTGACAATGATAGAATAACAATTTGTTACATGGATGATGATTACGATTTTGATGAAGTTTTGATCCCCGCCAACAATCTCACTCAAATAGTCAAAGAAAATATTATTGGAATGGTAGTTGTAAACAATGCTTGGGTGCATTTCAAAACAGATGAAGGTTTTATCTATTCCACACGAGTTTTCCCTGCCGATTATGTAGATCTCCAAGAACACATTCCTGACAAAGAAGGCCGGAGCATTGAGCTTCCTGCTGAGATTGAAAGCATTATTAATCGAGCCGATGTGTTTGGTTTGGATGAAACGTCAAAGTCAAAATTTGCTCATATCCAAATCAAGAAAGGTAAACTTGTGGTAAGCACCAATAATCAGAATGGTTGGTTTAAGGAAAGAGTGAAAATAAAATCTGATGAGAATATATCTTTTTCCATAAATACAGACTTTTTACGTGATGTACTCAAAATGACTGATTCAATCACAATTGTAGACAACACTTTGATGTTTATGGATGAACAAGCCACACATCTTGTCCAACTTGAAGAGGAGTAAGATATGGGCAAGGGTTTCTTTCGACAAGACCAAATAGCTTCCAATATAAATAATGGAGCACCAAATCACGCTCAATGTGGCAAATGCAAGTTGAAAGATACTTGCATGAGTCCAAAAATGCCACCCACCGGGAACTTCAAAGTTCCTTTATATCAAATAGCTGAAGCTCCCGGTGGTTGGGAAGATCAAAAGAATGAACAACTCGTAGGAGACTCAGGACAATTTCATAGACGAGTGATGAGAAGGCTTGGTTTTCACATTGATGATGGACTTAAAGACAATGCTAATCGCTGTCGTCCACCTGAGAACAAAAAGCCCACAAAAACACAAATGCAGCATTGTCGTCCAAATATTCGTGAAACTATCAACAAATATAAACCTCATGTCATTATTGCTATGGGAGAAATGGCTGTTAAGTCTCTCATAGATCATAAGTTTGATGGTGATATTGGAGAGATTGGTAAATGGCAGGGAGCAATAATTCCTGATCAAGAATACAAAGCTTGGATTTGTCCTACATTCCATCCAAGCTACGTTATTCGTGACACTTCACCTAAAGCTGTTGAAAAGATATATGAGGAAAACCTAAAACATGCTCTTCAAATGCTAGACATTCCTCTTCCATACTATGTGTTTGAGAATGAAGAGGATAAGATTGAAATTCTCAAGCATCCAAAAGAAATAAACAAATTCATGAAAAAACTTGTCCATTTTCATGATGTAAGGCTCACAGCATTTGACTATGAGACAAGCGGACTGAAACCCCACAAAGAAGGGCACAAAATCAAAACTTGCTCTATTAGTTGGGGTCCTGATCATGCTGTAGCTTTCCCTATTATTAAAAGCCCTGACTTCCATAAGTTGCTTGCTAGATATCTAGCCTCTACAGACATTATGAAAATGGCCGCTGATCTAAAATATGAGAAAAGCTGGTCCGAAACTGTTCTTGGTATGCATGTAGGTGGTTGGAAATTTGATACTCAGCTTGGAGCACATGTTTTGGACAACAGACCTAAAATAACAAGTTTGGAATATCAAAACTATGTGACATTCGGCCAAGAACCTTATGATGGGAATGTAAAGAAATACATCAAGCCTAATAAAAATCCCGGTGGAAACGACTTCAATTATATAGATCAAGCTGATCTAAGAGAACTTTTGCTCTACAACGGCATGGACTCCATGACTGAATTCCGTCTTGGAATCGTGATGATGGCAAGAATGGGTATTGAGTATCAGCACCTATTCAATGAAGTGTCCGCTGAGGAACTAGCACCTCAGTACTTTGAAATTTTAGAGAAGGGGAGTGCTGATGATGGCCAGAAAAAGAAAAGTGTTTCGGGCCAGCAAGGGGAAAGTTCAAAGAAAACGGCGCGTAAAACGAAGAGGAAAAAAGATGGGACAGCTATTTCACGTAGTAAAAAGAGATAACCTTGATTGGGTTGTGGTTACAAAACATGATTTTGACGAGAATGGGAATTTGAAAAAGAACGCAGAACCTGTTTCAAGAAATCATTCCACAGATGAAATTGCTAAACAGGAAGCTGATAAATTAGAAAACAAGTTTGGAGATTGGAATGCAAGTAACTCCAGTAGATAAAGAGGGCTATAATTTACTTCATGAAGGTGCTCAAGCATTTTCTGATATCCAACAAAATGGCATTAAGATTGACATTCCTCATTGCAAAAATGAATACAGTAGGCTTGGAAGAGAACTCAAAGAACTCAAAAACAAACTAATGTCTGATAAAGTGATAAAGACTTGGAAAAAGACCTTTTCCAAGAATTTTAACATGGATTCAAATGACCAGCTTGCTGTTGTCCTTTATGACAAACTAGGTTATCAGCCTCAAAAGTTTACTGAAGCAGGTGGACGCGCTACAGACCAAGAAGCTCTCAAGGCTCTTGAAATTCCGGTCACAGATGATTTGCTGCGCTATCGTAAGCTGGAAAAGATACGAAATACTTTCCTCAAAGGTCTGATCACAGAAACATGTAATGGATGGCTGCACCCTTTCCTTAATCTCAACACTGCCCGAACATTCAGATCCTCATCAGATAAAGTAAACATCCAAAATCAACCCACTCGTGACAAAGAAGCAGAGGCCATCATTCGCAAAGCTTTCCGCACTCGCGGTGATGATTTTTGCATGGTTGCCGGTGACTATGGAGGTGTCGAGGTTAAAGGATCTCAGTGGTATCACTGTGATCCAGTAATGCACAAATATCTCAACAATCCTGATACTGCGGACATGCACGCTGATTTCTGTAAATCTCTATTTCGTCTTGAAGGTCTGGATGAGTCGATTGATGGTGAAAAGACATTACGCAAGGGCACTAAAAATGGATTCACCTTTCCACAATTTTATGGCGATTATTATGGAAACAATGCCGTTGCTTTGTGGGTTTGGGCAGGTCTTAGAGGCAATAAACTATCTCCAAAACGAAACAAATCTGATGAAGTCATAATCCGTGGTGATGTGGCTATTGGTGATCATCTCAGAAATAAAGGCATCAAAAACTTTCAACAATTTATGGATCATGTTGAATCTGTAGAAGATGAGATGTGGCGAGAGAAATTCAAAGTTTATAAGCAATGGCGTGATGATCAATGGAATTGGTATAACAAGCATGGTTACGTCACAATCCTCAGTGGATTTACTTGCAAGGGCGTGATGACCAGAAATGCGGTCATTAACTACCCTATTCAGGGTGTGTGTTTCCATGCCCTTTTGTGGTCTGTCATTCAGTTGAATAAAAAGATGAAAGAAAAAGGCATGAAGTCTCGGATTATTTTCCAAGTTCATGACGAAGTTGTGGCTGATGTGCATAAAGACGAGTATGACGACTTCATGGAAATGAAAAAGCAAATTATGGTTCATGATATCAAGGATCATTGGTCTTTCATCAATACTCCATTGGAACTTGAAGCAGAAGCTAGTCCTTTTGGTGGAACTTGGTATGATTTGGATTTTGCTTTCCAATATGTAGCATAGAGGTTTGTATGTGCTATAAAGAAGATCCTAAAACTTGGGAAAGAATAACAGCAATTCGGGCTAATTGGAAAACTTTGAGAAGAGAAACAGAAGAGGAAAATGAAAATGGCAGCAAAGAAGAAGACCAGCAGCCAGAACAAAAAGACCACAGAGATTCCAGTAAAAACAGAACATGTTGAATGGGACAAGAAATATCGACCAAAAACTTTGGATGAATTTTACGGAAATGAACAAGTAGTCAAAGCCATCAAAACTTCAATAGAATCTGGAAAGACACCAAAGACTTTCTTTCTTTACGGTGAGAGGGGTTGTGGAAAGACAACTCTTGCCCGTATTATTGCTTCTCAATTCTGCCACAATCACGCAATCAGAGAGCTTAACACCGCCAACTTCTCAGGCATTGACACATCCAGAGAAATTGCAAACAACATGATGACTGCTCCGTTCAAAGGAAAATACAAAGCTTACATCATAGATGAGTGTGCAATGCTTGGACAAGGTGGTGACAGTTCCAAAAATGCTGCACAACATGCCTTGCTCAAACCATTGGAAGAGCCTCCAAAGCATGTGTTTTTCTTCCTTTGCACCACAGACCCGCAAAATGTGATCAAACCTCTCAAAGATCGTTGCACTCAATATGAACTTTCTCCATTGAGTGACAAACGGGTTTATAATCTATTAATGAATGTAGCTGAAAAGGAAGACATTGAGCTTCCAAAAGAAGCTGCCAAACAAATATGCAAAACGGCTGAAGGCAGACCCCGGAGTGCTGTAAAACTATTTGAGCAAATAAGCACTCTCGATCCTAATGAAATGGAAGAAGCTGCTTCCAAACTCATAGAGGAAAGAGAACAAGCTATCAATTTGTGCAGGAAAATGGCAAAGATTAACAGCAAAACTGAGTGGAAAGAAATCGCTGATATTCTGAAAAACCTGAATGAAGATCCAGAACAAGTCAGAAGAATGGTCAGGGGGTACTTTTCAAAAATACTCCTCAATGGTGATGAATGGGCATCTATTATATTGGATACTTTTAGTTCACCCTATTACAATATTGATTCTCGTAATGAATTGATAAAGGATGTTTACGAGGTTTACACGGAACTGTCTGAGTGACAAGGATCTTTTATATGCCACCAAAAATTGATCTGACAGAACAAAGATTTGGAAGATTGGTAGTGTTAGGTGAAGCAGGAAGAGACAGCAATAAAAGAGTAGTTTGGAAATGTAGGTGTGATTGCGGAAATGAGATTATTGTCAAAAGTGCAAATTTAAAATTCAATAGAACAAAAAGTTGTGGATGTTTACACACAGAAAAAGTTCTAGAAAACCAAACCAAACATGGAATGTGCAAAACCAAAATATATAAAATTTGGGCTAATATGATGAATCGTTGTTATAATCCAAAAAACCCAAACTACAAAAATTATGGTGGAAGAGGTATAAAAGTTTACAGACCTTGGTGGAAATTTAGTAAATTTTATCGTGACATGGGCCATAAACCAAAAAACTTGACTTTAGAAAGAATTAATAATAAAAAGGGCTACTGCCCCAATAACTGCAAGTGGGCAACACAAAAAGAACAAGCACGTAATGTCAGGTGTAAAGGATATTATTGGAATAAAAAAGATGGCATGTGGCAAGCTCATATTAGAGTAGATTACCAATTAATTCACCTTGGACTCTTTAACAAAGAAAAGAACGCCAGACGTGCTTATCTAAGAGCCAAAAAGAAATACCACACAGAACTATCTGAATAGGAGGATTTATGGAAAACAATGAACTCGACATCCAAACAGATCAGCAGATCGACCCTGACGCTTTGGATGTTAATTGGCT
>Ga0207714_1002734_pt1 | contig 10413 bp, 8 predicted proteins | sample PonA232FremontCA_2_FD_187270 | JGI IMG/M metagenome (GOLD analysis project Ga0207714, IMG submission 187270) | Marine sediment microbial community from Fremont, CA, USA - Pond A23 Sediment 2 (SPAdes) | ecosystem: Environmental > Aquatic > Marine > Unclassified | place: USA: Fremont, California... | reverse complement strand
CCCGGCTCATGCCCAGGGAGCTGCCGCTGGCTGCCGGCTTGACCATCACCGGCCAGCCCAGCCGGGCCGCTACCGTATCGTACGGTTCGTTGGCGAGGTCCACCACGGGGGGCGTGGGAATCTGAGCGGCCTGCCACACCTGCTTGGAGCGCAGCTTGTCCATGGCCAGGGCCGAGCCCAGAACCCCCGATCCGGTGTAGGGGATCCCCAAGGTCTCCAGAACGCCCTGAACCACACCGTCCTCGCCGAAGGGGCCGTGCAGCGCCACCCAGGCCCGTTCCGCCCGGCACGCCCGCAACCGCTCCGGCAGATCGGATCCGGCGTCGATGCAGGCCACCTCGTGGCCCCGGCGCGCCAATGCCGCGGCCACGGCCTCGCCGCTGTCCAGGCTGATCACGCGCTCCTCGCTGGGACCGCCGTACAGCACCGCTACCGTCATGGCTCGCGCCCCACAATGCGCACCTCGGGAACGAGCACCACCCCGTGCACCGTCTCGACCCGATCCTGAACCAGCCGGATCAGGCCCTCGATATCGGAGGCGGTGGCATCAAAGCGGTTGACGATGAAATTGGCGTGGCGCTCGGACACCTCGGCACCCCCCAGGCGCGTGCCCTTGAGCCCGGCCGTCTCGATCAACCGCGCCGCGAAATCGCCCTCTGGATTGCGGAACACCGAGCCGGCATTGGCCAGGTTCACCGGCTGGGTGGCCTCCCGGTGGGCCAGAAGCTCCTTGGTGCGGGCCCGGATAGCATCGGGATCCCCGGGGCTGAGCCGAAAGTGGGCGGCCACAAACCATTCGCCCTCGGGCAGTATTGCATGGCGGTAGCCGAGCTCGAGCTCCCCCGGATCGACCACGCGGACGTTGCCCTGGCCATCGATGACCTCCGCGACGGCCAGAATATCGGCCACTTCCCAGCCGTAGGCACCGGCGTTCATGGCCAGGGCGCCACCTACGGCCCCTGGGATTCCGGCCAGGAATTCGGCCCCGGCCAGACCGGCATCGGCGCAAAAGCGCGCTACCCGCGCCGAGCTCACCCCGGCCTCGGCCCGCACCGTGGTCGCGTCCAGGTGCTCCAGGGCCTTGGGCCCGTTCCGGGTGCAGATGACCGTGCCTTCCAGGCCGCCCTCGCGCACCAGCAGGTTAGAGCCGTGCCCCACCCAGGTCAGCGGCTCGACGGCCTCGCCCGAGGCCAAAAAGGTTTGCAGGTCGGCCAGGGTCCTGGGGGCGAACAGGCGGTCGGCGCTACCGCCCGCCCGCCACGTGGTTTGGGACGCCATGGGCACCTCGTGGCGCATCTGGGGGCTCCGGCTCCGGGTTGCGGCGCTCATGCGGAGGCCTCCGTTTCCGGACACAGCTCACGGGCCAGGTTGCCGATGTCCCCGGCGCCCAGGGTCAGCACCACGTCCCCGGGCCGGGAGCGCTCGGCGAGGTCCGCCTCCAGGCCGGCCAGCGTTCCCGAGAATGTAGCGTCGGGGTGGCCCCGGTACAGCACCGCGGCATAGAGATCGGCGCCGAAGGCCCCTTCGATGGGCTCCTCTCCGGCCGGGTAGACCTCGCTCACCAAGAGGACATCGGCGGCGTCGAAGGCGGCGCCGAACGCCTCCAGCAGGTCGCGGGTGCGGGTGTAGCGGTGGGGCTGGAAGGCCACCACCAGCCGGCGGTCGGGCCAGGCTTCGCGAAGGGCTTCCAGGGTCAGGCGGATCTCCTCCGGATGGTGGCCATAATCGTCCACGTACAGCACGCCGTCGCGCTCGCCGCGCACCTGCATGCGCCGGCCCACCCCGGCGAATTGCTCCAGACCGCGGCGGATGGCGTCGGGGCCCACCCCCAGATGGTGGGCCACCGCGATCGCGGCAACGGCGTTCTGGACGTTGTGCCGGCCGGCCAGATTGAGCGTCACGGTCAAAAGCGGCTCGTCGGCGCCGCGCTGCCAGCATTCGAACCGGGTATACCGCCCCTCCGGAACCAGGTTACGGGCCTGATAGTCCGCCGCCGGATCGAAGCCGTAGGTGACCCACGGTTTGGACAGGTTCGGCAGCACAGCCCGCACCCGGGGATGATCCAGGCACAGAACCGCCAGACCGTAGAAGGGCACCTGCTGCAGGAACTGCAGGAAGGCGGCCTCCAGCTGTTGCGGATCGCCGCCGTAGGTATCCATATGGTCCGGATCCATCCCGGTGACCACGGCCATCTGCGGGTGCAGATAGAGGAACGAGGCATCGGACTCGTCGGCCTCGGCCACCAGATAGTCGCCCTCGCCCAGCATGCCCGTGCCGGAAATGGCGTTGAGCCGGCCGCCGATCACCATGGTCGGGTCCAATCCGCCCTCGTGCAGCAAGGTGGCCACAAGCGACGTGGTAGTGGTCTTGCCGTGGGTACCGGCCACGGCCACGCCGCGCTTGAAGCGCATGAGCTCGGCCAGCATCTCGGCCCGCGGGATGACCGGAATCCCATGGGCCCGGGCCGCGGCTACCTCCGGGTTGCTCCGGCTCACCGCCGTGGAGGTGACAACGACATCCACGTCGGCGACGTTGCCCGCCTCGTGGCCTAAATGGATGGCGGCGCCCAGCTCGCGCAGATGGGCCACCGTGGGCGATTCCTTGAGGTCGGAGCCCGAAACCGGATAGCCCAGCCCGAGCAGCACCTCGGCAATACCGCTCATGCCCACACCGCCGATGCCCACGAAATGGATGCGGTGGTGGCGCTCGGGGCCCACCGGCCGGCGCATGGCCTCCAGGGGCTGTTCAGGCCGCATGGTCGCTCTCCTCCAGGCAGGCATCCGCTACCAACGCCGCTGCATCGGGCCGGGCGAAAGCCCGCGCCGCCTCGGCCATTTCGGCCAAACGGGCGCGGTCGCCCAGATCCCCGTCCAAACGCGACCCAAGGTCGGCCCGGTCCCATTCCGATTGCGGCACACACAGGGCCGCCCCCCGACTCACCAGGGCCTCGGCGTTGCGCCGCTGGTGATCGTCCACGGCATGGGGATAGGGCACCAGCACCGCCGGCACACCCACCGCCGCTAGCTCGGCCACGGTGGCCGCCCCGGCCCGGCATACCACCAGGTCCGCCCAGGCGAAGGCCGCCGCCATGTCGTCGATGAAGGGGACCACCTCGGCCTCCAAGCCGTGCTCGTGATAGGCGGCACGCACCGATTCCAGCTCCTGTTCGCCGCTCTGGTGACGGACGCTGAACGGGCCCGTCACGGAGGCCAGCCATGGCGGCACCTGGCGATTCAAAAAGCGGGCGCCCTGGCTGCCGCCGAAGACCAGGATCCGCAAGGGGCCGGAACGGTCGCCGTAGCGATCGCCCGGAGCCGGCAAGGCCAGCAGCTGACGCCGGACCGGAATGCCCGCCCACTGGGCCCGGGGACCCAGGGCTTCCGCGGCCTCGGGGAAACCGGTCAGGATGCGCCCGGCCAGCCGCCGCAGGGCACGCACGGCCAGACCCGGGACCGCGTTCTGCTCGTGCACCACGAGCCGCCGGCCGTTCAACCGGGCCGCCACGCCGGCGGGCACGGCGGCGTAGCCGCCCATGGCGAGAACGGCCGTCGGCCGCAGTCGGCGCAGGACGCCCAGCGTCGCCCACACCGCCCGCCCCAGCGTTGCCGGCAGGGCCACCCAGCGGCGCCATCCGCCGCCCCGCAGGCCGCGCATGGTCACCGTCTCCAGGGGGAAACCGGCGGCGGGCACGGCGCGTGCTTCCAGGCCCTCCGGGGTGCCCAGGAAATGGACCGCCACGCCGCGCTCCCGAAGCTCCGCGGCCACGGCCAGGGCCGGGAACACGTGGCCTCCGGTGCCACCGGCGGCGATCACCACCCGACTCATGGCGCGGCCTCCGCTCGGGCCGACGTCCGGCGGCGGGGATCGGGGGCTCCGGAACCCCCGGCGGGGGCCTTGGCGCCCTGGCGGTGACGGTCGATGCTGGCCAGAATGCCCAGGGCGGCCAGCGTGGTTACCAAACTGGAACCGCCGTAGCTCACCAGCGGCAGGGTCAAACCCTTGGTGGGCAGCAGCCCCAGGTTCACCCCCATATGGGCCAGGGCCTGCAGCCCGAGGATGAAGGTCAGGCCCTGGGCCACCAGCCGGCTGAAGGCGTCCGGCGCCCGATCGGCGATGGCAAAGCCGCGGTGGACGACCACGGCGTACAGGGCCAGCACGCCCAGGGCGCCGATCAGCCCGAGCTCCTCCCCGATCACCGCGAAGATGAAATCGGTATGGGGCTCGGGGAGATAGAACAGCTTCTGGATGCCGTCCCCCAAGCCGACCCCGGTATGCTCACCCCGGCCGAAGGCGATCAAGGACTGGCGCAGCTGGAACCCCGAATCCTGGGCATGGGCCCAGGGGTCGAGGAAGGCCACCACCCGTTGATAGCGGTACTCGCTGCCGAAGACCGCCCAGGCGGCGAACGGCAGGGTGGCGAAACCGGCGGCCAGCAGGTGGCGCAGCCGCATACCCCCCAAAAAGCCCATGACCAGGCCGGTACCCACTACCATGGCGGCGCCGCCGAAGTCGGGCTCCACCAGCAGCAGGCCCGCCGAAAGCCCGGCGATGGCCAGGATGGGCAGCAAGCCCTGGGTGAAGGTCCCCAGGCGGGCCTCGCCCTTGCGAACCATGTAGCCGGCCAAATAAAGCACGAAGGCGACCTTAAACGGCTCCGAGACCTGGACCCGGAACGGACCCAGCGCCAGCCACCGGTGGGCCCCGCTGACCTCCACACCGACCCCGGGAATGAGCACCAGCACCAGGGCCACCAGCCCCGCCAACAGCACCCAGGGCGCGAGATGGCGCCAGCCCTCGGGCGGGATAAGGGCGCAGCCCATGGCGACCGCGATTCCGATGGCGGCGTAAAGGGCCTGACGCGCTACCACATGGAAGGAGCTGCCCACCTCCTCCGCCGCCAACGGGGCCGAGGCCGAGTACACCATCACCAGCCCCAGGGCGAGCAGACTTCCCGCCGCTCCCAGAAGGGCGGTATCGGGTAAGGCCCGGCGCAGGCGCTGCTCACGGCTCGGCACGGGCGCTCTCCAGGGCGTGCACAGCGCGCCGGAAATCGGCCCCGCGCGCCTCGAAGTCGGGATACTGGTCGAAGCTGGTGCAGCCCGGCGACAGGACCACGGCGTCACCGGGCCGGGCCACCTGTGCCGCGCGCGCCACTGCCTCGTGCATATGGCGCGCAACCACCACCGGAACCCCCTCTTCCACCGCAGCAGCAATGGTCCCGGCGGCCTCGCCGATGAGCACGGCGAGCCGCCCACGCTGCCGCAGCACCGGGACCAACGCGTGGAAATCGCCGCCCTTGTCGACGCCGCCGGCGATCCAAACGAAGGGCCCGTTCATGCCCTCGAGGGCGGCCTGGACGGCACCCACGTTGGTGCCTTTGGAGTCGTTGACGTAGTGGACGCCTTCGAGCTCGGCCACGGCTTCCATGCGGTGGGCCAGCCCCCGGAATGCCCCCAGGGCCGCGGCCATGGCGGACCCCGGAAGGGCCAGGGCGCCACCGGCGGCAAGGGCGGCGAGCGCGTTGGCGCGGTTGGGCCGGCCCACCAGGGGCCAGTCGGCCACCGCCAGCACCGGCTCGGGCCCGCCTTCGGTACCCAGGGCGAACCAGGGTCCGTCATCGCCCTCGATTACAGCGGCGCCCCCGGGAGCGGGCGGGCCTTGGCCGAACCAGGCCACCGCCGGCCCCGATTGGAGGCCCTCCGCCCGGCGCCGGATCTCGGGGTCATCGGCACCGAGCACGACGGTTTCGCCCTCGCCCATGTTGCCCAGCAGGCGCCATTTGGCATCGAAATAGGCCGCCGCGTCGGTATAGCGATCGAGGTGATCGGCGCTGAGGTTAAGCACCACCGCCACCTCGGGCCTGAAATCCCGCAAGGCCTCGGCCTGAAAGCTGGAGACTTCCACGACGAAGGCCTCGGCGGCCGTATCCGCCAGCAGGTCCAGAACCGGCGTGCCCAGGTTGCCGCCCACGGCCACGCGCCACCCGGCGGCCCCGAGCATGTCCCCGATCAGGGTGGTCACCGTGGACTTGCCGTTGGAGCCGGTCACAGCCACCACCGGCGCCAGGGCGTAGCGGCCGAACAGCTCCACGTCGCCCACGACCTCGGCCCCGGCCGCAGCGGCGTCCCGGATGGCCGGCTCCGACAGGGGCACGCCGGGGCTGACCACCACCAGCTCGGCCGTCTCCAGCATCTCGCGATCCAGGCCACCCAGGGCCAGGCCGGCCAGGGCATCCGCGCGCGGCATCGCCTCCAGCGCCGGTGGCGCCATGCGGCTGTCGGTGACGCTCACCCGGGCCCCAGCGACCGTCAGGAAACGGGCGGCACTGGCTCCGGTTCGGCCGGCTCCCACCACCGTCACCGAACGGCCGGCCCAGTCGGCGCGGGCGGCGGTTTGGGGCTCGCTATGGCTGACGATGGTAGCGGTCATGCCGGCCTCATCGGATCTTGAGCGTGGACAGAGCAACCAGCACCAGGATCACCGTGATGATCCAGAAGCGTACGACGATGCGCGGCTCGGGCCACCCCTGGAGCTCGAAGTGGTGATGAAGGGGCGCCATGCGGAAGATGCGCTTGCCCCGGAGCCGGTAGGAGGCCACCTGAATCATCACCGACAGCGTCTCCACCACAAAGATGCCGCCCATGATCACCAGCTCGATCTCCTGGCGGGCCACCACGGCCACCAGGCCGATGGTGGCGCCCAGGGCCAGGGCGCCCACGTCGCCCATGAAGACCTGGGCCGGGTAGGCGTTGAACCACAGAAAGCCCAGCCCGGCACCGATCAGGGCGCCGCAGATCACAGCCATCTCCCCGGCACCGACCACGTGCGGGATATTCAGGTAATCGGCGAAGCCCGCGTGGCCGGTCACGTAGGCGAAGATCCCGAGGCCGAAGGCGATCATCAGAGCCGGAAAAATGGCCAGGCCGTCCAGGCCGTCGGTCAGGTTGACGGCGTTGGAGGCCCCCACCACCACCAGGATCACCAGGGGAATGTAGAGCCACCCCAGCGGGATCAGCAGCTCCTTGATGAAAGGCAGAGCCAGAGCCGTATCGGCCGGATCGTCGGCGACCAGGTACATCCCCACCGCCGCCGCCGTGGCCACGATCAGCTGGCCGCCGAACTTGGCCTTGGCACCGATGCCTTGCGGGTCCCGTGCGGCGAGCTTGAGGTAATCGTCCGCCAGGCCGATCAGACCGAACGCGGCCGTGGCCAGAGTCACCACCCATACGTAGGGGTTGGTCAGATCCGCCCAAAGCAGGGTGGGCCCCAACAAGGCCACCAGGATCAGGGCACCCCCCATGGTGGGCGTCCCGGACTTGGGCAGATGGCTCTCCGGGCCGTCCTCCCGCACGGTCTGACCGATGTTGAACTGGGACAGCCGGCAGATCATCCAGGGCCCCACCAAAAACGAGATCACCAGCGCGGTCAGGGTCGCCGCGATGGTGCGGAAGCTGATGAACTGGAACAGGGAGAATCCGGGCAGGTGCCCCCAGTAATCGTAGAGGAGGTGGTAGAGCATCTAGCCGCAAGCCCCTTTCTCCCCTGTTTCAGTCACCAACTGGGCCACCAGGCGCTCCATGCCCATGGAGCGCGAGCCCTTGATCAAGACCCGGTCGCCGCTGGCCGCCTCATTGACCAGGATCGCGGCGGCCTCCTGCCAGTCGGCGACGGTGCGCGCCCCGGGCCCGAAGGCCTCGGTGGCGTGGGCGGCAAGGCGCCCCACCCCGATCAGGCGATCCACGCCCCGCTGTCGGGCGGCCTGACCGGCCTGGGCATGCCAAGCCGCACCCTCGTCACCGAGCTCGCCCATATCGCCCAGCACGGCCCAGTGGCGCTTTTGCTGCTCGGTCAGGACGTCCAGAGCCGCCATAAGCGATCCCGGATTGGCGTTGTAGGTGTCATCCAGCACGGTCAGGCCTCCCGGCCCGGAACGGATCTGCAGGCGGCCGGGGGCGGGCTCCACCGTCTCGATCCCGGCGGCGGCCCGTTCGAGATCCATCCCCAGGGCCTGCGCGACGGCCAAAGCGGCCAGGGCATTGGCGGCGTTATGCCACCCCGGCAAAGGCAGGGCCAGGCCGATCTCGCCATCGGGGGTGGCGACCCGTAACCGGCCGCCGTCGCCCTCCGGCTGCCACTCGCCCCGAATATCCGCGTCGGCTTCCAGACCGAAGCGCACCACCGCCCCCGGAGCAGCGGCGGCCCACTGCTCGGCAAAGGGCGAATCGGCGTTGATGACCGCTACCCCGTCGGGCCCCAGGCCGGCCAGAAGCCGCCCCTTCTCGGCGGCCACCGCCTCCAGCGACCCCAGGCCCTCCAGATGGGCGGGCGCGGCGTTGGTGATCACGGCCACATCGGGGGCCGCCGTATGCGCCAGCAAGGCCATCTCGCCCGGCCGATTGATGCCCACCTCCACCGCTGCATAGCGGTGGTGCTCGGCCAGGCCGAGCAGGGTCAGGGGCATCCCGACCGTATTGTTCCAGTTGCCCGGCGTGACCAGGACCCGTTCCGGTGCCTGGGCCGACAGGGCGGCGGCGATCAGGTCCTTGACCGTGGTCTTGCCGCACGAGCCGGTCACCGCCACCACCCGCGCCGCGCTGCGCAACCGCCAAGCCCGGGCCATATCCAGCAGGGCGCGGCCGGTGTCGGTCACCTCAACCCGGGGCAGAGCCGTTTCGTGACCCGCCTCCACCAGGGCAGCGGCAGCCCCCGCCTCGGCCGCCTCGGCCAAGAACCGGTGGCCGTCGAAGCGGGGCCCTTTCAGCGCCACGAAAAGCGATCCCGGCTCGAGCCCGCGGGTGTCCGTCGACACCCCCTCGATCCGGGCCTCGCCGCGGCGATGGCCGCCGGTCCAGGCCGCCACGTCAGCCAGGGTCATCATGGCCCACCCCCTCGCTTTGCGGCGCGGCGGCTAACCATTGCCGCACCGCCTCGCGGTCGCTGAACGGCAATCGATGGCCGGTCAATTCCTGGTAGGCCTCGTGGCCCTTGCCGGCGATCACCACACCGTCGCTGGCCCCGGCCACTTCCAGGGCAATCCGGATGGCCGCCTCACGGTCGGGCTCCGCCCACACCTCGGCGCCCACCACGCCGGCCGCGATGGCGTCGATGATGGTCTCCGCGTCCTCGCCTCGCGGGTTGTCGGCGGTCAGCACCACGCGATCGCAAAGCCGGCCGGCCACCTCGCCCATGGCGGGCCGCTTGGCGGTATCGCGCTCGCCGCCGCAGCCGAACGCGCACCACAGCCGGCCGGGGGTGAGCTCGCGGGCCCCGGCAAGGGTCCGCTCCAGGGCATCGGCGGTATGGGCGTAATCCACCCAGACCCGGGCCCCGGCCGGGGTTTCTCCGAGGTCCTCCATGCGGCCGGGAACCGGGGAAACCTTTGACAAGCGCTCGCCTACCGTTGCCGGTGCCAGTCCCAGAGCCAGCCCCGTGGCCACCGCGGCGAGCAGATTGGGCACATTGACCGCTCCCACCAGGGCCGAATGGACGGCCACCGGGCCATGGGGCGTGGCCGCCACCAGCTCGATGCCGTCGCGCCGGGCGCAAACCCGTTCGGCCCGGACATCGCCCTGCTCGACACCGAAGCGCCACAGGGTCACGCCGGGGGCCACGGCACCGGCGAAATGGGCCTCTTCCGGGTCCTCCGCATTAACCACCGCGAAGCCCAGCTCGGGGCGGGTCAGGGCCCGCTGCTTGGCCGCCCGGTAGGCGGCGAGGTCGCCATGGTAATCCAGGTGCTCGGGGCTCAGATTGGTCCATACCGCCCCGGCCAGATCGGTGCCGGCCAGCCGCTGCTGATCCAGGCCGTGCGAGCTGGCCTCCATGGCCACACCGGTTGTGCCGTCGTCGGCCATCCGCCGCAGGCGCTGTTGCAAGGCAACCGGATCGGGCGTGGTCTCGGTGGCGCTTTGCAGGGCGCTGGGCCGGCCCCAGCCGAGCGTGCCCACCAGACCGCCACGTTCGAACAACCCGGCAACCAGCCAGGCAACCGTGGTCTTGCCGTTGGTACCGGTTACCGCCACCACCGGCATGGCCCGGGACGGATGGTCCTGCAGTCGGGCCGCGGCCTCGCCCAGCAGGCGGCGGGCCTGTGAATGCACCACGAGGGCCGTTTCCGGCGGCACCGCTACGGGGCGCTCGGCGACCACGCCGACCGCTCCCGCGGCCACCGCCTCGCCGATGTAGTCGTGGCCATCGGCCCGGGTCCCCGCCAGGGCGAAGAACAATGCCCCCGGAACCACCGACCGGCTGTCCGCCGTAACCGCGGTTACCGTTTGGGCACCGGCGCCTTCGGCTACGGCTTCGGGCAGGAGCTGCGACCAGTTCATGATGCCTGCTCCCCCCTGGCCTCTGCCCCTCGGGCCTGGCGTTGGGGCACGGGCGGCGGCTCCGTCTGGTGACCCGGTTTCGGCG
>Ga0207714_1002731_pt1 | contig 10415 bp, 6 predicted proteins | sample PonA232FremontCA_2_FD_187270 | JGI IMG/M metagenome (GOLD analysis project Ga0207714, IMG submission 187270) | Marine sediment microbial community from Fremont, CA, USA - Pond A23 Sediment 2 (SPAdes) | ecosystem: Environmental > Aquatic > Marine > Unclassified | place: USA: Fremont, California... | reverse complement strand
TTCACCTGCCAGATATCAGCATGCGCGCTGGTGGTGTAGTGGTATCACAGGACCCTGCCACGGTCCTAACCCGAGTTCAAATCTCGGCCAGCGCATTTCTACAACTCACAACCCGATGAGCGCGGAGTCTCGTCTCCGCGCGCGACGGTTTGAGTTGGTGTATGCGATAACGCGAGATTTGAGCAGACGAGTCACAGCCCGGAATGGCGAGCGGAGCGAGCCACATGCCCGGACTGTCTCGGCCAGTTCAAATCTCGGCCAGCGCACTCCTCTCGAACCAACTCCGTGAGCGACCGCTTTGTGTGTCGCTCACGGCTGTGCGGGGTTGTTGTGCGGACGGCGAGATTTGAATTACGCGAGACGAGCATAGCGAGTCTCGCAATCGAGTTCAAATCTCGGCCAGCGCACATCTCCTCACAGACCGAAACGACACCGACAACTACTGGATTCTACGGCACGGCTGACGTCACTCCGACTCCTGATCCATCGTCACCCGCCAGGTCGTCCCGCTACTGTAACTCCACTTTTCGATGTCCAGATTCTCACTCTGCTCCCTGATTTTCACCATCATCGCCCCGATCTCCTTCGGGGAGAGATCGATATCGTCGGCGATAAACCTGGATTTGAAGTAACATTCACCCATCTGCACCTTGTCGCGCAGGTAGGCTGCCACTGCCTGCTCTTTCGAACTGCTCGTGCCGAGCTGTGAAGTAGTTGCCATTATACTGCACGGTAGTGGCTACCACATCTTAATTCCGCGTCAGACAGGCGCGTGACAATTACAGGCACGCCTCCCCAGTGCGATGCCTTCTCGATGTCGCACCCGTGATACATTCATGACGATGACAGCGTCGATTTCAACCCCCGGCTGGCAGGGGAGACCTTGGAGTTCGACGTCGAGACCACGAACGTCGCCTGACCGCGATTGCCTTTCCGGCGGGCGTTAGTCCCGGTCTTTCGCGGCCGTCACCGGCGGCTCCTCGACCGACTGGTCGCGGTCCCAGCGGTGGCGGAGTGTCATCGCGAGCGCGCCGGTGCGGTCAGTGCGCGACCGCCCGTAGAGCAGGTACCAGACCGTACTCGCGGCGACGATCCCGACCGCGCCGATGATCGAGACGACCCCCATCTGGGTTATCAACACCAGGCCGCCCGCGACGCCGACGAGCTGGATGACCGGGTAGCCAGGCGATCTAAACTCGGGCGCATAGAAGTCAGCGTCACTCTCCCGGAAGACGATGACAGAGATGTTCTCCAGTGAGAACACGAGGATCAGAAACGCGCTGGCCAGTTTCGCCAGTTCGACCACCGGCACCAGCGCGATGAGTGCGAGCAACACCGCGCCGGTAACCAACACCGCACGCACCGGCGTCAGGAACCTGCTGTTGATCTCCCCGACCGGCTCCGGCAACAGCGAGTCACGGCTCATGGCGAGCAGGAACCGCGAAGTGCCCAGCACGCCCGCGTTAGCCATGCTCGTGAGTGCGAGCACGGCAGTGACCGAGACGACGGTGACACCGATCCCACCGAACAGTGTCCCGGCCCCGTCGGCCATCGGCGTCAGCGAACTCCCGCCGTCCGGCCCGCCGTGGACGAGCGTGTCGGGGCCGACGACGCCGACGATAACGCCGACGACGGCCGTGTAGATGACCATCATCAGACCGATAGAGAGCAACATTGCCCGCGGGATGGTCCGACCTGGATCCTTGATCTCCTCGGCGACCGACGCGACTTCCCCGATCCCGGCGTAGGAGACGAAGACGAACGCCGTCGCAGTGACGACACCGCCTACTCCGTTCGTTGCCAGCGGGTCGAACGACGCGGATCCGACGGTCGGTACCCCGCCGACGACGTAACTACCGAGGACGACGACGACGAGCGTGACGAGAATGCCCTGTACTTGGCCGCTTTTCTCGGTTCCGACGACGTTCAACAGGACGACGAGGACACCCAGCCCGAGCGCAACGGTTTTGACCAGGCCGGCGGGAATACTGACCAGCAACAGGAGGTACGCACCCAGGCCGACGAGGGCGAACGCGCTTTTGAACACCAGCGAGAACCAGACGCCGATCCCCGCGATCGTCCCGAAAAGCGGCCCCATCGCACGGTCGATGTAGAGGTATGTCCCCCCGTCCTCCGGCATCGCTGTCGCCATCTCTGCTTTCGAGAGGGCGTTCGGGAGGACGAGGAGCCCGGCGAGCAGGTAGGCAGCGACGACTGCCGGTCCCGCTTTCTTGAACCCGACAGCGGGTAGCACGAAAATCCCGCCACCGATCATTGCGCCCATACTCAACGTCACCGCCGAATACAGTCCCAGGTCGCGCTCGAGGTCACTACTGGCCATCTATCACGACCTACTGGCTACAGTGGTAAAAGATTACTGGATACGAAATTTGCACCCCTTTATTTTCTGCAAACAGTAATTCGTACTGGAATAATGTCAGGCGAAACGCCCCGGGTATGGTGATCCGGAAAATCATGGGTGTGTCTCCCCTGAAAAATGTCATTCAAGATATTAACTCAATTTCGAATTCCAGTAAACTTTATACCCCCGGAGTCTGTACGGTCTGTTGATGCCAGAAATCAACGTGTCACCCGAACTGCGCCGGAAGCTCGAACGGTACGACGACCCCGAGAAAGTCATCTGGGAGGGCGTGCAGAGCGCGGAACGAGCGCGCGAACTCGACCGGTAGAGCGGACTCGTTTTCGAGGTTTTGAACCCGTAGCGTCGGCTGGCTGGCCGAGTAGCCGGAGAAACCGTGGCGGATCCGAACGGGCGAGCTACAGTTGCAGTCGCCACACCGTCGTCCCGGCCTGTTCGAGGTCCTCGTCGTCGGCAGCGGCGACGACCACCTGGTTCGCGCCGGGGTCGACTTTCAGTGCCGTCTCGAAGTTCCCGTCCTCGACGGTGAGGTAGTCGCTGTCCGACGGCGTCTTGGCCGCCACGCGGACACCCGTCGTCTCACCCGAGATGACGAGTTCGTTCCCGCGGAACTGCGTGTCGACGCGCAACGCCGGACTGCGGTCGGGTTCGTGGATCCGCTTCTCGCGGTACCGTTCGTGGACGATATCCGGCGTCTCGACCGGTTCGCCCGCGCTGATACCGTGGGCGAGACGGACGTACTGGGCCATCGCCCACGCGAGCGGCGTCGCGGAGCCGGTCCCCTCCCCGAACTCCCAGCCGTACTCGGTGCTGTGTTTCCGGTCCCAGACCTGTTCCGGGATCATCCGGCCGGAGTTCGCAAAGCGCTGGATCGTCTTCAGACAGTCCTCGGGCTGCAGTCTCGGATCCTCCGTGAGGAGTTCGTACTCGCCGCGCTCGCCGGTGAGCAGCGGCCACAGGCGGCCTTTCCCGTGGTTCGTGACCGACCAGGGTGCGCCCTGGTCGCCGCGGCTCCGCTCGCCGTAGCCGTCACCGTTGTACCGGTAGAAGCCGGCCGCCGGTTCGGCGTCGACGCGGATCGTGTTGTCGACCTCCATCACCGAGTTCTGTACCACCTCGTCGTCGGCCGGTTTGATCCCCATGCGCACGAGGTCGAGGAAGCCGCCGTCGATGATCTCCCGTTCGTCGAGTGTCGGGCCGTTGTTCGCGAGCGTACGGAGGTGGCCGGCCTCCGGATCGCCGTCACGGGTTACGCGGACGTAGTAGGGCGTGTTCGTGTGCTGTGTGGTGCCGGTCTCGGTCGCGGTCCACGCCTCGACGTTGTTCGCCCAGTTGTCGGCGAGTGCGAACCACACGAGCGCGTCGGCTTTCTCGTCGACGTCGCTCGCCAGTTTCCCCGCGCAGGCCAGCCCTGCGATCTCGGCTGCGATCGACGACGGCGAGTAGCCCGACTCCTCTTCCCACCGTTCCTGGGCTGACTCGGGGCCCTTGCGCGCGACGTAGTCGGCCGACCGGCGGATGTTCTCGTAGCTGTAGGCGACGTCGTCGAAGCTAATTCCGGCCTGTGCGAGGTGGTAGGCCATCACCTGCGGGTAGGAGATGTTGTCCATCTGCTCGCCGCCCCAGCGCGTGATCCCGTTGACGTAGGTGTTCTGCGGGATGAAGCCGGACTCGTCTTGCTGGTACTCGTAGATGTATTCGAGCTGGTTGGCCGCGATCCCCATGGAGTCGACGATGTCGAAGGCAGTGAAGACCTGGTACAGGTCGCGGGACCAGACGAAGTTGTAGCCGTACCCCTTCGGTTCCTCGGAGTTGACAGCCACACCCCACGGCACCGACGGCGAGGCCAGCGAGGCGCCGTGGTAGGTCTTGTCCTCGACGGCCATCAGCGTCATCAGCGAGGTCCGGTACTGGTCGGCCAGTGCCTCCGAGTCGGCGACCGACTCGGGCAGCGGCTTGTCCGAGAGATACGACCGCCAGGACTCTGCGTACTCCGCACTGACGGTCTCGAAGCCGCGGTCGAGCGCGCCGTCTGCCTCGCCGACCGCTGCGGCGGTGTCGGCCTGCCTGGCGAAACCAAGCGCCAGCGACTCGTCGATCTGTGCTCCGGAGCCGAGCCGGCCGACGAGGACCACGTTCTCGCCGTCCAGCGAGCTGATCGGGTCGGGTAGTTCGCCCTCGGCGTACAGTTTGTTCAGCCGCTCGCTCCCGCCGAGGCCGACAGTGGCCCAGTCGAACCGGTTCTCGGCGACCATCGCCAGCGCGATCGAGTACTCGTTGCCCTCCTTGTCGGTGAGCAGTTCGTTGTCCGTGTGTCCGGTGTACCCTTCCGGATTCCGCGCGACGAGGTGGTAGTTCCCCCAGTCGCCGTAGGTCCGACCGCTGTCCTGCCGGGCCGTCGACGTCAGCGAGACGTCCGCGACGGAGAACAGATCGTAGCTGTGCTTGTCGTTGGCCTCGAACTCGACGGCAGCGACGATCGCGTCGTGCTGTGGATCTGTGGCGTAGTCGACGGTGAGCGTCCACTCGTGCCCCTGTCCGTCGCCGGTCTCGATGAAGACGTGCCGGAAGAGTAACGACTCGTTGTCGACGGGTTCGACCCGACGTTCGATGGTGTCTTCATTGCGGCGGTCTTCGCGGTGGGTCCTGGCGGCGTAGTCGTCGTCGGACGTACACCTGACGAGGAAATCCAGTGTCCGGATGTTCATCAGATCGACCTGCGGGAACCTGGCCTCGGTCAGCGCACCCTCGGTGAGTGTGAACCAGACACGGGAGGGGTCCTGTGAGTCGTGATCCGCGACGGTGCCGACGCCGAACTTCTCGCCGGTGGTCCAGGTCGGTCGTTCGCTCGGTGCCTCGGACTCGGCGGAGGTGGTCGGCAGGGCGTTCAGGTCGTCAAGCATCGCGGTCGCGTGGAGGCGCAGGGCGTGGGACCAGCCCAGGGGGCTCGCGCTGTCGAGTTCGCCGTCGTCGAAGACCTGCTCGGCGAGATAGCCCGAGTCGGTGACCAGCGGCCCGTCCTCCGTCACCAGTTCGTAGAGGTCGCTCCCGCGGGCCAGGTAGGCGTCGCCGTTGCGCCCGCGGTCGTTCAGCATCACCCCGACCCGCGCCGCTGCGAGCGCGCCCATCGCGGTCGTCACGGACCAGATCTTCTCGCCGTCCTGGTCCGCGGTCCGCCAGCGGTCGTCCTCGTAGCGAGCCAGCCCCGCGACGCGGCTCTGTCGCGGGTTGCGAAACAGCGTGTCAAGTGTCGTGCTCACGTGGTTCGCGAGCCGGTCGATCTGTCTGTCCCGCAGTGTCGTCTCCTCGATCGCCTCGTAGGCCTGGAACGCGCGAGCGAGCGTCAGCGCCGCCGCGTCGATCCGGTGATCCGGCGAGCCGTCTTCCAGGCGCATCAGGTAGACGCCGAGTTCCTCGTCCCAGAGGTTGTCCAGCCCGTTTATGACCCGGATCGCACCCCGGAGCGCCTTGTCGGTGACCTGGCTGCCAAGCGGCGACCGGGCCACCGAGGAGAAGGCGTCGATGTACGCCGCCGCGGTGTGGGCGAACTGGCCGGTGGTGTCCTCCCAGACGTTCTGACAGGGGTTCGGGAGATCGTTCTCCGCGATGTCGGCCGCGAGCGCGTCGACCGCCTCGGTGACGGTCTCGTGGATCATATGCCGGATATCGTCGTCCAGTTCGCTCCCGCGTTTGCGCAACAACGTCGCCAGGAACGCGGTGACGGCCCCGGTCTGATCGGCCTGGTACTCCGGGGACTCCGCGTTGCCCTCGACGTTGGCGTTCGCCCAGCCGGGCGCGAGCGAGCCGTCGATCGCCCAGACGCGGTGGGGCCAGGTGCCGTCGTCGAGCTGGCGTTCACAGAGGAACTCCGCGCTCTCGGTCAGCATCTCGGTCGTCTCGAGGCCGAGCCTGTCGCCGGCCTCGAGGAGGTGCCGGGAGACCGACGCGTCGTCCCGGAACCAGACGTAGCCGTAGCCGCCGGAGTTGGCGTAGAAGGGATCGAACTCCGGGGCCGCGATCCGACCGCCGGCCGGCGAGGCGAGGAGGTCCATCACGCGGAGATCCGTCCTCACCGTCTCCGGCCGCGGCATCGACTCGTCGATGCTGATCTGCGTCCGGTCGCGGGCCGCGTCGCGGAGGTCGGCGGTGCTCGAGTGATCGGCCGCACAGGCCCGGAGGTCGGCGAGTGCCATCTCGCGGGTAATCTCGTCGTGATCGGAGAGCTGACTGATCAGCGTCGTGCTGGTGGAGCGACCGGAGCGGTCAAGCGGTGCCGTCACCAGGAAATCACCGGTGAGCCGGGTCTGCTCGTGGCGCTCCGTCGGCTCCCGCCGCGGGAAGTGGACGGGGAAGTCGTCGAGCATCTCGGCGAGCCGTTCCGGTCGCTCGCCGTCGATCGAATCCAGCCCCGTAGAGGCGGTGAGATAGTCGTGTTCGTGTCTGTGATAGACCTCCAGCACCCGGGAGTCGTCGGGGCCGCCGCTGTCGTGGACCAGCGCGCCGACGCCCGTATCCTTCCCTTCCGGGGCCATCGTGAGGAAGGCGACGAGTTTGGCGTCCGGCGGCACCGCGCCCCGCATCTCGAAGTGCATCACGTGTGCACGACCCAGCGTCAGGTCGTACTGGTGGACGGTAAACGAGCCCGCGTCGTACTCCGTTTCGACCAGGCGGGTGTCACGGTAGTAGTGCTGTCTGATCGTGTCCATCTCGTTGAACCACCACGTCTCGTCTCCAGTCAGAATCCCGAACCTGGAGCGGTCGATACCGTGTAATCCGGATAGAGAGTCAGAGTAGTCACGAATAGAGCCGTCCGTGCTGACGTGTACCAGGCGACCAGCGTGCCCGGCGAAAGATCCGGAAGTCGTCTGATTCTCTTCTGGAAAGCGCTCGTCACGAAAGTGCTTGTAATCGTTGAGCGCTGTCGTAAGCCGCATACCTACCACAACAGGATTGTCGGTATAAATCTCTGCGGTTTCACAAAATAATGCGGACTTTCACCGATGCGGTGCCGTCTGTCGGTTTTGCCTGGAAACGTACAGGGACGATAATTACAGTTCGTCCGGGCTCGTGGGCACGACGACGACGTTGTCGACGGTGACTGCGCCGTCGGTGGCGACCGACTCGCCGGAGACCGCGTCGGTGTCGCCGGTGGTCGGGACGCCGACAGTCGCCGGCTCCGGGCCGAAGTTGAGCACGACGACGACGGCGTCGTCACCGGCCACGCGGCCGTATGCGGTCACCCGGTCCGACGCGCCCTCACGGACGTCGTAGTCGACGCGTGTGGTGCCGGCTTCCGCCGACAGCGCCGGCTGGTCGTGGCGGGTGGCTGCGAGTTCGCTGACGTACTCTTGGAGATCCTCGTGGGCGTGTTCCCACGCCAGGTCGTCCCGCCGGCCGCGCTGGCCGAACTCCTGGCCGGCGTAGATCATCGGTGCCCCGGGGAGCGTGAACACCGCACCCATCGCGGCCTCGGCTGCCGGCCGGCCACAGTCGGCGATGTAGCGGGATTCGTCGTGGTTCTCGCTGTAGAGCATAAAGCCCGCGTGGTCCGGGAAGCCGGTATCGACGCGGTCGTCGATCGCGTTCAGCACCGTGTCGGCCTCCTGTCCGTCGCCGATCTGGCGCAGCGTGAAGTACGTCGTCGAGTCGAAGTGCATGTCGAACAGCCCGGCCTGGAACTCCGGGATGTACGGGATCGTCTCGTCGAGCAGGAGAAAGTCGCTGTCGTGGGCCTTGCAGCGGTCGTGCAGTTCCCGCCAGAAGTTGTCGGGCACCGCCCAGGCCATATCACACCGGAAGCCGTCGACGAGGTCGATCCACTGGTCGACCGCATCCAGCAGGTGGCGCCGTACCTCCAGGTTCCCGAAGTTGAAATTCGCGATGTGCTCCCACTCGAAGTAGGTCTCGGGCTGGGTCTCGGTCCGCCACTCGTACCAGTCGCGGTACTCGCTGTCCGGGCCTTCGGCGGCGTTCTCGAAGAACGGGTGTGTCCGGGCGGAGTGGTTCAACACGACGTCGAAAAGCACCTTGATCCCGCGGTCGTGGGCCGCCTCGATCAGCCGCTCGTAGTCCTCGCGCGTGCCGAGGTCCTCGGCGATGGAGAAGAAGTCGGTGATGTTGTAGCCGTGGGGGGCGTGGTCGTTTTCCAGCACCGGCGTCAGCCAGAGGACGTCGACGCCGAGCGATTCGATGTACTCCAGGCGGTCGATGATGGCGTCGAACGGTGACTCCTCGTCGTCACTGGTGAACGAACGGACGTAGATTTCGTAGATGAACGAGTCCCCGGCCCAGGCCGGCGGCACGTACGGCCGGTGGGTCGTTACCTCGTCGCCCTCGCGGGTAAACTCGGCCATATCCGGCACACTGTAGCCGTACTCACCGATCGCCACGGCGTGGATCCGTGCGCGGTCGGGGAGCACGTCGAGGGGGATCCGCAGTTCCCGGTCGTCGACTGTCACGGCCGCTTCGTCGATGTCGTCGCGGTCGTCGAGCAGGAACTCGACGCCGAGGTCCGCGTCGGTTTCGGGCCCGTCGGGGTGGGCGCGCGGATCCGCCTTGACGACTGCCTGGTCGCCCTCGATGACGGGGTGCAGGGCGAGCCGTGGTCGGCCCCCGCCACCCTCCGCTTCGGCGGTGGTGGCCCTGTCGCTCTCGCCGGCGCTGTATCCGCTGGGGCCACTGACGCCGCTCTGTCCGCTGTATCCGCTCCGGCCACTGCGACCGCTCCGGCCGCTGCGACCGCTGTGGCCGCTCTGTCCGGCGACTGCTGCGGATGCCGGGACGCGGTTCCCGGGGAACACCCGGACAGTGAGCCGGTGTTCGCCCTCCGGGGCAGTGAGTCCGACGACGTAGGTTCCCGGCTCGTCGGGAACGAGATACTCGACTGCGTTGTTGCCGAGTGTTTCCTCGGAGTCTTCGGGAGACTGTACAATCTGCCACGCGTAGCTCGCGTTCGGGTCCGGGTCGCGCGGTGCGAGCTCGACGCTCTCACCGACACCAACGAACCTCGGTGGGCCAGGATGGTTCATATTCCAACTGCTGTGGACACTAACTTGTGCTTTGCGATAAACATTCCCCCTTTCCTGTACGATATATATATAACCGGAATCTGTCATATACCGACCGAATTTTAAAGCTGTTATACGACGGTAGAGTGTATGGAAGCTATTGTCCTTGCAGGTGGGTACGCAACGCGTCTCTGGCCAATCACGAAGAACCGACCCAAGATGCTCTTGCCGGTCGGAGAGACGACCGTGATCGACCGGATACTGTCCGAACTGGAGGAAGACGGCCGGATCGACAGTATCTACCTGTCCACGAACGAGGCCTTCGCCGAGGAGTTCGAGAACCACGTCGAGCAGGAGGGGTACGAGAAGACACAGCTCTCGGTCGAAGACACCTCCGACGAAGCAGAGAAATTCGGTGTCGTGGGAGCGCTCGCACAGCTCGTCGAACGCGAGGAGGTCGACGACGACCTGCTCGTGATCGCGGGGGACAACCTGATGGGCTTTCACATCAGCGAGTTCATCGACGACTTCGAGGATCACGGCACCCCGACGCTGGCGGCATACGACGTCGGCAGCCGCGAGAAGGCGAAATCCTACGGACTCGTCGAGCTCGACGGCGACCGCGTCGTCGGCTTCCAGGAGAAACCCGAGGATCCCAACAGCACGCTCGTCTCGATCGCCTGTTATGCCTTCCCGAAAGAGAGCATCCTGTTCGAGGAGTACCTCTCCGGCGACAACAACCCCGACGAGCCCGGTTGGTTCATCCAGTGGCTCCAGGAGGAGGAGGCGGTTCACGCCTTCCCGTTCGAGGACGACTGGTACGATATCGGCTCGCCGGCGAGCTACCTCGAAGCCATCGAGTGGGAACTCGACGGCGGCCAACTCATCGCCGAGGATGCCACCGTCGAGGGGTCGGAGATCGGGGAGAACGTCCACATCCTCCCGGGTGCCGAACTGACCGGTTCGACTGTCGAGCGGTCGATCATCTTCCCCGACACCAGCGTCGAGGACAGCCACGTTCACGGCTC
>Ga0207714_1002729_pt1 | contig 10427 bp, 9 predicted proteins | sample PonA232FremontCA_2_FD_187270 | JGI IMG/M metagenome (GOLD analysis project Ga0207714, IMG submission 187270) | Marine sediment microbial community from Fremont, CA, USA - Pond A23 Sediment 2 (SPAdes) | ecosystem: Environmental > Aquatic > Marine > Unclassified | place: USA: Fremont, California... | reverse complement strand
GGAACCTGATCAACAGGCTTAACCTCAGAAAGTAAGTTGCCATTGTGCGGTTTTCTGTTATCAAATTGCCAATACATTAGTTAACATGAAAAAGTTTTAAGGTGTTAACAGCCCTTTCTCGCTACTTCGTAGACGAGATTGCCCATGCTTCCTTGTACCCGCGAGGGCATGAGGATTCACATTCGGGGATACTTATTCCCTTACCTGAAAATCAGGAATTTTGATAAACCGCTGTTAACAGTTAACCGCACTTACAACCTTTAACAACACAAAGAAATCTTAAGTGGAGCGAGGAGCAAAGAATTTGAATATGAATAAGCAATTATTAAACACCCAAACTTCCTCTACACAAATCGGAGAGAACAAGTATACACTGGAAACCGGCAAATTAGGTAATCAAGCAGACGGCAGCGTTTGGATCCAGAGCGGAGACACTGTAGTTTTTGTTTCCGCAGTATCGCAGAAACTCGAGAGGGACATAGACTTTATGCCCCTGGTAGCGGATTATCAGGAGATGTCCTACGCGTCCGGCAAAATTCCGGGAAGCTACTTCAGAAGAGAGATAGGACGCCCCAGCGAAAGGGAAACATTGGTATCCAGGCTAATGGACAGACCCATTCGTCCTTTGTTTCCTGAGGGATATTTCGAGGAAGTACAGATTATAGCTACCGTTCTTTCGGCAGATCCGGATTTTGATCCGGACGTTCTTGCTATTACCGGGGCCTCGGCAGCCCTGCAGATCTCCAGCATCCCTTTCATGGGTCCTATTGCCGGGGGCAGAATAGCAAACAACGGTAACGAGTTTATCCTGAACCCGACTCTGGAGCAAATCAATCAAAGCGATATCAATTTGACTCTGGCTGCTTCCAAAGACGCAGTGGTAATGGTGGAAGGCGGTGCGGAATTCGCTTCCGAGGAATTGATCGTAGACGCTATCGCCTGGGGGCACAAACAGCTCATGCCCCTCTTGGAAGTACAAGATGAGCTCCGGGAAACTGCAGGCAAACCCAAAGTATCCTTCCCCGCCCCTGAAGAGGATCAGGAGCTCAGGGATAGGATCCGGGAACTTGCTTCCGAGTCCATGCAACAAGCCCTGGAGATCTCTGACAAGCAATCCAGAAAAGACGCAAAATCTCGGATACACGAGGAAACTTCTCAAAAACTCGCTGAAGAAAATGAACAATGGGGCGAAAAGTCCAAATTGATCAAAAAGTATCTGAATGAGCTGGAAAACAATCTGGTACGCAATAAGATAAAGAAGGAGAACACCAGGATAGACGGACGTAGTCCGGACAGCATTCGCGAATTGGGCATGGAAGTTGGGATGCTCCCTCGGGTGCACGGCTCGGCAATATTCGCCAGGGGCGAGACAAAGGCACTGGGAGTTGCCACGCTGGGCAGCAGCCAGGATGAACAGCACTTGGAAACCTTGAGCGGAGAACAAAGCAAAAGATTCATGCTGCACTACAATTTCCCTCCCTATTGTGTAGGTGAGGTAAAAATGCTGCGCGGTCCAAGTAGAAGGGAAATCGGGCACGGAGCCTTGGCTGAGCGCTCCCTTTCTCCGGTTCTCCCGCCTGCTGAGGAATTTCCATTCACAATACGTATTGTTTCCGAAATTATGGAAAGCAACGGTTCTTCCTCAATGGCAACGGTATGCGCCGGCAGTTTGGCGCTAATGGATGCGGGCATCCCGGTAAAAGCCCCGGTAGCTGGCATCGCCATGGGACTTGTCCAGGAAGAGGATGATTTTTACATACTCACCGATATCCTGGGTGATGAAGATCATCTGGGAGACATGGATTTCAAGGTTGCGGGGAGCAAGGAAGGCATAACCGGAATTCAAATGGATATCAAGCTCTCCGGTATTCCTATTGAAGTACTGAAAAATTCCCTGACCAAGGCAAAAGAGGCCCGGCTGAATATCCTGGATCAAATGAGCACAGTTCTGGAATCCCCGCGCCAAAATCTTTCCCAGTATGCACCCCAATTAAAGGAACTACAGGTAGATGCGGGAAAGATCAAAGATGTGATCGGACCGTCAGGGAAAAATATAAAAGCCATCAGCAAGGCAACCGGGGCATCCATTGATATAGAAGACAACGGTAAGATAACAGTTTTCGCCCCCAACAATCAGGCTCTCCAGGATGCAGTTGAAATGGTGGAATACTATGATCAAAAGCCAGAAGTAGGGAAAAATTATGTGGGAACTGTTAAAATGGTCAAGGATTTCGGTGCAATAGTGGAAATATTGCCAGGTGTGGAAGGCCTTGTGCACATCTCCCAACTGGATTTCTCCAGGATCAATAATATACACGATTTCGTGAAAATGGGCGATGAAATGAGGGTCAAGGTAACTGAAATCGAAAAGGACACCAACAAGGTCCGCTTGAGCAGAAAGGCCGTACTCGCGGAAGACAAGGGCGAGAATTGGGAGGGCCTGGACAAGGGCCCAAACAATAAGCAAAACAAGAAATCCTCCAAAAAAGATTAAATAATTATTGCAAACTGACTAGTTCCCGGGGCATCCTTCTTGGAAGGAATGCCCAGGGAAAATCAAGCAGGGATTTTGACCACATGGAGATCCTGCACTTTTGCAGCAAGTTGACATACAAAAATCTTAAGCTTAACCTTTGAAACTACATTAATTTACTGTTTTTGCTAAACTGGAACTATTCCGGTATGGCATGTCGAAATTCTTGTAAGAAAGTTACAAGAATCACTAAGTATTCTTACTTGAAACTCAAACATAGATCCCCGCACCTTCCAAAAATCAAGGCTTGGAGTTCTACACTGCAGAGTTTCCTTGCACTTTCAGCTCGCAAGTTATGAAAAATTTCCCGCAAAAAACACATGCTTCATCCCCATATATATGGATAAGTGCAGCAGAGACTTCCGGTGATATTCACGGTGCCAATCTGATTGGATCACTTGCAGAACTAACCGAGGATTACCAATTTATCGGGATAGGCGGACCGGAAATGCGGAGCAAAGAATTCTCAGCTTTAATCCGGTCGGAAGAACTCTCGGTAATGGGTTTCACCGAAGTACTTGGCATGCTCCCCAAAATCCTCGGTATCCTGAGAAGAAACAAACAGTTGTTAAGGGCCTACATGCCCAGGTGCATAATTTTGATAGACGCACCGGATTATCATTTCCGCATTGCCAAGATCGCCTCCAAGCTAGGGATTCCTGTGTACTACTACATAAGTCCCCAGATCTGGGCATGGAGAAAAAGACGCGTTTACTTCATGCGCAAGTACGTACAAAAGATCCTATGCATCATACCTTTTGAAAAGGAATTTTACGCATCCTACGGAATAGATGTGGAGTTTGTGGGTCATCCCCTTCTGCAGTACATGGATTTACCGAGCCTGGATTCCATATGCAGTGCCAAAAGGATTATTGCTATACTCCCGGGCAGCAGGAAAAAAGAGATAAGCAGTTTGCTTCCACACTTTGCTGAAGCCGCCGGTATTATCAAAAAACACTTCCCTGATACGGAATTTTACTTGATCAGATCACCCCATATAGAGGAGGGCCAATTGGAAAACCTTTGGCCTCCGGATTTGCCGTGTTCTATCATCCAATTTTCAGAGCGCTATCAAGCAATAAGAGAATGTACTGCCGTAATGACTGCATCCGGAACCGCGAGCCTGGAATGCGCTATTTTAAACATACCCACTGTAGTTGCCTATAAATTGTCCTGGATAAGCTACCAACTCGGAAAATTGGTAGTGGATGTTCCTTATATCAGCCTCCCCAACCTGATCCAAAAAAAGCGAGTGTTTCCGGAATTCATTCAGTCTGATGTTAACGCGGAAAAACTTGCAGCTCAAATCTTGGAGTGGCTGAAAAATCCATCCGAGATGCAGGAAGTAAAAAAGGAACTTTTAAATATCAGGCAAATGCTGGGTAAAGTTACTGCTTCCCACACTGCGGCGGAAATCATACTTAGAGACATTCGGTGCTCTGACAAGGAATTTGAAACTGTTAACGCAAAAGGATAAATATTATGGAAAGTATCAGATACGGCATAATAGGAGTAGGCCATCTGGGAGAGATACATACCAGGCTGGCTGCTGGTATCCACTCCATCAATCTGGCAGGGGTGTACGACACTGACGAGAAAAGAAGCGCTTCGATAGCAGATAAATACGGAACCAAAGCTTACCGGAATCTGGAGGAACTCCTGCAGGAAGTAGACGCAGTCAGCATTGTAGTACCTACTGAACATCATCTGAGCAATACTCGCAAAGCCATTGAAAACGATTGCCATGTGTTTATCGAAAAACCTATCGCAGAAAATTCCAGCCAGGGAGAAGAAATTGTTTCACTGGCAAGGGATATGGGGAAAAAAATCCAGGTCGGACACATTGAACGCTTCAACCCTGCCTTTCTGGCTCTGCAAGGACAAGACATAGCCCCGCTTTTCATAGAATCGCACAGGCTCAGTCAATTCAATCCCAGGGGAACAGATGTGAGCGTTATCCTGGACTTGATGATCCACGATATAGACATTGTTCTTTCACTGATAGATTCACCGGTAAAGACCATAGATGCCTGCGGAGTAAATGTGGTCTCCGAATCAGAAGATATTGCCAATGTGCGGATAAGATTTGAAAACGATAGCGTGGTCAACATGACTTCCAGCAGGATCTCAGCCAAGGATATGCGCAAGATGAGGCTCTTTCAGAAAAACGCCTATGTATCCCTGGACTTTCTTGACCGCAATACGGAAATATTCAAATTGAAACAAGAAGACAACAATGGGGACGAGGAAGCTGAGGGACATATCCAATCCTTGGGCTGTATCGGGGTGGGGGACAAGACCAAGGAAGTACTTTTGGAAGCTCCGGAATGCCAGGAAATAAACTCTCTGGAGTTGGAAATCCGGGAATTCGCGGAAGCAATCCTTGAAGACAGGCCAACTGCTGTTTCCGGCTCACAAGGCTTAAGGGCCCTGCAGGTCGCGGAGATCATCCTGGGGCAGATCAGGCATCCGAATTTACAACTTACCTAAAGTTCTCCAAAAATTTGCTTTCCGGGGTCATGATAAAATTGGTTTTATTTGCCAGGCTCTGTTTGTATGCATCCAGGCTCCGGACAAATTCATAAAAGTCAGAATCCTTGCTGTAGGCCTTACCATAAATAGTTGCCGCCTTTGCATCACCCTTACCTTCGATCAAATCCGCCTTTTTATTGGCATCCGCAATCATTACAGTCCTGTTTCTCTTGGCTTTTGACCTGATCTTGGCCGCTTCTTCCTCGCCCTCGGAGCGATACCTTGTGGCCTGCCTCTGTCTCTCGGATCTCATGCGGTCGAATATCGCCTTCTCATTCTCCTTGGGCAGGTCAGTGCGTTTTATTCTGACATCCAGCACATTTATTCCGTATTGTTTCAATTCATTTTTGGCTACTTTGGTAACCTTGTGCATTATCTTGTTGCGCTCGCTGGATACTATCTGATTCAGGGTGTGACTGCCCAGGGAAACCCTGAGTTCCGAATACACTATATCGTCCAGTCTGGTCACTCCCCTTTGCAGGGTACCGGCAGTCCGATAAAACTCCAGCGGGTCCTCTATTCTCCAGCGGGCATAATTATCAACTACCATGGTTTTCTTGTCCTGGGTGATAATTTCCGAAGGGTCGGAATCGTATTCCAATATCCGGTGATCCAGCTTGATAGCCTTTTGAAGAAAAGGGATCTTGAAGTGCAGTCCGGGTTGGACTACTTTGTCTACCGGTTTGCCCAGGTATACGAGAACCGCCCTTTGTGTCTGATCAACCACAAAAAAGCTCTGCATTACAACTATCAAAACCAGAACTACTGCCACTATTATGGCTATTGTCTTACTTTGACTGGTCATCATCGCCCTCTTTAATCTATAAGTATCTATTTAGTGATTGGACGCAAACTCACCCACCTACTTCGTCGCTGCAAAATTTTGAAATCCTCATGTATTAATATCACGGCTTTTTTGTTCTAGAGTTCAATTTACTGTATATATTTGATTTTTTAATTCATACAAATTTAAAATCCGAAATTCAAATATCGAAATTCGGGCAATCTTGACCAACTGGATCAAGAAATAAAATCAAATAGTTGATAAAACATCAAACATCAAGCGTTTAAATAGTTGTTTATTTTCAAAGCAAAAACTGGACAAAAAAGATAACTTATTGATATCAATCAATCGTTCGTTTAGAATAATATTACCGTGGTATTAATATACACTGCGGTTTCAAAATTTCATCGCTCCTTGTATCTGGGCAAGTTTGCGTCCAATCACGGTTTTTGTTCAAGCACTATTTAGTGGGTTCAAAATTTTTTTCTTACTCCAGGCTTCGAGCCTTTTAGCATCACTTTCTTGCAACTTCTAACTTCTTGATTTTCTCTTTATCTTACTTCTTGCTTTCAGCTTCGAGCTTTTTCCCTATTTCTTCACGCCGCTCCGCAATTTGTCCAATGGGAGATACGGGACCATGTTTTCTCCTGCAGAACCGGAAAATATTAGCTTGTTTTCCGAACTGTCCAGGATCTCCTGCATTGTTTCCAGATACAACCTCTTTCTGGTAACCTCGGGTACATTCTTGTATTCCTCCCTCAATTCCAGGAAACGCTGGGACTCACCCTCTGCCTTCAGCACCTTGGACTCCTTGTAAGCCCTGGCATTGTTCAGGATTTTTGCTACCTTCCCCCTTGCCTTGGGAAGGATATCGTTCCTAAAGCTCTTGGCCCGATTGATAAACGTATTCTTGTCTTCCCTTGCGCTGGCCACATCCTTGAATGCGTCCCTGACTTCCCTGGGGGGATGGACGTCCTGCATATTGACCGCTGTCACATTTATCCCGCTTTTGTAATCATCCAGGATTTCCTGTAACAGGCCCTTTGTAGTTTGCTGGATCTCCATTTTCCTTTCAGTCAGTGCTGCATCGATAACGTTGTTGCCGATCACATCCCGCATGGCAGCTTCTGCAGCGTCCTTCACCGTCTTTTTGGGCTTGCTGATATTAAACAAGTAGTTCCTTGCATTCTTGATCCTGTACTGCACGATGAATTTGACATCCACAAAATTCTCACCCTTGGTGAGCATCATGGCTTCCTTGGGTATGGATCTGGCCTTGCTTTCCTCGTATGTGCTCACCGAATCCGGGGTGCGGAAACCGATTTCTATCCGTTTTATTTCCGTTACCTTGGGTTTTTGCACGGTTTCAACCGGATAGGGGAAATGATAGTGCGGACCCGGTTGCGTCATGCGGGTGTACTCCCCAAAACGCTGGACCACACCAACTTCCTTGGGACCCACTATGTATATGCCAGTAGCTATCCAAATCAGGAGCACTGCCATTATAACAATTATGATCCCTGAGGATCCCATGTTCTTGAACTTGCGGAGTTTCTTCTTGATTTCCTCGAAATCCGGAGGCGGAGGACCTCCGCCCGAACCCTGCGAACGCTGTTTTTCCTTTAATTTATCCCAATCCCATGTCATAAAAGAATGATAAAACTAGTTTAATCATTTGGTCAAGCATATTTTTTGAATTTATATTAAATAAGGGGTTTAAACTTGTCATAATTTAAAAACTGCACTATATATTAACTAGTTGTTGCTTCCTTGTTCTTGGTTGTTTTGTTCTTAGTTACTGGGGTCACGATCATTTGATGGTCTCGAAAACCCAATTTTAACTTTCATAATTTTTTGCTTTACTTTTAAAGCTTCAGTACAAAGGAGACTAGGTATGAAACCAGTAAAGTCGGATGTATTCAGGGCCTATGACATAAGGGGAGTAGTGGATCAGGATTTTGACCCTGAATGGGTGGAGACACTTGGCAAGGCCTGCGGCACTTACTTCCAACAGCACGGATACAGCCAAGCTGTAGTTGGCCGGGATTGCAGGCATAGTTCCCCGGAATATCAACAAAGAATGATCCAGGGTCTGCTTTCCACAGGAGTGGATGTTGTATATCTTCCCATGATCCCCACTCCGGTTTTTTACTTTGCAATAAAACACCTGGAGCGCCAGGCCGGGGTGATGATCACAGCAAGCCACAATCCACCTGAATTCAACGGATTCAAGGTCTGGGCAGGAAACAACACCATTCACACAGACGAAATCCAGAAGATTTATCAGATCATGGAATCCGGCAGCTTCGAACAGGGGGAGGGGATAGCCAGCGAACTCGACATACTCCCAATATATCAGGAGGAACTAAGTTCTCAGATCCAAATGAGCGACCAGATAAAAGTAGTAGTGGACGGAGGCAACGGCACTGCAGGGGAAGTTTGCTCCCAATTGCTGGAGAGAATCGGTGCGGAAACCGTTCCTTTGTACTGCGACCCGGACCCGGATTTTCCCAATCACCACCCAGACCCGACGGTATCAGAAAACATTCGGGATCTGCAGGAAAAGGTAAAAACAGAGAATGCCCATGCCGGTATAGGCTTGGACGGGGACGGGGACAGGATAGGAGTAGTTGACGAAAAAGGCGACATACTCTACGGGGACCAACTGCTAGCTATCTACGCACGGGATTTGCTTTCCCAAAATCCGGGTTCGGTTGTAGTGGGAGAGGTGAAATGCACGCATCTCTTGTTCCAGGATATAGAAAAGCACAACGGAGTTCCCTTGATGTGGAAAACCGGGCATTCCCTGATAAAGGCAGAAATGAAGCAAAGAGGAGCATTGCTGGCAGGCGAAATGAGCGGACACATGTTTTTTGCCGACAGGTACTACGGTTTCGACGATGCCATATATGCCGCCATGCGCCTGGTGGAAATCATGAGCAAGGATCCGGGCAAACCGCTGAGCAGCTATCTGGATGACTGGCCGCAAACTGTCAACACCCCGGAAATCAGAATGGACTGCCCGGATGAGATAAAATTCCAATTACTGGAAAAAGCCAAGGAATATTTCCGTACCCGTGCACCACAGGACTCGGAAGTCGTGGATGTGGACGGAGTAAGGATCAATTTCAGTGACGGTTGGGGGCTTTTGCGCGCCTCCAATACCCAGCCGGTACTGGTTCTACGATTCGAGGCCCAGTCCCGGGAGAGGTTGGAGGAGATCAGATCCTTTTTCCAAGACCCCTTGCAGGAATGGATTGAACAGTTGGGTGAAAACAATTGATCCTTTATGCTGACAGTTAGATATCCAAAGATATGATTATCCGCAACTCACGCAAACAAGATGCAAGGTCCCCTTTCAGCCAGCTACTTAGAACCACCGGAGTTATCATTGTATTGATCTCAGCCGGGATTTTGTTCTGGAAATACTACGAAATCAGCATGGGCAAAATAATGGGCCCGCAAAACGTCAAGGATCAAACCACTACTTTGTCCCAGGGCCAGCTGGATTCGATTCAAAAATTCTCCCAGGCCCTGAAATCGACATATGGTCAAAAATTCGAACTACAAGTACGAAGGGAGGCTTTTAAACAACCTCCGGACACTGACTCCAAGACCATTTTTTTGGGGGTTTGCCCCCAACAGGAACAGGTGATACTCAAGCTCCCGGCCCTTGTTCAAAACGCTCTTCCCAAGGGTTTTACCAAGTACGTGGAGGATAAACACTTCCAAAGATACTGGGAAGCCGGAACTTGGGACCAAGGTATTCTGGACTGTTTGAATCTGGTTTGGAGTCAACTGAACAAATTGCAAAAGGAGAAAACTAAATGACAAACACCAAAAGCGATTCCGGAGTTGTTTTATACACTGACGGGTCCTGCCTGGGAAATCCCGGTCCGGGTGGATGGGCCGCTGTAATTCATAATGACAAAACACGGGAAATATCAGGTGGATTTTCCAGGACCACCAACAACAGAATGGAAATCAATGCCCTGGTGCAGGCACTGAAAAATATACCTGAAAACTCGGATGTCACCGCCTATACCGACTCCAAATATCTGCACGACGCCCTGGACAAGGGATGGCTCAAGAAATGGCAGAAAAACGGATGGAAAACCGCTTCCAAGTCCAGGGTCAAAAACAAGGATTTGTGGGAGGAACTTGTAGCCATGCTGGAAAAGCACAACCTGAACCTGAAATGGGTCCCTGCCCACACCGGACAAAAGGAAAACGAACGCTGCGACTATCTGGCCAAAACAGAAGCCCAGAAGCCGAATTTACCAATAGATAAAGGATATGAGTAATGAGCTTAAAGCTGAAAGCTAGAGAAGAGCTCAAAGCTGCAAGCTGCAAGCTGAAAGCAAGAAATAAGAGAAAAGAAGCAAGAAAAGAGTTAAGAGATAGAAGCCGGAAGAGAAAATGCAAAGATAAGGCAAAAGAGAGGAAGAATAAAGAAACAGTGTTTTCAATATTCCCAAGTAAGATGCTACTGCAAAAAGTAGCTTTAGTTATTAAATTTTGCAATACACTAGTTATAACTCTTTGATTTTTCTTAAAACTTTGGCAATCTCGACTACG
>Ga0207714_1002726_pt1 | contig 10432 bp, 13 predicted proteins | sample PonA232FremontCA_2_FD_187270 | JGI IMG/M metagenome (GOLD analysis project Ga0207714, IMG submission 187270) | Marine sediment microbial community from Fremont, CA, USA - Pond A23 Sediment 2 (SPAdes) | ecosystem: Environmental > Aquatic > Marine > Unclassified | place: USA: Fremont, California... | reverse complement strand
CGGCGCACCTGGACCTGCACGACGCCCAGGGCCGGCGGAAGTACCTCACGGCCGAGGAGCGGCGTCGCTGCCTTGAGGCGGCCGAGCAGGCCGACCGGGAGACCCGCACGCTGTGCTACGTGCTCACCTACACCGGCTGCCGCATCTCCGAGGCGCTGGCGCTCACGGCGGACAGGGTGGACTTCGCCGAGGGCACGGTGATCTTTGAGACCCTGAAGAAACGCCGGCCAGCGCGTTACCGGGCGGTGCCGGTCCCGCCGGCGGTACTCGATGCGCTGGACCTCGTCCACGATGTCCGCCAGCTGCAGCGCCGGGGCCGTGCGCGGGGCGCGCGCCTCTGGCCCTGGCACCGCGCCACGGCGTGGCGCCGGGTGGTGGCCGTGATGCGCGACGCCGGCCTCAACGGCCCGCAGGCCACGCCCAAGGGGCTGCGCCACGGCTTTGGCGTGGCGGCCGTGAACGCCGGCATCCCGCTCAACATGGTGCAGGACACCATGCTCGCGCGCCACAGGCGCGCAAGTGGCTTGGCCACGCGCAGCTCAGCACCACGGTCGTCTACGCGGACGCCGTGGGTGCCGAGGAGCACAACATCGCGAGCCGGAGGTGGGCCGAGGGCGCTTCGTACGGAGCGTGAGGGCTGCTTCGAGCGATGACGCTGCTGAACCGAGGCGGTTCAGTCGGCTGAGCGTCCGATGCGGATAATCGGCCCGGTATGATCGTACCGGGCCACAATGTTGTCGCCTTCCCGCGGTGTTCGATGATCACAAACATTCGCGTCGGAGAAGAGCATTCTCATCTTGCTCAAAACGTCATAGAACATGCCGATCCCGGTCCGTTGGTTATAGGACTCAATAAATCCGATCGTATCACAGCCGTCAACCTGCGATACGCGTGGTATGGTTACCCGAGTATGCATCCGCTGTCCCGCGCGCCGCTATCCGTGTCGATCGGGCCCATCCAATCTGTTTCGCCACGGAGCAAACAATGGGCCTTCATGCGCATCTGCTATGACGCCGCCGGGAAGCACGCCGCGTTGATCGCGTCCGGGGAGACGATTGCTGCGCCGAGGCGTGGAGGCGCCTCCACGCCTCGGCCTCGACATCGAGAGGCGTCGCTTTCCTCGCACCCGGCTGTTGCGCATTTCGGCGATCACGACCAGCCTGTTTGCGATCACAACCACCTGATGGTGGACAGCGCACGGCCATGCTGACGGACCAGGGCCGGGAGGCGGTGCACAGCCTGCTCGACCACGGCCCCGAGGGCGCGGAAGCGCACAGCCAGGTTGCGCCCGAACTCACCCAGCCTCGGGACAGCGAAACGAGCCTCCTCGCCCGCCTGCGTGCGCGCGTGGGGCAGAGCGAGCAGCGCCCTCGGGTGACGATCTACACCGAGCGTGGCAAAACCGCCGGGTCGCCGACGCTGGTGGGGACGCACTTCGTGGACATCCGCCGCGAGGGCGGCGTGGCGCAACTCTACCCCCGCGAGGCCATCATCCACATTGACCTGCCGTGGAGCGAGGACGTGTAGATCTCGCGACGTATCGAGGACGATCTATATCGCTACCAATCTGGTGATAGATCATTTGACGATGGAGCGATTTCCGATGATGGCAGCACGTCCTCGCTTAATGCACGGACTTCTTGCGGCAGCGCGCTCAGATCTTGGTCATTAAAATCGAGCGCCAGGTAACGGCTCGATAACAGCGCAGCGACCTCTGCTTGTTGTCGATCCCGATCAGCTTTTATTGGGTCACGATCGGCGCGCTTCGCCAGCCAAGCTTTATGCAAAGCAAAAACGCGTGGATCGACAGTCCACATTCGCAAGGGATAACCCCGTTCATCAAGAAGGATGGGCGATACCTTGGGCGCATGAATGAGCCACTCAAGGCCTGGTATTGGCGCCGCTTTCAGATCGTGCTTTGTTTCACCAATATGGTCGCGGCCCCCCAGTCGCCACGGCGATCGCGTTTCCGCCGTGATAAGGTCTACCTGCATACCTGAATTATTCACGGCACAAAATGCATGTGGCCCTACTAGCCGGAACGTCTTGTCCACTTTTCGCAAGAGACCAATTAGTCCGTCCGCACGAACCTCCTCTGAGAGAACCGCGAGATTTCGACGACCATCAAACAAGAAGTCGGTGTCGCCCGTGCTCAAAACGCCGCGCGGCAGCTGTGTTCCGGTCATGGCCTCATACGCATAAAGCGCGTTTGTCCCAATAACATGAACATGCGACCCGCCAATCTTGGCACTTTGCAAAGCCCTTATGAGTCGCGCCGGCATTTTTGGAATACCAGCAATCTGGACAGCGCGATTAACGGGCGCGGCTTTATTCAGTTGTTCACTCAAATGACGCAAACGTTCCCGTAATTCGCGCCGTTTTGCATAAAACGTATTATATACATGCTCGGTCCGTGGCGATTGCGGGCCGAGGCTTTTTTCACTGTTGCGTCGCTTATAGTGAAGATACCACTGCCCCCGCCGTTGAACCCAGCGCATATGACCTGAACACTCATGGTTGTATTGGCGCAGCGTTGCTTCGTACGCTGCATACATGTCCCGCGTGTCAATGAACCGCCTGCGCTGCTCGCCATCTAATTCGCGGATTTCGACCATGTTCCCACTCTAGCGACGGAATGGGCCTGATATCGTGGGAACGTCGCAACGATCAAGATGTTGTGCTGTTACCCCGTTGTGCGGCTGCCGCGCGTCCACCGGGGAAGTAGCTGTAGAAGGTCGCCTCCGAGACCCCCAGGGCCTCGCGGATCTCGCGGACGGTGAGACTGGGGTCGGCGAGCATGGCCTTGCCGCGGCGGATATCCGCCTCGGAGAGCTTGCGCTTGCGCCCCGGGGAACGGCCGCGTTTGCGCGCGGCCTGGAGACCGGCCGTCGTGCGCTCGCGGATGAGGTTGCGCTCGAACTCCGCAAGCGCGCCCATGACGTGGAAAAAGAAGCGCCCCGCGGCCGTGGAGGTGTCGATCGCTTCCTGCAGCACGCGCAGCTCCACGCCCTCGTTGTCCAACTGGGCCGCCAGATCCTCGAGCTCGCGCACGCTGCGCGCCAGCCGGTCGAGGCGCCAGGCGACGAGCTGGTCGCCGGGGCGTAGGGCGCGCAACGCTTCGTCGAGGCCGCGGCGCTCGCGGGCCGCGGAGGTCTTGTCGGTGTAGATGCGCTTGCGCTCCACGCCGGCGCGTTCCAGGGCGTCCAGCTGGAGCGCGAGATCCTGGTCATCCGTGGAGACGCGTGCATAGCCGATCAGGGTCACTGGCTTTCCTCCTCACGCCGCGCCCGTTCGGCGCAGAGCGCAGCCATGCCCGGCTTCCGCTGCCGCACCACGGCCTGCATTTCCGGTGGCATCACGGTCCAGGCGGAAGCGGGGTCGGCGAACACCGGCGGCAGGCGATCGACGCGCTCGGTGATCAGCCCGGCCGCCCCCATCCCGGTGTGGCCGAGCGCCTGGGACGGACACGTGGCCGGCGGGGCATCGTGCGCGAGCTCGGCGAGCAGCTTGAGCTGAGGCTCACTGGCGGGAAAGGGGATGATGTTTACCATTGCGCCCCTCGGAAATCCGGCACCAGGCTACCAAAACCCGAGGGCGTTTTCCAAGGTGGGTTTCCGATGGCTCTCAGCCCCGGCTTGGGGGCAGAATCCGGACCCCTCGGAAAAGGCCCGAATTTTCGGGGCTACACCGAAGTCCTTGAAGAATCCGTAACCGGTGCTACTCAAAGCGCTGCGAACCTCCGTGAGCCAGCGCAAGCGAAAACGAGTACAGCCACGGATTCACCAGCGCAGGCCACGTTCACAAGACGGTGGTGAGGCGTGGGTTTTTACGTCTGTTGACGGCCGTAGTTTTCGTTGATACGATATTCACGTTACCTTGTAAAAAGAGGAGGAAACGCAATGGCGGAACCTGGGGATATCGTTTACGATAACGAAACAGGTGAAAATATTGTCGTTAAAGAAGTTGATAAAGATGGAAATATAACTGCATATTCACGGGAAAATCAGGATGGTGGCCGCCCGAGAAAACGTGCGCCGCATGAATATGAAGAAGACTGACAATTCTAGTTTATTGGTGAGGGTCCGCCACATGGCGGACCCTCAGTTTTTGCATTATTCAGCCGAACGATGTGTATGTAGGCTGTTATTTTTAAAAAATGTGAACGTCCGCTCCGGCGCATAAGCGCCCTTATGCCGGGCGTGTGCGGCTTTGCACGAAGTGCTCAACGAGTGCCGGGGCCGGGGCGGGCGATCGAGCATCGTCGAGACAGACACTCGACTGTGTGCCGCATTTCGCACCGGGTGATGTTTCACTTGCCCCGCGGGCGGTGCGCATCACAGATACGCACCGCCCGCGGGGCTCAAAAACCAGGCCCGGACGGGTCGGCGTCCGGCGTGTCCTCCGCGCCTGCATCGTCCGTATTTTCACGCGTAGATTGCATTTGCTTAATCCGCGCAAGTCGCGGATCTTCGACTTGCAACCTATGTTGAGTATTACAAGTCGTCTCGTTCTGCTGCGAACGCGACCTGGTTTCCGAATTCCAAGACTCCCAGAAACGATTTAGAACTTCTTGTCGTTTCTCGGGACTCGGGCGAGACGAAGCACGTACGTCACGCTCACGCTTGTGAACATTGATCTCACGATTCACAACAAAAGCTTTACGATTGGCTAATTCTTTTTCGCGCTGTTCCACGGTGTTCTCGCGCTTTTCAATATACTTTTTATAATTTTCAACTTTGTATTCAAGCTGCTGCATATCTTGTTCGCGCTTCGCAACATCCGATTCACGTTTGGTAATCGCGTCGATCTTTTTCTTCATTTTGTCCGCTGTTTCTTTGATCCAGCGCCAAACCCGCTCACGCGCGGGCTTGATCTGCGGCTCGATCTCGTCACATGTCGCGCGATCGCAATATTCGATGACCTGACCGCCCTGATCGTTACGACGAGCATCAGTAATCCGCCCGTCCATCCATGCGTGGACTCCGGTTTCGAGCGCGTGAGCGCGGGCCTGGGCGTTCTGGGCGTCCTGGCGTTCACGGTCGGCTTGGCGCCGCTGCTCGGCTGCAGCCTCACGCTCGCGGTCGGCATCTAAACGGCATTTTTCAGCACACTGTCGCTGATAATTTGCTTGTTCTCGCTCAATAGCAACAAAACGACGACTATTATCCGCAGCTATGCGACTAATTTCTGCAAAACCGCGATCCAAATTGGCAGCGGCGCGATCTGCATTTGCTGCTTCGTGTTGACGCTCAGCAGCGTCGCGCTTTTTCTGAGCATCAACAAGCACGTCATCCGCCATGGCGGCAGCCGCAGCGGCTTCGGCGAGCTGCGCATCGGCCATGGCCTGCGCCATAGCCTCAATGCGCTGAGCGCGCTGCTCGGCATCGTGCGTGATGCGCCCGGCTTCGGCCTTGGCCGTGGCCACAGCCTCGGCCTGCGCCTGCTCTTGGCGCCACTGACGCCGCGTGAGACGGCGCCGGCCGGGGCCGTTTCGGCTGTGGCCGTAGTCCATGCTGACGCCGTGCCAAAATGTATCTTGCCAGTGGCGCATCGCTTCGGAATACGCGACCCCTGGCCGCTCACCATCGGCTTTCGCTTGTGCGGCTGCGACTTCGCCCGGGTGGGTCTGCTTGGCATCGAGGCGAGCCGTCGCCTCGGCCGTGGGCATCCCGACCACGTGGACGTGGGGGTGCGATTCGTCGCGGTGCTCGACGACGCTCAGCACCTCCACACCGCGAGCACGCATGTCTTCGCAGAGCCAGCGCACAGCGTCGTCGCGCCACGCTTCGTAGGCGGCCAGGGCGTCAGGATCGTCGAGGGCGGCAACGGGGGTCGGGTGGCTTGCGACCGCGCCTTCGATGAGGTGCGTGTCCTTCCTGGGGCCGCTGGTGCCGGTGCGCTTGAGGGCGCGACGCTGCTCCCGGGCGCGCTCGTCGACAATGCCCGGCACCTCGGCCGGGTCATGGCCAGCCAGCACGCGCGGCGCTTCCGGCTGCTCGACGTGCGGCGTCGCGCCGTCCTGGCGCGCCAGCTCGGCGGCGATCTGGCTGATGCTGCGCCGCGCCGACTGCGCCTTCCGCGAGTACGTTTCGATGCGCACAAACTGGTAGCCGGCCATCCCAGCACCTCCGATTCCGCCCCGCGCGGGGGTCCAGGGGGCCGTGCCCCTGGCCGACGTGAGAAGCGGGAGGGACCCACAACGTGGGAGGGTGCCCGCTTCTCTAAGTCGGTCGCTTAGAGTAACCTTCTTACAAGCTACAGTGCGTGCACCGACTGAAAGCACCAAACGTGGCGCGACGCTGGGCGGAACTTCTCCCGGCGCCGACCAATGGGACGGAGCCATGACCGAGCTGCTCCAACGCCTCGAAACGGCGCGCGCCGAAAAGCGGCACAGCATCATCACAAGCCTGCGTGACCGCCTGCATGCGGTGCGGCCCACGCCGACGGCCGTCGTGCTGTTCGGCTCGATCGCACGCGGTGATTTCGACGGGCGCTCGGACATCGATCTCGTCGTCATCGAGGAGGCATCGGGTGTGCATGAAGCCCTCGTCGACATCGCGCGGCCGATCGACCTCGTCCCCATCCCCGTGACCAATTGGCAGCGCCGCCTGGCGGACAGCGACCGGTTCGTCACTGGCGTGCGCCAAGAAGGCGTGCTGTTGGCCGGAACCTGGCCGGACGGGCTGATGATGACCGACAAAGACACCGACTTCGGCGACCAGCTGATCGCGTCGATGGGCGAAGCGCTTGCGCATGCGCGCGGCGAAGCAACCGGCGTGCGCGAAACGCAGATCGAGGTGCCGACGCCCGAGGCGCGGGCTATCAGAAATAAGATAGGCCTGTCCCAAAAGCGCTTCGCACCGCTCCTGGGCGTTAGCGTCTCCGGCCTACAGAAATGGGAGCAGGGGAAGCGGCGCCCGATGGGCGCGGCCGCGACGCTGCTGCACGTTATGGACGAGGATCCTGCAACCTTCGCGCGGGCTCTGGGTACGGCGAAGACGGACAAACAAGCTGACATCAAGCAAACGAAAAAGTGCTGATATGCTTTAAACCGTCCGCATATATGATTTGATGTACGTGTAACCTACAGTCAACTGAATAGTTGCGCGGGATTGCGGAAGAGCTACCTTACTCTAATAAAGTGAAACTTGATCCGGCTGCTTGCGCCCCTGGCGCGCTTGATGCAGCGCGGCAGCGCGCCAAACGTGCCAAAGTTGCATCTGCGCCTTAACGGCGCCGATAGATTGCACGGCCGGGCGTGGCCTTCGGCCGGGCCGGTCGGGTGCCCTTCGGCGCGCTATGCCGGTTAAGGTCCGGGCGCTAACGCGCCCGTTCTAGCTTGACCGGCGCGCGCCTTCGGGCCGTGCGCAGGCAGGACGATCACGGCGATACGGGCTTGCCCGGTATAATTTTTATACTATTCTGCCTACATGGAGTTCGAGTACGATCCGGAGAAAAGCGCCGCCAACAAGGCCAAGCACGGCATCGACTTCGAGGAAGCCCAGGCGCTGTGGGACGACGAGATGCTCCTGGAAGCGCCTGCAAAGGCCACAGATGAGCCGCGCTTCCTCGTCGTGGCAATGCTGGGCGGCAAGCACTGGACAGCCGTGTGTGCCCGCCGCAGCGGGCGTGTACGCCTCATTTCGGTGCGCCGCGCCCGGCCAGAGGAGATCGAGCACTATGAAAGCGCGTGAGTTCGACGAGGCTGTCGATGCTGGCGAGGACGTGAGCCAGCACGTGGACTGGTCCCAAGCCACCCGGCCCAACCTGCGGCCAAAGCGCGTCAACGTCGACTTCCCGGCCTGGGAGGTCGATCAGCTCGACCGCGAGGCCCGGCGCCTGGGCATCACCCGCCAAGCCCTCATCAAGGTCTGGATCGCCGAGAAGCTGGCCAACCCAAACGACGCTTAATGAGTGCGTGTCAAAACCCCGCATAAGATCCTATGAAGGCGACGGAGCCGGGAGGATGTTACCTCCGTGGTGTCGAACAGATCGCAGCAAGTAGGTGATCGAATGTCGACGACGTCGCCCTCGACGCCCGCCACCAACGAGAGTGACACAATCTATGCCGCCATTGAACTGAGTTCGATTAACTGGTTGCTAGCGATTCAGGCACCCGACCGCCGGAAGACCAGCCGTCACCAGGTGCCCGCCGGCGACAGCGCCAAACTGATCGCGCACCTCGAACAGGCGCGCACCCGCGTTCACGAACAGACGGACGCGCCAGTGGCGGTGTGAGGTGTCCCGGCTTCCTCGGAGGCTGTGGGGTTTGGACGATCAGGCCGCCATGGCGGCCTGAGCGCTCGGCTCGAAATATTTCGCCTCGGCTTCCGCTGGCGGGATGTGACCGAGCGGTTCTAGCAGGTGCCGGTGGTTGAACCAATCGATCCATTCGAGGGTGGTCAACTCCAGCGCCTCCAGGTTGCGCCAGGGGCCGAGACGGCGGATGACCTCCGTCTTGTAGAGCCCGATCACCGTCTCCGCGAGCGCGTTGTCGTAGCTGTCGCCGACGCTGCCCACCGACGGCTGGATGCCCGCGTCTTGCAGCCGCTGTGTGTACTTGAACGAGACGTACTGAACGCCCCGGTCGCTGTGGTGCACCATCTCGCCGTTCGAGACCGGCTGACGCGCGTGGAGCGCCTGCTCCAGGGCGTCCAGCACGAAGCCGGTCTTGGCGCTGTGCGAGGCCCGCCAGCCCACGATCTTTCGGGCGAACGCGTCGATCACGAAGGCGACGTAGGCGAAGCCGTGCCAGGTTGCGACATAGGTAAAGTCGGAGACCCACAACGCGTTGGGACAAGCCGGCTGGAAGTCCCGGTTCACGTGGTCGAGCGGGCCCGGCTGGCCCTTGTCGCTGACCGTGGTGCGCTTGGCCTTGCCGCGAACCGCGCCCTGCAGGCCCATTTCCTGCATCAGGCGTTCGAGCGTGCAGCGTGCGACCTCGAAGCCCTCGCGGCGAAGCTGGTGCCAAACCTTGCGCACGCCGTAGACCCGGAAGTTGGCGCTGTGACGCATCAAGTGGAATTGGTGATGTCGCCGATCGGGGCGGCGAGCAGGTAGATCATGGCGATAAAGGTAGCGGGGCTGCTGTATCCGCGTGCGCGGTGCCGGGCGGCCTGGAAGATCGAGTTCAGGCCTTCCAGGCGGGCGTTGGAATAGGTTGAGTGCCAGCGCTGGATGATGCGGTCGAGCTGTTGGCGGACAGTGGCGATCGCCTTCCGAACGGGCTCCAGGGCGTCGCTCCGGGCAGTCATCTCGTCGGCGTGGTTCAGGAAGCGCGTCAAACGCCAGCGGGCCGCCTGAGGTGTGGCGGCTTTGCGCACCCAGCGCAGCTTCTCCTTGATCTTGTACGCCTCGCCGGTCGCCAGGCCGAGGCGTTCCAGCTCGGCGAGGGCCTTGCGATCCCGGTCTTTCAGGGCGCCGTCGCCTGCTTTCACGGTCGCCCACCGGGCGCCCTTGGGCATGCGGGTCTGCTTGGCTTCGCTGCGGCGCACGCTCTCCACCGCATCGGTGAAAAGCTGGACGACGTGGAACCAGTCGACGGTCTGGCTGGCGTTCTCGAAGGTCTCCTCGACCGCGTTCTGGAAGGCGCCGGACATGTCGCAGACCACTTCCGCGATCGCCGCCCCGTCACCGCCGTGAGCCTCCAGGAAGCGCCGGAACCGCCGTACGCAGTCCTTGCCCTTACCCGGCGTGGCGAACAGGACCGGCTCGTGCTTGCGGCCGAGGTCGATGAACACCGTGATGTAGCGGTGCCCGCGCTTGGCCGCGGTTTCGTCGAAAGCCACGGCTCGCACGGCGCTCAGGTCCATGCGCGCGAGCGCGCGGTGGACGTAGAACAGCACGACCCGCCACAGGCGTTTGTCGGTGATCGCCATCTGCCGGGCCGCGGCCTTGACCGGCATCTCGCGCACCAGCGCCAGAGCGGCCTGCTCGAACAGCAGCGTGAAGCTGCTGCCCTCGCGCGCCCAAGGCACCTGGATGCGTTTGACGCCGTGCTCGGGGCAGTTCACCCGCGGCACTGGCGCGGTCAGATAGCAGTGGTGCTGGAAGAAGTTCAGGTGGCGCCAGGTCATCTCCTTGAAGTCGTGCGCCTTGCAGGATCGCCCGCACGTCGGACACGGGAACTGGGCACCGCGCCGCGTCCCGACGCGCAGATGCAGCTCGTGCGGCTGTTTGCTGGTCTCGAGGTGCTGGTCGAGGAGCGTCCAGGGCTCCTCCAAACCCAAACCGAGCGCGAAGATGTCCTGGCTGCTGCCCACCGGAACCCCCGGGCCGCTGCTGGCGTTGGCCACCGCAGCCGCCGGGCTGCGCCTTATCGCGGGGCTCCGCCCGCCGGCCGCGGCATCTCTACCCGTTGAACTCGAGGGCCAACCTGCCGCGCATCCCAGGGAACGCGCCACCCGAAATCCACTCGCAGCGTCGAGGAGCC
>Ga0207714_1002725_pt1 | contig 10434 bp, 8 predicted proteins | sample PonA232FremontCA_2_FD_187270 | JGI IMG/M metagenome (GOLD analysis project Ga0207714, IMG submission 187270) | Marine sediment microbial community from Fremont, CA, USA - Pond A23 Sediment 2 (SPAdes) | ecosystem: Environmental > Aquatic > Marine > Unclassified | place: USA: Fremont, California... | reverse complement strand
ATGTGACCAGCGGTAGCGGGGCGCCACCCGAGAAGCCGGCCAGTGAGGCGACCTCGGCGGATCAAGGTGCCCAAGCCGAGTCGGCGCCCGGGTCGACGTCCGAGCCAGCCAAGGGCGCTGCTGCCTCACCCCCCGAGGACCTATCACCCGCCGTGCGACGGATGGTGGCTGAATACGATCTCGATCCCGCCAAGATCGAGGGTACGGGCCGCGATGGCCGTATTACCAAGGAAGATGTCCAGCGGTATGTCGCGGACGGTACCGGCAGTCAAGCCAGCGAGGCGCCTGCCGCACCGTCACCAGCGCGCCAGGAGCCCGCCGCTGAATCAGCCGAGACCTCGAGCGACAAACCGGCCCCGGCCCCGGCCGCAGGCGTTGCAGCCGAGGGTGATCGCCCGGAACGCCGGGTACCGATGACGCGGCTGCGCCAGCGCATCGCCGAGCGTCTGGTCGAGGCCCAGCAGTCCGCCGCGATGTTGACGACCTTTAATGAGGTCAACATGAAGCCGGTTATGGATATGCGGGCCCGTTGTAAGGACCGCTTCCAGGAACGCCACGGCGTCAAGCTCGGCTTTATGTCGTTCTTCGTTAAGGCCGCCGTCGAGGCGCTTAAGCGGCACGCCGCCGTTAATGCCTCCATCGATGGCACGGACATCATCTATCACGGCTACTACGATATCGGCATCGCCGTCTCCACCGAGCGTGGTCTGATGGTGCCCGTGCTGCGCGATGCCGATAAGCTCAGCTACGCCGAGATCGAGGCTGCCATCAACGACTTCGGCAAGCGCGCCCAGGAGGGCAAGATCGGCATGGACGAGCTGACCGGCGGGACGTTCACCATTACCAATGGGGGCATCTTCGGCTCGTTGGTCTCCACGCCCATCCTGAACCCGCCCCAAAGTGGCATCCTGGGCATGCATAAGATCGAGGATCGGGCCGTAGTCGTTGACGGTGAGATCGTGGTCCGGCCGATGATGTATCTCGCTCACACCTACGATCATCGCATCATCGACGGCCGCGAGGCGGTGCAGTTCCTGGTGACCATCAAGGAGATGCTCGAGGATCCGGCGCGGCTGTTGCTCGAGATATAGAGGCAACCGCTACGCGCCCCAAACCGGAGTCATTATGTCCAGTAACTACGATGTCATTGTCATCGGCGCCGGCCCGGCCGGCTACGTCGGCGCCATCCGTTGTGCCCAACTCGGTCTCCGCGTGGGCGTCATCGACGAATTCGTCCGTAAGGACGGCGAGCCCTCGCTTGGCGGGACCTGCCTCAACGTAGGCTGCATCCCCTCCAAGGCCCTGCTCGACTCCTCCGACGAGTACCTCAAGGCCGAACATGAGCTCGCTAGCCATGGCATTAAGGTTGGCAGCGTCGAGCTCGACGTGCCGCAGATGATTAAGCGCAAGGATAAGGTGGTTCAGGATCTAACTGGCGGCATCAAGCAGCTTTTCAAGGCCAATAAGATCGAGTGGCTCCAGGGCCACGGCAAGCTGCTCGCTGACCGTAAGGTTGAGTTCACGCCGCATAAGGGCAAGGCCCAAACCCTGGACGCGGAGCACGTCATCCTTGCGACGGGCTCGACGCCCATCGATATTGGTGCGGCGCCAGTGGATCAAGAGCAGGTGCTTAACTCCGATGGCGCCCTCGAGCTGACCGAGGTGCCCAAGCGCATGGGCGTCATAGGTGCCGGTGTTATCGGCCTGGAGATGGGCAGCGTCTGGAATCGCCTTGGCTCGAAGGTCGTCCTGTTAGAGGCCCAAGACACCTTCCTGGCAGCGGTGGATAGCCAGATCGCCAAGGAGGCCCGCAAGCAGTTCGAGGCCCAGGGCATGGAGATCCGGCTAGGCTGCCGAGTCAAGGATTCGCGCAAGGGTAAGACGGTGAGCATCCACTACGAGGATACCGACGGTAAGCAGAACCTGCAGGTCGATAAGCTCGTCGTATCCGTGGGCCGTCGCCCGCATACGGACAACCTCACCCATGACGACGTCGACCTGCTTACCGATGAGCGGGGCTACGTGCACGTCAACGATTATTGCGAGACGAACATCCCCGGGGTGTACGCGGTCGGCGATGTGGTCCGTGGGCCCATGCTTGCCCATAAAGGCTCCGAGGAGGGCATGATGGTCGCCGAGCGCATCGTGGGTCAGCCCGGCGAGGTCAATTACGAGACCATCCCCTGGGTGATCTACACCGACCCCGAGATCGCCTGGGTGGGTAAGACCGAGGCCTCGCTCAAGAGCGCCGGCACGCCGTACCGCACGGGCACGTTCGGCTTCGCGGCCACGGGGCGGGCTCGGGCCATGGATAAGCCGGTTGGGATGGTCAAGATCATGGCCCACGCCGAGACGGACCGCATCCTCGGCGTGCATATCGTCGGTCCTCAGGCCTCGGAGCTCATCGGAGAAGCGGTCCTCGCCATGGAGTACGCCGCCAGCGCTGAGGACCTGGCACGCACCATCCACGCCCATCCAACACTGTCCGAGGCGGTGCACGAGGCCGCCCTCGCGGTCGATGGCCGAGCCATCCACAAGGCCAACTAGGCTCAGCCATGCTCGGGCGATGCGGTACTGACGGGTTCCCGGAGTGACGGACGGTAGCAATGATGGCCTGACCGACGGCGGCTACGCCCTGGCCGCTCCGGCAGAGACTACGGATCCGGAGGACGTGGCCTATGGACTTCGACGTGGCCACCCTTGGCCGCATCCCGATGCCACGGGGGTGGATGAGCTCATGGCCCGGCGGCTAACGCCCGACACCGTGGGTCATCTAGTGGCTGGCTCCAGGCACCCGATCACTTCGGCCGGCCCGACCCGCCATCACCGGCACGAGGCATCTCATGTGGCTCGGTAAGCTCATCGGCGGCATCCTCGGCTATGCCCTGTTCCGGCACTGGCTAGGGGCCCTTGCCGGCATCATGATTGGCCACTGGTTCGACAATGGCCGGGCGCGTGTGCGCCTGATGGCGAGTCGCTACCGCCGCGTGCACGAGACCTTTTTCCGCACGACCTTTCGGGTCATGGGCCATGTCAGCAAGGCCGACGGCCAGGTTAGTCAGGCCGAGATCCGTGCCGCGAACGCTGTCATGGATCACATGCAGCTCAGCGACGATCAGCGTGAACGCGCTATCGCCGCCTTTCGCGAGGGCAAATCGCCGGATTTCGACATTGACGCGGAGATCGATGCCTTCCGCCAGGTTTGCCGCGGTCAGCCCCAGCTTATCCGCGTGTTCCTCGAGATCCAGCTCCAGGCCGCTATGGCCGACGACCAAGTCGACGAGCGCGAGCGCGAGGTATTGCTCGGCATCGCTCAGCGTTTGGGGATCGCCGAGGCCGAATACGAGCGGCTAGAGGCGCTGCTCGCGGGCGGGCATCGACGGGCCAACGCCCAGGAGACAGAGGCCGACAAGCTCCAAGAGGCCTACCGCGAGCTGGGTGTGGACCCCGAGGCCGATCAAAGCGAACTCAAACGCGCCTACCGGCGACTGATGAGCGAGCATCACCCGGATAAGCTCATGTCCCGCGGTATGCCGGAGGAGATGATCAATGTCGCCAAGGAGCGTACCCAGGCCATTCAAGCCGCCTACGAGACCATCAAGCGTGCGCGCGGACTGAGTTAGCTCGCGGAACCAGCCCCGCGCTGGCTTAGTCCCTCAGGTGCGGACGCCAGCCGAGGATGTAACCATGCGATGGCTTATGGCCTGCCTGACGCTATGCCTTGCACTGCCGGCCGCGGCCTCGCCGTGGTGTATTAATCATGACACCAGTCGCCTTGGCTTCGTCGGCACACAGAATGGCAACGCCTTTCGCGGCGAGTTCCGGGATTACGAGGCCGATATGCGGTTCGATCCCAACGCGCTTGGCAGTGCCCGCTTCGATGTCTCGGTAGTGACCGCGAGCGCAGCTACTGGAAGCGACCGGCGTGACGGTGCACTGCGTGGATCAGCTTGGTTCCATAGCGAGGCGCATCCCCGGGCCCGCTTCGTGACCAAGACGATCCGTGGCGCGGCCGGCGAGGCGCACTACGAGGCGGTGGCCGATCTCACCATCCGCGCGACAACGCGCCGCGTGGTCCTCCCCTTCGAATGGCGAACCGACGGTGACACCGCGTCCATGGCGGGGCAGGTTACCATTGATCGAACGGCCTTCGGAGTAGGTCAGGGGCGGTGGTCGGATTGCTCGAGCGTGGGCTGCGACGTCGAGGTCCAGGTCGATCTCGACCTGCAGCGTTGCTCCTCCTAGAGGCCGATCAGCCAGACGGCCAGCGGCACGAGTATGGCGGTCGCCAAGCCATTGAGCCCCATCGCAAGCCCCGCATAAGCCCCCGTGACTGGGCCATCGCGATAGGCCCGAGCCGTCCCGAGTCCGTGCCCGCCCAGGCCCAGCGCCAGACCACGTGCCATGGGGCTGGTTACTCGCAGGCGGTGCATCAGCGGCAGGCCGGCTACCGCTGCCAGTAGCCCCGTGATGATAACGAGCACGGCAGCCAATGAGGCGTTACCCCCCAGGCCCGCCGCCACCGGCATGGCGATGGGCGTGGTCGCTGACTTGGGCAGCATGGCGATCAGCATCTTCGGCGGCAGTCCCACCAGCCATCCGAGCCCGAGCGCCGTCAGCACCGCCGTTACCGAACCCGTACCGAGCGCGAGCGCCAACGAACGCCAGCAATCGCCCAGCTCGCGGATCCGTTGCACCAGCGGCACGGCGAGCGCCACCGTCGCGGGCCCAAGCAGGAAGTGTAGGAACCGATTCGCCTCGAAGTACGTGCTGTACGAGGTATCCGTCGCCAGCAGCAGCCCGATTAAGGCCGTTATGGTAACGACCACGGGATTGAGCCAGGCAACCTGCCCGCAGGCCTGATGGAGCCGGTCGGCCGCCCAGTAGGCCGCCAACGTCGCGGTAAACCAGAACAAGTGCTCGGCCCCGTTCATGAGCCCGCCCGCGGCCCCGTCCCTGTGCCTTGGCCGCTGATCCGCTGCATGACCCAGGCCGTGACAGCTAATGCGGCGAGCGTACTGCCGACCAGGGTGACGGCCAGGCCAAGCGCATGCTCGCTCAGGGCCTGGAGTTGCCCGATCACGCCGACGCCCGCAGGGACGAATAGCAGTCCCAGGTGGCGTAGTAGCGTGGACGCGGTCGTGTCCACGTCCGCGGGCACCCCGCGGCGCCACGCGAGGATGCCGAACAGCGCCGTCATGCCCACTACGGCACCGGGCAGAGGTAGCCCCAGCGCGTGGACAAGCGTCGCGCCTGCCAACTGCAAGCCGCACAGCACCAGCAAGCCTCGAATCATGCCCAACGCGCTGGCTGCCTCCAATCGCCGCGGATGATGGCGGTACTAACCGTTGTTACCCAGAACCCGGGTGCTTATATCCCGAAACCACGCCCCGAGCTCCACACCGATGGCCTCGGCGGCCGGCGTGGCTGCCAGGATAACCATGACCACGGCAACCAGGGCCACGCCGACGGATACCACGACGAGGGCTGACACGGGGCTCGATCTCTTGTGCTGTTGGCGGCCCTTAGCCGGGGGCGCAGGGGGCCTTCGGTACGAGGGCGGCTGCGCTGCTTCCGGGACGATGACGTCCGCACCGGGGTTAACTGCATTGGGGGTCTGCTCAGCGCTGGTCCGGTGTGGCTGCTCGGGCGCTGGTTGCTGGTCGGCCTCGGGCTGTGCCGTCTCCACCTTGGGCTCATTATGGGTGACCGTATCGGCCGGTGTGGCGCTTGGCGTTGGCGGCTCCGTCTCCGGTGTGATCGCCTGGCCCTCATCACCCCGTCTGAGGGCATCGATGACTTGGCGCCAGTCGCCAACGGCCTCATCCTCCATCTCGTCGAGGACCTCCGCGGCGTCATCAATACCCAGTCGATGCTGGCCCTCCGCGAAACCGTGGAGCAATAGACGAGAGGCGAGTAGGTTGAGCCGGCGCGGCACCCCCTCGGCGGCCGCGTGCAGCAGTCTTAGTGCCGCCATCGTTATCGCGGGATCACCGTGCCACCCCGCGCATTGCAGGCGAAACCGCACGAACTCGATAGACTCTGCCTCCTCGAGCGGTTTGAGCCGGCAACTGGCGACCGTCCGCTGGTGGAACTGCTCCAGTTCGGGGCGTCGGATCAGGTCCCTAAGGCCCGGTTGGCCCAGTAACACAATCTGCAGCAGTGGCTTGTCCTGATGGACCAGATTGGTGAGTAGCCGCAGCTCCTCCAACGATTCCACGGGTAGATCCTGGGCCTCATCAACGATGAGTAGGGCCCTGTTGCCGGCGCGTGCATGCCGGTAGAGGTTATCCCGGAGCGCCTCGATGGTGCTGGCCTTGTCGTTCTGGCCCGGGTTGATGCCAAATCGGGCGACGACCAAGCGTAGCAAGTCATCGGCCCCGAGCCGGGAGGTCTCGATCTGGGCGTAGCGCGTGCCTGACGGCGCGTTGTGCAGGAGCTCGCGGATGAGGGTGGTCTTGCCGCTACCCGGGGGACCGGTGATGACCACGAACCCCTCGGCGCGCAGCAGGCCGTACTCCAGGTAGGAGCGCGCGCGCTCGAAGCTGGTATGCGCGAAGACGTCACGGCCGGTGGGCGTGAGCCGGAAGGGGTCATAGTCCAGCCCGTAGAATTGCTCGTACATGCGGCGGCGCGACTCTGCTGCGTATGACCGGCTCTAGTCTAAACCCCAGGTGGCGATGACGTTAGCGTTACCGCGGTGACAGGCCGAGCACGCGCCGCTACGCGGCGCCATTATGGGATGTCTCACCTAGCAATACGGCGCGTGCCTCATTGATTCGTTGCGCCAGGCCCGCCGAGCCACCGCGATCAGGGTGCGCGCGTTGGATCAACCGCCGATGGGCCTCCCGTATCTCGTCGTAAGCCGCATCGGGCGCAACGCCCAGGGTCTCGCGTGCCTCAGCTGCCGACATCGTGCCGCGACGGGAATCGGCGCGGGCGCCGCTGGCGTTATCCCCCGCCTGCCCACGTTGATTGCCTTGCTCGTCGCGCGGTCGTTGCCCGCGCTGCCAGCGTTGCCATAGCCAGCGTGTCCACGGGAGTTGCCATAGCCACGGAAGGATTCGTCGGAGGCCGGCCATCACGGCCCAGCCACCGGCGACCAGCCAATGGACTCGGCCGGTGACCACCAATCCCACGGCGGCGGCGAGGCCGCCGTAGAGGAGGATGGGTATGAGGTTGCGCTGAACACTCGCGCGTGCCGCCGGCGAGGCGATCAATACCAGCGCCAGCACCAGCGCCGGAATGCCTAGGATTCGCGCCATGGGCTCACCAGGTTAGCTTGCGGTCAGCGCAACGCCGAGCCTTGATCGCGCCGTGCCCGACAGCGCTGGCGCCACCGCTCGAGGCGTTGCTCGTAGAGATCGAAGATACACGGGTCACAGCCATTGCCGCAGCACTCCTCCGTGTCGGGCTCCCGTGGCGGCGGTGGTTCCCTGTGCCTCGAGCTGTCGCTCATCTCTCGCCTCCTGTGTCAGCGCTGGCATCGTATGATACCGCCCCGAGGCCGCTGGGCCCAGCACGCGAGCGGTTCGCCCCGGTGCCTCAAGCGGGCGCCGCGGGCTGTGGCGCCGCGCCGACCGCCGAGCACGACGGCGCTGCCAGTAGATCGAGCGACTGAGCGATCTCCCGGAACAGCGCCTTCTTTTGGGCGCCGAATCGCTCATGCGCTTCGTAGGGGTAATGCCCCACGCTGGCCGCACCGACATCGAGGCAGTAGTCCAGCAGGCGCTGACGTTGCTGCGCGTTGGTAGCGGCATCGCTTTGATCGAACATCAACGGCGCTGCTAGGCGCCGTAGCCGGCACAGATGCCCACGCGGGTTGTGGCTTTTTAAATAGCGGTGCAGGAGGGCATTCACCCGCCGTGGATTGATGGTGATGCCACCATCGGCGTCATTATCGAGCTCGGCGACGCGGCGCAGTGCGTACTCGTAGATCAGTCGATACTCGGGGGGTCCGGGCCGCGCGTGCTGCGCCCAGGCCATCTCAAGTAGTGGTATCACATCGAGGAGATAGACCGTTACCCCCCGGATGTCGAACTCGTCGCTCAGGATGCGAAGGCGCTCGTCACGCCCCAAGTCTTCCGGATGCTGAGTATCGATGATCATGGCGCTTTCCCCCAGATGACAGCCCCTGATCGAAGTATAGATCGGCTCGGGGCGGGTCGCTATGGGCGCCGCGTGCTATCGATGGCGGCCAAACTAGTCTTTATTCCCTTGGCGAAAAGCGGCCGCCATAGCGGTGTCGGCCGCTTTCTTCGGTTCGCGCTTGTGATTCGAGGCGCTAGGCTTTGGTTGCGACTTCTCGCGGTTCGTTGAGCTGGTCTCCGCCTCGGCGAGCCGCAGGGTCAGGCCAATCCGCTGGCGCGCCTCATCGACCTCCAGGACACCGACGCGGACGATATCGCCGGGCTTGCAGATCGTGTGCGGGTCCCGTACGAACTTCTCGGCCATCGCGGAGATGTGCACCAGTCCATCCTGATGGACGCCGATGTCAACGAACGCGCCGAAGTTAGTCACATTCGTGACCACGCCCTCCAGGGTCATGCCGGGCTCCAGATCAGCGAGGCTGGTGACGTCCTCGCGGAACCGCGCGGTGCGAAAGGCGGGGCGCGGGTCCCGCCCCGGCTTGGCGAGCTCGGCGAGAATATCGCTAACGGTCGGTACGCCGAAGCGTTCGTCGGTGTAGGCGTTCGGATCGAGGCGCTCGAGGAGCTCGCTAGCGCCAATGAGGCCAGCGGCCAACCGGCCGGTATCGGTGGCGATGCGCTCGACCACCGGATAGGCCTCGGGGTGAACCGCCGAGGCGTCCAGCGGTGTGTCGCCGTTGCGGATGCGTAGGAAGCCCGCCGCCTGCTCGAATGTCTTGTCACCGAGGCGGCTGACCCGCTTCAACGCCGTGCGATTCGGGAAGGGACCATGGGTGTCCCGGTGCGTGGTGACCCGCTCCGCGAGGCTCGCGTTTAGGCCGGCGACGCGGGCCAGCAGCGATGCCGACGCCGTGTTGAGATCAACCCCGACCGCGTTGACGCAATCCTCCACGACCGCATCCAGGGATCGGGCCAGTTGGGTCTGATTGACATCGTGCTGGTACTGCCCGACGCCAATGGATTTGGGCTCGATCTTGACCAGCTCGGCCAGTGGATCCTGCAGCCGCCTGGCGATGGAGACGGCGCCGCGCAGCGAGACGTCGAGATCGGGGAACTCCCGCGCCGCGGTCTCGGAGGCCGAATACACGGAGGCGCCGGCCTCCGAGACCATCACGGCCTGCGCCCCGCCCACGTCGGCGGCGACGGCCTTGGCCAGCTCCTCGGTCTCCCGCGAGGCGGTGCCGTTGCCAACGGCGATGAGGGTGACCCCATAGGCTTGGGCGAGCTCGCCGAGCCGCGACCGGGCGGCCCACCAACGGCGTTGCGGGGCGTGGGGGTAGATGGTCTCGGTCGCAGCCAGCGCTCCAGTGGCCGTGGCGACGGCGACCTTGCAGCCCGTCCGCAGGCCGGGATCGATCCCCAATACCGGCGTGTCGCCCGCCGGGGCGGCGAGCAGGAGATCGCGCAGGTTGCGGGCGAAGACATTGATCGCCTCGGTCTCAGCGGCCTCGCGGAGCCGACCGATGAGATCGGTCTCGAGACGGGTCAGTAGCTTGACTCGCCAGCAGAAACGGATGCTCTCGGCAAGCCAATCGTCGCCCTCGCGCTGCCGGTGGCGAAAGCCGATATGCCGGCTCAGTCGCCGCTCGCCCTCACTCGGCCGCGCGGGCGGATCCGCCAGCTCATCGGGCATACCCAGGTGCAGGCGCAGCACCCCCTCCCGGCGGCCGCGTAGCAGCGCCAGGGCCCGGTGCGAGGGGATTCGCGAAATGGCCTCGCTGTAATCGAAGTAATCACAGAACTTGGAACCGCTGTCGCGGTTTTTGGGATCCACTTCGGAGACCAGGCGCCCTTGATGCCAGGCCCAGTCACGTAGGGCCGCCAGCAGTTCGGCGTCTTCACTCCAGCGCTCCGCAAGGATGTAGCGCGCCCCGGTGAGGGCCTCGTCGGCGTTGTTAACGCCGGCCTCCGCATTTATGAACGCCTGCGCTGCCGTGCTCGGATTGACGGCGGGATCGTCGAAAAGCCGACTGGCCAGGGGCTCCAGGCCCGCCTCGCGTGCCATCTCACCTTTGGTTCGGCGTTTCTTCTTATAGGGCTGATAGAGATCCTCCAAGCGCTGCTTGGTCTCGGCCGCGGCGATGGCCTCGCTCAGTGAATCCGTCAACGCCCCCTGCTCGCGGATCGCGGTCATCACCGTTTGCCGCCGTGCATCCAGCTCCCGGCGATAGGTCAGGCGCTGCTCGAGGCCACGCAGGTCGCTGTCGTCCAGTCCCCCGGTCGCCTCCTTGCGGTAGCGCGCGATGAACGGCACCGTCGCGCCGTCGTCAAGCAACCGGATGGC
>Ga0207714_1002724_pt1 | contig 10440 bp, 9 predicted proteins | sample PonA232FremontCA_2_FD_187270 | JGI IMG/M metagenome (GOLD analysis project Ga0207714, IMG submission 187270) | Marine sediment microbial community from Fremont, CA, USA - Pond A23 Sediment 2 (SPAdes) | ecosystem: Environmental > Aquatic > Marine > Unclassified | place: USA: Fremont, California... | reverse complement strand
GGCGTCCACCTCGACGACCGGGAGATCGATCTGCTCGCCCGGACGGGGACGGGCGTCGTCCACTGCCCGGCGTCGAACATGAAACTCGCCTCGGGGATGGCGCCGGTCCAGCGCCTCCTCGATTCGGGTGTCCCGGTCGGCATCGGCACCGACGGCGCTGCCTCGAACAACGACCTCGATCTGTTCGACGAACTGCGCGACGCGGCGATGCTCGGGAAACTCGCCGCCGGGGACGCGAGCGCCGTCGCCGCCCCCGACGCCGTGTCGATGGCGACGGCCGGCGGCGCCGACGTGTTGGGCCTGAACGCCGGCCGGATCGAGGCCGGCGCCACGGCCGACCTCGCGGTGATCGACCTCGACGCACCGCATCTGACGCCCGAACACGACCTCGTGAGCCATCTCGCCTACGCCGCCCGCGGGTCGGACGTGCGCCACACGGTCTGTGACGGCGAGGTGCTGATGCGGGACCGAGAGGTGCTGACGCTCGACGAGGCGGCAGTGATGGAGCGGGCGGCGGCACGCGCCGAGGGGTTGCTGGAGCGGGCGGGGGTCTGAGGGGCTTTCCAACCCCACCGCGGGTCTCGACCCCGTCGAGCGCGCCCCCCGCTGACGCGGCGGGCGCGCTCGGGCGTTCGAGACGGTACCGTTTTGCCACACCTCCCGTTACGGAACGTATGACCGCACCCACGATAGCCGAACGACTCGACGACCCCGACGCGGCCCGCGCCGAGGGGCGTCGAAAGATGGACTGGGCGGAAGCACACATGCCCATCCTCGCCGCACTTCGCGAGGACTTCGAAGCGGAGCAACCCCTCGCCGGCGAGCGAATCGCGATGGCGATGCACGTCGAGGCGAAGACGGCCGTCCTCGTCGAACTCCTCGCCGTCGGCGGCGCCGAGGTCGCCATCACCGGCTGTAACCCCCTCTCGACACAGGACGACGTGAGCGCGGCGCTGCACGCCGTTTCCGGCGTCACCTCCTACGCCGCCCACGGCGTCGACACCGACGAGTACTACGACGCCATCGAGGCCGTCGTCGGCGTCGACCCCACCATCACCGTCGACGACGGCGCCGACATGGTGACGCACATCCACGACGAACACCCCGACCTAATCTCCCAGCTCAAGGGTGGCTGCGAGGAGACGACTACCGGCGTCCACCGCCTGCGCTCGATGGCCGACGACGGCGCCTTGGAGTATCCGATGTTCGCGGTCAACGACACGCCGATGAAGACGCTGTTCGACAACGTCCACGGCACCGGCGAGTCCGCGCTCACGAACATCGCCATGACGACCAACCTCTCCATCGCGGGCAAGACGGTCGTCGTCGCGGGCTACGGCTACTGCGGTCGCGGCGTCGCGAAGAAGGCCGCGGGCATGAACGCCGACGTGATCGTCACGGAGGTCGACCCCCGCCGCGCCCTCGAGGCCCACATGGAGGGCCACGCGGTGATGCCGATGCACGAGGCTGCCGCCGAGGGCGACGTGTTCGTGACGACGACGGGCAACCGCGACGTGATCACCGGCGAGGACTTCGAGCGGATGAAAGACGGCGTCTTGCTGGCCAACGCCGGGCACTTCGACGTCGAGATCAACCTCGATCAGCTCGCCGAGATGGCCGTCTCGACCCGCGAGGTCCGCGAGGGCGTCGAGGAGTACGAACTCTCCGACGGCCGCCGGCTGAACGTCCTCGCCGACGGGCGGTTGGTGAACCTCGCCGGCCCGCTCTCGATGGGCCATCCCGTCGAGGTGATGGACCAGAGCTTCGGCGTTCAGGCCGTCTGCGTGCGCGAACTCGCCGCGACCCCCGACGCCTACGACGCCGGCGTCCACGAGGTCCCGGACCGCCTCGACCGCGAGGTGGCCGAGGTGAAACTCGACGCCGAGGACATCGCCATCGACGATCTGAGCGACGACCAGCACGAGTATCTGGACTCGTGGGATCACGGGACCTGACGGTCTACGGTTCCCGGTGCCCGGCGCACGGGACGATCGATGCCGTCCGCAACTGGATTTTTATCGGTCGAGAGCGAGATAATGATGTTTCAGGATGGTTTCGCTCCCCGACCGGCTCTCCGATATCGAACTCTCCCGCCGGGACCGGCGCATCGTCTACTACCTCACGGGGCTCGTGATACTCGTCCTCGTCTACGCGGCCGTGTACAACGTCTTGATGTCGCGGCTGGAAGGGGTGGATCAGCCGATCTTCGCCTCACTGGAGTTCGTCGCGCAGACGATGACGACGACCGGTTACGGTCAGGACTCCGGACACTGGAGCCACCCGGTAATGTACCTGTTCGTGGTCCTGACGCAGGTATCGGGCATCGGGATTGGCTTCTTTACTCTCCGACTGATAATCATCCCCCTGTTCACCGGCGCGGAGGTCAACCTCGACGACCGACTCTCGCGCAAGGAAGACCACGTCGTCGTCTGCGAGTACCGCCGCGACTCCGCCGTGCTCCTCGACGAACTCGAGGAACTCGATATCGACTACGTCCTCATCTCCTCGTCCGAGGCGGACGCGAGGGACCTCTCCGACGAGGGGTACGCCGTCATCCACGGCTCCCCGCAGGACGCGTCGGCGTTCGAGCGAGCCAGCATCGACAGGGCTCGGGCGGTCATCACGGACGCGGGGGCGGCGAACGTCAACACTATCCTCACGGTGCGGTCGGTGCGCCCGGACGTCGAAATTATCGCGCTCACCGACGACAGCGACCTGCGAGACGTGTTGCGCTCGACCGGCGCCGACAGCGTGCTCTCCCCCCACGGTGTCCTGGGGCACCGCCTCGCCGAGAAGGCCGTCTCCTCGTTCAGCGCGGAGCTGACGGATACGATCGATCTGGGCGCCGACACGGAGGTGACGGAGATTCCAGTCGCTCACGGAAGCCGACTGATCGGGACGCGAATCCGGGACTCGGGGATCAGGGAGCGGACGGGCGCGAACATCATCGGCGCGTGGATCGACGGCGAACTGCAGTTGCCACCCGATCCGGACGCGGTCATCCGCCCGAACACGGTGTTGCTCGTCTCGGGTGGCCACGAGGCGCTGGAGGCGTTCAGCGAGGCCACCCGGCGACGCCGCCCCCTCGAAAAACACGAGCGGATCATCCTCGCCGGACAGGGAGAGGTCGGACGAGCCGCACGATCGGTCGTCGAGGAGGCGGGGATCGACTTCGTGACCATCGACGTCGAGGAGCGGGACGGGGTCGACGTCGTCGGCGACGCCGGTTCGCGTGCGGTGCTGCAGGAGGCGGGCATCGAACGGGCGGACGCCATCGTCGTCGGCCTCCCCGACGATTCGACGACACTGATGACCACCGTCCTGGCACGGTCGCTGACCCCGGACATCGAGATACTGGTTCGCGTGAGCGACGTCGACGCCACGAGAAAGGCGCTGAGCGCCGGCGCCGACTACGTCCTGTCGATCCCGCAGGTGAGCGCCAGGATGGTCGTCCGGGAACTGCGCGGCGAGGACGTCATCGCGCCGGCGACGCAGATTCGGATCGTCCGCGTGTCCGCGGCGCCGTTCGCCGGGACGACCCTCGCCGAATCGAGTATCTACGAGGAGACGGGCTGTCGCGTCATCGCTGTCGAAGACGACTCCGGACCGTCGGTTGCGGTCGACCCCCACCAGCAGTTCACCGGCGACGAACAACTCACGCTCGTCGGCTCCGACGAAGCGGTCCAACGCTTCCGAAAGCACTTCGACGTTTCCCCGTCCGAGACGGGGTTCTGATCCCGGACACCGAGGTATCGCTGTCGACGGCCCGAGCGGACTCGCAGGAACCCACGGCCGGTCCCGGCCCCGCAGGCCGTGAGAGCGACCCCGGCGACGAGTACCGGCGCGTCGCCCCCGAGTTCGAAGCGGACATCGGGCTCACCTCACGGGCCACCGATCGAAAACCCGTGGTCGCCACGTCAGTACCCCGACCGCTTAACCCGTCGCCGCCGATACGACGGGTATGGCCGACCGCCGACGCGCGACCCTCGGCGTCCTCCTCGGTATCTTCCTCGCCGCCGTCGACGGCACCATCGTCAGCACCGCCATGCCGACGGTGGTCGGATCGCTCGGCGGTCTCCAGTACTACTCGTGGGCCTTCGCCGCCTACATGCTCTTCGCGGCGGTGTCGATGCCGCTGTACGGCCGACTGGCCGACATCTACGGCCGCAAGAAGCTGTTCTACGTCGGCGTCGGCTTCTTCGTCTTCGGGAGCGTCCTCTGTGGATTCGCCCAGGACATGCTCCAACTGGTCGCGTTCCGCTCCGTGCAGGGGATCGGTGCCGGCGGCATGTTCGCCATCCCCTACACCATCCTCGGTGTCGTCTCCCCGCCCGAAAAGCGGGGGAAGGCCATCGGACTCGGAAGCGCCGTCTGGGGCATTTCCAGCGTCCTCGGCCCTCTCCTCGGCTTCGCCGTCGTCGAGACGCTCGGCTGGCGCTGGGTGTTCTTCCTCGGCATCCCCATCGGTATCGCCGCTGTCGCCCTCGTCGCCACGTCGTTAGCGGAGTCGACGGGCAGCGCCGATCCGGACGTGGACTACCTCGGCGCGGCGACGCTCGTCGTCGGCGTTGGCTCCCTGCTCGTGGGTCTGCAGCTGCTCGAATCGGCAAGTGGCGCGTCGCTTCCCCTCCTCGCCGTCGGTGCCGTCGGCCTCGCCGCCTTCTATCTCGTCGAACGCCGGGCGTCACAGCCGCTCGTCCCCCTCTCGCTCTTTCGCGACCGCACCTTCGGAGCGACGAACGCGGTCGCTTTCCTCTCCAGTTTCGCGCTCTTCGCTGCCATCACGTACGTCCCGCTGTACGTCCAGAGCGTCGGGAGCGGCGCGGGAAGCGCCGCCGTCGCCGTCTTTCCCATCTCCATCGGCTGGTCGGGGACGAGTTTCCTGTCCGGCCAGCTGGTCGCCCGGGTCGGGGAGCGGCGTCTCGTCCGCGCCGGGACGGGGGTACTGGTCGTCGCCTTCGCCCTCGCGGCCGCCGTCTGGTCGACGACGACGCCCCTCCCGATACTGGTCGCCAACGTCTTTCTCATGGGCGTCGGGATGGGGGCACTCACGCCGCCGCTGTTGACGGCGATTCAGGACCACCTCGGCGCCGAGCGGATGGGCCTCGCCACCTCCTCCCAGCAGTTCTTCCGCAACCTCGGCGGCACCGCCGGTGTCGCCATCCTCGGATTCGTGATGAACGTCACGCTCCGTGACCGCCTCGCGACGGTGCCCGACGTCGCCGCCATCGGCGATCTGCAACGACTCCTGCTCGGGTCGGGGACGCCGCCGGCTGGCCTCGGTTCGGTGATGATGGCTGGCCTCCGGGTGGTGTTCGTCGCCTCGCTCGGGGTCTGCCTGCTCGCCGCCGTCGCGGCGTGGGCCGTCCCCGGCCCGGGTGCGGCGGGACCATCGCCGCTCGAAGAGGGCGAGGTTGCTGCCGACGACTGAGCGGCGGACGGGTCATTTAACCCTCGGCCCCGTTCAGATCGTGTATGTCCGCGAACCGCAAGGGGGACCGCCGGGAGCGCGAACTCGTCAACGAACTCGACGCGGCGGGCTTCGCGGTGATGCGCGCACCCGCCAGCGGGAGCGCCACGGAGCGTGACCTCCCCGACGTGCTCGCCGGTGACGGGGAGCAGTTCTACGCCATCGAGGCGAAGTCGTCCGCCGGCGACCCCATCTACCTCTCGGGCGAGGAGGTCGAATCCCTCATCTACTTCGCCCGCAACTTCGGCGCGAAGGCCCGCGTCGCCGTCCGATTCGACCGCGAGGACTGGTACTTCTTTCACCCCGGTGACTTACACGTCACCGACGGCGGCAACTATCGGGTCAAAAAGGAGACGGCGCTGGCCGACGGCGAGGACATGGCCGAACTCGTCGGTCACTCGACGCAGGCGCGCCTTGACGACCCCTAGGCGGTCGTCGGCGACGCCGCCCCGTCCGTCGGTGACGCGTCGGCGTCCGGATCGTTCGCGTTCGTGTCGTCGACCGGGTCGATCCGTCGCAGCCGCGACGCCGGGAAGGCGTACCGCCGCACGTCACCGTCGCGAGCGAGGGCGTCGAGGTAGACGACCCAAAAGACGGGTTCGTGGGAGCCGTAGTCGGTGTTGGTGGGGTAGTCGGCGACGAGTCGTCCCTCCGCCGTCTCGGCCCGGTCGGCACGCTCGCCCGTCGCGCCGACGACGATCAGGCGGTCGCCAGTCTCCCGATCTCGAACGAGCGCGCCCGGTCGGTGGTCGTGGCGCGGGCAGAGCGCGGGGCCCTCGAACCTCGTCGGGACGAACGTCCGCCCGCCACAGACCGCACAGACGGCGGTGCGCTCCCCGGGTGGCGGCACGAGCCCCGCGGTCACTTCGAGGGCGACACGGCGGCGATGCTTACACCGGGCGCCGCGGAGTTGGTGGTCGGGGCAGGTACAGGCGTGTGCGTCGGGGTCGACGACGTACGTGCAGCCCGCCGTCTCGACGGCGTAGCGACCGTCGCGGAGCGGGCGGACCGCCATTGGCTCGACGCGGGCGCGTCTAGCGCGGCCCGTCGTTCCGGCGGCGGGGAACGTGGTCTTCGAGCGGGTCGCCGGCAGTGACGCGGGTGTGTGTGCTGGATGCGTCATGGGGTGTGGAGCGACCGTCACTCCGATAGGCCTCCTTGGTGCTCGATACATCTAAACCCTCGTTTCGGACTCCCTGTCCGGAGAATACGGGCTGATGGGGGCCGTCGTCTCATCGAAGCCCTTTTGAGGAGGCCGGCGGATGGCCGCATATGGAACTCGAAGAGGGGATGGTCCGGAAGATCGCCATCTCCGTCGCCGCGGTGGGGGTTTTCGTCGCCTTCGTCGTCGGTATCGGCACCACGTTCAACGACGGTGGACTGGGGTCGACCGGCGGGCTGGCGCTCGTCGGCGCTATCGTCCTGTTCATCCTTCTGATGGCCGGCGTCGGCGTCCTTCTGTCCGACTGATACGGATTAGTGTAACTGGTTACGGGTGGTTCGCCGTGATTGTCCGGCGAATCACCGGTGCTGACTTACACTAAACCGTATGAGACGGGACGTCCGTCCCGGCCGTCAGTCCGCGTTCGCGTCGGCGTCCACGTCGTCAGCGTCCGCGACGGCCGACGCGTAGTACCGGAGCGGGTGGTCGATGGTCTCACAGCGCTCGTCGGGGTTCACGCAGTCGCCGAACGTCTGCATCGTCGCACACGAGGGCGCGGGATACTGACTCCCCCCGCGGTCCTCGAGCACCGTCGTCCGGTAGGACAGCGAGCCGTCGTCGAGGACCGGCCATCGGTCCGCGATGGCGTCGGCGTCGAGACCCAGCGAGACGAGAAAGGCGGTGGCCGCGAAGGCGGCGTGCGGGGCGAGGGCGTCGCCCTCGCTCTCGTCTAGCAACGCCTGCATACAGGGGGGGAACTGCGACGGAACGACGGTATCCACGTCCGGGAGGCGTTCGCGCTCCGCGAGGCGGTCACGGAGGGTGGCCACGTCCCCGGCCAACGCGTCCGCGATGGCGTCGCCGCTCGAACTCCCTCGCACCTCGAATGGGAGACCGTCGGCGACCCGGCGACGGACCGCCTCCCTGAGCAGCCGGGTGAGTTCCGCGTCGTCGACGGGCACCGTCCCGTCGGCGAGGTCACGGTTGACGAGTCGCCAGCCGTCGGCCCAGTCGGGATCGGCGAGGCGGAGGTACGCGGTCACGTCGACCCGGTAGCCGGCGCGCCCCCGGTCGCCGTCGACCTGCCGAACCGCGCCGTCGAGGTCGAACTCGTCGAGGACCGTCGGGAGGTCGGCACGGGGCGTCGAGACACTCCGGAGTTCCGCGTCGTCGGCCTCTAGGTCGGCGGTGAGGCGCTCGAACGCCGTCTCGGCCTCCGCCTCGGCGTACTTCTCGACGGCGGCGCGCACGTCGACCAGCGAGACGAGGATGCGCGCGACGGGATAGGAGAGGAGTTCGTCGCGGTCGCTCCAGCGCCCGGGCGTCTCCGAGGTGACCGTCCCCGACATGAGCGCGCGCTCGACGCGTTCGCGGGCGCGCTCGACGGCGGGGTCGCCCTCGGTGACCAGTTGCGGGGGCGAGATGTCCGCCCGCTGGACCGCCTCGCGGGCGGCACGAAAGAACGGATACCGGGCGTAGAGCGGGTCGGGACGCATGATCGGTCGGTTGTGGAGCGGGGTGGATAAGCGCGACGGTCACTGGTCTCGGATGTAGGTAGTGAATTGGACCGCATTGTTTCTGGAACCACCTCGAAAGCCCCGCGGCGCTGGGGGAAGGCGGCCGACGCAAGCACCGCAACGAAGTGAGGAGCGCAGCGAGGCCCCCGACCCCAGCGCCGCGCCCCTTTCAGTCCCACCCACTCGGCTGGCCAATCAGCCGCATCGGGTGGGACTGAAACGGGCCGCCGTCTCGACGAACCCGGACGACGTAAGGACCGCAGGCCGGAGGCCGAGGACCGCAACGGGTCCCGGGAGTCGAGACGGCGGGGGCTTTCGAGGTGTTCCCGGTTGCCACTCTCGAACCGAATCCACGATCCACTCGTAATAGCCGATACCCACGCTTTTCCCCCTCGCCCGCGTACCCGAACGTAGATGACAGAGGAGTACGGCCTGCTCGATCCCGAGGAGGGCGAGGGCGAGGACTTCGGCGACGAGTGGGAGGAGATCGACGTCTCCGACACCGACGCGGATCGCATCGCCCGCAAACGGGATCGGAAGTTCACCGAGTTCCGCAAGCGCCTGAAGGATGCCGACCAGTTCAAGGTGGAGCAGTCGGTGTTCGACGACGCCACCTTCGCGGCCATCTACAAGCTGGTCCAGGACGGCTACATCGATGCCTTCGGCGGGCCGATCTCGACGGGGAAGGAGGCGAACGTCTACGAGGCCCTCGGCGCGGCCGACCGGGACGTCGCGGTGAAGATCTACCGCATCAACGCCTCGAACTTCCAGCAGATGCGGGCGTATCTGGAGGGCGACCCGCGATTCGAGGGCATCGGCTCGGACAAAAAGAAGGTGGTGCTGGCGTGGACGAAAAAGGAATTCGCGAACCTGCGCCGAGCGCGACAGGCTGGGGTGCGGGTGCCGGAGCCCATCGCCGTCGAACGGAACGTCCTCGTGATGGAGTTGGTGGGACTGGTCGAAGAGCGCGCCCGGCGACTGGCGGAAGTGAACGTCGAGAACCCGGAGACGGCGTTCGAGGTGGTACGGGAGTACATGCGCCGGCTCTACGGCGCGGGGTTGGTCCACGGCGACCTCTCGGAGTACAACCTGATCATCCACGACGGCGAACTGGTGGTGATCGATCTGGGGCAGGCGGTGACGGTCCATCACCCGAACGCCGCCGACTTCTTGACGCGGGACTGCCGGAACGTCGCCTCGTTTTTCACCCGGCAGGGGATCGACGTCGACCCGGCCGACCTCCACGAGTTCGTGACCGCGGTCGAGGCAGAGCCCTAATTTCCGAGCGAGAACGCTTAAACGGCTACGGCCGGTATCGACGGTTATGCAGCACGTGAAGGTACCGCAGGACCGTCTCGGCGTCCTCATCGGCGACGGTGGCAAGACGATGCGCGAGATCGAGCGACGCGCCGAAGTCCGCCTCGACATCGACTCCGAGAGCGGGAGCGTCGCCATCGACGCAGTCGGCGATCCCGTTACTGCGATGGTGGCGCCGGACATCGTCCGTGCCATCGGTCGCGGCTTCCGCCCCGACGCGGCGCTCTCCCTGCTCGATAACGATATGCGGATGTTCGACCTCATCGATATCGACGAGGCCACCAGAAACAAAAACGATCTCCAGCGACAGAAGGGCCGCCTCATCGGCGAGGACGGTCGCACCCGAGAGTTGATGGAGGAGCTCTCCGGCGCGGACGTGGTCATCTACGGCACCACGCTGGGGATCATCGGGCAGCCGGAGGAGGTCCAGGCCGTCCGCCGGGCCGCCGAGATGCTGCTCGACGGGGCACCCCACGGCGCTGTGTACGGCTTCCTCGAACGCAAGCACAACGAACTCACCCGCGGCGCCGACCTCCAGCCGTCGAACTGAGCCCCTCCGATCCCTTCCTGGACGCCGTCGACCGACGCGTACCCCATGGTACGGAGTGACGAACCACATTCCCCCACCCTCACGCCACCGCCCGATTCGGCTAATCCCGTGACTGCGGTACGGTGTCGCATACGACGAAACACAACATTTTTATAGAATCACAATCAATCAACGACCGATTATGTCTCAGCGAATGCAGCAGGGTCAGCCGATGATCATTCTCGGCGAGGACTCTCAGCGGACACAGGGGAAAGACGCCCAGACGATGAACATCACGGCCGGCAAGGCCGTCGCGGAGGCCGTACGGACCACGCTCGGTCCGAAGGGGATGGACAAGATGCTCGTCGACTCCGGCGGGAGCGTCGTCGTCACGAACGACGGCGTCACGATCCTGAAGGAGATGGACATCGACCACCCCGCCGCG
>Ga0207714_1002723_pt1 | contig 10444 bp, 7 predicted proteins | sample PonA232FremontCA_2_FD_187270 | JGI IMG/M metagenome (GOLD analysis project Ga0207714, IMG submission 187270) | Marine sediment microbial community from Fremont, CA, USA - Pond A23 Sediment 2 (SPAdes) | ecosystem: Environmental > Aquatic > Marine > Unclassified | place: USA: Fremont, California... | reverse complement strand
TGACATGCCGTACGCGACTCACTCCGACGCTGAGCGATCGGCGATGCTCGACGTGGTCGGAGTATCGGACCCCGACGAACTGTTCGACATCCCCGAATCGGTCCGGTTCGACGGCGATTACGGAATCGAGGCGCGGTCGGAGCGGGCGACCCGCGCGGCCGTCGAGGGCATCCTCGACGAGTCGCCCGATCTGACCGAGTTCCTCGGCGGCGGTCACTACGACCACTACGTCCCCTCCGTCGTCGATCACCTCTCCTTGCGCTCGGAGTTTCTGACCAGTTACACACAGTACCAGCCCGAGATCACGCAAGGGTTCCTGCAGGCGCTGTTCGAGTTCCAGTCGCTCGTCGTCGAACTGACGGGACTCGGCGTCGCCAACTGCTCGATGTACGACCGCGCGACGGCGCTGGGCGAGGCCGCCCTGCTCGCCGACCGGGTGCGTCAGTCGAGCGGCGAGACGGTGCTCGTCCCCGAGAGCCTCCCCGACCGGGTGCAGTCGGTGCTCGACAACTACACCGACGGCCCGGAAATCGGCGTCGACACCTACCCCACGGACGGGGGGACGGTCGACGTGGACGCCCTCGCCGACCGCGTCGACGACGACGTGTCCCTGATCTACGCCGCGACGCCGAACGCCCACGGGGTGCTCGAACCCGCCCTCGACGCGGTCGGTGACCTCGCGGCCGATCACGACGCCCTGTTCTGTGTCGGCTCCGACGCCGTTGCCCTGTCGGTGCTCGAACCCCCCGAATCGTACGGCGCGGACGTGGTCGTCGGCGACGCCGGCGTCCTCGGCCTGCCGACGACCTACGGGATGGGCCTCGGCCTCTTCGCCTGTCGCGAGGACTTCCTCCGACAGGTGCCGGGACGGCTCGTCGGCGCCAGCGAGGACGGCGCGGGGAATCGTGCGTACACGCTGACCTTACAGACCCGCGAACAGCATATCCGCCGGGAGCGCGCCACCTCGAACATCTGCACGAACCAGGCGTGGCTGGCGCTCCGGGCGGCCATCCACGCCGCGTGGCTCGGCCCCGACGGCCTCGTCGAGTTGGCCGAGGAGTGCGTGACGGGCATCGAGGAGACCTGTGAGCGGATCGACGCGCTCGACGGCTTCACCGCGCCCGTCTACGACGGCCACCACTTCCGCGAGGCGCTGGTCGACTGTACGGAGCCCGCGAGCGACGTGGTCGACCGATGCCGGGAGGCCGGCATCGCCCTCCGGACCGTCGAGGACGACGGCGAGGAGCGACTGGCCGTCTGTGTCACCGACACCAACCGCGAGCAGGTGGACGCGCTGCTCGACGCCCTCGCGGCCGAACGGGAGGTGCGTGCCGTATGAGCCAGGAACGCCGCGAGCGATCCGACGACGCCGGCGAGGCGACCGTTCCTCCCCACCAGCAGGCGCGCTGGTACGCGGGCGGACAGTACGAACCGCTCCTGAGCGAGAAGCGCTCGAAGTCGGTCAGCGTCGAGTCGTCGCTGCCGGACGACCTGACGCGTGACGAACTCGAACTCCCCGCGCTGGCGGAGCCCGAAGTGTCCCGGCACTACACCCGGCTCTCGCAGATGAACTTCGGCATCGAGTCCGGCTCCATCCCGCTGGGGTCGTGTACCATGAAGTACAACCCGACGTTCACGGAGGACGTGGCGGCCCACCGGGGTAACCGGGTGCATCCCCACCGCGCCGACGCGGACAAACAGGGTATCCTCCACCTGCTGTACGAACTGCAGGAGACGCTGGCGACCATCGGCGGGATGGACGCGGTGACGCTCCAGCCGCCGGCTGGGGCCGCGGGCGAGTTCACGGGCATCCAGGTGGCGAAGGCCTACCACGACGCGAACGGCGACGACCGGAGCGAGGTGATCGTTCCCGAGTCGGCCCACGGCACCAACTTCGCCAGCGCGTCGATGGCCGGCTACGACGTGGTCGAACTCCCGTCGAACGAGAACGGACGGGTCGAGGTCGACGCCCTGGAGGCGGCGGTGAACGACGACACCGCCCTCCTGATGCTCACCAACCCCAACACGCTCGGGTTGTTCGAGCGGTCGATCGAGGAGATCGCCGAGATCGTCCACGACGCGGGCGGCCTCCTCTACTACGACGGCGCGAATCTCAACTCCCTCTTGGGGAAAGCCCGACCCGGCGACATGGGCTTCGACATCATGCATTTCAACCTGCACAAGACGTTCGCGACGCCCCACGGCGGCGGCGGGCCGGGACAGGGGCCGATCGGCGTCGGGGAGGCCCTCGCGCCCTTCCTCCCGACCCCGCAGGTCCGCGAGACCGACGAGGGGTACGAGACGTACGAACCCGACCACAGCATCGGGCGTGTCCACGAGTTCGTGGGCAACTGGCTGGTGCTGGTGAAAGCCTACGCCTACATCCTGCGCCACGGCGACGAGGGGTTGGAGACCGTGAGCGAGACTGCCGTCCTCAACGCCAACTACCTCGCCTCGCGGATCGAGTACGAGGTGCCGTACGGCCCCTTCCACCACGAGTTCGTCGCGAGCGCGGACGCCGACGCGGGCGACGTGGCGAAGTCGATGCTCGATCACGGCGTCCACCCGCCGACGACGAAGTGGCCCGAAATCGTCGACGAGGCGCTGATGACGGAGCCGACGGAGACGGAGTCGAAGGCGCGACTCGACGACCTCGCGGCGGCGTTCAACGCCGTCGCGGGGATGGCCGAGGACGACCTGGCCGAGACGCCGCGGACGACGACGGCCCGGCGGATCGATCAGGCCTCCGCGGCCCGAAACCCGCGGCTGTCGTGGCACGCGCTCGACGAGTAGTCCGGCCGCCCGATTTTGCGGGAACGTTTGTGAACGACCACGCTACTTATGCCGCTGTTTTCCCTGGTTTGACGCGTGACATCGAGCCATTCGCACCTACAGGAGACCGACCCCGCGGTCGCCGAAGCCATCGCCGGCGAGGAGCGCCGACAGGAGACCAATCTGGAGATGATCGCGTCGGAGAACCACGTCTCCGAGGCGGTGATGGAGGCCCAGGGAAGCGTCATGACGAACAAGTACGCCGAGGGTTACCCCGGCGAGCGCTACTACGGCGGCTGTGAGCACATGGACACCGTCGAGACCCTCGCCATCGACCGCGCGAAGGAACTCTTCGGCGCCGACCACGTCAACGTCCAGCCCCACAGCGGGACGCAGGCGAACATGGGCGTCTACTTCGCGGTGCTGGAGCCCGGCGACCGCATCATGTCGCTGGACCTGAACCACGGCGGCCACCTCAGCCACGGCCACCACGTCAACTTCTCCGGCCAACTCTACGAAGTCGAACAGTACGGCGTCGACCCCGAGACGGGGTATATCGACTACGACGAGGTGGCCGCACAGGCCGCCGAGTTCGACCCCGACATGATCGTCAGCGGCTCCTCCGCCTACCCCCGCGAGTTCGACTGGGAGCGCCTCGGCGACATCGCCGACGCCGTGGACGCCTACCACCTCTCCGACATCGCCCACATCACCGGCCTCGTCGCCGCGGGCGTCCACTCCTCGCCCGTCGACCACGCCGACTTCGTGACGGGGAGTACGCACAAGACCATCCGCGCCGGCCGCGGCGGGATGATCATGACGACCGAGGAGCACGCCGACGCCGTCGATAAGGCCATCTTCCCCGGCGGGCAGGGTGGCCCCCTGATGCACAACATCGCGGGCAAGGCGGTCGGGTTCGGCGAGGCGCTCGAACCGGACTTCGTCGACTACGCGGAGCAGGTCGTCGCGAACGCGAAGACGCTCGTCGACGTGTTCACCGACGCGGGCATCCAGCCCGTCTCCGGCGGGACGGACAAACACCTCCTCCTGCTGGACCTGCGGGAGTCCCACCCGGATCTCACGGGCGAGGACGCGGAGGACGCCCTCGACGACGTGGGTATCACGGTGAACAAGAACACGGTGCCCGGCGAGACGCGGTCGCCGTTCGTCACCAGCGGCATCCGCATCGGGACGCCCGCGCTCACCACGCGCGGCATGGACACCGAGGCGATGGAGACGGTGGGCGAATGCATCGTCGACCGGCTGAACGACCCCGACGACGCCGACGTGGCGAGTGAAGTTCGCAACGAAGTGGACCGGCTCTGTGCCGAATTCCCCGTGTACGAGTAGGTCATAAGCGCCCGCCAATCCCTGCCAGTTTTTATAACCGGGCGCCTCCCGAGTGTGACCACTATGGTCGTCGGAGACGTCACTACCGGAACCGAAGTACTGGTCATCGGCGCGGGGCCGGGCGGCTACGTCGCCGCCATCCGCGCCGCCCAGCGCGACTTGGACGTCACGCTGGTCGAACGCGACGCCTACGGCGGCGTCTGCCTGAATCGTGGGTGCATCCCGTCGAAGGCCTACATCACCGCGACGGGCATCGCGGACGACGCCGCGAACGCCGAGGAGATGGGAGTGTACGCCGACCCCGTCGTCGACCTCGCGACGATGCACGAGTGGAAGGAGGGTGTCGTCGACCGCCTCACCGGCGGCGTCGAGAAACTCTGTAAGGCAAACGGCGTCAGCCTCGTCGAGGGCACGGCGAAGTTCGAAGACGAGGAAACGGTCCGGGTCGAACACGGCGGCGAGGGCCAGGGCGCAGAGACGATGACCTTCGAGCACTGTATCGTCGCGACGGGGAGCCGACCGATCGAACTGCCCGGCTTCGACTTCGCCGACGACCCGATCCTCGATTCCGCCGCGGCGCTGGATCTGGATACCGTCCCGGACCGCCTCGTCGTGATCGGTGCGGGCTACATCGGGATGGAGCTCTCGACGGTCTTCGCCGACCTCGGGAGCGACGTGACCGTGGTGGAGATGCTTGACGGCGCCCTCCCGGGGTACGAGGACGACGTGTCACGGGTGGTGCGCAAGCGCGCCGAGTCGAAGGGGGTCGACTTCCACTTCGGCGAAGGGGCGAGCGGGTGGCGCGACGCCGCCGACGGCGGTATCGTCGTCACCACGGAGACCGAGGACGGCACGGAGTCGACGTACGGCGCCGACCGGGTGCTCGTCGCGGTGGGTCGGGAGCCGATCACCGATACCCTCGACGCCGCGGAGGCGGGGCTGGAGACGACCGACGACGGCTTCTTCGAGACGGACGAACGGTGTGAGACGGCCGTCGACGGCATCTACGCCGTCGGCGACGTGGCCGGCGAACCGATGCTCGCCCACACGGCGTCGGCGGAAGGAATCGTGGCCGCCGAGGCCATCGCGGGCGAACCGGCGGCGTTCGATACGCGTGCCGTTCCCGCCGCCGTCTTCACCGACCCCGAAATCGCGACGGTGGGGCTGACCGAAGCGGAAGCGGCGGCGGAGGGGTACGACCCCGTCGTCGGGGAGATGCCGTTCAACGCCAGCGGGCGGGCACTGACGCTCGGCGAGACCGAGGGGTTCGTCCGGATCGTCGCGAGCGAAGACGGCTTCGTCCTCGGCGCACAGATCGTCGGCCCCGAGGCCTCGGAACTGATCGCGGAGCCGACCCTCGCCATCGAGATGGGGGCGACGCTTTCCGACGTGGTGGCGACGGTCCACACCCACCCCACGCTCGCGGAAGCGGTGATGGAAGCGGCGGAGAACGCGCTCGGGCAGGCGATTCACACGCTCAATCGGTAGTCAGTACGTCCTCGACGGGGGAGGGAGCCGCCCGCGGCTCGCAGCCCACGCATTCAACCGATCGTCGTTACGCGGGGGCGATCGACGCCCGATTCGTTGGCGTCGACGGTTACATACGTAGCCTGTCACGAGACGGGGAGACGACGGCGTCGCCCCCGAAATCGAACACGTTCGTCGGCAGTGAGGGCGTCAAGGCTTTGCCGAACAGCAAAGTCTAATGGGATGGCCGCTCAACCTTCGGCTGATGCCCACGGTAGAATACCTCAATTACGAAGTACTGGACGATCACGGCTGGGAAATGGACGACGACGACCTCTTCGAGAAGGCGGCGGACGCCGGTCTCGACGACGTCGACTACGGCTCGCTGGAAGTCAACGAGGGCGAGTACGTCCTCGAAGCGGCCGAGGCACAGGGCTACGACTGGCCCTTCTCGTGCCGTGCGGGCGCCTGTGCGAACTGCGCGGCCATCGTCATGGAGGGCGATATCGACATGGACATGCAGCAGATCCTCTCCGACGAGGAAGTCGAGGAGAAGGACGTCCGGCTGACCTGCATCGGCAGCCCGGCGGCGGACGAGGTCAAACTCGTCTACAACGCGAAGCACCTCGACTACCTGCAGAACCGCGTCATCTAGGTCGGCAGTCTTCCGTTTTTTTGACACGCGACGGCCGGTAGCGGCCGCTTCGTGAATCCGTCGACTGTACCCGTGTCACGGTAGTCACCACCACGAGTATCTCGAACGACGAACGGGCGGCAGTACGAGTCGGAAACCCTAATTTCTCCGCGCGTCCCTACCCGACAATGCTCGGGGCGACGACGGATCTGTTGCGGTTGATCGCAGTGCCGGCGCTCGGGTGGGCGGCGTGGCGCGACGTGCGAACCCGCCGGCTCCCCAACCGGCTGTGGTACCCCCTGTTCGCCGTTGGCCTGTTCACCCTCGCCGTCGACGCGGCCGGCCACCTCCCGATGACGACCCTCGACGACCGCCTCTTCGCCGTCCGGGTCGGCGTCAGCATCCTGATCCTCGTCCCGTTGGCCTACGGCCTCTGGTGGATCGGTGGCTTCGGCGGCGCCGACGCCAAGGCGCTGATGACCCTCGGCGTCCTCTTTCCCACCTATCCCGTCTTCTATCTTCGGACCGGCGCGTATCCGCTCGTCACGACCACGCTCGGCGTGTTCTCGATGACCATCCTGACGAACGCGGTGCTCGTCGGCCTCTTCTATCCCCTCTATCTCGGCGTCCGTAACGCCCTCCGTGGCGATCTCTCGCTGGTCATGTTCGTCGGCCGACGAACGGACGTGTCGGCGCTTCTGCGCGAACACGGCCGCCTGTTCGAGACGACCGAGGGGCTCACCCGGGGCGGCCTCGATATCGACGCCCTGCGCATGTATCTCCGATGGCGCGGGACGACCCTCGGGGCGCTCCGGGCCGACCCCGAATCCTGCCGCGACCCAACGAGCGTCGGTGAGACGTACGAGCCGACCGACGGCGCGGTCGACGCCGACGCCGAACGCGCGGCCGTGCCGTCGACGGCCGAGCCGGCCGACTTCGACGCCGACCACGACGACCCGTGGGCCGCCGAGCGCTTCCTCGACAGCATCGAGGGGAGCGCGTACGGCACGACACCGGAGACCCTCCGCGAGGGACTGCGCGTCGTGACGACCCGGGAGACGGTGTGGCTCTCGCCGGGCGTCCCCTTCATCGTGCCCGTCTTCCTCGGCCTGGTCGTCGCGCTGACCTACGGCGACCTGCTCTTTGGCCTGTTGCGGGCGCTGGGCGTCGCGTGACGCCGCACGACGGAGTGCGAGCGGTGGAGATTAGTAGGGTCCGCTCCTATCAAACCGGTGTTCAGATGGTTGAGACGGAGTACGACCACGTTCGAGCTGTCGACGACGGCGAGCACGTCAGCGAAGCCGTCATCAGAGCCGTCGCGGCCGTCTCCGGTCGATCGCCGCTGGACCTCCCGCCGCTTCAGGCGTCCGTCGACGTCGACGCGCTCGACCTGCTGTTCGCGTCGTCGACGGCGATCGAAAAGCTCCGATTCACGTACGCCGGCCACGACGTACTGATCGAACCGGCCCGCGTCCACGTCCGTCGCGGGGAACGACATTAAGCCGGCTACTCGATATCGAGTCGGTCGAGACACGCCGCCAGCCGTGGCGTCGGGATGACCGTCCGCGCGTCCGGGTCGTACTCGATCACCTCGATGGCCGCCAGTTTCGGCAGGTCGACGTGGTGCAGGGCGATCGGAAGCCGTCGGTCGTCGTCGTCGGGCTGTACCACGTCGTCACGCAGGCGCAGTTCGGCCGCGAGATCCGCGAGGGTGAGGCGCCCGTCGTGGTCGGCGACGACCGACAGGATCACCCGCCGGGACGGCCGAGCGAGGAGCGCGCTGACGACCGGCCACGCGGGGTCGTCGGGCGCCCCCAACGGCGGCAGCGAGATGTCGACCCCCGAAAGCGGGTCGTCGAGGCGGATTCCATCCGGCTGTCGGTCGATCCAGCCCACGGACTCCAGACTCGGGAGGCAGCGGTGCCGGAGGTCGGGTCGGATCGATCGCGGGTCGACATCGTCCACGACCGCGCCGTCGCCGCGTTCCGCAGCGGCGAGTCGGCGGCCGAGTTCGTCGACCGTCGTCGGCCGCGCTCGCGACTCGAGGATCGCGAGGATCCGTCGCTGCCGCGGGTCGGCGACGATTGCCGATCGTTCGAGCCCCGCCCTCCCCCCCAGGAGTGGTTGCGGTTCGCCATCCATGCACGTAGCCACGGACGAGGACAGGCATAGTTTATCTACCCAAAATATGTGAATGTCACAGCTCGTCGAACACCACATCGAGGAGTTTCCGCTCGGCCTTCCGGACGTGCTGGTGGAACGTCGAGGCGCCGATGTCGAGCGACGCCGCGATGTCCTCGCCGGAGCGATGCCGCGGCCACGCGAAGAAGCCGCCGAAGTAGCCCGCTTCGAGCGCCGCCCGCTGACGCTCGGTCAGGTCCTCGGCGAGCGTGTGCAGGACGCGCTGTGACGACGGGTGCTCGCGGATTACCTGTCGCTGGCTGACGACCCTGACGTCCAGCGGCGTCTCCTGAAGCCGCTCGACGACCCGCCGTACGTTCGTGCCCGGCGGGAACTGAACGGTCGCGCTGTACTCGCCGTCATCGATCGTTCCCCCCTCGACGTTCCCGCCGTAGTCCGCGACGAGCGAGGTCAGCGGTGGGTCCGCGAGGCGTTGCTCGAATCGCACCCGTCCGTCCTGCTCGTCGAACGTCCGCAGTTCCGTCCAGTCCGGTCGGTCGTCACGCAGCGCGCGGATCGTCGTCATGGCGTCGCCGGTCGCCGTCCCGTAGACCAGGAACTCGTCGCCACCGACCGGCGTCACGCGGTCGATGGTGATCGTTCCGTCGGTCGTCCGCGAGTGATCCACGAGACCCGGAATCCGGATGTCGAGTTCGACGACCTCGTCGCTCATGAGCGCCCGCTTCCGATCGACGGCGGTGATCGCGTGTCCGATTACGTCGCCCAGTTGGCCGAGTACCGCCCGCTCTTCCGCCGCGAACGCGTCCGGACGCGTCGAGCAGACACCGAGCACGTCGTAGACGATACCACCGTGGACGACCGGAATCACCGCGGCTGCCCGATACCCGACCTCCCGGGCGTCCTCCTGTAGTCGGTGGCCGCCCTCCTGAGCGTTTCGGACGACCTGTAGCTCCGCGGTCCGGACGGCCTCGCCGACCAGACCCTCGTCCGGGATGCCCTCGCTGGTGGCGGCCGTGATGTCGTCGAGATAGCCCTCGACGCCAACCTCCACTCGCGGCTCCACGCCCGGCCCGGCGTCGACCGCGCCGATCCAGGCCCCGCGGTACGAGTCGGAGGTCGCCAGCCGATCACACACCACCCGCTCGATCTCCGCCCGCGTCGACTGCTCGATGACCGCCTCGGTGATCCCCCGGACCACGTCGTTGAGTTCGTCGAGGGCGGCCAGTTGCTCGCGCTGTCGCTCGAGTTCGCGTTCGTACTGCCGGCGTTCGGAGATGTCGATCGCCATCAGGATCGCGCCGTCGAACTCGCCGTCGCGGTAGACGGGGACGGCCCGTCCCGTGAAGTACGCCTCCTTTCCGTAGATCGACTCGAACGGGAAGTCGAACTCGATGGTCTCGCCCTCCTGGAGGCGGTCGAAGAGATCCGCCTGCCCCGTCTCGACGATCGGCGGCAGTTTCCGGATATCCACGCCGATAGCGTCCGAGGACTCCATGTCGTCGGGGAGCCCGATGATCTCCTCCGCACGCGGGTTCTCGTAGGTGATCCGCAACTCCTCGTCGAGACGGAAAGTGCCAAAGGGGGCGTTCTCCACCAACTCCTCGTTGAACTGGCGGGCGTCGCGGAGTCGTCGCTCCTGTTCCTTGCGCTCGGTGATGTCGCGGACGACACAGATGATCCCGTCGTCGTCGGCGACGGTCAGCGAGAGATCCTGCGTGAAGGTACTCCCGTCCTGCCGCTGACCGAGTACTTCGCCGCGCCACGCGCCGTCCTCGTACAGCGTCGGGATGATCTCCGTCTCGAACCGGTCGAGTTCCGACTCGGGGTAACACATCGACCAGTGGTCGCCGAGAAACGCCGTCGCGTCGTCGTAGCCGTACACCTCGACGTGGCTCTCGTTGACGTAGACGTATTCGCCGTCGGCGTCGGTGATGGCGATGCCGTCGATAGCCGACTCCATCATCCGGGACCGGCGCTCCAGTTCCCGGTTCCGGCGATCACCGGGTGCCTCGCTGCTTGCCGACCGCTCGTCGGCGGGCGGTCGCCACCAGACCCGCGCGTTCGAGCCGACCGACTTCG
>Ga0207714_1002722_pt1 | contig 10448 bp, 10 predicted proteins | sample PonA232FremontCA_2_FD_187270 | JGI IMG/M metagenome (GOLD analysis project Ga0207714, IMG submission 187270) | Marine sediment microbial community from Fremont, CA, USA - Pond A23 Sediment 2 (SPAdes) | ecosystem: Environmental > Aquatic > Marine > Unclassified | place: USA: Fremont, California... | reverse complement strand
ACTCCGGGCGGCGATCGCGGCACAGGAAGCCGGGGCCGACGTGGCCATCGTCTCGAAACTGCACCCGGTCCGCTCGCACACGGGCGCGGCCGAGGGCGGCATCAACGCGGCGCTGCGCGACGCCGACTCCTGGCAGGACCACGCGTACGACACCATGAAGGGGTCGGACTACCTCGGCGACGCGCCGGCGGTCGAGGCCCTCTGTCAGGAGAGCCCGGAGGAGGTCATCCAGCTCGAACACTGGGGAATGCCGTTCTCCCGCGAGGAGGACGGCCGCGTCTCCCAGCGGCCGTTCGGCGGGCTCTCCTTCCCCCGGACGACGTACGCCGGCGCCGAGACCGGTCACCAGATGCTCCACACGATGTACGAGCAGGTGGTCAAACGCGGCGTCACGGTGTACGACGAGTGGCACGTGATGGACCTGGCCGTCACCGACGAGGAGGACCCGGCCGACCGCACCTGCCACGGCGTCGTCGCCTACGACATCCAGAGCGGCGAGGTCAGCGGCTTCCGCGCCGACAACGGCGTCATCCTCGCGACCGGCGGGATGGGGCAGGTGTTCGACCACACCACGAACGCGGTCGCGAACACCGGCGACGGCGTCGCGATGGCGTACCGCGCTGGCGTCCCGATGGAGGACATGGAGTTCATCCAGTTCCACCCGACGACGCTGCCGTCGACGGGCGTCCTGATCTCCGAGGGCGTCCGCGGTGAGGGGGGCATCCTCTACAACAGCGAGGGCGAGCGCTTCATGTTCGAACACGGCTACGCCAACAACGACGGCGAGCTCGCCTCCCGCGACGTCGTCTCCCGCGCCGAGCTGACGGAGGTCAACGAGGGACGCGGCATCGAGGACGAGTACGTCCACCTCGACATGCGGCATTTAGGCGAGGAGCGCATCCTCGACCGGCTGGAGAACATCCTCCACCTCGCGGAGGACTTCGAGGGCGCCGACGGGCTCACGGAGCCGATGCCGGTCAAGCCGGGCCAGCACTACGCGATGGGCGGCATCGAGACGAACGAGTTCGGCGAGACCGTCATCGGCGGACTGTACGCCGCCGGCGAGTGCGCCTGCGCGTCGGTCCACGGCGCGAACCGCCTCGGCGGCAACGCCCTCCCCGAGCTCATCGTCTTCGGCAAGCGCGCCGGTCGCCACGCGGCCGGTGAGGACATGGGCGAGGCCGAGATCACGACCGGCAAGGACGGCGAGTGGGAGGCCGCGGACTACGAGTTCGAGGTCGAGGTCGGCGAGACGGGCGGGCGGGACCCGGCCGCGGCCGACGGCGGCGCGGTGGCGACGGACGGCGAGAGCGTGCTCGAAGCGGAGGTCGACCGCGCCAAGGACCGCGTCGACGAGCTCCTCGCGCGAAAGGGCCGCAACCACGCGGAGATCCGGTCGCAGGTCCAAGAGACGATGACAGACAACGTCAACGTGTTCCGCGAGGAGGGCCGGCTCGAGGAGACGCTCGGCGACCTCCGGGAGGCGCGCGAGGCGTACAAGGACGTCGCCGTCTCCGACCCGTCCCGGACGTTCAACACCGACCTGATCCACACGATGGAGACGCGGAACATCCTCGACATCGCCGAGGCGCTCACGATGGGCGCGCTCGCGCGCAAGGAGTTCCGCGGCGCCCACTGGCGGAAGGAACACCAAGAACGGAAGGACGACGAGTGGCTCAAACACACGCTCGTCTCGTGGAACGACGGCGAGCCAGAGCTCTGGTATAAGCCGACGATCCTCGAGGGCGAGAACAAGACGTACGAGCCGAAGAGCCGCTCGTACTGAGGCGCCGGGGGCGACCGCCTCGTCCCGACGCGACTGCCTCGCCCCGACGCGACTGCCTCGCCCCGACGCGACCGCTCCGTCAGGATCGTTCCGGATCGTTCACGGTTTCCTATCCGTCATCGGTCGAAAGGTCCCGCCGTTCTGCCGTCGCCTCCGTTCAGTCGCGGAGTTCTGCCGTTCCGGTTCGACGCTGTTGGCGCGAGAGATGCCGGTTCCGGGCCGTTCTGGAGGATTTCGACGATCGTTGAATGGGGGATTTATCATCGTCGAAGTCATGGCTTCGAATAAGATGATAGAGACACGCACCGCGGCGCCGGCCCTGCCGCCGGAGCTGCAGTCGCCGCGCGCGAAGCTCGTGTACCTGTACCTGACGACGAACGGCGACGCCACCGTCTCGGAGATGGGCGAGTCGCTCGGGATGAAGAAGCTCTCGCTGTACAGCATCCTGAAGACCCTCAAGCGCGAGGGGATGGTCGACTGCGACGGCGACACCTACGTGCTGAATTGACTCCCCGCTAGCGAGGTCGTTCTCGGCGCCTGACCTGCTCCCCGCCAGCGGAGCGTTTAGGGGCTCGCGGATCCCAGTAGGCCCGTGGACGCGAACCAACAGGAGTTCCGGAACCCGTTCGGGATGGACACGGCGTGCGAGAACTGTCCCGAGCTGTGCGGTGAGCGAGAGCGCGTCGTCCACGGCTACGGCGACGTGGGCGCCGAGTTCCTCGTCGTCGGGACCCGGCCGACGGCGGCCGCCGAGGCGAACGGCGTGCCCTTCACCGGGGCGGACGGGGGTGAGCGGGTCCAGTCGATCTTCGCCGACCTCGGGTTCGTCCGGTCCCCGCCCGACGCGGCGGAGCCGGACGTCCAGAACGTCTTCTTCACGAGCCTGACGCGCTGTCGACACCCGGACCGCGAGCCGACCGACCGCGAGGTCGACACCTGCGAGCCGTTCCTCAACGCGGAGATCCGGATGATCAACCCGCAGATTATCGTCCCCGTCGGGGAACGTCCCCTCCGCGAGCTCGCGGTGGAGTACACGACGCGGCGGCCCGACTCCTTCGACGTCGACGCCGAACACGCGACGACGATCCGCGGGCGCGGGTTCGAGCTGGTCCCGATGAAAGAGCCCACCGAGATGACCGACGCAGAGGCCGACGCCTTCCGCGAGCACATGCGGGAGAACGTGTTGAGCCGGGACTACCGGCAGACGAAGGGCCGGCAGAGTCGGTGACGCAGCGGCGGCGACGGGACCGGTGATGCTGCGACGGTGACGGGGTCCGCGACGCCGCCGAAGCGAGGGGTACTCGATTCGGTCTCTCGGGCGGTCGGGCGGTCAGTCGCTCGGACGGTCAGTCGCTCGTGTCGTCGACGTCTTCCACGTCGTCGATCACGTCGCCGAGGAGGTCCGTCGTCGCGTCGCCGCTGTCCGCGCCGAACGCGCAGTCGACGATGATGTGTCCGCCGAGCGTCGCGGGCGAGATCACCTGGTCGGCGCCGGCCCGGCGGAGCTTGTCGATGTTCTCCCGCTGCGTCACCGCCGCGACGATCCGCACGTCCGGGTTGAGCTGGCGGGCGGTGAGGATGGCGAGCGCGTCGCGCGCGTCGTCCTCGGTCGCGGCGACGACCGCGCGGGCGCCGGCGAGGTTCACCCGTTCGAGCGGTTCGACGTCGCTGGGGTCCGCGGTGTACACCGGGACGTCGCGGTCGGCGAGCCGCCGGGCGGCCGTCTCGTCGGGCGTCACGACCGCGTACTCGACGCCGTCGCGGGCGGCGAGCTCTTCGAGTATCGGTTCCGTCAGGTCCCCGTAGCCGAGCACGAGGACGTGGTCGTCGAGGAGGTCGATCTGTCTGTCAGTCATTTTCCCGAGCGCCTTGGAGAGCTGCGCCTCGATGGCGGGCGTGAGGAGGACCCCGAGCGCCACCGCGAAGGCGGCAACGTTCATCACGAGCGAGGAGAGCACGAACAGCTGAGCGATGTCGGCCGATGCGCCGGCCTGCGGGGTCACGTCCCCGTAGCCGACCGTGGAGGCGGTGACGACGGTGAAGTAGAAGGCGTCGACGATCGTCTCCACCCCGTTGAACTGGTCGCGGAGCGCGTACGTCCCGACCGTGCCGTACGAGATGGCGGTCACGAGCGCGGTGCCCGCCGCGAGTTGGGTCGGCGACGGGGAGAAGTCCCGGTCGAACCGTCCGCGGTTGTAGGCGAGCGCGGGCATCGAGAGGACCGACAGCGCCACCAGCGGGAACGACAGCACCGACGCCTGCATCAGGCCTTGTATCGCGGTCAGCGGCAGCAGGATCGCGGTGGAGTACCAGCCGATCCGGTAGCCGGTCCGCAGCGCGAAGCCGCTCCCGAGCATCGCGAAGCCGGTGATCGTCCCCGTGAAGCCGACCGTCTGCCGCACGACCGCGGGGACGGAGGACGCGAGCGGTCCGTCGACGCCGAGCCCGCCGATCTGGGCGAGGCCGGCGAGGATCGACAGGACCGCGACCGCGAACGTCAGGGCGATCGACGCCCGCACGGTCACCCATTCGCGGGTCAGCTCCATATCGACCCGTCAGCGAGGGCCGACTTAAACCCCGCGAGGGCGGAGCGGCGGCGACGGATTCGACGAATTCGACGGAGCTTCGACGGCGACATCGACGCGATCCGCGCCGACGCGACCCGCACCGACGCGACCCCCGCGCCGACAGCGGTTTAACCGCGCCGCCGAGTGTGAGGCGTATGTCACTGCCCGTCGAGATCGTCTTCGGGATCTACCTCGGGATCATCACCGGGATCCTCCCCGCGTTGGTCTCCGGGGTCCTCGGCTTCGTATTTAAATACGTCACCGGCGTGACGATTCCCGGACTCGGGGTCGTCGTCCTCGCGCTCGCGATCGCGGGGATCAACGGCGGCCTGCTCGCGCTGAACGACCAGACGATCCGGTCCTCGGAGCGCGCGCCGGCGATCCTCACGGCCATCGTAGTCATCCTGATGATCTCGCTGTACGCGCACGCTCAGGGCGACAAGCTCGGCGCCACCGTCCCGAAGCGGCTCTCGCTCAAGCAGCTCCGCGACCGGACGCTCTCGACCGACGTCGTCGAGCTGGTCGGCGGGCGGGGTCGCGTCACCGTCGACGTCGCCGGCGAGGTGAACGACATGGAGGGGTACCCGCCGCTGCCGGCCGAGACCCGCCGCGCGATCGTCGACGGCGAGTGGACGTTCCCGGCCGACCTCCCGCTCGTCGAGCTCGAGGACCGGTTCGCGGAGCGGCTCCGGACCGAGCTCGACCTGGCGGACGTCGCCGTGCGGATCGACGAGCGCGCCAACGCCACGGTGGCCGCGGCGCCGCCGACCGGCGCGCTGTCGAAGCGGGTCCCCCAGGGGAAGCGCGCGGTGTCGGTGCCGGCGCTCGTTCCGACCGGGGTCGCCCGCGGCGATGTCGTGCGCGTGCTCGCGTCAGGTCTCAGCGTGGACGGGACCGTGCTGGCCGCCCGGACGAGCGGGAAGCCGGAGCCGGGTGCCGCGAAGCCGACGGACGGTGGCGCACAGCCTGAAGGCGACCTCCCCGGGACCGAACGGAACGACGCCGAGCCGCGCGGGGACGGCGACGTCAGGACCGACGGCGGTGAGGCGTCCGCGGACGCTCCGCCGACCCCGCCGGCGTCGAGCGCGCCCACGACGACCGGCGGGGAAGGGCGGGTGACTGTCGCCGTCGACCGGTCGGAGGCGACGGCGCTCCTGGGCGCCGGGCGGGGGCGCGTCCTCGTCCTCTCCCGCGGCACGCGCCGGGAGTACGAGCTGACGACGCTGCTTCGCCGCGCCGGGAAGCGGTTCCGCAAGGTGTCGGTCGTCCCCGGCGGCCCCCTCGACGGCCACACCATCGGCGAGGTGAGCGTCCGCGAGACGTACGACGTCGCCGTCCTCGCGGCGCGCCACGACGAGTGGACGATCGCCCCGAGCGGGTCGCAGCTCCTGTCCGCCGGAGACGAGCTGTTCGTCGTCGGGGGACGCGACGCGCTCGACCGGTTCACGGAGGCCGCGCGATGACCGCGGCGGCGGGAGCGGTCGCGGAAATCGCCGCGGACGCCGGGAACCTCTGGCGGCTCGTCGTCGCTATCGGACCGCCGGTCGCCGTCGGACCCCCCGTCGACGTCGGCTTCGAGCGCCCCCGGCAGGCGGCGGTCACGCTCGCCACGTTCGCGGTCCTCTCCGTCCTCGTCGCGGGCGCGGCGGCGCTGACGTACCGGTGGTACTTCCGCGACGAGATACCAGAAGGGGTCACCGTCCTGCTCGGTGTCTCCGTCGTCGCCCTCTACCTCAACACGACCTCGCTCGGCGCGATCGCGATCGGCGAGAGCCCGGCGCTGCTCGAGCCGCAGAGCGTCTTCTTCAACGTCGTCTCGCTCGGCGTCGCGGCGATCACCGCCCCGGGCGGCCGGTACGTCGGCGACCGGCTCGCGGTCGACGTGTTCGCGCTCTCGGGGGCCAGACAGCTGGAGGGGGAGCTGAGCGGTATCGTCCGGGCGGTCGGGCGGTTCACGGCCGTCACGCTCCCCCCGGTCGAGGAGATCGGGGACATGGACACCTACGACCCGGTCTCGCCCGAGAAGAAGGCGGAGATGGCCGGGAAGACGCTGCTGTTCGCGCGGAAGCTCTCCGGCGAGGAGCTCCGCGAGCGGCTCGTCGCGCGGGTGAAAACCGACCACGGCGTCGGCCACGTCGACGTCGACGTGACCGACGACGGCGCGATCGACTACTTCGCGGTCGGCTCCCGCGCGGCGGGGCTCGGCCCGACGCTCGCGCCCGGGTCGGCCGCGGTCGCGGTGGCCGCGGACCCCCCGAACAACGCGACCGCCGGCGACGCGGTCCAGCTGTGGCGGACTGACCCCGAGCCGAAGCGCGTCGCCAGCGGCGAGCTCCGGGGCGTCGCCGGCGACGCGGCGACCGTCGCGCTCGACGAGTCGGACGCGGAGCGACTCGCCGAGGAGGAGTCGTACCGGATCGTGACGCTCCCGTCGGAGCCGCAGGCCGACCGGGAGTTCGCCTCGCTGCTCCGCACCGCCGACGAGACGATGGCGGCGATCACGGTCGGCGCCGGCAGCGCCTTGGAGGGGAGCACGGTCGGCGACGTGGCGGTCGTCGTCGCGGCCGTCCGGCCCGAGGACGGGTCGGTGCAGCCGATCCCGCCGCGCTCGTACGCCTTCGACCCCGGCGACCTGGTGTACCTCGTCGGACGGCCCGACGCGCTCCGTCGGTTCGAGGCCGACGCCGGCGGGGAGCGGGCGGAGCCGGCTGTCGCCGCGCCGACGGACGCGGAAGTCGACTCCGGCACCGAATCGGGCGACGAGTCGGAAGTCGACTCCGGCACCGGATCGGGCGACGAATCGGAGGCCGGCGCCGGCACCGAATCGGACGAGGGGACGCAACGCTCTTGAGGCGGCCGTGCGGGGTTCACGTATGGAGTGGAAGCTGTTCGCGGACCTCGCGGAGATCGCCGGCGGCCGCGCCGTCGAGGTGGAGGCGTCGCCGGGCGACACGGTCGGCGACGCGCTCGACGCCCTGCTCGACGCGCACCCCGACCTCCGGGAGCGCGTGCTCGAAGACGGGGAGGTGGCCGACCACATCAACGTCCTCCGGAACGGTCGGAGCGTCCGCAACGACGAGGGAGTCGAGACGACCCTGCAGTCGGGCGACGAGCTGGCGCTGTTCCCGCCGGTGAGCGGGGGTTCGGTCGGCCGCTAGATCGGTCGTTTCAAACGGTCGCCCGCCGCATCACCCGACATGAGCGACGGCGACGAACACGACGGAGAGCATGGGGACGGACACCACGACGACGGCCCGCACCGCGAGGAGTTCCACGAGGACCCGGTCGGGCACACGCGCGCGACGGCCGACATGACCGTCGGCCAGCTCGTCGAGGGGTACGGCGACGCCGGCATCGGCGCGGCGTCGGTCAACGAGGCGGGCGACGTGCTCGCGGAGATGTTCGCGAACGAGGACTGCACCGTCTTCCTCTCGCTCGCGGGCGCGATGGTCCCCGCCGGGATGCGCCGGATCGTCTCCGACCTGATCCGCGACGGCTACGTCGACGCCCTCGTGACCACGGGCGCGAACCTCACGCACGACGCGATCGAGGCGATCGGCGGGAAACACCACCACGGGCGGACTCACGACCCGGAGAAGAGCCTCCGCGAGCACGACGAGGGGCTCCGCGACGAGGGCGTCGACCGGATATACAACGTCTACCTCCCGCAGGAGCATTTCGCCGCGTTCGAGGGGCACCTCCGCGAGGAGGTGTTCCCCGAGCTGGAGGGAGACGCTCCCGTCTCCATCGCCGACCTCACCCGCGAGCTCGGCCGCGCGAACGCCGCGGTCAACGAGCGCGACGACGTGAGCGAGGACCCCGGCGTCGCCGCCGCGGCCTACGACTGCGACGTCCCCGTCTACTGCCCCGCGGTGCAGGACTCCGTGCTGGGGCTGCAGGCGTGGATGTACGCGCAGACGGCCGACTTCACGCTCGACGCCCTCGACGACATGACCGAACTGACCGACCTCGCGTTCGAGGCCGACGACGCCGGCTGCCTGCTCGTCGGCGGCGGCGTCCCGAAGAACTTCACCCTGCAGACGATGCTCGTCACCCCCCGGGCGTACGACTACGCGGTCCAGATCACGATGGACCCGGAGGCGACCGGCGGGCTCTCCGGCGCGACCTTAGAGGAGGCCCGCTCGTGGGGGAAACTGGAGAAGGACGCGCGCAACGCCTCCGTCTACGGCGACGCGACCGTGATGCTGCCGATGCTGATCGCCGCGGCCCGCGAGCGCGTGGAGTAAGGCTCGCAGTCGTAATTACATGTAATTAGATTTTTCACCCCGGAGCGACTCCTCCGGCGTAATGAGCGAGTACACCACGATCTCACTGCGGAAAGAGTTCGTCGCGGACGTAGAGGAGTACATCGAAGACGAACCGTTCGGCTCCGTGAAGGAGTTCGTGAAACACGTCGTCGTTCAGGAGATGGAGTCGGACGACGAGATCAGCGAGGCGGAGGCCCGTCGGATCGGACAGCGGCTTCGAGATCTGGGGTACGTGGAGTGATGAGCGTGGCCGACGGCAGCGCGGTCGACCTGCCCGATCGGGTGACGCGGGCGGACGCGATCCTCGCGGGCATGCCGCTGCTGTTCGCCGGCGGGTACGGCGTCGGCGCGGCGGTGTTCGGCGGGTGGGTGGCCGCCACCGCGAACGCGTCGCTGGCGTGCGCGGTGCTGATGCTCGACGCGATCGTGCGGAATCCGCCGCGCGCTCAGTGATCGGGGGCGGCGACGCGGGGACGTCACTCGCTTCTCGACTCCAGCCCGACCGCCTCGGCCAGCAGCGCGTGCGACGCCAGCGCGTCGTCGTGATCGGGCACCGTGTGTTGGATCATCACCTCGTCGACGCCGACGCGGTCGGCGAACTGTTCGAGCAGCCCCTCGATCGTCTCCGGGCTCCCGGAGACCGACCGCGGCCACTCGTCGGCGTCGAGCGTCGCGGGGGTCGGCTCCGGGACGCCGCCGAGCTCGTCGATCGCCTCCTCCACGCTCGGCGTCGAGTCGCCGAGCTCGCCGCGTTGCATCCGCCTGAAGGTCGCCTCCGCGGGGGCTCGTCGTCGCGCCGCGGCCGCGTCGGTCTCGGCGGCGACGGCGTTGACCGCGACCATCCCGGTCGGCTCGTCGGGTCCGCCGGGGAGCGCCCCCGGGTCGAACGCCTCCCGGTAGGCCGCGAACGCGCGCTCCGCAAATCCGGGGCGGATGAAGCCGGCGAAGCAGTACCGGAGCCCGAGTTTGCCGGCGATCTCACCGCTGGCCGGGCTCGATCCGAGCACCCACGGGACCGGTGGGCCGTCCCCCGAGCGCGGGACGCCGAGGTCGGCGTACTCGTGCCCCTCCGGGTAGTCGTCGTAGAGGTGGCTCACGAGCGAGCGGATCCGCTCCTCGTGGTCCTCGTTCGGACTCTCGACGCGGCGGCTCGTCCCGAGCGCGCGGTCGGCGGCCGGCGGGCCGTTCGCCCGGCCGAGGCCGACGTCGACGCGGCCCGGCGCGAGCCCGTCGAGCGTCCCGAACGCCTCCGCGACCTTGAACGGGCTGTAGTGGTTGAGCAGGACGGCGCCGCTACCGAGTCGGATCGCGTCGGTCGCCGCCGCCAGCCGCCCGAGCAGCACCTCAGGGGTCGTCCCCGCGAGGCGGTCGGTCCGACCGTGATGCTCGGCGACCCAGAACCGCGAGTAGCCGAGCCGCTCGGCCTGCTCGACGGCCGCGACCGTGTTCGCGAAGGCGTCGGTGGCGGTCCCGTCAGCGGGGACCGGTGAGAGATCGACGACGGAGAGGTCCATGCCCGCGCTCGGCGACGCCCGGTGGTAAGGGTTGGGCCGGCGGCGGGCACGTGGGGGTTCGCTGCGGCGGGTACGCGGGGTTCAGATCGGGCGGACGGACCAGTAGAGGCCCGAGAAGAGCGGTCGCTGCGAGGTCAGGGTGGAAACGAAAGAGCAGAGAGAGCCGTCGTCAGTGGTCGCCGTTCTTCGACTGCCACGAGTAGTCGCGGCGCTTCGCGGACTTCCCGAAGCCGCAGGAGGAGCAGCGCTCCTTTTTGATGTGGTAGGACTTCTCGCCGCAGCGGCGGCACTTCACGTGAACCGTCTTGTTCTT
>Ga0207714_1002721_pt1 | contig 10452 bp, 11 predicted proteins | sample PonA232FremontCA_2_FD_187270 | JGI IMG/M metagenome (GOLD analysis project Ga0207714, IMG submission 187270) | Marine sediment microbial community from Fremont, CA, USA - Pond A23 Sediment 2 (SPAdes) | ecosystem: Environmental > Aquatic > Marine > Unclassified | place: USA: Fremont, California... | reverse complement strand
AGCGCATCACGCTCACGCTGAAGCGCCAGCAGAGACTCGGGGAGCGGCGCCGGAGACGGTGACGACGTTGCCGCGTCCTGACGCTCCTCCTCCAGCAGCGAAGACCAGCTGTTGCGCGGCATGTCCCTACTCCGTCTCGCTCTCGCTGTTGAGCATGGCGCGGATGCGCTCCTCGAGAATGGCAGGTGCCGGCACCGTGACCAGCTTGGTGCGCATCAGCGAACTGCCCTCCGCGCTGTATTGATACTTGCTCGAGAAACTGGCCGAGACGGTCGAGACCTTCATCTTGGCGCTCGCCGACAGAAACCCCACCTTTCCACTCGCCGAGGCATTGACCGTGGTACTGCTGCGTTTGCGCTCGCTTTCGGTGGCCATGGATATCGACATCTTGACCTCGATGAGCGTGTCCACGAACTGATAGAAGGTCGGTGTGAAACCCAGTTCCAGCAGCGAATAGCCGCTCGGACTCTCATCACCGATCTTGACCAGGTTGGGGCGCTCGCTGGAGGCCGTGCCCTCTTCTTCCTCTTCAGGCGCATAGCCCGCCATCAAGCGCGCGATCTTCAACGACGTGAGGTCGAGTTCGTACTGCGCCTCGGCAATCCCCACTCCCATCGACTTGACCATTTCCGGAAACGGCACATTGAGCAGGTCCTGTCCGACAGCCATCACGTTTCTCCTTCAGGCGTGGGAAAGAGCGATTCCATGCGGCGCCGTCTCGCCTCTTCCTCGACCTCCATGAAGCCGCGGATGCGTTCCGTCAGCACCGCCGGCGGCGGCACGGGGACCATCTTGGTACGCAGAAGGCTCGCCCCCTCGGCGCTGTAGCTGTACTTCTGGGAGTAGGTGGCATCCACCTGCGTCGTCTGCACCGAGCTGTTGCTGCGGTAGGTCTTGGACTTCTTGATGCCCGGTGGCCAACTCAGGCCCACCCGCGTGCTGCGCCCCGAGCTGCTCTGCCGGTCACGACTGGCATTGGAGGTGGTTCGCTCGTAGGCGCGTTCGCGCGTCATCCGAATGGCGATCTTCACCTCGATGATGGTGTCCACGAACTGGTAGAACGTGGGGGTGAATCCGAGCTCCATCATCGAGAGGCGGGTCGGCACCCGGATCACCTTCTCGGCCAGCTTCTCACCGCCGACTTGAGTATCCAGCGCATTCGATATGTCGGCCTTGGAGGTGTCACTGGTAATCCCCTTGAGGGCCCCCAGAGGATCCGGCTCGGCTTCCGTCTTTTGCGCCTTGACCATCTCCTCGATGATCTGCAGCACCACTTCCTTGAGTCGGATCGAGTCCTCGTCGAGCATGCCGGTGAGCGAGTCATCGAAAATCGCGAAATAGAGGGCCTGCTCGACGGTCATGTATTCGTAGCCGAAGAACACCCGGCTATCGTCGAAGGTCTGGTTTCCCTGGCTGTCGATCACCGACTGCAGGCCGCCCATCATCTCGGCCGTGCGCATCGAGCTCTGGTCGAGCTGATACTGGCTGTCCGCAATGGCGAAGGCCATGTCGCGAATCATGTCCCCCATCGGAACATCGAGAAGGTCCTGTCCAATGCTCATGGTCGTTCTCCTTCTGGTTTTCTTGTGGAACGCTGGGGCTGGCTCACTCGCTATCGGGGTTACGCTGCTGGCGCAAGATGGCCATGAACTGCTCGGGAGGTGGCAGCGACACCAGCCGGGCGGCGATGGACGACATGCCGGAGGCTTCCATGGCGTACTTCCTGGCGTAGCTGACCGACACCGTGGCTGCCGCCATGTAGACACCGGCATTGACCCCCCCGGTGACGGATGCCCCGACCGAGGTATCGGTCGATTCGCTGACGGTGAAACTGAGTCGCGCCTCGACGGTGGCCTCGGTATAGGCATAGAAGCTCGGCGTGAAACCCAGCGCGAGCAGGTTGTACGTCTCGCTGCCGATCTCCACCTCCGTCTCTCCCATCACCTTGGCCATTTCGACCGCGTTGCGATCGAGGGCGAACTGCCCTTCGGCGATCGCCATGCCGAGACGTTCGACGATCTGCGGCAAGGGCGCCGTGACCAGCGCACGCGTCGTCTGGGTCCCGGCACTCATGAGCGACGCTCCCGCTGCAGGGCTTGAATCGCCTCGACGAACAGTTCGGGCGCCGGCACGGAGGCCAGCCGGGCGGAAATCTGGCTATTGCCGGTCACCGCCATGTTGAACTGCCGAGACTCCCGCTTGTCGACGCTGACGCCAATCGCCACGGCCGTGCTGGATCCCTCGCGGCTCTCCACCTGGCGAGAGCGCGAACGCGAGAACTGCTCGGTCACGGTCAGACCCTCGCTGCCTGTGAGTTCGATCTGCTCGCTCGTGACGGAAAACAGCTTGACCTCATACGTATCGCTGGCGCGCATCACCTCGACCACATGCCCCAGCCGATTGGCGCGCAAGGCCCCGGTGACGTTGATATCGGCCGCCAGGTGATGCGCATAGGCGTCGGGGGTATTCTGCTCGAGCCCGTTGACGGCGGTGCCGACGAGGCTGAAGTCCTGTCCCTCCACCGACACCTTGAATGCGGAGAGATCGGGTGAAACCGGTTGCCAAAGGAACACGAAGCCATTGCCGTCATCGCCGCCCCGAAGATCGGGGGCGGCGCCATCCAGCAACGTACCGCCTTCACTGCGCAGGGAGAGCCAGTAATAGTCGCGCTCAGGGGTCGTGATCCAGGTCGTGCGCCAGTCCTGATTCGCGGACCCGTCATCCTGGCCGGCTTGCGCCGCTCGCTGCTCGCCCTGGCTGTCCTGCAGATCGATCTGGCTCTCGCTGACGCCGTTGGCGAGCAGAAACTGCTTCACGAACTCTCCCCGCTCGCGTCCAAGCGCGAGATTCTTGGCGGCGGATCCCTGCCGGTCGGTCATGCCTTCCAGCCGGAGTTGAGTCCCCATGGCCGCAAAGCCGCGCGCCAGCGTGGTGAGTGCGCGCCGATCCTCCTCGCTGCGAAACTCCGCCTTGCCGGTATCGAAGTAGACGCCGAAACTCGGCTCTCCCGCCTGATGAGGCGCGTGCAGTTTCGTGGTGAAACCGCCCGCCGCATCGACCTGCGCCTTGACGTGCTCGGCATAAGCGGCAAGATCGCCCTGAACGCTGGTCGAGATCGTCGTGCCGGTATTCAGCACATAGTCGGTGGCATCGTTGTTGCGAATGGCGACCAGTCCATTGGCTGTCGTTGTGAACGTAAACGCCACCGAGCGCGACGTGGTCACGACCTGACTGCCCGGCGCATCGCTGCTGATGTTCAGCGACGAGGCAGGCGGCGAGTAGACCAGCGCCTCGACGTCCTGGCGCTGCGTCAACTGCTCGCGCAGGCTGCCGAGCCGGATGCGAGGCGCCTGCCCGGCGGGCACCACCTGAGTGCCGTTCACCGTGAGCGTGCCGGTGGCATCGGCCCGGTACTCGAGCCGTGCCTGGCGAGTCTCGACCCGCGTGCCGCTCGTGCTTTCCGATTCCGCCACCGACGACGAGGTACTCGTCTGGCGGGTATCGCCCACCCCGACGCTGGCCGAGAAACCGAACTCGTCACGCTTGCCCACTTCGAGGCGCAGCTGCAGCGCTACCGATACGTCGGCATGCTGGTAGTGATAGAACGCCGGCATCAGGCCCAGCTCGAGCAGCGAGCGTTCGCCGAGGTCGTCGCGAATGTCGGTAAACGCCTGCATCTGGCGAACCGAATTGTCATCCAGTGCGCTCTGTGCCTTGGCGATGCCCAGGCCGAGTTCCTTGATGAACTCGGCGACGCTGGCATCCGCAAGTACCTCACCGGGTGTCATCCCGTCATAGTTGGCCATCTCATGTCACCTCCCGTCTGGAGAACCCTGGCGGTAGCGCCGCCTCGCGCGCCAGGTCCGACCTCACCTGATCTCGGCGCACGGTGTAGTAGCCATGGCGCGTCAGGGCATCGGTCAAGGTCTGTGCAGTGATCGTCAGTGCCCTGGCCCGCCAGTCCTGCAGTTGCTCGGCCAGCGCCAGCTGGGCGGGGCGCGCCAGCTCGCGGGCCAGTGACAGCTGGCGATCGGCCTCCTCGCCACGCTCGAGAAACAGCAGGAGAATCGCGCGCCGCAGGCTCAAGGTGGCATGGTCCTGACGTTGCAGGGTGGTCAGGAAGGCATGCGCCTCGAGCTCTGCGCAGGCGGCCTCGACCAGGGCGAGCGCGTCGGCATGCCGCCCCTTGCGTTCGAGGCTCTCGAGAATGCAGTCGGTGTAATGCCGCGCGAAGGGTGTCGGTGCGGCCACCTCTCCCGCCATGCGCAGCGCCAGGCGATAAAGCTCGAGGGCACGGCCATGGTCGCCGGCCAGAGCAGCCAGCTTGCCTTTCTCCGCGATCGCCAGATGCCGAAGGTGCAGCGAACCGCGGTCGAAGGGCGTTGCCGTCATGTCACCTCTCCCGACGTGGTAACCGCATCGACGAAGCGGGTACGCGCCCCGACTGCTGCCAACTCATGGGTCAGCACCCTGGCCTCGAGGTCCGAGAGATCCGCCACGATGAGCGAGGGAATCCGCACCGTCTGGGACAACCCAAAACGGGCCAGCACGGCCTTCAACTGCCCTGCGTCCCGGGCGACCAGCAGTTCGATGCCGGCACGTCCAAATCCGCTCGGCTCGATGTCGATCGAAAGTCCCAGCGACCGGCCCTCGTCCAGACATTGACGCGCGTAAGCCGCCTCGCAGATCTCGGCCAGGGCAAGGGGAGGATGGGCGAGAACGCGAGGCGCCACGTTCGGCGGAATGCCGAAGCGCTCCTCGAGCCAGACAAGGACGTCGCCAGCAGGTGCTGCCTGGGCGCTCAGCACCAGGTCCCAGCGCATCAGCGCACGGCTGACCAGCCGGATGCCGCTCTCCCGGCCAAGGGAGGCCCAGATCGAACGGGCTTCGGCGTACGACAGGGACAGTGGGATCCAGCCCGGACGCACCGGTTGTTTCCTCTCGCGCAGTCGCGCCTGCAGCCAGGGTGGTACGCTGGCGACTGATGCGACATGAAGATCGAAAGGTCCGACATCACTGGGCGCCCGGATGACCTGGACGTCCTTGCCGAGTCGCCGGGAGAGGCTCTCGACCGCCGCAACCCCGACGCCACCAAGCACCACGCCGGGCGGTGATGCCAACAACCCGAAGGCGCGCTGTGTGGATACCCCGAGGAAGGCACCAAGTGACTCGGTCACGGCCGAGACTCGTGCGGCATCCTGCACCTGAACCGCCACGTCGAGGAGGACCTCGTCCGGCAGCACTTGACCGTGTGGGGCGACATGAGACTCCAGACCCAGAGAGGCAAGCAGGCGGTCGAGAGCCGTGGCGGTCTCGGTGTCGAGATCGTCGACGAGCACCGTCGGGGCGCGAAAGATGGCTTCCGCCACCTCGGAAACGGGCCGGGCAAGGCCGTCGGCAACGGCGCGAAGCGTCGACGGGATCGCGTCACCAGGCGACGTGACGACGACCTGGTAACGGGCATGAGGGACGGCCGAGCTGCGTGTCACCTCCTACTCCTTCCACGGACGCACCGTGGCGATGGGGATAGAACGCCTCGGGGAGGCTCGTGCCGGACGACGTGATCGGCGAGGCGCTGAATCAGCAAGTCATGTCTTGAAGCGTAGTCAGGCGCCGGGGGCCGTCAAACTCAGGAACGGCGTTCCGTCGCATTCGCGGGATCCGCCCGTTCAGACCAGCCCGGCACGCCCTCGCGGATCCGCCGCGAGAAGTCGTCGGCGCGATCCGCCTCCCGGGCGCGTTGAGTGATATCTCCCAGCCGGTGAAGCTCGTGAAGGGAGTAGCCGGGAACCAGACCGCCATGATCGTGAATGTAGCCCGGCAACAGGCCGCTGAGCAGCAGACGGTGATCCATCGGCAATCCCTCGATGATCCGCCGCATCATGGCGAATACCAGGGTGGTGCAGTTGGCGGTGATGGTGTGATAGAAGCGCGGCTCGCGCGCCAGATCGTTGGCGGCACCCACCAGGGCCAGCAGCAGGTCGCGACGCGCCTCGTGAGAGAGCGTGATGTGGTAGAGCGTGACGCGCTCGCCCCGCAGGTTGCTGCGAAGGCGCACGGCGTCGCGCTCGTCGGCGGCAATGATGGCCAGCTCGTACTGTTTGAAGAAACCGCCCATCTCCGAGAACCGTTCGTGGCGCTCGCGCCGTACCTCCACCGAAAAGGTCACGAAATCAGTGTCGGACGCCTCGCCACCGGAAAAGCCGAACGACACGAGCACGTGGGCAATACCCGGCCGACCCCAGCGAGAGACAAACAGATCGACCGCGTTGAGGCATTGCAGGTCGTAGACCCGGCGCTCCCAGCCGCCACTGGCGTCATGCGGTGTGTGCCAGTCGAAGTGGCGAACGTGGTGGAGGACAAGCCGATGCCCCTCGACGTCTCCCATCGCCAGATAGGCGACGTCATCGGCCCAGTCCAGATCCGCGGCCGGCTGCAGACGCCGCCACCACGCCAGCAGCGCCATCATCTGCACCGTCATGGCGGCCAGTGGCCCGAATCGCGCGCCCTGCCAGGCCAGCCACAGCCAGAGGCCCCCGGACAGCAGCCAGCACCCCACCGCCATCCAGCGTCCGAGTGGTGCAATCGGTGCGCGATGTCCCAGGGCCAGTGCTCCCCAGAGCGTGGCGAGCAGCAGTGCCAGGCGCAGGATGCCATCCAGCAGCGCCATCATCGTCGTCCTTGCATGCGGATAAACGCCATGCTGCCAGGACCGACCGCGCGGGATGTCACCCTGAACGGCCGCTGGCTCAGACGGCCGTCAGCCAGCCGGCAAAGCCCTGCAGCTCATCGTCGAGTGCACCCCGTGTGACCCGGTGATAGAGGCGCTGCAGCCGGGCGGTCAACGACGACTCGGCGATGGGATTGTCCGGCGTGGGCGCCCCTGCACGGGCGCCGATGTGCCGACCGTCGAGCTCGCGCAATGGCAACAGCTCGGCCGCCGTACCGGTGACGAAGGCTTCATCGGCGGTATAGAGCTCGTCGCGGGTGATGCGCCGCTCGCGCACCTCCACGCCCAGCACCTCGCGCGCCAGACGAATGACGCTGTCGCGGGTGATGCCCTGCAGACAGGAGGTCACTTCCGGCGTATGCAGGACGCCGTCGCGCAGCAGGAAGACATTGGCCGCCGACGCCTCCGCGACGTAGCCCTCGGGGTCGAGCATGATCGTCTCGTCGAAGCCGGCCTTCACGGCTGTATTCAGCGCCAGCATGGCGTTGACGTAGTGGCCATTGGTCTTGGCCCGGCACAGGCTGATGTTCACATGGTGACGCGCCCAGGACGAGGTCAGGGCTCGCAGGCCAATCGACGCCGCCTGTGGCGAAATGTAATCGCCCAGATCCCAGGCAGCGACCATCACATGAACGGTCAGCCCCTTTGCTCTGAGCCCCAGGCCCTCGGCGCCGAAATAGACCGTCGGCTTGAGATAGGCGCTGGTCAGGCCGTTGCGGGGCAGACACTCCCGCTGGGCCTGGATCAGTGCCGCCTCGTCGAAGGGCAGTGGCATGTCCAGGGCATGAGCGCTATCCAGCAGCCGGCGCGTGTGCTCTGCCGCCCGAAACAGGTGCGTACCCTCCGTACCCTCGTAGGCCCGCACTCCCTCGAAACAGCCCATGCCATAGTGCAGGGTATGCGTCAGCATGTGCGTGCGGGCGTCGCGCCAGGGCAGCCACTCCCCGTCGTGCCAGATCCAGCCATCGCGATCGTAAAGGGGTGTCATCGGTATGCATTCCTTGTCGTCGAAAACGGACGTCGAAAGCGTCCGTCAGAGCCAGCCGGCCGCGGCCCATGCCGCACGCCAGCCGTCGATCAGCTCGCGCTGATGGGGTTGCAGGGCCTGGTAGGCCCAGGCGGCGATCTCCGCGTCCTGGGGGTCGGTCACCGCGATGTCGCTGCCGGCGAGACTCTGGATCACGGCGTGGCCGCACAGCGGGACATAGCCTTCCGAATAGCCCCCTTCGTGGACCATCACCAGCCGCCCCCGGCAGCAGCGCTCGGCCAACGCGCGAACCTGATGGGTCATGCGAGCGAAAGACGAGCTGTTGAGCAGCATCTTGCCCAGCGGATCCTTGGCGCAGGCGTCATAGCCACAGGCCACCACAATGAGTTCGGGGCCGAACGCCTCGATTGCCGGCAACACGAGCTCGCTCATGGCGTGGTCGTAAGCGCCCAGGCCACAGCCGGGCGGCAGCGGCAGGTTGAGACAGGCGCCCTTGCCTTCCCCCTCGCCCTGCTCCTCGAACGCGCCGGTGTCCAGGGGGTAGTTGCCCGCCTGATGCATCGAGACCGTCAATACCTCGGGGTCCGAGTAGAAGGCGGCCTGCTGGCCGTTGCCGTGATGCACGTCCCAGTCGAGGATCGCCACGCGCCCCAGTTGGCCAAGGGCCCGCGCCCGCATCACGGCGACCGGGATATTGCCCAGCAGGCAGAAGCCGCGTCCGTAATCGGCCTCGGCGTGATGCCCCGGAGGACGGCAAAGCGCATAGGCACGCGCCAGTTCCCCAGACGCCACGGCCTCTACCGCGGCGATGGCCAGCCCCGCCGAGTGCCGAGCAGCGGCCAGGCTGCCCGGCATATAGGGGGCACAGTCACCACCGTCTCCACCAAGCGCCCGATCACCGGCCTCCAGTGCCGCCAGGTAGCGGGCAGAATGGAAGCGTTCGAGATCCTCGCGGCGGGCCGAGGGAGGCTTGCGCACCGCCAGTTCGTCGATCAGGCCGGAGACTTCCAGCAGGTTCTTCAGCCGCCGCTTGCTCTCCGGGCTCTCCGACGCCGGCTGCGGCTGAAGGAACTCGCCCCGGGCCGAGAAGACCCCGATGGCACCCGGGTCGTGCCAGAAGCAGCGCTCGTGCCAGAAGAAGCCCACGGCCGGTAACTTCTCAGTCGGTGCGCCGACGGCGGCCGTCATGCTCGGCCCTCCTGGCGCTCCCAGACCTCGATGGCCGCCGCCAGATCCTCCAGCGAAGCGCCCACCGACTTGAACAGGGTAATGGCGTCGGATGACGAGCGCCCCAGCCGCTCGCCGCGCAGCAGCTCGGCAAGCTCGCCCCGGATGGCATCGAAGGCGAAGCGTCCCTCGTCGATGGCCTGAAGGATATCCCCCGCCTCACCGCGGGCCCCGGCATAGGTGTCGACGAATACCTCGCTGCGGGCCAGGCACTCGGCGTCGGTCTCGCGCATGCTCGGCCGAAAGGCGCCAATCAGATCGATGTGAGCGCCACGCGCCAGCCACTCGCCGCGAATCAGCGGCTCGGTGGAGAGCGTCACGCAGCTGACGATATCCGCGCCGCCGGTTGCCGCCTCGAGGTCGGTGACCGCAGCGGTGTCGAAGCGGTCGGCATAGTCGGCGGCCACCTGGCGGGCCTTGTCGATGTTGCGCCCCCATACCCGTACCTGACTGATGGGCCGCACCGCGGCATGTGCCTCGATCACCATGGGGGCCAGCTTGCCGGTACCTACCACCAGCAGGGTCGAGGCATCGTCCCTGGCCAGCTCACGCGCCGCCAGCGCCGAGGCCGCCGCGGTGCGCCGGCGGGTCAGTTCGCCGCCATCGATGCAGGCCAGGGGGCGCCCATGGGCGCCCTCGCTGAGCAGATAGACGCCAGCGATGGCCGGCAGTCCATGATCGGCATTCTGCGGAAAGACATTGACCATCTTCACGCCGATATAGCCGGCCCGCTCCCAGGCCGGCATGAGCAGCATGGTGGCCTCGCCATCGGGGCGATGCATGGCATGGTGATGTCGCGGCGGCGACTCGATGCCTTCGCGAAAGGTCGTGGCCAGCCGTTCAACCAGCGCTGGCCAGGCCAGCGAGGCCGATACCTCCTCGGCGGTGATGATGCGCATCTCAAGCCTCCGGAAGCGCCGCGGTGACCATGATCTCCACCTTCCACTCGGGCTTGGCAAGCTTTGCCTCGACGGCAGCACGCACCGGCGGACGACCCGGCACCACCCAGCCGTCCCAGGCGGCATTCATCTGGTCGAACTCGGCCATGCTGGTCACCCATATCTGTGCGGCGACCAGATGCTCCTTGGACGTGCCGGCCTTGGCCAGAAGGTCGTCGATGCGCGCCAGCACCTGCTCGGTCTGACCACGCATGTCCGCGGAGGAGTCGGAAGGCACCTGGCCGGCCAGGTAGATGGTGCCGTTGTGCACGGTGATCTGGCTCATGCGGGCATTGCTGTCGTGATAGGTGACGCTCATGGAATGGTTCCTCGTCGAAAGGCAGTCAGGCTGCGGTATAGCCGCCCATGAAGGCGGCCAGATTGTCGCCCAGGTGCTCAGTGGGGTATCCCCCCTCCTGCACCAGCACGGTAGGCAGTGCCAGAGCGGCGATGCGCCGCCCGATGGCAGTGAAGTCCTCGGTCTCCAGGGCCAGGCCAGCCAGCGGATCGTCCTTGTGGGCATCGAGTCCCAGAGCGACCACCAGTGCCTGCGGGCGGAAGGCGACCAG
>Ga0207714_1002719_pt1 | contig 10455 bp, 15 predicted proteins | sample PonA232FremontCA_2_FD_187270 | JGI IMG/M metagenome (GOLD analysis project Ga0207714, IMG submission 187270) | Marine sediment microbial community from Fremont, CA, USA - Pond A23 Sediment 2 (SPAdes) | ecosystem: Environmental > Aquatic > Marine > Unclassified | place: USA: Fremont, California... | reverse complement strand
GGTCGTCCCCGACGGCTACTTCGCGATCCGCCACGCCTTCGACGAACACTCCCGGGCGGAGTACGTCAGGGAGTACGAGGCCTCGGCTGCCGAGGTCCGCAAACGGGAGAAGATCAAAGACGAGATCGAGGACGTCGCCGACATCCGCGAGGTCGTCGACCGGCTGGACGACTAAGCTACCACCTTTTTCATCGTTGGGTGCGCTCGCTTCGCTCGCGCACCGCGCCTCGAAAAACGTGGGTGAAAAAGGCTGCTCGCTCCCGTTGGTCGCTCGCAGTGAACCGCTCACTTCGTTCGCGGACGTTCTACCGCTCTTCTGAATCGAGAACTCGAATCTGGTCGCCGCGCACTGTCACCGGAATCGGGACCGTCGCCTCGTACAGTTCGACCGTGACCTGGTCTTTGCCCTCGTCGATCCGCTGGACCTGCGCCTTCTCTCCCTTGAACGGGCCGGCGATGAGTTCCACGATGTCACCCTCCGCGATGCCTTCGACATCCGGTGTCGGCGAGAGGAAATGCTCGACCTCGGCCATCGAGGTCTGGCCCTGCACGATCCCGTTGGCGTGGGGGATCTCGTCGAGAATCCGGTCGAAAACCGAACTGTCCTCGGCCTCGACCATCACGTAGGAGGTGACCGAATCCGGCGCGAGCGCCGCGTGGATCGACGGCTCCTCGCGGTTGATGATCATATCAGCGACTGTCTGTTCCTGGCTCGCCGTGGTCTTGACGGCGAATATCCCCATCAGGGACCACCCGGCACGAAGTTCATAAACATGAAGATCAGGAAGCCGACGAGGCCGACGAGCAGGATTCCCCCACCCGCGATCTTCGCGACCTGCCAGAACTCCTCCCTGGAGGGTGTACTCGCGAGTTTGAGGACTCGCGTGTACGAACTCAGATCCTTCGGTGTCTTCATACGCGTAGCTAGTCTACCCGATGCATTTTACTCCTTCGACACGGCTCTTTTCGGTCGCACCCGCCTCCTGGGTGGTTTCGGCGTACCGGTGAACCTGTTTCACTCGGATGATTACACTTCAATCAGTAGTGAAAAAGTCACTGATACATACGTGTCGGATCCGTTGACCACGTATGGCGGAAATAAGCGCAGAGACGACGGTGTCCTTCGATGAGATGCTCGACGCCCTGGTTCACGTCCAGCGTCGCAAGTTGTTCGTTTCGCTGCTGGATCACAATCCGCAGGACGATTCGCCTGCCGTGGTCGTCGATCCGGAGACGGATCCGGATTCGATCGAACTGCTCATCGAAATGAGACACGTTCATCTCCCGAAACTGGCCGACAAGGGACTGATTGAGTGGAACCGGCGGGACCACGAGGTCGTCAAAGGGCCGAACTTCGACGAGATCAGGCCCCTGCTGGAACTGCTGGACGATCACCAGGACGAACTCCCGGACGACTGGCTGTAACGCTGTCTATCCTGGCCGACACGATTCACCCGCTGAAAACTGACTGCGATCCGAACGGCTTCAACTCGCGTCTGATTCGGGGTTGTTCGCCCTGCGGTAGGTGCCGACCATCCTCCAGAGCGCGTCGTCGACGTCTCCGTCGGCTGACTCGGCTTCGAGCTGGCTGTACAGTTCCTGCGAGACGGTTATTTCTGGCATCACTCGGTAGTTCATGATAGTAGATTATAAATCCCGTAGGAGTACGAACCGAGTTAATTCTCCGGCACAGGGGGCCGATCAGCCGAATCGAAAAGCGGCGTCGATCACTCCACGTAGTCGATGTCGTCGCCCATCTGCTTGGCAGCGCGTTCGCGCTCCGCCTCGCTTTTGCCGTAGATCTGCGGGCTCTCGACGCCCGTGACGACGATCATCGTCTCCATCTTGCCCTCGAAGTCCTGGTTGACACTCGCCCCCCAGATGATGCGTGCGTCGGGGTCGATCCGGTCGTAGATCTCCTCGACGACACCCTCCGCCTCCTCGATGCTCATGTCCGGGCCACCGACGACGTTGACCAGCGCGCTGTTCGCGCCGTCGAACTCGACGTCCAGCAGCGGCGAGCGCAGCGCCGAACGGATCGAATCCTGGGCCTTGTTCTCGCTGTCCGATTCGCCGAGGCCGATCATGGCGACGCCACCGTTTTCCATGATCGTCCGGACGTCAGCGAAGTCGACGTTGACGAGGCCGGGTTTGGTGATCAGTTCGGTCATCCCCTTCACCGACCGCATCAGGACGCGGTCACAGATCTTGAACGCGTCCTGCAGCGGCATCGACGGGGCGTAATCGAGCAGGCGGTCGTTGGGGACGACGATGACCGTATCGGAGACCGAACGGAGCCGTTCGAGGCCGGCGTCGGCGTTCGCACGCCGCCGTTCACCCTCCGCGGTGAACGGGATCGTCACGATGGAGATCGTGAGTGCGCCGGCGTCCTGGGCTGCCTGTGCGACGACCGGGGCCGCGCCCGTCCCGGTACCACCACCGAGTCCTGCGGTGACGAAGACCATATCCGAGCCATCGATCGACTGCTGGATGTCCTCGATGTTCTCTTGGGCGGCCTCCTCGCCGATCTTCGGGACCGAGCCCGCACCACGCCCACCCGTTCGCTTCTTGCCGATCAGGATCTTCGTATCCGCCTCCACCTCGTCGGCGAGGTGCTGGGCGTCCGTGTTCGCAGCGATGAGTTTCGCGCCGTGGATTCCCTCCTCCATCATCCGGGTGACAGTGTTGCCGCCGGCCCCGCCACAGCCGACGACCGTGATCTTCGTCTCGAGGTCCTTGACGACCGAGGCCAGCTCTTCGTCGCTCATCTGACCGGACGTCGCCGGCTCCTCCGTCGCCGTCCCGCCGGTCTCCGCCGTCTTTTCGACTTCCTCGGCCTCCTCCTCGGCCTCGTCGATAGCATCGTCGATGATGGAATCCATGATTTAAAACGCCATAACAGGGGGATTCTTATATGTTTTCCCCATCGTCTGACGGACGTCTGACGCAAGCAGGCGGGGCGATGGCCCGTCTCTGTCGGCGAATCGTCGCGCCCACGGCAGCTCACTGTTTGTTGTGATACTGGTGGTTATAAGGAACTGAAGAATTTCGACCCCCCGTAGGGTCGAATATGTTTACAAATTTATAACCACCAGTATCAGTCGACCCGGACGGAGAGTACCCAGCCCCGGAACAGCCAGACAGTGACGCTGTCCCCTTCCTCGCCGCCGGGAACGACGTCCCTGTCGACGACCTCCTGTCCGACTGTCTCACCGCCGGATTCCACCAGTATCACGACGTGTTCGCCGTCGACGATACGGTCGATCGTGCCGTCGTAGATTCCCGTCCGGGGCCGGGTGATCCGTTCCGTTTTCAACCCCCGTTTCCGCGCCGCGCGCCGTTTCGGGCTGGTGTTCGGTTCGTCGGTTCGCCGGCTCGCGGCCCCGACGGAGACACCGAGGACAGTTCCGAAGAGCACGGCAATCGTTCCGAGTACGCTCCGTCGAGTACGGGATTGCTCGTCTGTCATGGGGGGTCTGGTCGCCCGTTCGTATATAAACCTCAGTTCGGTGGGTGAGAGGTCGGTGCCTGGGAGTCATAGTGTTTATTTCGAGTCTTTACCGCTGTGGTGTGACAAGACATCGGTTACACGGCGTGACACACCGATATTCCTGACGTGGGCACGAAAATTACCGCAACAAACAGTATCACACGTCTGATAGTCAGGTGATCCCGGCGTTCACATCTGGCTCCTGAACCGCTATCGTTTTGCTCGCTGACCGGCACAGCTATCACATGAGCGTTGGCGTCGGCCGTCGGTTCGACGCGTTCGTCGCGCGGTATTTCGACCGGTCGATCCCCGAGTCACGGGGACTGCCCTGGTACGTCGCGCCGCTCCCGGAGTGGCTGGAGAACATCGGCCTGCGGCTGGCCTGGCCGATCGCCCTGATCAACGTCGCCGGGACGGCCTTCGGATTCTGGTACTACTGGCCGCAACTGTCGGAGACACCGCTCGCGATGTGGCCCATCGTCCCGGTGAGTCCGCTCGCAACCCTGTACATGGGTCTCTCGCTGGCAGCCTGGCGGCTCGGTTTCGAGGCGGAGTGGCTGCACGCACTCGCCTTCTTCGGCTGTCTCAAGTACGGCCTCTGGACACCTGTCGTGCAGGTGTTCATCAACGGCCCCGGCGGGATCGAGCCGTGGCTGTACCAGTTTCTGATCTGGAGCCACCTCGCGATGGCGGTCCAGGCCTTTCTCATCCACCGCTACGCCGACTTTCCGGTGTGGGCAGTGTCGGTCGCCACCGGCTGGTACGCACTCAACGACGTCCTCGACTACTTCGTCTCGGTGCTAGACGGCCCACACCACACCTGGATCCGGGGGCTCTCGGTGCCCGGTGGGTTCGACCGGACGCTGCCGGGCTTTGACCTGGCCGCCGGGACAGCAGCCATGACGACGGTGCTCGCGGTCTTTCTCGCGCTCGCCACCCGGATCGCCGTCGTGAAGCTCGGACGGCGTCGGGCATAGTATTTTTACGTCGGATGCCGTATGTGAACGTATGAAATTCGTAATCGTGGGGTTCGGCCGCGTCGGGATGCGGACTGCTCGGACACTCGACAGCGAAGGCCACGAGGTCGTCGTCGTCGACAACGACAGGGAGAAAGTCGGACGGGCCCAGGAAGAGGGGTTCGACGTCATCGAGGGTGACGGATCGGCCGAGCGCGTCCTCGAACAGGCCGGACTGGACGATACGGACGCAGTAGCGGGTCTGACCGGCGATCTCAGCGCCAACTTCGCGGCCTGCGTGGTCGGTGAGGCCCACGGCTGTCGGACCGTCCTGCGGGTGAGCGAGGATTTCAGCGACGAACTGTACGAGAAGTACGCCGACAGCGTCGACGAGATCATCTACCCCGAACGGCTCGGCGCCGTCGGGGCCAAGACGGCACTGCTCGGGGGTGATTTCGACGTGATCGCCGATATCACGGAGGAACTGGCGCTGGCGAGCGTAGAGATCCCCGACGGGGCACCGGTCATCGGGGACCGGGTCGTCGAGGTCGAACTGCCGGGCGACGCGCGGATCTACGCCCACGGCCGGGCCAACGAGTCGATGAGTATCCCGCTGCCACAGACCAGCATCGAGGCGGGTGACTCGGTCGCTATCCTCGCCGATCCGGATATACTCACCGCCGTCCGCCGGACGTTACGGGGCGAGAGTGCCCCGGCGTGAGCACCGACGGCGGAGGTCCACGGCGTCCCCGCTGTCTCTCGAACGGAGTTCAAAAAGCCGGGCGCGTGGCGAAACACACCTGCAAAAGCAGGGAGCGCCGTGGAAGGATGGGAGCTGTGGGCACAAGTTTGACACGCGCCCGTCTGTGAACGGACCACGAACCCACTTAAACGCCCGTCAGACACGTGTCACACCGCCGCCCGCCCGCACAGTTTTTGCGTCGGTCTCACGTAGTCGGCGTATGGACTGGGCCGAACTGTTCGAGCGCGCTGCCGGCTACGAGCGAACGACAGCTGAGATCCGCGAGTCACTCGAAACACACCGTGACGATGAGTGAGAACGGGGATCCCGCACGGATCGTCGCCGACGCGGATGTCCTCGCCGCCGACCTCCTCGTCGGCGGGCCAGCCCGCGAAGCGCTCGACCACGTCCGCCGACACAGCTGGGTGGAACTGGTCGCGAGTGATCCACTCCTCAACGACGCCGCCGCGGTCGTCGCCGAACTGGCCGACGAGCGACTGGCTACGGCGTGGCGCGCACGGCTCACAGAGGAGCGGATCCCGGTGTCCCACCCCGAGGGCGACCATCCCGCCCTGGCCTCGGCCTACCGGGGCGGTGCAGCCCACCTCCTGAGTTTCGACGAGGGGCTGACGAGCGCGGCGGCGAACCGATCACTCCAGTCGCATATGGCGGTGAGCATCCGCTCGCCGGACGCCTTCGCCCGGCTCTTCGATGCGGCGAGTCTCTACGAGAGTTTGCACGACGAGCCGTACCCCGGACCGGACCGGGATCCGGGAGTCTAAGAGCCTAGTCACCGGTCCGCGTACCAGTCGGCAAAGGCCGCGAGCGCACGGCCGCGGTGACTGATCGCGTTTTTCTCCTCGGTGCTCATCTCCGCGTAGGTCCGGCCGTCGTACTCGAAGATCGGATCGAAGCCGAAGCCGCCGTCGCCCCGGGGTGCGACGATCCGTCCGGGCGCGACACCTTCGAACAGCCGGACGGGGAGCTGTTCGTCCGCCGCGACCTGCTGGTCGGTGGTGGCGCTGGCGCGCTCGCTGGCGGCGCGGTCGTCGCCGCGTCGCTCGGTGTCGACCGGCTCCGGCGTCGCCTCGAACGGGTCACCATCGCAGTACGCGACCACGGCACGGAACGACGCCGAGCGGTCCGACTCCGTCTCCGCGAGTTGCCAGACGCGTTCGATCCCGAGTTTCTCCTCGACGTAGGAGGAGTACGGCCCGGGGAAGCCGCCGAGTGCGTCGATTGTCAGCCCCGAATCGTCGACGATCACCGGTTCGTCCGCGTGCCGGTACGCCGCGCGGGCACCGTGAGCGGCGACGGTCGCGAGATCGTCGGCCTGGCGCTCGGGGTAATCGAACGCCAGTTGTTCGACCGGGTCGTCGAGATACGCCCGGGCTTCGCGGACTTTGCCGGGGTTCGTCGTGACGAAGTTGACCATACCACCACTCGGGATGGGTGGTGAAAATAGGCTTGGATTCATACTGTTTGTTGCGAGTCTTTCCCAGAGGGAGAGCAACCGTTGACGCTATGGTGCAACAAGATATCGGTCACACGGCGTGACACACCGATATTTGTGACGTGGTCACGAAAGTTACCGCAACAAACAGTATCAGTCGACGATGACTTCCACTGGTTCGTCCTCGTCGGCCTCCGCTTCGGCGTCGTCGCTTCCCGATTTCTCCTGGTACAGTAACGCACCGACCAGCGCCAGCACGATCCAGGACCGCCAGTTCGCCAGGTTCAGGCTGTAGCCGACGCCGAAGGGCTTTTTGACGACCATGCTCTCACCGGGCTGCCAGTACGAGGAGAGGAGTCGCTTGAGGCTCGGCTTCTCGAAGTTGTACGGGACACCGAACAGTTCGCCGGACGCGGGTTTGTCTGCCATACCGGGAGATACGCCTGCCAGGATAATGATGGTTTCCCCTCGAAGTGGTGTCCGGGCGACAATGGTTGGGACAGTGTTCCCGGACACCATCGCAATCTAGGAAACCGTTGATAATAATATTTGTGATTATGCGAATAACAAAAGACGCCGAAAGCCGAAATGTACCACCGATCGGACCGATGTCGCGTGGTTGTGCCGGTTCGTACGGCCACCGAACTGTTTTACCATAGCAGAAATATACATCGAGTGTACTCAAAACGTCTATGTGAATCTAGAAATTAAAGACGGATTTAAACAGAAGATACAACACAAACGTTATTACGGATTACCTGGACTAAATAATTAGTAGAGGCACGTGGTTGGGACATGACAGACAAGGTTCATCAGGATCAGGCCGTGGAAAACCTGCAGCAGTTCGGGTTGCGCGAGTACGAGGCGAAATGTTTCGTGTCGCTCACGAAGATACGGGAGGGGACTGCACGGGAGGTGAGCAAACACATCGACATCCCCCGGACACGGGTGTACGAGGCGGTACGGTCGCTCGAATCGGCAGGGCTGGTCGAGATCCAGCACTCCTCACCCCAGCAGTTCCGGGCGGTCCCGATCCCGGAAGCGCTCGACATTCTCGACAAGCGCCACCGGACACGGATGAGTTCGATCGAACAGTCGCTCAGGGAGCTCCGCCAGTCCACCCCCAGTCAGGAAGACGACGATCGCCCGGAAATCTGGTCGATGAGCGGTAGCCAGGCGATCACGACCAGGGTAGAGCGGTTGATCGGCGACGCAGAGACGGAAGTGCTGTTGCTGGTCGGGAACGGAACTGTGCTCTCCGACGGACTCTACGACGAACTCTCCACGGCGAGTGAGCGGGGTGTCGACGTCGTGGTCGGCACGGGGTCGGCGCAGTTGCGCGAGCGACTGTCGACGGAGTTGCGCGAGCAGATGGTGTACAGCACGGATCTGGAGTGGCTCGGGACGGGGACCGAGACACAGATCATCGGCCGCCTCCTGTTCGTCGACGACGAGTATCTGCTCGCGAGTAGCATCGACCAGGGCGAGCAGGCGGTGGGAGAACAGGCAGTCTGTGGCTCCGGGAACAGGAACGGAGTGGTACTCGCGTTGCAGCGGCTGCTCGATTCACAGCTCCCGTCGGCACCGGAGTCGTGACGCTGTCGAAGCGATTTTGCGCCAGTCAGCTCGTGATGCTGTCGAAACGTTTTTGTGCCGGTCAGCGAAGGTAGCGTGCATGCGTGCGTACCGGCTCGCCTACGACGGCCGTCCGTTCCACGGGTTCCAGCGCCAGCCCGACGTGCGGACCGTCGAGGGGGCGTTGCTCGCGTCGGTACGGGCACTCGGTCTGGTCGAGGCAGGGGAGACACCGCCGGAGTACGCGGCTGCCAGCCGGACCGACGCCGGCGTCTCCGCACTGGCCCAGACGGTCGGCTTCCGGGCCCCCGACTGGCTCACGCCAGCCGCGCTGAACAGTGAGTTACCGTCGTCGGTCCGTGTCTGGGCCAGTGCCGACGCCCCGGCCGAGTTTCACGCGACACACGACCCCGAGCAACGGGAGTACCGGTACGTACTCCACGCCGACGGACTGGACGAAGGCCGCACACGGGAGGGGCTCGCTGCACTCTCCGGCAGCCAGGATTTCCACAATCTCACACCCGACGAGCAGGGGACCGTACGCACGCTCTCGACCGAACTCGCCGTCGAAGCCCCATTTTTTATACTGACGGTCCGCGCTGGTGGCTTCGCCCGACAGCTCGTCCGCCGGATTGTCTCACTTGTCGCGGATGTCGGTGCTGGCGCCGGGTTCGATCGGATCGAGCGCCTCCTCGGGACAGAGCCCGTCTCGGGCCCGGACGGTGTCGCTCCAGCACCGGCGTACCCACTGGTTCTCACCGAGGTGTCCTATCCGGATCTCTCCTTCGAGAGGGATCCGGAGGCGACAGCCCGTGCCAGGGAACTGTTCGAGCACCAGCGAAGAGAGCAGGTGACGAGTGCGCGTGTCTTTCGCGAACTGGTCGAGGGAGTCGAGTAGGCGAAAAACCACTCAGTAGAACTCGCGGACGAGATCCATCGCCTCGTCGGGTGCGCCCTCCGGAATGTCGGTCATCGGCGCTTCGATCCCCTCCTGCTGTTCGAAGGGGACACTCTCCTCGTTCTGGTAGATGACCCCCTGGTACTCTTTCTCGCCGCTTAGGATGGCGTCTTTGGCCGCTTCCCGGTCGGTCGGGTCGTGGTCGGCCTCTTGCAGATCGACTAAGCTGTCCCGGAAGTAGTCGTAGGTGTCGACGTCGTTGAACGTGACACACGGCGAGTAGACGTTGACGAAGCCGAAGCCGTCGTGTTCGACCGCCGCCTGGACGATCTCCGCGTGGCGTTTCGAATCCGACGAGAACGACTGCGCGATGAACGTTGCCCCCGACGCCAGCGCCAGCGCCAGCGGGTTCACCGGCGGCATGTTCGTCCCGCCCGGCGAGGTCGACGTCTCGAAATCCTCCCGCGAGGTCGGCGACGCCTGCCCCTTCGTCAACCCGTAGATCCGGTTGTCCATCACCACGTAGCTCATGTCGACGTTCCGGCGCACTGCATGGACGAAATGCCCCGCCCCGATCGAGTAGCCGTCGCCGTCACCGCCAGCAACCATCACCTCCAGCTCGGGGTTGGCCATCTTCACACCGATGCCGACCGGCAGCGCACGCCCGTGGACGCCGTGCAACGCGTAGCTGTGCATGTAAGTGCCGATCTTGCCCGAACAGCCGATCCCGGCCACGATGAACGTGTTGTCCGGATCGTTGCCGGTCTCGGCCAGCGCCTTCATCATCCCGTTCATCGTGCCGAAATCGCCACAGCCCGGACACCACGTCGGCTGCTTGTCCGACTTGAAATCGACGAACCGTACCTCCGAACTCATTATCCGAGACTGCCCTCCATTTCGAGTTCGATCAGCCGGTTGAGTTCCACCGCGTACTCGATGGGCAACTCTTCGGTGATCGGTTCGATGAAGCCCGCCACGATCATCTGTTTGGCGTCGTCGTCGTCCAGCCCCCGCGATTGCAGGTAGAACACGTCTTCGTCGCCGATCTTCCCCACCGTCGCCTCGTGGGCCACGTCCACGTTCGACTCCTGGATCTCCATGTACGGCATCGTGTCCGACGTCGACGTGTTGTCGAACATCAACGCGTCACACTCGACTGCTGTGGAGGAGCCTGTCGCTCCGTCCGCGATGTGGACCAGCCCCCGGTAGTTCGTCCGCCCGCCGTCTTTCGAAATCGATTTCGATTCGATCGTCGACTTCGTGTTCGGCGCGTTGTGGTACACTTTCGCCCCCGTGTCGATGTCCTGGCCTTCGCCCGCGAAGGCGATGGTGATGTGGTTG
>Ga0207714_1002718_pt1 | contig 10463 bp, 4 predicted proteins | sample PonA232FremontCA_2_FD_187270 | JGI IMG/M metagenome (GOLD analysis project Ga0207714, IMG submission 187270) | Marine sediment microbial community from Fremont, CA, USA - Pond A23 Sediment 2 (SPAdes) | ecosystem: Environmental > Aquatic > Marine > Unclassified | place: USA: Fremont, California... | reverse complement strand
TGAGCTCCTCCGGGTCGCCCCGGACGAAACCCATCTCCTCCATCTTGTCGGCGACGGCCTTGAGCTCGCCCATCTCCGCCTCGGAGTTGGGCTCGCCGGGCTCTTCGTCTTCGCCCTCGTCGTCCTCGTAGTCGCCGTTCATGTCGGCGTAGTCGCCGTTCATGTCGGCGTAGTCGCCGTTCATGTCGACCTCTTCGCCCTCGGTCCCGCGCTGGTACATCTCCTCCTTGAGCGCGGCGGCGTGCTCCTCGCCCATCTCCTCCTCGACCTGCTTGAGGACGGCCTCGGCGTCGACGCCGTGGTCGCCGGGCGCCTCGCCGTCGCCGCCCGCCCCATGCTCTCCGGGGGAGTCGCCGTCCTCCGGCGGGCCGTGGTCTCCGGGCGTGTCTGCCTTGCTGTCCTCCTCGTCGCTCGGGGGGCCGTCGCCGGCCGCCTCGGCTTTCTGGTCCGCGATGTTTCGCACGCGGCTCCAGAAGCTCTTTTCGTCTGTGCTGGATGACATGTTGTCTGGTAGTTGCTTGATCACTTCGGCGGCGGCGTCTGCCGGGTTTGGGTGGTCCGAAAAGACCGCCTTGTACTCGGCCACGCCGAACCGCGAATCGGGGTTTTTGATGTGCTGGTCGCCGCCAATCGTCGTCGAATGCCAGTCGATGTCGGTGACTCGCTCTCCCTCGGTGGTCTGTTCCCAGCCCTTCGTGAACACCGTCACGGAAAAGCCGGTTAAGTCGCCGGTCAGCGCGCCGAGCCGCGTCTCGCGGGCGATCTCCGAGTCGTTCCGGAGGTTCGCCACGATCCACACCTCGTCGTCCCTGATCCCGGTTTCGAGCGTGTCGCCGGACTCGAAGGTCAACACCTCGTCGTCGACCACGACCTCTCGGTCGTCTTCGAGCGTGTAAGAACCGAGCGGCTCGCCGACGGGAATGTCCTTGTGGCGGCGGGATATGATGCCGTTCTCGACGTACCGGTCGAGCTCGTCGGCGAAAGCCTCCATGACGATCTTCTGGGGCGGGTTGTCCTCGTCGTACTCCTCGACCGACGCGCGGCCGTAGATGACGAAGTCGTCCGCCTCCAGCGCCTCCCTCTCCTCGCCGGAGAGGTCCGACTCGTCCACGAGGGAGCGGCTCTGGTGCTCGCCCACCTCCGTGGCTCTCGACAAAACCCCGAAATCGCCGCCGGGTGTACCCGCGCCTACCGACATTCACCGGACGAATTGTCCCCCGAAGCGAAAATAACCACATTAAAACGGCACCCGACGGGCGCTCGGCATGGGGCGGGCGGCGGCCGACGCGGGCCGCGGTTACTCCGAGCGGTACCGCTTGTTGGTCGACGCGCGCGCCTTCCGGATCAGCGACGCGGCCGGGTCGTCGGCCCCGCCGAAATCGGCCTTCTCGTCGGTGTCCGGGTCGCCGGACTTGCCGTCGACCCCGAAGGCGTCGTGCAGCGCTTCTTCGGCTTCGTCGGGGGTAACGTCGTAGGCGTCCGCGACGATGTTGTAGACCTGCGAGTGGTCTATGTCGCCCGTCTCCGCCTTTTCGCCGAAGCCCGCGTTCTGGTCGACGTCGTCGCCGCTATCAGCCGACACGTTCTCTTCAACGCTCCACTCGTCGGGGTTGAGGTTTCTGACGTCGCTATCGCCGTATGTGCCGGTGTCGAGGTCCACCCGAACGCCGTTCTCGTCGACGTCCTCAACCTTCACGTTTCGTTCGTTGCCGACGTCATCGGAAATGCGGATGGTGTCGCCCTCTTCGAAGCTGGTATCGAAACCCGCCGTGCCGCCGCCGCCGCCGTCTCCGCCGTCTCCGCCGTCTCCGCCGCCGGCGTGCTCGTCGTTGACCGCCTCGATTGCCGGGTCGAGCACCATGTCGCCCGCGTCGTTGGCGGCGCTCATCAGGTCGCCGCTTTCCTCGGGCGTCATCTCGCCGACCGGCGGTAAGTCGTAGTCGGGGAACTGGTTCAGGTTGTCGCGCACCTCCTCGGCGAACTGCTCCATGGCGTCGTCGCCGAGGTCCTCCATAATAGCGCTCTCGGCCTCCTGGAACGAGTAAACGCTGTCGGGATCGACCGGCTCGGAGGCTGCGCCGCCGCCGCCGCCGTCGTCGCCGCCGAGGTCCGCGCCGCGGCCCTCCGCCGCGCGCCGGATGGCGTCGGGGTCGTCCTTCACCGCGTCGACGACGCCATCGTCGCGGGCGTCCATGCCGACCTCCTTCGCGAGGTCCTCCGCGAACCCGCCGGGGTCGTCGGTCATCGTCGCCACCGACTCCAGGAGCGTGTCGAACTCCTCGTCGGACATGTCGGCCACGTCGCCCGCGTCCAGGTCGGCGGGGTCGAGCGTGTCGCCCGGCGGGTCGCTGGTGTAGCGCACGTTGCCGTCGAGGTCCTGCCAGCCCTCGCCGCCCTCCGGCCCCTGGTACGGGACCCACACCTTCGTGTCGAGCCCCGCCTTCTGGCGGATGGCGTCGGCCAGGCCGACCGAACCGTCGTTGTCTGGCTGCTCGGACTTCTCGTCGAGCCCTCGCAGAGAATCGATCCTCTCGCCGGCGGTCTGGGACAGCGGGTCGTCCATCTCTACCGGGAGGGTTGTGCGCCGGGACGAGCGCTGTTATAGCCGGGTGACCGAGTCCCACAGCGACGACAGCGCCGACACGACCGCGCCCGGACCGCGGTCCGGCCGCCCGAGGTCGATCCGCTCGCCCGTGTCCGCCTTCTCCCAGACGCCGTCGCCGCACGGCACCCACGGGTGGTCGGGCCGCGCCTTCTCGGCGATGGCCCACCCCGACGAGCCCGTCACCTCGTCGGTGACGTGTATGCGGCCGCCCATCCCCGGCGAGTTGGTCGAGCAGTAGTAGACGTCGCCGGTCGAGCCCGACGGTTCGAGTACGAGGCGGCCCTCCTCGACCGCGTGGCGCTCGCCGTCAGCGCCCTCGACGGTCACGCCGGTTTCGAGCGCGTCGTCGTAGCCGCCTCCGCCCGGCGACGTCGCGATGTACAGCGGCTCGCCGCCCAGCCCGTCGGCGTCGAACGACACCTCGGCGCCGGGCGCCACGGTGAGCGTCGGGGCGGGCCGGCCGTCGATGGCGTAGACAGGCGCGTCCTCCGCCAGCGACACGTCGAGGGTGCGCTCGCCGGATATGAGGTCCGACCCTTCCAGCGCGCCGCGGTCTTCGAGCGCCTTCCGTAGCTCCTCGGGGCTCTCGGCCACGTCGCCGGGCGGCGACTGGGTGTACTCGATACGGCCGTCGGTGACGTTCTTCCAACCCTCGCCGCCGCGCGGCCCTTCGTAGGGAACCCACAGCTTCTCCGCCTGGGGCGGGTGGCCGTCGCCCGACGCTTCGAGCGCCGCCTCGGCCTCGCCCGGCCGCGCCTGCTCCGCCGGGACCACGGAGGCCCCGAAGACCGCGCCGGCCGCCTCGGCCGCGCGCCGGGCGCGCTCCGCCGCGGGCGCCGGCCGCCGCGCCTCCTCGGTGTTGCCGCCGGGGCCGGGCGACGCGTCGATCTCGTCGGCCGTCCCGGCCTCCGAGAGGGCGTCATGTATCTCGGGGTTGTCGCCGCCGTAGCCGTAGCGGAACCCCGGCTGCGACGCGATCCACCCCGCCGGCTCGCCGGCCTCCAGGACGACCCAGTCCGGGGACGGGCGGGCGCTCACGGCTCCACCTCCACGACCGAGGTGTCTATGTCGGTCCACGGCACCGCCCCGAGCGCCTCGGCGCCGGACAGCGTGGCGGTCTCGCCGCCGGGGCCCTCGACCTCCACGGTCGTGCCCGAAACGGACACCACCTGCGCCCAGCCGACCTGGTCGGTGTGGAACTCGTCGCCCGCCTCGACGTAGGACGACAACGACACGGTCGAGCGGTCCTCGGTCTCCTCGAACGGCACCTCGTCGCTGTCGTAGGGCGTCGACCACGGCCGCGCCTCGTGCTTCCGGTTGACCTTCTCCTTGACCGCCGGCGACGGGTCCACGATGTTCGTCGCCGCCTCGAAGAGGTCCGGGTGGTTCGACATCAACGACATCGCCGACGCGGTTCTGGTGTTGGATTGTAGCGTCTCCATGGTCTTCGCTAGTGTCTCGTGGGCGTTCGTCTCCGAATAACCGGTCGATATCTGCTTCGTGCCGTCGTGGTCGCCCCTTTCCTCGTAGCGCGTGACCATGCTGTGCCACGCCCTGTTGGCCTCCGCCATCAACTCCTCGACGGCGTCACGGCTCTCCGGCGCCGGCCCGCCGCCCGCGCCGGACCTCGCCGCCCGCCCCACGTCCCGGAAGTCGATGGGCTCGCCGTCCGTTGTTTCCGCCGCGTCGCCCTCCACCGACCCGACCTCGACCACGCGGGTCTCCCCGTACGCGTCGCCGCTCACCTCCACCTCGTCGCCGGGTTGCAGCTCCGACAGCGCGTCCGGCTTGAACCCTCCCTCGATCCCTTCGCCCGCGTAGACCGACTCCACCACGTCCGCGAGGTCGCCCACGTCCTCTTTCTCGGCGCCGGTCGTGCGGACCATCGCGAGCCCGCCCTCCTCCTCGACCTCGTCCAGGTCGATGAAGTAACGACCCATGCCGGTGCTCATCGTCACGTTGCCGTCCATGGTTACGTTGACCAGCGCCTCCTCCGACCCCTCGCCGGCGTCGAGCATCACCTTGCCGTCCGCGTGGTCCGGCACCTGCGGGCCGTCCGGGAGGCCGCCCTCCCAGAACTCGCGGGTCTCTTTCTCGTCGAAGGGTTCGAACGACGGCCCGACGTCCCCCTCCGCGGCGGTGCCGGGCTCGACCCACTCGTCGCGCTTCGAAACCCCCATAACGTCCCAGTCGGTGTCCTCTCCGATCTCGACGCGCGAGCCGGTCTCCTCGGAGGCGTCGAAGGTGTTGCCCCACTCGTGCGTCGAGGGGAAATCGCCCTGTATCTGCGAGGCGGCGCGGTCCTCGTCGCCGAACGGCAGCACCTTGTCCGTTACCTTCACCGGGTGCCGGTCGCCGTCGGGGTCGCGCAGCAAAACCAGGTCGCCCGTGGCGACCGCCGCCTCGCGGTCCGCGGGGTCGTGGTACTGTATCGACGTGTTCCAATCGACCTCGGGCTCGGTGAGGTCGAAGTTTTCGTACCTCGCCCGCCGGAAGCCCGGCGGCTCGCGGTCGCCGCGGATGGTGCCGGTCACGAACTCCGTGTCGTCCTGGGCGAACCACAGCTGCTGGTTGTACGCCTGCGACTTATTGATCTTCTTGGTCTTGCGCTCGCCGTCATCGTGGTACGCGATGGTGACCTGCGCGTCGGTCTCGTCGGACACGACGCCCTCGGTGGTGGTGTCCTGGGCGCCGAACGAGAACCGGACCGTCTCGCCGCGCCACGACGAGTCCGCCCAGTAGTCGCGGGCGTCCACCCAGTCGCGGTCCTCGGCGCCCGCCATCAGCATCCGCTCGTCCGAGCCGTCGAAGTCCTCCAGCCGGTACTCGCCGCCCTCCGGCGTGCGTATCGCCTCCTGGGCGCCGGACTCCGCGTCGGTGATGTCCGCCACGTCGACGAGGTAATCGAAGCCGTGGTTCGGCGGCGAAACGACGGCGGCGTCGCGGTTCTCGTTGATGTCTATGACCTCGATGACGTTGTCGTTTTCGCGCTCGTAGGCGTCGGGGTCGGCGCCGTCCGGAAGGGGCCACGACTCGTCCCGGCCGACGACCAGCCACCCGCCGCCGGACAGCGTGTGCTGAACCTCCAGGCCGTCGAAATCGCGGACCGTCCGGCCCCAGGTGTTGCCGCTGATGCGCTCGGCGTGGGCGGCCGTGATCTCCTCGCCGACCTCCAGCTGGTCGGCGCTCGATATGGGGCGGGTGGACGGGGCGACGGTCCCCTCGACGACGCCGCTGTCGCCCTCGAACGCGACGCGGTCCCCGATGGACAGCTCGCCGCTGGCGACGCCCGTGTCCTCCGCCGCGTCGCGGTAGTCCTCGACGCCGAAGGTGCCGCGGTCGTCCCACGACCCCATGTCGGTCAGCATGTAGTCGCGCTTGCGTTCGTGCTCTCCGCCGAAATCCCAGTCCGGCAGCCCTTCGTCGGGGTACCGGTGCGCGATGCTGTTGCCGGTGGTCGTGTCGAACCCGAACGCGTCGGCGAGCCCGTGGGCCGCCTCGTGGAACACGGTGCTCTCGCCGACGTCGTCCGGCAGCTGCATGGACGTGCCGGGGTCGTGCCCGCTGCTCGCCACGGTGCTGAAGGAGGCGCGGCCCTCGCCGAGCCCCGTCCGGCCGCTGGTGTCGTTGTACCGGTTCGTGTGCTCGAATATCCGCTCGACGGCCTCCGCGTCGTTGGCCCTCCGCGCGAGCTTCGAGGAGGCGCTGTCGAGCGTCTCGTCGGCGTTCCGCGACAGCGACGACCGGTCCGCCCGCTCGACCAGCTCCGAGACGCGGCGCTCCATCTCGTCGGGGTCGGGGCCGTCGGCGCCGAGCTCTTGCTCCGCCACGCGGCGGACCTCGTCGGGGTCGGCGCCGGCCTCGACGGCCGCCTCGACGAACTCGTCCGCGCCGATTATCTCGCCGGGCGGTTCGTCGTCGTACAGGACCTCGCCCGTGTCCGTGTTCTGCCACCCCTCGCCGCCCTGCGGCCCGCGGTACGGTATCCACGACTTGGCGTCGGCGGCGGGCTGCCAGTCCTCGATGTCGCTCTCCGAATAGTGGTTGAGGCTGCCGCGTTCGGTTTCGATGGTGATCCATGTCGTGCCGTCGACGTCGACGAAGTCGTCGACGGTCCCCGTCGCGGTTCCGGAGTCTTCTATGTCGAGCGACACGGAGTCGCCCTCCGACATGTCGGCGCCGGCCACCGTGTGCGTTTCGGTCTCGGTCTCGCCGTCGCCCTCCTCGATAACCTCCGGTTCGTTGGGCCGACCGAACCGGTCCCAGATCGGCAGGTCTTCGTGGTCGTCGATCCCGCCCGGAACCTCCGCGTCGTAGTGCTTGCCGTTGTACTCAACCCATTGGTGTCTGGCGCCCATGGTGTGGGCTTCGAGTATCTTCATTCCCTCCGGTTCGCCAAGCTCCTCGAATATCCTGTTTGCCACCGCGTTGCAGAACCCGAGATTGATGTCCTCGGCGTCGTCGGGGCGCGGTTCCGCGTTTTCCAGGAATTCTTGCACGATCTCGTTCGTTTTCGATTCGATTTCCTCCTCGGACACCTCGCCCGCGCCATCGCCGCCCAGTTCGTCGCGCATCGCCTCCCGTATGTCGTCCGGGCCGGCGTCTATTCCGTGGTTTTCGGCGAACGCGCGCAAGTCGTCGTCCGACAAGTCGTCCGGATCGACGGTTTCACCCGGCGGTTCGTCGGAGTATTCGACGCGGCCGTCGTCGACGTTCTTCCACCCGGACCCGCCGCGCGGCCCCTCGTAGGGCATCCACGACTTCTGGTCCTGGGGCGGGCCGGAACCGTCCTCCGACGTCGCGACGAGGTACGGCCCGTCGATGGCGTCGGTCAGGCCGTCGACCCCCACGCGGTCGATCCAGCCGAAGACGCCGGCGTCTTCGAGCGCACCGGCGCCGGACAGCGCCTCGCCGTCCGGACCGACCCTTCCGACGACCTCGGAGCCGCCGGCCTCGTGGTCGATCCTTCGGACGACGACTACCATCCGGTTACCTCCTTCGCCGCCTCGATGTCCTCGTCCGTGATGTACTCGCCTCGGTTCATAGCGAATTTGTTCTCGTCCATAGACATGGATAGCTCGGGGTCGTCGGTCGCGCCCTGCGCCGCCGATATCATCTCCGCCGCGTCGCCGTCGTCGACCAGTTGGCGGACGCGATCGGCTATCGTCTCGACGGCGCCGTCCCACTCCTGGTTGGTCTCGTCCAGTCCGAGAGACTCCCAGAGCCCGCGGAACCTCTCCCACGCGTTCTGTTGGCCGCCGGACATGGGGTTGTCGATGTTCGTGTACCAGCCGTTCGCGAGGTCCGCTCCCGCGAGGTCCAGGTCGACCGGCGACAGCTCGCCGTCGGACGTGACGAACACGTTGTCGGCGTGCATGTCCCAGGCGCCCAGCACCATCGCCGACGCCGACAACTCGACGACCTCCCACTTGGCGTCCTCCGGCGTGTCGCCGAGGGACGTCCAGTCCTTGCGGGACGCCGGTTCGCCGTCGGCCTCCTCGGCCACCCAGAACTCGCCCGGCTCGTGGGCGTACTCGGGGGCCTCGATAGCGGGCGACGCGTTGAACCCGGCCGACCCGGCGACAGCGTTCTGGCCCTCCCTGTCGTCCTGGGCCTCGCCCCTGTCAGGGTTCGTGTTCGTGACGAACAACCGCCGCTCGCCGCCCTCGCCGTCCGGCACGCCCTCGGCGACGTACATCGAGTCGACGGACCTGCCGCTCTCGTCCTCCGGCACCACGTCCGACAGCCGGTTGGTCTCCTCGGCGTTGCGCGGGTCCATGGTCTCCGGCACTCGGTCGCTGCCGTCGAACCCGGAAAACGGCCCCTCGTCCGCGTACTCCGGCGGCGCGGCCGCGCCCTGGTCTGCCAACCACTCCGCGAGCGCCTCGCCCGTGTGTTCGTCGAGGTCATCCTCGCCGGGCGCCTCGTCCGGTATGTCGGCGCCGTCGACGTCCGACATCCACCCGTACATCACCCTGAAGTCTCTGCCACCCGTCATCTCGTCCATCGAGAACCACTCGTCGACGAACTCCTCCAACGCCTCCTTGTCGTCGCGCGACACGCCCCCATCACCGCCGCTCAACCTCTCAAGCGTCTCGCGCACGTCCTCCGGTTCGACGCCGGCCTCGTCGGCGATGCGCTGAACGCCCTCGTCGGACAAATCGGACGGGTCCACGATACCACCCGGCGGCTCCTCGCCGTAGACCACGCGGCCGGAATCGACCTCGCGCCAGCCCTCGCCGCCCTGCGGCCCCGTGTAGGGAACCCACGACTTGGCGTCGGCGGGTCCCTCCATTATCTCGTCGAACTCGTGGTCTTGCAGCGCCGGGTTCTCCCCGACGGCCGCCTCGACGACCGACTCCAGGAACGGCTCGTCGACGCCGCGGCCGCGCATGTCGGCCACGAAATCCCGCATCGGGCCGGTCTCGTAGAAGCTGTCGATGCTCGCCGCCCGCCTCAACGCCTCCGCGGCGACCTGCGGCTCCGTGGGCTCGCCCTCGTCCGGCACCAACGGCTCCTCGACCGCCGCCACGCCCGACGCGTACGTCGCCTCCTTCCGCATCGACACGTCCCCGTCGATCTCGCCGCCCTCGACGCCGAACGACCGCTCGCGGCCGGTCTCGTCGGTTATCTCCACCGTGTCGCCGTCGGCCGAGGTGACCTCCCCGCGCAGCGTCCCGAACCGGTCCGTCTCGACCTCGACGGGGCGGCCGACCTCCGCCTCGTTCGGCTCCATCTGTTCCCACACCGGTATCTGCGAAATCCGGACGTCGGCCACGTCCTCGGCGGTGATGGAGTCGATGTCGACGTCCTCCGTCTCGTCGGGCTTCTCGTCGGTGTAACGGATGCCCTGCGTAACGGTCGAGCGCCACCCCGAGCCGCCCCTCGGGCCGTCGTACGGCACCCACTCCTTCTGGTCCTGAGGCGGGCGGCCGTCTCCGCCGCCGTCCGCGGTCTCCGGGTTGTAATACAACGCTTCCGCGTCGGCGTCGTAGTGCACCACGGCGCCGCTCGGCGCGTCGTGCCGGCTGCTGACCCAGACGCGGTCCGAAGCGCCGTCCGCGCCGTCTCCGTCGCCGTCTCCGCCGCCGCCGCCGTCCCCGCCGCCGTCCGGCCCGCCGCCGCGTATCCACTCGGCCTGGTTCTCCTCGGCGCCTATGTGTATTGTCATTCGATGTCCTCCGGTATGTTCTTCAGCGCGGCGCGCAGCCTCGTTTCGGTCTCGTTGAGGTCGTCGCCGGTGGTTATCTGGTCCGGCCCGTACGTCGCCGCGCCCTCGTGCTGGACGACCGTGTCGTCCTCGACCGCGTCGAGGGTCCCGGCCGACGAGGACAGCAGGACGTCCTCGACCGGGACGGTCGTCTCGATGACCGCGCCGCCGGAGGCGTACAGCTTGGCGGTGTCGAACGACAACGACCACGACTCCGCGGGCCGGTGCTCGACCTCCGCCTCCTCGCCGGACTCGTCGGCCTCCCGCAGAGCGCCGACGACGCCCGTGCCCTCCGACGGCGTGCCGCGGTGCGGGTTCTCGGAGAGGCCGCGCCACAGCGTCACCTCGTCGCCGAACGCCTCGCGCAGCTTCTCGGTCGTAAATTCGCTCGCCTTCTCGATGGCGGTCTTGCTCGCGTCCGACGGGCGGTCCTGGATGATCGACGGCGCCGCCATCGTGTACTCCGGCATCGTGAGGTTGCCGGTGTTGTCCATGGCGTGCGCCACCAACGGCTCGGTCCTGCTGTCGTCGTACATCGACCCCTGCCAGCCGCCGCGGGCGCCGCGCCACGTCGACGCCTCGGAGTCGTCCAGCACCTCCTGGGTCAGCTCCTCGCGCATCGGGTCGGTGTGGTCCTTCAGCGGGTCG
>Ga0207714_1002717_pt1 | contig 10464 bp, 9 predicted proteins | sample PonA232FremontCA_2_FD_187270 | JGI IMG/M metagenome (GOLD analysis project Ga0207714, IMG submission 187270) | Marine sediment microbial community from Fremont, CA, USA - Pond A23 Sediment 2 (SPAdes) | ecosystem: Environmental > Aquatic > Marine > Unclassified | place: USA: Fremont, California... | reverse complement strand
CAAGCCAGCCATCGCCACCGTCTCGGTGTCGGTCAGTCGGTAGCGCGGGGGCGCCGACCCGCCCGACGACCGTCGACGAAAGAGCAGGGCAAGGAGCGGCGAGCAGCCACCGACGACGGCGACGACGGCGCGAGCCGCCGTGTCCGTCGCGCCGACGGCGCCGAGGACGTACCGCTCGACGATGTAGAGGAAGGGACCGCCCGCGACGGGGCGGTACTCGAAGGCGCCGGTGTCGAGAAATCGGAGGCTCCAGTAGCCGACGCGGGCCTCGTCCCAGTGGAACGGGCGAGATCCGAGGCCGACGAAGCGGGCGACGACGGCGAGGAGGGTGACGGCGACGACGGCGAGGACGACGCGGTCGACCGGGACGGACCGCGCCCCCGGATCGTCTGACGGATCGGCCGCTGACATACCGGCCCATCCGCCGGGGCGCGGGTGAACTTTTCGATACCGCCACCGACCGATACAAACCGCTGGGCGTCGGAGGGTCGATATGGATCTCTTCGGGACTGCAGGTATCCGCGGGAGCGTACGGACGGCGGTGACGCCGGAACTCGCGGTGGCGGTCGGACGGGCAGTCGCTCGGGACGCGGCCGGCGAGGCGTCGCAGACGCCTCGGAACGCGGAGGTGGTGATCGGACGCGACGGCCGAACCACGGGCGGGGCGCTCGCCGCCGCCGTCGAGGCCGGCGTCCGCTCCGGCGGCGCGTCGGTCCGTCGCCTCGGCGTCGTCCCCACCCCCGCCCTCGCCCTTGCCTCACGGGGTCGCCACGGCGTGATGCTCACCGCCTCGCACAACCCGTCCGGCGACAACGGCATCAAGTGTTTCGTCGACGGCGTGGAGTTCGACCGGGAGCGGGAGGGGAAGATAGAGCGGCGCGTCGACGCCGACGACCCCCCGGTCGACTGGGACGCGTGGGGCGACGCGCGCGACGAACCGGTTCGCGACGCCTATCGCGCGGCTGTCGTCGACTACGCCCGCGGGTTCGGCGCCCCCCTCGACGGCCTCCCGGTCGCCGTCGACTGCGGTAACGGGATGGGGGCGCTCGCGACGCCCGCGGTCCTCCGCGAACTCGGCGGGTCGGTCGAGACGCTGGAGGGCAACGTCGACGGTCACTTCCCCGGCCGCGAGAGCAAGCCGACGCCGGAGTCCCTGACCGCGCTCCGCCGGTTCGTCGCCGACGGGGACGCCACCCTCGGGATCGGGCACGATGGCGACGCCGACCGCATCGTGATCGTCGACGGCTCGGGCGAGGTGGTCCACGAGGATACGGTCCTGGCCATCTTCGCGGAGCGGTACGTCCGGGGGAGCGACGCGGCCGACCCCGTGGTCGTGACGACACCCAACGCCTCCGCACGGATCGACGACCGGGTCCGCGAGGCCGGCGGTCGGGTCGAACGCGTCCGCCTCGGCGCCCTCCACGAGGGGGTAGCCCGGGTGCGGGCCGAGGCGGGGACCGTCGTCTTCGCGGCCGAGCCGTGGAAACACCTCCACCCTGCCTTCGGCGGGTGGATCGACGCCGTCGCCAGCGCGGCCGTCTTCGCCCGCCACGTCGCGAGCGAGGGGCTCGACGGACTCCGGGACCCCGTCGCCGAGCGCCCCTACCGGAAGGTGAGCGTTCCCTGTCCCGACGACGCGAAGGCGGCGACGATGGACCGTCTGCGGACGACGCTTCCCGAAGCGTTCCCCGACGCGAGCGTCGACACCGCGCACGGTGTGCGTCTCGAACGTCCCGACGGCTCGTGGCTGCTCGTCCGCCCCAGCGGCACCGAAGCCTACGTTCGTCTGTACGCCGAGAGCGAGGCCGTCGACGACATCGTGGCGACGGCGCGGGCGGTAGTCGAGCGAGCGGTCGAGTCGGCGGCGTAGCGCCATCGCCACGAACGTATTTGTTTCTCGATACGGGACGTCGTACTGTGCCACCGATCGGTAGCCCGTACGCGTACAGCCGATCGAACGTCCGCGACAGCGTTCCGTCCCGAGCGGGCGTGTACTGGCTCTGGTCGTACGGAGAGCTGGTACGCATCGGGCAGTCAACGGACCTCCAGCGTCGCCTCCTCGAGTACGCTCCCAAGTCCCCGAACAAGTTCCGATACCAGACCGTGAGTCAGTATTTCACCCGCCGAAGCGAGATCACGCGGCCACCACTGAAATCGGTCGAGACGCTCCTGAACAAGATGGAACACACCGAGTTCGAGTGGTACAAGCGGAAGGAAGGGCACCTTCCCCCGTGGAACAAACGCGACAAGCAGTACGACGTCGGGGTCTTCGAGGCGTTGCTCTCGCGGTTCCTGTAACTGGTGGCGGTGCTCGACCCGGATTCAGTCCCCACGCACGCGACGAAACGGGGATAAAGAGTTTTCCCACCGCAGGAGCGACACCAACCAATGACTACCTACGAGTGCGACGTTGTCGTCGTCGGAGCGGGGACCGCCGGCTGTTACGCCGCGGCCAGCGCCGCCAGCGACGGACTCGACGTCGTCGTCGTCGAGCGGAAAGACGAGGGGGAGGCGGGCCACATCGCGTGTGGCGACGCGCTCAAGGGCGCGGACGCGTTCCCCGAAGCCATCCCGAAGTCGAAAATCGAGGACACCTTTACCAACACCGGCGTCGACCACGGCCGGTTCGAACTCCCGCAACACGACACGGTGCTCGACATCCCCGTCCCCGGCGAACTCGCCGTCATCGACCGCCACGCGTTCGGCCGGCACATCATCGACGGGGCGAGCGAATCCGGCGCCGACTTCCACTACGACACCGTCGTCCAGGACGTGTTGCAGGACGGTGCCCGGGTCACCGGCGTCCGGGGCATCCGGAAGGGCGACCCTGTCACCTACGAGGCCGACGTGACCGTCGACGCCGCCGGCGCCCTCTCCATCCTACAGGACAAGGCCGACTTCGAGAATGCCACCTTCGACACCAACGTCTCCTACTCCCAATTTTGCTCGGCCTACCGCGAAATCGTCGAGGTGCCCGAAGAAGTGGAGTGGGACGACGCCCTCGTGTTCAAGCCGACCCAGCGCGCCGCGGGCTATCTCTGGTACTTCCCGCGGACGAGCACGACCATCAACGCCGGCCTCGGCTTCCAGATGACCGAGGAGCCGATGACACTGGTCGAGGACCTGCGGCGCGACCTGCAGAACCGCCCCGAGTTCCGGGGCGCGGAGGTCACGGACAAACTCGGCGCCGCCCTCCCCACCCGCCGCCCCTACGACTCCGCAGTCGCCCCCGGCTTCGTCGCTGTCGGCGACGCTGCGGGTCACGTCAACCCCACGACCGGCGGTGGCATCGCCGGCGCCGCCTACGCAGGCACCTACGCCGCCGAGGCCATCGTCGACGCCCTCGCCGACGGCGGGCCGACGGAGGCCGCGCTCTGGGAGTACAACGAGCGCGTCATGGATCACTTCGGCGGCCGGTACGCCGGCCTCGACGTGTACAACATCCTCTCGACGGCCGTCGACGTCGACGACCTGATGGGTCTTCTGGCATCGCTCCCCGGCGAGAAACTCGCGGAGGCCCTATACTCGGGGTCGACCTCCATGGGTCTCGGCCTGAAACTCAAGAGTGCGGTCAAGAGCTTCGGCTACTGGGGGACGATCCTCGACTTCTACCGGACCAAGCAGTTGGTCGAGGAACTGATCGGCCGGTACGAGGCGTACCCGTCCGATCCGTCGGGGCTCGCGACGTGGCAAAACGGGCGCGACGACCTGATGGAACGGGTGTACGAGACGACGGGTGCGGAGCCGAAATACTAGCCCGGCCCTGCATCCATCCCGGTCGACCGACCCGGCTGGGTACCGTAGACAGCGTTACGTACTCGTGACCACTCCGTCAGCTATGCACCTGACGCGACGACGGTGGCTCCGCCGTATGGGCGGTCCCGTCCTCCTGATCGGCCTCGCCGGTACAGCCGGCGAGGAGCCAGATGGCGACGACCAAGAGTCGCCGACTCCGACGGGGACGAGTGGCGAACTCCCCCCGAATACGAACGGGACTGGAGCCTGTGGTGACGCCACGAGCGACACGCGACCCGCGGGAACCGGCGGGCCGGGCGTGACGCTCGTCTCGGTCGACGCCTGCCCAGCCCTCCCGGTTCGGCCGGCCGTCGAGGTCGTTCGCGAAGCCGCGACGCCGGAGCATCCGCCGCAACTCCGAACGCGGCTCACGAATACGGCCGGCGAGTCGGTGCGCGTCGGAGAGGGTCGGGCCGTCCACTTCGAGCACGTCACGGACGAGTCCGGGGCGCTCGTCCTCCTGCCGGCGGCGAGTACCCGGCCGACCCCCACTGCTGGCGGCTGCACGAGAGCGTCGCCACGATCGAGGAGTCCCGGACCTTCGAAATCGAAGCCGGCGAATCGAGCAGCCGGTCGGTCGACCCCTACGCGACGCCCGACGGCGACGGCTGTCTCCCCGTCGGCGAGCACCGCTTCGAAACGACGGTCTCCGTCGTCTCCGACGGGGCCGAGCCGGAGTCGTCGGCCGAGTGGAGCTTCTCGATTCTGTTGGAGTAGCCTCCGATATTGCCTTTCCGGTCGGGCGATTTATATTTCAAGGATCAAATTTGTCTGATATGATTGGTGGGCCGGACCGCAGGTGTGGGACCTCGTTCAGCAATGGAAGCCGTCTCAGGTGTCTGATCACGAGCGCAAGTATCAATCAGAATTACAGGAATTTCCCGAGGAAAGGCTGAACGGAGGCGGAGGTATGGGTTTCGGCATGGGGGTCAGAACAATCATGCAGTCAGTACGGAACGGGGTACGGCATATGGCGATGTTGTGGTTAACGATACTGTTGGGATAGAGTTGAAACGAAATTTTTCGAACAGTCAGAAGCGGAAACTCCGCGGTCAACTCGAAGGTCACGGTGACAACTACGACCATGTGATAGCTTGTGCCTGTGGTGTTGAGGATACGGATGGCTGGCGCGAAGTTCAGAACAAATTCACTGGCAACCAGCGTGGTATGCTCGATATGACGGAGTTTCGGTTCATAATCAAGCGTCGAGAGAATTTCCGGACAGAGAGTGATGATGGAGGGGGTCTATTCGGCGGTGGAGGCGGACTGGTATCATTTCGACAAAGACGCGCAAGCATATCGTTCCCGCGTTGGCCGTCACCGATTATCATCGATTTCCATTTGCTAAACTGCCTCCCGCCCCAACCGCTCTATCGTCCCGCTGAACACGTCGACGGCGATGCGGATGGTTTCCTCGTCCACGTCGAAGGTGGGCGAGTGGTGGCCCCCTGGGTGGTCGGTGCCGACGCAGACGAAGGCGGCGAGGCCACCTCGGTCTTGGACGTGTTGCATCAGGTAGGTGGCGTCCTCGCTCCCCCCGAGGTCGTCGCTGTCGAGGATGGAGTCGACACCGGTCGTCGCGGACGCGACGTCGGCGACGACGCCGGCGAGTGCGTCGTCGCTCTCGCCGCCCGGCGCCCGGCCCCCGTACTCCACCTCCACCTCGCAGTCGTGCATCTCGGCAGCGGAGCGTAGCATCCGCTGGGCGTGGTCGTCCATGTAGTCCCGTAACTCGGCCGTCTCGCCGCGTACCTCGCCCTCGATGAACGCCTCCTCGGGGACGATGTTCGAGGCGGTGCCGCCGCCGACGAGGCCGGCGTTCACGCGGGTGGCGCCCGCGTCGTGGCGCGGGATCGAATAGAGGTTCTGGATCGCCGTCGCCATCGCCTGCACGGCGTTGCGGCCGCGTTCGGGGTGGCCGCCGGCGTGGGACGATTGGCCGGAAAACTCCGCGCGGAAGTGTTGTTGGGCGAGGAAGCCGTCGACGCCCGCCACCACCTCACCGGTCGGATGATCGAGGCCGACGTGGAGTGCGAGGAGGTACTCAACGTCGTCTAAGTGGCCCCCTTCGGCCATCGGTTCGCCGCCGGAGACGATCTCCTCGCTCGGCTGGAAGAACACCTTGAGCGTGCCCGAGAAGTCGCTCTCGGCGATGGCGTCGACGACACCGACGCCGACCGTGGCGTGGGCGTCGTGGCCGCAGGCGTGCATGAAGCCCTCGTTCTCGGAGCGAAAGCCCCGGCTCGCGGGGTCGTGGTCGCCGTCGTCGGCCTCGGTGATCGGCAGGGCGTCGATGTCGACCCGGAGGCCGACCGTCGGCCCCTCACCCCGCTTCAGGACGGCGACGAGACCGGTGTAGCCGCCGGCGAGTCGCTCCACGATGTCCTCGCGGGCGCCGGCCGTTATCGCCCGCCGCGCCCACTCGTCGAGTTCGTCGTCGTCGGGGACGCCCTGGCGGTCCTCGGCGAGGACCTCGGGACCGACGTAGAGTTCGTCGAGCGGACGTTTCTCGAGTTCGTCGACGAGTCGGGCGGTGGTGTAGAACTCCCGCCACGCGGGCTCTGGGTGGCGGTGCAGGTCACGGCGCAGGTCGAGCAGGTCGTCGGTGACGCTCATACCCTGCCAAGGCGCGGCGGGCGGCATAAGTTGTCCCCCCGTCGAGGCGGCGTCCGACCTCGCCCCGTCCGGAGACGACCGCCACCACCGCGCGGTATCGGAACGCCCATGTCGGCGTTTCGAGTAGGGGGCACCGCTCCTGATCGATGACGACCGGAACATCCCGGACGACCCGGCAGACGTGGGGACTCGTCGCCGGTGCCAGCCTCGTCTCCACGGGACTGGCCGCCTACGAGATCGTGCCCGCGAGCGTGACGCCGCTCGTCCGCGACTCGCTACGGATCGACTCGACCGCCGCCGGACTTCTGGTCGGCGTCATGTTCGGCACGGCGGTGGTGACGAGCCTCCCGGCCGGCGCGGCCCTCGACCGCACCGACTCCCGGACCGCGATGGCCGTCGCGACGCTGGCGCTGTTCGTCGCGGGCGGCTGGGGGTGGCTCGCGGGACGGAACGGCGACTACCGGTCAATACTCGCCTCCCGGGCGCTCGGCGGCGTCGCGTACGTCGTCGTCTGGAACGCCGGCATCGACATGGTGAGCCGGGCGGTCGGCGGCGACAACCGGGCGACGGCCGTGGGCATCTTCACCGCCAGCGGGCCGGTCGGGTTCGCGCTCGGGCAGGGGACGGGACCGCTCGTCGCCGGGGCGTTCGGCTGGCCCGCCATCTTTCCCGCGTTCACCGGGGTTGCATTCGTCGGCCTCCTCGTGTTCTGGCCGGCGAGTCGGGGCCTCGGAGGGAACCGGGACGACGCCCCGTCCGTTCGCGAGTTCGGTGCCGTCCTCCGCGACCGAACCGTCTGGACCGTCGGGGCGCTTGGCTTTCTCGGCTACGCCCTGTATCTCTTCGTGAACTCTTGGGGGTCGACGTATCTCTCGCAGGAGGTCGGCCTCTCGCTGGCGCTGAGCGGACTCGTCGTCACCGTGTTCCCTGCCATCGGCGTCGTTTCCCGCGTCAGCAGCGGGCTGCTCTCCGATCGGCTGTTCGGCGGCCGTCGACGGCCGGTCGTTCTCGGATCGTTCGGTCTCGCGGCCCCGCTCGTGCTGGCGTTCACCCGCCTCGACTCGATCCCGCTGCTCCTCGCGGTCCTGCTGCTCGCCGGATTCGCGATCCAACTCACCCTGGGGCTGTCGTTCACGTACGTCCGGGAACTGGTCGAATCACGCGTCGCCGCCACCGCCGTGGCTTTCCAGACGAGCGTCGGGTTGGCGGGGGGCTTCGTCGCTCCGACCGCTGGCGGTGCGGTCGTCGACGCCGCCGGGTTCGACGCTGCGTTCGCGCTCGCCGGCCTCCTCGCCGTCTGTGGCGTCGCCATAGCGTGGCGAACGCCGGAGCCCGCGAGTCGATAGTCGCCGCCGGGCCAGTTCCGGGCCACTTTATTCGGTTCGCGGAGGACGTGCGCTCGCATGAGCGATCACGACCTCCCTGACGACCCGCCAGATGCGTCGCAAATCCAATTTTACGGCGGCCGGGGCCTGAGTGCCCTCCCGCTCGCCGCCTTCATCGTCTGGGCCACGTGCAGAGTGGCCTCCTCGGCATCGGTGACACGTCGGGCCTCGTCATCGGCATGCTCGTCGGCCTCATCGTCGGCATGCTGTTCGTGAAGGGGAACTGGAAGGGCTACGCGGACACCATCTTCGACGGGATGACCCAGCGCGTGGCCGCCACCGCGGTGGTCGCCTGGCTCTGGGCCGGCATGTTCGCCGACACCATCCAGGCCGGCGACTTCGTCGACGGCCTGGTGTGGGCGTCCAGCGCGGCCAGCGTCGGCGCGGCGCTCTTTCCTGCCCTGACCTTCCTCTTCGCCGCCCTGCTGGCGACGGGCATCGGCACTGGCTACGGCACCGCCGTCGCCTGCACGAGCCTCGTCTTCCCCGCAGGCGTCCTGCTCGGGGCCGATCCGGTCCTCCTGTTCGGCGCCATCCTCTCCGGCGCCGTCTTCGGCGACAACCTCGCGACCGTCTCCGACGCGACCATCGTGAGCGCCGTGACGCAGGACGCTGACATCGGCGGCGTTGCCGAGCAAAGCTCGGCAGCCCGTCGGACGTGGTCCGACGACGTCGTCGCCTCGCGGTTCAAGTACGCGCTCGTCGCCGCCGTCCTCGCGCTGGCGAGTTACATCGTCGCCGGCGGAGCGATGGCCGGCGAACCGCTCGACGTGGGGCGCCGACGCCGCCGCGGGCGCCGGCCCACTCGGCCTCGTCCACCTCCTCTCTATCGCCGTCGTCATCGGCACCGCGGTGCAGGGTCGCCACATCATCGAGGCCGTCTCATGGGGACTGATCACCTCGGTCGTCCTCAACCTCGTGCTCGGCCTCGCGCTCGGCCTCGCGCCCGCCTCCGCCATGCTCGTCTTCCGCTCCACGTCCGAGTCGGGCATCGCGGCGACGCTCTCCGGTCTCCCCCTCCTCGGCGCCCTGATCGAGGTGTCGCCCGACGCCACGAGCGCCGTCGGCGGCAGCCTCTACACCGGCGCGCTCGGCTTCTTCCCGCTCATCGTCCTCGTCCTGCGCATCGTCGGCGCGGCGCAGGTAATGCGCGCCGGCGGCGACTTCGCCGCAATCGAGGAGTGGCTCTTGGAGAACGTCGCGACCATCGTCCGCCGCGCGGAGACGACCATGGTCATCGGCACCGCCATCGTCAACGCGACCATCACGATCAACACGGCGGCCGAAATCGCCATCGCGCCCTTCATGCGCACGCTCGGTCAACGGTTCAACATCAACGGCTACCGCCGCGCCAACATCCTGGACGCCAACACGTCCGCACTCGGCTACATCTTCCCGTGGGGCGGCGGCGTCCTCGCCGGCTACGCGTCGATGATCCAACTGCCCCAGCAGTTCGACTGGTTCACCGAGGCGATGCTCGCTAACCCCGCCGCGGTGTGGCCCTACGTCTTCCACGGCTGGTTCCTCGTCGGCGTCTTCCTCGTCGCGGCGTGGACCGGCTACGGGCTGGAGTACGTTCCCGACCGGCAGAGCGAGGAGGTGGCGCGCGTACGAATCTCGGCAAGCTGTTCGCGGGCTGGACCTTCCGAACGAACCGACCGACGTACGCCGTCGGCGACGAACTCACCGCCTTCGTCACAGGCTACGAGAACGGTGTCGCACAGGTTCGGATCGGCGATACGATCATCACGCTTGCCGACGCCGACCGGGGACTCGGCGACCGACTCGTTCGCCTCCGCGTCACCGAGTTCGACGCCGACGACGCGACGGGCAGCGCCGAACTGCCTGGCGTCGTCGACGGCGAGTCGTAGTCGTTGCGATCAGCGTAATTCAAGCTGGAGCCTCCGACCTCAAGGGGCGAGCGTAGCGAGCGAGTAGGTCGGGGTAGTTCACTTCCGTCCTTGGCCGAGCGGTTTCTTGCGGTCGACCTCGATTTCGACGTGGACGTGCTCCGGGAAGTCCATGTGGCCGACCCGACCGGCAACCTCGTCGTTGCCGTGGATCTCCAGCCGGCGGGTGTAGGTGGTGTAGGTCCACGCGGGGAACCGATCGCCGGGGCCGAGTGTTCGATACTGCGGGACGGTGAGTCGCTCCGGCGGCGCGGAGTGGGGGCCCTTGCACTCGGCGCCCTTGCGTTCGACCATCCGCTTGATGTCCGTGACCAGCGAGTCGAGGGCGTCTCGGTCGCCGCTCTGGAAGCTGAGTTTGGTGACGAAAGCCATCGTTACCCCCCTCTGCGCGCTCGATGCCTAAAAGCGCACCCGTCCGGGCGGCCGCTCCCGGGCTTGAAATCTTTATACGTTGTGACCGTTTACTGCCGGTAATGACGGTCGAAGCGACCAGTGCTGGAGCCATCCTCTTCCGCGACACCCGCGGCCACCGGGAGTATCTCCTCCTGAAGAGCCGTCCAGGGGACTGGGAGTTCCCGAAAGGCGGGGTCGAAGGCGACGAGGAGCTTCAGCAGACTGCGATTAGAGAGGTTGGCGAGGAGGCTGGCATCGAAGACTTTCGACTCATCGACGGCTTCCGCGAGGAGTACGACTACGTCTTCGAGGCCGGTGGCAACACCATCCACAAGACGGTGCACCTGTTCATCGCCCGGTCGTTC
>Ga0207714_1002716_pt1 | contig 10464 bp, 15 predicted proteins | sample PonA232FremontCA_2_FD_187270 | JGI IMG/M metagenome (GOLD analysis project Ga0207714, IMG submission 187270) | Marine sediment microbial community from Fremont, CA, USA - Pond A23 Sediment 2 (SPAdes) | ecosystem: Environmental > Aquatic > Marine > Unclassified | place: USA: Fremont, California... | reverse complement strand
TTCTTGGAGAGTATTATATTTGGGTTCCTCGTTCTTCAGACCCTCGTTAATATGCACGGCTTGTCCATGGCGAACAGCTAGCTGATCCTTACACCATTGAGCCATGCCACTTGATTTACCAAATACTAATCGTGCCCTTGCTCTGTGTTTCATTATTCTTCCTCCCCGCCTGTAACTCCGCTTTGACCTTCTTCCTCAATAGTCTGTTGGTCTTCCTCAATCTGGCGCTCCTCCTCAGTCATACCTTGCTCAGCCTCTCTCATTATTTCGTCCACATCCTCCTCGGGTAGTTGGAGGATATTGGTAAGAAAGAACCTCTCCGGAATAACTGCGCTAGCCGCTGGAGCACTTGAATATTCCTTGATAGCGCCTGAATAATTCTTAGCAATTTCACTCTTATCTTTAAGTCCCGGTGCCCAGAGATCAGGCCATTGGATATCATAATTATTTTGCTCCGGCTGAGGTAAAACCCCATATTTAATCATTGTATCAATAAATGGACGGAGTACAACAGCTTCAGCATAGTCGCTCCGCCTATCATCAATTGTTTTGTTCCAGTTGGTTTCGTCTTGGTTACTGGATAATTCGCCCCTTTCACTTCCCATCAATATCCGCTTAGGTATTCCAGTTGCCGCGCTAATCATCGTCATCTGCACGTCGACATGACTACTGGGATCGGCGACTTGACTGGACAATTCATCAATATCGAGTCCGGAAACCTTTAACCAACGCCTTAGTTGATGTTCGTATTCCTCAAATTGCTTGTCCAGATCGTCCTTGTCTTGTTGGTTCATTGTGGCGTTATCGCGCGCTTTAGCGGCATATCCGGGGAACGCTCCTCTCCAGAACATTTCTCCGGAACCACCTACAATTTTAGCCAGATCCTCAAACCTATTGAATACGCTCTGTAGCCTTGGAGTTCCGTATACCTCCGATTCGAGCAAGCCTTCCGCAACATGAATCACCCGACTATGATGAATATAAAGATCTCGTCCTTGTTTTGTCTCGTCCTGTACCGTACCGGGAACACCAATTTTGACCTTATATACCTTGGGCAATCCATATCGCTCTTGGGTGGGATCAGTTTCCCATTCATGAACCTGAGCATTTTTCTGACTGTACGGATGGACGTACAGGAGCCTATTTTGCCGATCCTCATTTACTGGTTGCTGGAATTCTCGTTCATTAGCCACATCATCAAACCCCAGAACCAATACAGCGTAATACCCAAGCCCAGCCAGCTTGTCTGCTCTGGAAAATTTATTGTACAAGCGCAATCTATCAACTAAATCATTCCAAGCATTATCAAACTGACCTGACTTGGAATTATCTGTAACCATGATCCCCTCTCGCCAAGTGGCGTTGACAGGAGCATCATTTATCGCGCTGGCTATATCTTGGCGCAAATATGCCTGCCAATAATCATAGTCTTGTAGCTGTTTTTTCCAGCCCAGCGCTTCATACAGATCGCGTTTACCTCCGTATTGCATGCCTAGCTGGGATGCCAATTTCATACGGCTAGATAATTCTGATAGCGCCTGTATATCTTCGTTTTGCTGTTCGTTATTTTGAATTTGTTCTGTCATTACCAAACTCCTGCCCTATTCGTTAGGGATAATTTTGCGAACGCTCCTGATCCAGAGTCTGCCTGATCCTTGAATTTAGAATACGGAAAATATCGCAGTTCCTCCTTAAAATCATATAGCCAAGGCCCGTTAACTATGGCGACATTACCGTTATTCACCTGCACCGAGAATGGATCAGCTCTATATATCTTATCTCCAGTTGGGCGATCAGCCTCAACGTAAAATCCAGCCAAATTCTTGATAGTATTCTGGGCAGATTCCTTTCCGCCTGATCCCGGTTCCTGCTCAACATATATCCTTGCGTCGGGGTCTTCAGCCCGTATAGAATCTTTTAGAATCTGTTCCCGCTCATTTGATTCCCACTGACCTTTAACGACTTTAACAACCACATATTCGTATGGAAATCGGCGCTTGTCCATTCTCCACATATAAACTCCGCAAGAACGTGCGCCTTCATCTTTGCTTCCAGCCTTGTCCCAATACCAGACCTTCTCTAGACAATTTACTGGATTAGGAACATCAGATAAAACAGGCATATTATCCACTTTAAACATACCCCCGGCTGGAGGAGTGGGTTTCTGCCCTATCTGACCCGCATAACCATACTGTCCTAAATCCGCCTCCAGATCATTCAACACGTCCCAACTCATTCTCTTGGGATCGAGCAAACCATCAACGTAGTTTTCTGCTAGTTCTGGAGGATTAACCACGTTTTTGTAATTTCTGATTTCGCCGGGCAGACAAACATGGAAAACATTAGATTTCTTTTCAAGGATATGACCTGTGGGATCGTCCTGTGCAAGCCTCTGCATAATAATTAGTGTAGGAGTAACTGCCTTATCAATTTTCCGGGTAGATAATGTTTGGCTGATCCATCTGTTAGCGGTTGCAAGTTCTGCCTCACTCACCGCCCTATTAGGATCAATGGGATCGTCCACAATCAACATATGACCATGGAATCCTGTCAGCGTTCCTCCGACTGACGTGCTGTATCTATTCCCGCCCTGAATAGCCGTCTGCCTACCTTTTAGCTTGCGCTGGATCTTAAAGTTCGATTTAGTGTCTTTATCCTGCCGGATACTCAAATCAGGATACAGCATCTTAAACTTGTCACTCCTAACCAGATCCCTACTCAACTCCGCCTGCTCCAACGCCAATGCCCCTGAATAACTGGTAGCAATAAACTTCATCCAAGGCCAGTTCGCCCAGCACCACACCGGAAACATTACGCTCATCGTCATAGACTTGGTAGTCCCCGGTGGTATGTTGACGATCATGTCATTTTTCCTAGGTTCCCCGGCTGCTACCTGCTTCGCAACATTAACTAATTGGAATGATAGATAATCCAGATGCCAGTTCCACTGAAGCTCGTCGTTTGATATAGCATCCCAAAAATACTTGATAAATTCCGACAAATCACGTCTACACAATTCCGCCCTTACAGCTACGGGATTATCCAATCCCTGTCTAATCTGTTGTAGGCGAGTGGGTTTGGTTCTCTGGAATTTTGTATTCTTGGCTTCTACTGCCATGTTCTTATTCCCCGGAGCCTTGGTTTATAAGTTCAGGTTTGGCTTTTAGGATTGTCTGGAGTTCTTCGTCGGTGAGGCTGTCCAATTTGACCTCTTGTGTTCGGATTGGACCTCCGTCCGGACCTCCAAGTTCATGTTGTTCTTTCAATCCGATCTTTTTAGAGATCATCTGGCTATTGAAAAATCCTACTGCTCCCCCGGAAAATTGTTGCTCATATATCACGTTTTCCACCATGTCAGCAACTCTGGCAAATTCCTCGGAACGCTCATTTTTGAACTGCCACCAATTTACTGTTGAAATCTCTAAAAACCGGCATAATCCTTGTTGGGACATGGGTCTTTTCTTGGGGATATATTCCCACCAGGTCTCTGATTTATGTTGCATTAGTTTAGCTTCATACATGGGATTATTTTCCACCCATTCAAAATACTCACAACATACGTCCCAGAGTTCCTCGGCAGTTTCAAATTTGGGAGGTCTCCCGGCGCCTGCCCGTTTATTTTTGCCCTCCCAATGACCATCTTTCAGGTGATTTTCGGCTTCCTGTTGTTGCTTTGTTGTGGGTTTTGTCCGCTTCATAATTTTCGTTCTCACTTTTGATTTTATATAACAATAATAACTATTTTATTGAGTAAAATAAAGGGAAAAATTGAAGTTTGCCCTAAATATATATGTAAATTATTGATATCATTTGAATAAAAAATTTTAAAAAAATTTTAAAAAATGCTTGATTTTTGACAAAACATCATGTATATTGAAATTAAGAAATCGAGGGGAAAAGAAAAATCAATAAAACCTTAAACAAGGAGCTTGATCATGAGTTTGGAAAAAGCAATCAAAATTTGCGGATACAAAAACAAAAACTTAGCAAGAAAAGCACTGGCAAACGTAACTACCAAATGCCCTCTTAAAATCAAGGTGGCTTTGGAAGTTGTAGCAAATCAATAAAACCTTTAACCATAAGGAGCTTGATCATGAAATTAAAGAACCATCCACCCGCAAAAGGAATCAACCAAATCGACAGACATGGTACAGGAAACAGCAAAACCACAGCAACCAAAAAAGAATTGATCCGACTCAATAACATTCCCATAACTCAAAGCGATTTTGAAGAAATTTTGGACAAAATGCCAGAGGAATACCGGATCGTTTTACAGGGAACCGAAATTTATTACAGCGGTAATCTAGACGCAAAAAGGTGGGGCAGCGCCAAAGCCAACAACGGTACTTGTAAGATGAATCACGTACGAATCAATAGGCATTCAATATTGGTTGTTTTGCATGAAATCGCCCACATCATCACTCATAACAAGGCATGGGAGGATGGAAAAGTAACACCTCCCCAACCACACGGAAGGACATTTGGGGCAACCTTAGACGCTTTGATTAAAACATGGCAGAATATAGAAACAAAGGCAGAAATGGACCAAATTTTAGCCGAGGCCGCTACCAAAAATGAAAGTACCCCCATGCAGATTGCAAAGGGAATGATCGAGGCGGCAATATACACTAAGAAACAGATAAAAACAGAAATGATGAATTACGGAGCCAAGAAAAGCTACGCAAATACATTCATGTACAGAGTTCTAAAAGAAGGAGATAAGAATTTCTTTAAGCAGGAAGTAATCGAAACAGAGAACGGGATAATTATGTTTTTCTAAATTCCTAATAAAGTGGCTGGGGGTCAAATTGACTCCCCAGTCGCATTGGTGGGAATGGAATCTTTTTATAAGTATTTAATATACTTTGATAAAAAATTTTAAAAAAATTTTAAAAAATACTTGATTTTTCTAAAAAGATCATGTATATTGAAATTAAGAAATCGAGGGGAAAGGGATTAAAAGATCCCAAGGGAAGCTACACCGGACGGCGGTCGATTGGTCCCAAGGCAATGGAAGGACGGAACTCCCAGCCGTAGCTACTTCGCGTTGCCCGTCGCCGCGTGGACGATAAACGCGCTCCTCGTTCCTAATAAAGTTTCCGGGCGCTGGCCCGGGCGCTTTAGTAGGAACTTTTAAACCTAAATTGGAGGATTTATGAATATGAACGAAATTACTTTGGATATGATCAAGGCGGAGTACAAGGTTTATATGGCTGGGAAGTCGTTGAACGAATACCTCAAAACAGATCGCACTGGAGCCCCCTTCGCTATGAATCGCAAGCAGAAAAAGGAATTGTTTTTAGCCGTAGCAACGGTCAAAAACGAAAGCGATTGGGCGAAGTTCTTGGCTCCGGGCGGCGGTTGCTTGGAATACTTGAACAATTTGGAAGATGATATTCATCAGAAAAACGATGATTGGTACTCGGTGAATTCCTAATAACGTTGCCGGGGATACGGTCCCCGGCCGCGTTGGTGGGAATGATTTTAACCCGAAAGGATAAAAGGAGGATTTAAAATGAAAAAGATTATGGACCATAACGCATACCCCGAATGGTTGAAAACTTTAACACTAGAACAATTGAAACATATACAAAAGGACGCGGCGGAGGCAGCCGCCGCAAACCCCGACGGGATCAACGCCGGATACTACTTGGACGAAGTGAATTACTGCGCTAACGAAATTCACAGAAGGACCGCAAAGATTTCCTAACAAAGTCGGCGGGGATACGGTCCCCGCCCGCATTGGTAGGAATTAAACAAACCTTAAAACAAGGAGTTTGATATGCGATGGCATACATTGATAAATAGCTGGGATCACAAAAAATGGAATAAGGAATTAAATAATTGGAAAATCAAAATCAAACTGATATACCATTGGTATTGCAAAGTCAAAATTCCTGTAACAATCACAAAAATAGGACACAAAATAAGGAATTTATTTTAATTTTAACAGGAGGTATAAGCCATGCAGGAGCTACCTAAAGAAACAAGAATTTATCAAATCACAACAGGGTTTGCTAAAAAGAAAGGTATTCCCTGTTATTTCGTCGCTCGGATCGTCAAGCAAACAGAAAAGGCCGTGTATCTATACGGCCATGGAACAACAGAAACAAAAACGCTTGCGGGAATTCCTTGCTGTAATTGCGGTAGGGAACTCACACATCCAGTCAGCGTACAACTTGGGATTGGTCCTGAATGCGGAAAGCATTATTGGAACTGGGACATGATCGGCGGGCTGACCGAAGAAAATCTACCAACCCTAAAAACCAAGCTGGAATCCATAATAATTGATACATGGATTCCTAAAGCGGTTATCAAAAATGTAATTGATACCGACGAGCAGGTTGAATTACCCAACGAACAACCCGAACAGAAAAAACAAGAAATAACGAAAAAAGCGGAACTGATCACCTATAAAGACAGCGGGAAAAAAGGGATAAAAATCACATTCCCCCAGGACAGTGAGTTCAAGGACAATCTGGACCGAGTTAAATCTTTACCCGGACGCAGATTTCACAAGGAACAGCCTCCTTTCTGGACTTGTCCATTGAGCCTTGAAGCGGTTGAATCCCTGCAGGAATGGGGGTTTGAACTGGACAATGGTTTACAAGATTTTATAGATAAATCAAAAGTAAACGCAAAGGAGGTAGAACAGATTGAGGTTCCCGGATTAAACGGAGAACTGATGCCTTTCCAAAGGCAGGGAGTATCTTTTATCGAGGCCAAGCAAGGACGGGCATTGATAGCGGATGAAATGGGATTGGGCAAGACAATACAAGCACTTGCTTGGTTACAACTACATCCAGAGAAAAGACCCGCGGTGGTTGTCTGTCCCAGCTCGCTTAAACTGAACTGGGAAAAGGAACTCAACAAGTGGATGAAAAATCCTAACATTCAAGTAATCCAAGGAACTGATACATCAATCCCAATTACCGGGGATATTGTAATCATCAATTACGACATTCTACCAAATAAATACGAAAAAAGGGAAAACAAAGCCGGTAAGAAATATAAAGTTGAAATACCTTATACGGGCTGGGTGGATTATCTAACTGATAAATTAGATCCCGCAGTTGTAATTATAGATGAATGTCATCTTATTAAAAACAGGGACGCAAACAGAACAAAAGGAACCCAGAAGCTGGCAGGGAAATCCAATCATGTAATCGCATTATCTGGAACTCCTATCGTAAACAGACCCAAAGAGGGACTGAATGCAATTAAGTTAATCGACAAGGATAACGTCGTTGTTCCGTCCACTTGGAAGTATTTACAGAGGTATTGCGGAGCAAAACACAATGGTTTTGGTTGGGATTTTGAAGGTGCAACAAACACCGACGAACTGCACGAAAAGTTGGTGAACTCAATAATGATCAGGCGTAAAAAGGAAGATGTGCTAACAGATTTGCCAGATAAATTATATAGCCATATTCCAATGAACCTTGATAACCAAAAAGAGTACAACCAAGCGGAAGCGGATCTAATCAGTTGGTTGAAAAGGAAAAAAGGGGACGAAGCGGCAGAGAAAGCAGAGAAAGCAGAACAACTCGCCCGACTCAATAACCTAAAACAGCTTGCTTCCAAAGGTAAAATGAAGCAAGCTAAGGAATGGATAAGGGAATTTATCGACGGGAATGGCAAGTTGATTGTGTTCGCCATTCACAAAGAGCTAATAAACGACCTGATGAAAGAATTCGGAGATCAAGCCGTCAGGGTCGATGGTTCGGTTTCTGGCAAGGACAGGGAAAAGGCAGTAGAGCAATTCCAGAACAACGACAATGTCAGGCTTTTTATTGGTAATATCCAAGCGGCAGGAGTTGGATTGACATTGACAGCGTCCTCAAGCGTTGCATTCTTGGAACTGCCTTGGACTCCCGGCGAACTTACACAGGCTGAAGATCGGGCTCACAGGATTGGACAGAAAGATTCTGTCAATGTTTACTACCTACTAGCAACCGGCACAATTGAAGAAGAACTTGCAGGTGTTATAGATGAAAAACGCAAAACATTAGACTCGGTATTGGATGGTAAAGATACCGAGGAAGGTTCCCTACTAACCGAATTGATGTCGCTTTATGAAGCTGCATAACCAAACAATAAAAGGGCGGAAAATGACCCCGCCCTTTTATTATTAAAAATCTTTTTATAAGTATTTAATATCCTTTGATAAAAAATTTTAAAAAAATTTTAAAAACCCCTTGATTTTTGGCAAAAGATCATGTATATTGAAATTAAGAAATCGAGGGGAAAAGAAAAATTAATCAAAGGAGATCAAAAATGAAAAACGAAATCATCAATACAATAAAAATCATAGACACAGACGGCACAAGAATAGAAATCGAAATTAAATGGTGTGGTGATGGTTATACTTACCGAGTAGCCAAAATCAATAAGCAGAAAACAGGTAAAAAACAAAGTAAAAAATTCACCACTCAGAAAGAGGTAGAAAAGGCAGCTATTAAAAAGTTTGACGATAATCCTTTTGTTAGTTAATCAATAAAACCTTAAACAAGGAGCTTGAAAATGTTGTACAATAGAAACATACTTCAAATAGTTGCTACTTTTGGGCTTATGGATTTTTGGGTACGTCGTGTTAATGTAACAATATCCTAATAACGTCGCCGGGCATCAGCCCGGCCGCGTTGGTGGGAATTTATTTTAATGACCTTAATCATTGGGAGGATTTATGGAAATAAACATAGCAAGAAAAATAGCATGGTCTTTTCATAGAACCACAGGCGTCGAGTTCGAGGAGTTGTTGAGTGAAGCTTGTCTCGCCTATTGCGAAGCAGAGGTCGACCCAAATTACGATCCAAGAAAATCCGCTATGACAACCTTCGCTTACTACAAAATGCACTCCCATCTCAAAAACTATATCAAAAAACAATACCATGATGAACAAGTTAACGACAGAGCCGAACTTACCCCTGAACAGGAAGTTGAGTTCAAAGACACAATAGAATCGCTTACAGATGAAGCTAAATTCGTCTGCGAACAAATCCTAAAATCTCCGCATGAATTTTTATCTGAAGGTGCTCCGCGTAAATGCCAAAGCAAACTCAAAACCTACCTCAGACAGTCTGGGTTTACTTGGGAACAAATCCGCAATTCATTCAAGGAAATAAAAAACGCTATAAATGAGCCCGCCCAGTGATTGTATAATATAATAAAGGAGGAAACATGAAACGTACAAAACCAACAAAAACGCAAAAAAATAAGCTGGCTCAAATCCCGCATATCAATCTAGGTGGGCATATGCCATACCCTCCTGAAAAGTGCAAAGCAACTCGGATGTATGACTGGCAAGAAATAGAATATATTGATTGTTCCGCTTGCGCCAGTTGTAAAGATAAATGCCAGCGCTGGAAAGATTTTCAAAATGAATGGAAAGAATACTGGAAAATATATAAGGAAATAAAAGGAGTGAAAAATGGGGATTAAAATAGAATGGCAGGCAAAATTCTGGTGGTATTATAGAGTATTTATTCCTCAAACAATCCATAGAATAATTCATGAGGTACGGTATGTCTTACGAACAGTTGTTGATTGATTTCAATATATTTTACCAAACAAGCGGACATAAGCACTGCAGGCCGGGATGGGCGAATATGGCTTGTCCATTTTGTACGGGTAATCCCGGCCTGCATTTAGGAATGAACCTGAACAATGGAGCATTCTATTGCTGGCGGTGCGAATGGAAACCAGCACCCAAGGCCATATCGGCGTTGACTGGAATTGATGAAAAACAAGCGAAAGAACTGCTACGAAAATATAAATCAACTCCAGGTTCAAAAAAGAGTGAACCCAAGATTAAATTTAAACCCCATAAACTGCCATCAGGCACAGCGTCAATGAAACAACAGCACAGAAAATACCTGGAAGATAGGGGATTTGATGCCGATTATCTGGAACAAGAATGGAGAGTACTCGGGACTGGCCCGATTTCTAAATTAGACGGGATTGATTATAAGCATCGTATTCTAGCGCCTGTTTACTGGGGAGGAAAGAAAGTAACTTTTCAAACCAGAGATATCACAAATAAAGCCAACGTCAAGTACATGGCTTGCCCAAAGGAGCGAGAAACAATCCATCACAAGTATATAGTTTACGGCAGGCAAGATAAGTGGACAGATACCGGGATATGTGTAGAGGGCATAACAGACGTATGGCGACTTGGATATAATGCCTTTGCCACGTTCGGAATCAAAACCACTAAACGCCAAATAAGACTGATAGCAAAACAATTTGATAGGGTTATTATTTTATTTGATGATGATCCACAAGCCCAGCAACAAGCCAAACAATTGCAAGCAGAACTTGAAGTTAGGGGAGTTGAAACAATTATTAAAACGATACAGGGCGATCCTGCAGATATGCCACAAGACGACGCAGATCACCTTGTCAAACAACTAACAAGGAGGTAACCATGCCTAAAATCAGTGAACAGGCGGTAGAAAAAATCAA
>Ga0207714_1002715_pt1 | contig 10468 bp, 5 predicted proteins | sample PonA232FremontCA_2_FD_187270 | JGI IMG/M metagenome (GOLD analysis project Ga0207714, IMG submission 187270) | Marine sediment microbial community from Fremont, CA, USA - Pond A23 Sediment 2 (SPAdes) | ecosystem: Environmental > Aquatic > Marine > Unclassified | place: USA: Fremont, California... | reverse complement strand
TTGAACAATAACGTCCTTGAGAATTTGAGCTTTTAATGGTTCTGTTTAGAATGGGTTGTCGGTCGATAATGAGATTCTTTGAAAAAGACTTATCCTAGATGTATTCTCTGAATTAACCCAGTTTAAATCTACATATATTTTCAAAGTTTTTTTATCAATTATAATGTTGTTTTTTATTTTGTTTGGAAATTGATTTTTACATAAAAAAACTTTTGTTTTTCATGTTTCATTTTTTTTCTGAATTATCGATATTGATAATAAGATGTCATAATAATGCATGGTATGCACGATCAACAGGAAAAAAGAGAGTGTGACAGCCTTCAGAGGAGACAATGTAAGAGATTTCCCATATCCATGTCCAACATTGATACATATCCTGCAATTATTCGTTGAATCCGTGTTGATCGTGAACAGAGGATCAATAGCAAGGTGTTTCTTCCCGAACATTAACTGCCGGGAGAGGTTTATCGCCCAGCCAACTCGCAAAGGAGGGAGAGCATGCCCAAAAAAGTAGCCGTTGTCGGCTCGGGACCCGGAGGATACGGAGCGGCCGTTCGCGCGGCGCAGCTTGGGGCGGATGTAACGCTCGTGGAAAGGGATCGAATCGGAGGGGTGTGCTTGAACTGGGGCTGTATTCCCACAAAGACCCTGAAGACCACGGCGGAGCATCTCCAGGCCACCAAGGATGCCCAGACCTACGGGGTCTATCATCAGGGTGATCCTAAGGTGGACATGGAAAAGGCCCTAACCCGGAAGGAGCGTGTGGTCGCGGACCAGGCAGGTGGAGTGTCCCGATTCGTGTCCAATCACGGAGTCCGATACGTTCAGGGAACGGCCCGGTTGGCCGATCCGGTGAGCTTGGAAATAGATGACGGAGAGCGGCAAACCCGCCTGTTGGAAACGGACAGCATTATTCTGGCTCCGGGGACGCATCCGGCTGAGTTCTCCAACCTTTCCTTCGACGGCAAATATGTTCTGTCCAGCGCGCAGGCTCTGGATCTGACCAGGGTGCCCGAGAGCATGATCATCGTGGGAGGCGGTGTGGTGGGGTGTGAATTCGCCACGCTCTTCAATGAGCTCGGGGCTAAAGTGACGCTTGTCGAGGCCATGAATCGCCTCCTGCCCATTCCCGGTGTGGGTGGGGAGTGTTCCAAGATTTTGCTTCGCGAGATGAGAAAGCGTAAAGTCGCGGCAAAGACGGGACACGCCGTGCAAAGCTGTACCCGCAAGGAGAACGGTGTCGAGGTGGGCATCGTCCCCTTCAAGGATTTGTCCGCGAAGGACGCTGCGGAGGAAGAGAAGCTCCATGCCGAGCTCATGATGGTCTGCGTGGGGCGCAGGCCGAACACGTACGGGCTGGAATTGGAGAATGCCGGGGTTTCCACGGATGCGCGCGGTTGGATCCATGCGGATGCGGAAATGCGCACCAGCGCGGAAAATATCTTCGCCATCGGCGATATTCTCGGACCGGAGAAAGTGATGCTGGCCCATGCCGCGACCGCGGAAGCCGAAATCGCCGCGGAGAACGCCGTCCTGGGATCTGGCAGGCGCATGAATTACGACAGGGTCCCGGGCGCCATCTACACGCATCCCGAGGTGGCGAATGTGGGACTGACCGGGGAGCAAGCCGAGGAAGCGGGCTGGGATGTCCGTTCCGACACCGCGCTGTACCGCAGCCTGGGCAGGGCCCACGCAGCCGGAGATATTACCGGACAGGGCACGATTGTCTGGGATCAAAACGACGGCCTGATTCTGGGAGTCCATCTTATCGGGGCCCATGCAACCGAACTCATCGCCGAGGCAACGCTGGCCCTAAACCAGGGGTGCACGATCGAGGACATCAGTCGCAGCATACATCCCCATCCCACGAACTCAGAGATGTTCCGCGAGATCGTTCAAAAGGCCCTGGACAGGGCCTAGTGTTTTGTCCCGTTTCAAGTGTCGTAAAAGAGAATTTCAAAAAGATAACGGCTGAGACATAAAAGAATAGGGTAGTTTTTTGGAGACAAGACACTAGTTCCGTTTCTTTTTCAAGATAAAGAAATAAAAATATGATGAAATAATCTTTTGGTTTTCTTGCTTCTTCTTTTGTCAAAAGAAGAAGCGAAGCCAGTGTCTTGCCCTATTTACATAGACCACTCCGAAACATAACAATAAGGGGTTATGCAGGATTTACAAAATATACGACAATTCACGCTTGGCAAGACACTGGGAATAGGGGAGAGGCCATGTCTCGATACGTAACCCGGGACGGAGCGAGCCTTTACTACGAGTGGTATCCCGCCGGACCGGGCCGGCCCGTGCTTGTTTTTCTCAACGGCACGGGCCAGTGCACCAGGAACTGGCACCAGGTCCGCAAACTTTTGGCGGAGGACGCCTCAGTCCTGCTCTTCGATGCCCAGGGGCAGGGCAGGACCTCGCCCGGTAGGATCCCTTTCTCCCTGGCAGGACACACCCGGGATGCGGAGGAGCTGTTGCAGCATTTGCGGATTAGCGGGGCACATCTCGCGGGAGTCAGCCACGGGGGGCATGTCGCCCTGGCACTGGCCGGTGAGCGCCCCGATCTTGTTCGCGCGGTCGCGGTTTCGGGCCTGGGAGCCGAGTACGGTCCCAGGGTGCGACTGATCCTGACCTCTTGGGTTCGGACACTGCAAGACCGGGGAATGACCGCCTGGGCCAGGGAGGCCCTGCCCCTGGTTTTCGGGGAGACCTTCCTGAAAAGTCATGAAGGCAGAATGGACCAGATCGAGGCGGGCCTGGTGCGGAGGAACGATTCCTGGTCCCTGCTCCGCCTCATTCAGGGCCTTTTGCAGTATCCCCACCCCAGGGTCCACGCGGAAGCGGTTCAGTGTCCCGCCACAGTCCTCTACGGAGACGACGACCCATTGGTCGGGGCGGCACAGGCAGAAGAGCTGGCACGGATCTGCCGGGTCGAGCCGAAGCGTTTTCCGGGTGCGGGACATACCCTGACCGCCGAGGCCCCCGAGGATTTCGCCGAGGCTTTGCGGGATGTTTTTCTGTGAGGCGTTCCAGGCATCAGACATCAGACGCCAGACATCAGACATCAGACGCCAGACGTCAGACGTCAGACGTCAGACGCCAGACGCCAGACGCCAGACATCAGACATCAGACGCCAGACGCCAGACGTCAGACGTCAGAGGCCAGAGGCCAGACGACAGACGGTGGACATAAGATATCGGATAGCGTGCGGGTGATCGGCAATAGATCGGATGCACGCCTCGACTCGAACCGGAGCAGAGACAGTCAGGGAATCCCCGCGCACTGAGCGGGCGGGTCTGAATCAGGAATACGGGAATTTGGCGATGCCGGAGACAGAAGAGCAAAGCCGGGAGGAGCGAAGCGAGAGGGAGCTCGATGAAGAGAGCGCCTCGGAGCTCGCCCATCCCGCGGATGCTGCGGAACATCTCGAGTCCCTGGAGCTTGAGGAGCAGATCAAGTTCATCAAGCTGCTCCCGGTCAAGGACGCGGCGGCCGCTATCGCGGAAATGGGGCACTATGAGCGCATCGAGCTCATCCAGCGCCTGAATCTGGGCATGGCCTCACGTGTGATCGCGAACATGGCCCCGGACGACGCAACGGATATCCTGGCCGGCCTGGGTGAGGAGCTGCGCCGGCACCTGTTGGCCAAGATTCCCCCCAGAGACCGCATCGAACTGCGGGAGCTGTTGACCTACGACCCCGACAGCGCGGGCGGGGTGATGAATACCGACACCCTGGTGCTGCATCAGGATCTGAACACGGATCAGGCCATAACCCTTGTGCGGCAACAGGTGGAAGACAAGGAGATCCCCTACTACGCCTATGTCGTGGATGACGAGAACAGGCTGCAAGGGGTGGTCTCCCTGCGGGAGCTGATGATCGCGCCGCACATCATGCACCTGGAGGACTTGATCCAGTCCCAGAAGCTGATCGCGGTGCATCACGAAACGGACCAGGAAGAGGTGACCAGGCTTATCTCCACCTACAATTTCCTGGCCCTGCCCGTGGTGGACGACGAGAACAGGCTCCTGGGCGTGATCACGGTGGACGACGTGATCAACATCATCCACGAGGAGGCCAGCGAGGACATGCAGTCCATGGTCGGCGCGGGCATGGACGAAAGTACGGAGTCCCCCTGGCTCTACTCGGTGAAGAAGCGGGTCCCCTGGCTCCTGCTCAACATGGTCAATTCCGCGATTGCCGCCTATGTGGTGCACCTCTTCGAGGACAATATCGCCAAGATCACCCTGCTGGCGGTGCTCATGCCGGTGGTGGCCAATATGGCGGGCAACTCGGGGCAGCAGGCCCTGGCGGTCATGATCCGCCAGATGGCGGTGGAAAAGTTCGAGCGCAAGAAGTTCTGGCTGGGGGTTCTCCGCGAGGCGCGGATCGGCTTCACCAACGGGGTCATGCTCGGGGGGACCATTTTCTGCGTGGTCTGGGTCCTGACCCAGAATATCCTTTTGTCCTGCGTCGTGGGAGCGGCGATGTGGATAGACATGTTCGTGGGTTGCACCGCAGGGGCCTCCATTCCCCTGATACTCCACGAGCTGGGACGCGATCCGGCGCAGGCCTCCACCATCTTTCTCACCACGATCACGGACAGCGTTGGCTTCTTGAGCCTTTTGAGCCTGGCCGGCCTGGTCCTGCTGGGGACTTAGTCCGGACAAGGGCTCTGTGGGGAGCCGCCTGGCCGGCGCTTTTCCGGTCCGCCTCTGTCCATCCGGACCGGAGCGTGTTCAGTTTCCCTTCGAAATGAATGCTTTTTTTGGGTCCTGTGAAGATGATGCTTCAGGAGTGCTTTTGCTATGCGGAACGTCTTCGGACCGGGGCTGATCGTTGTTTGTGCCGGCGCCATGTGGGGGTTCTACTGGGTACCCCTGCGACGGGTCCAGGATGTGGTCCAGGCCGGGCCGTGGATAACCTTCATCGCCGTGCTCATGGGAAGCCTCATTCTGCTTCCCTGGGGCTGGAGGGGGCGGCGTCGCCTGCGCGCTGCCGGGGTCCGCAGCCTGCTGAGCCTCGCCCTGGGCGGGGCATCCTTTGTGCTGTATTCCAACGGCCTGCTCTACGGCAAGGTCGCCGTGGTGATCCTTTTGTTCTACCTCACCCCCATCTGGAGCACGCTCATCCAGCGTTTCTGGTTGCGGCGCAGGGTGTCCAGGTGGCGCTACGCGGCCATCGTCTTCGGGCTCATCGGCATTGGCCTTGTTCTGCACGGAAGCCATGGCAGCATCCCCTTGCCCAGGACCCTGGGCGACGGGCTCGGGCTCGTCTCGGGAATCCTGTGGGCCGTTGCCTCCACGGGTATCTACGAGTACGGCAACAGCGGCCCGGCGGAGAGCAATTTCTGTTTCTGCGCAGGGGGAGCTGTTGCGGGGCTCGCGCTCGCCCTCGCGCTTGAATGGGGGGCCGTGTCCTGGCCCGACGCGGGAAACATGGGCGAGGGGCTTCTGTGGATGCTTCTTTTGGGCGGCCTCTGGTGGGCCGCCTCCCTCAGCGGTTTCATGTGGGCCGCACAGCGGCTGGAGCCTCCGCGCATCGGTATCCTGCTCATGAGCGAGGTGATCGTGGGCTCGGTTTCCGCGGCCCTGTTCGCCCAGGAACCCTTCGGAGGGCTCATGGGGGCTGGCGGAGCCATCCTCGTCGTTGCCGCGAGCTTTCTGGAGACTGTTCCCCGGAGCCGGGTTTGATGTTCTCCGTTCCCCGTTCAAGGTTCAGCGTTCCCCGTTTTTCGTTTTAGCACCCGGGGATGAGGACAAGGGCTTGAATGATCCACTGATGCCCGTCCTCCGATCTCCGAACTCCGACCTCGGACCTCTGATCTCTGGTATGCCCACGAAACACACGAAAAAAACACGAAAAGAGAATCTACTTACGAATAAAAGAAGCATGCGTTCTGCAACGGGCAGAGCGCATGCTTTCTCGCTATATCTATCCGATAGGTTCACAACCTGTTTTTCATTGTCCTACCCGGAGTCTCCGACTCTGTCATCTGACTGCCGATCTCTGACACACCGACTCAGCGACATACCGGATCTCCGATCTCCGACCACCGATTCCTGCCGAATACCATTTCTCTTCCCGCGCTTTTCAAAAAGCAATATTTTGCTAGAATATGCCGTAAATTGTTCCCGGACCGGAGTTGCCTTTCCCGAAGAGCCCGGAGTCGGGCACTCCCCGAACGGTGAATTCGGGAGCACAGAAAGGCGAAACTCCCGAGGCCCTTTCATGGGGCTATATTCCCGGCACGGGATGACGGAGACAAGGATCAAGGAGCGTGATCATGGCTGGAAAACAGCACGGGATCTCCAGGTCGGACTATCAGGCGTGCATTTTCGATCTGGACGGGGTGGTCACCACGACCGCAAGGCTTCACGCCGAGTCCTGGAAGGAGCTCTTCGACAAATTCCTGAGGGAACAATACGGCGAGCAAGGGTTCAGCCCCTTTTCCATCGAGACGGACTACCGCGACTATGTGGACGGCATGCCCCGCTATCAGGGGGTGAAATCCTTCCTGGACTCCAGGGGCATCTCGCTACCCTACGGCAATGTGGACGATTCGCCCGAGGCGGAAACGGTCTGCGGGCTGGGCAACCGGAAGAACCGGATCTTCAACCAGAGCATCCAGCAAAAGGGTGTGGATGTGTACGAGGCCAGCGTGGATCTGATCCAACAGCTGCGGAGCCGCAGCTTTCGCATCGCGGTGGTCTCTTCCAGCAAGAACTGCCAGACCGTGCTCGATGCCGCCAATATCGGCCATCTCTTCGACGTCCGGGTGGACGGCATCGACATCGAGCATAACGACCTCAAGGGCAAGCCCGAGCCGGATTCCTTCGAGGAGGCGGCCCGCCTCCTGGACGTGTCCCCCGCGCGGAGTGTCCTGTTCGAGGACGCCATCTCCGGGGTTCAGGCCGGCCGCAAGGGCGATTTCGGGATGGTGGTCGGTGTGGACCGAACCGGTGTGGAGGAGCAGCTCCGTGAAGCGGGAGCGGACATCGTGGTGCGGGATCTGGACGAGATCGATCTCAGGGACGATGTCCAGCGCCTGCCCCACGGCCTGATCTTCTTCGAGGAGATCAGGAAGCGTTTCGAGAACAAGCGGGTGGCGATCTTTCTGGACTATGACGGAACCCTGACCCCCATCGTTTCCCGCCCGGAACAGGCGACCCTGTCTCCGGAAATGCGCAATATCCTGTGCAGCCTGACCGAGAAATGCACGGTTGCCGTCATCAGCGGCCGCGGTCTCGCGGATGCCCGACAGCTCGTGGATGTAAAGGGACTTTATTTCGCCGGCAGCCACGGATTCGAGATTGAAGGGCCGGGAGGGGTCCACATGGAAGTGGAGGAGGCCCGGAAGAGCCTTCCCGCCCTGGAACAGGCCGAGTCCGAGCTGAACAGCGAGCTGGCGGATATAGACGGGGCCCAGGTGGAGCGGAAGAAGTTCTCCATCGCGGTGCATTACCGCAATGTGGACCAGGAACGCGTTACCGAGGTCGAGGCCTGCTTGGACCGGGTCCTGGAGCGCGCCGGAGGGCTCCGCAAGGGTTCCGGCAAGAAGGTTTTCGAGCTGGCCCCGGACATTCCCTGGCACAAGGGCAGGGCGGTGCAATGGCTCCTGCGCGAGCTCGAGCTGGACCAGTACGGAGTGGTCCCCATCTTTATCGGCGACGATGTGACGGACGAGAACGCCTTCCATGCCCTCTCCAAGAGGGGCATCACTCTGGTGGTGGCCAGTGAGTCGCGTCCCACAGAAGCCAAGTACAGGCTGGAATCCGTGGGCGAGGTGCGCGACTTCCTGTCCATGCTCTATGCCTACCAGCGGAACTGGCACACCTGGTCTCTGGACTACACCGAATACGTTCCCGAGCTGCAGGGACTTCGCGAGGCCCTGTGCACCCTGGGCAACGGGTACTTCGCCACCAGGGGGGCGGAGCCGGAGATGAAGGCGGATACGATCCATTATCCGGGAAGTTACCTCGCCGGGGGGTACAATCGTCTCCAAACCGAGATGGGCGGGCGGATCATCGAGAACGAGGATCTGGTCAACATGCCCAACTGGCTCGGTCTCACCTTCCGCTTCCCGGGCGAGGAGTGGTTCAGCATCGACGATATGGAGCTTGTCTCCTATCGCAAGGGCGTGGACCTCAAGAACGGCGTCCTCTACCGTTCCACCCACGTACGGGATCGGGCAGGACGGGAGACCAGGATCTATCACCGCCGGATCGTGTGCATGCACAGCATGCACATGGCCGCTCTGGAGACGGGTATCGTACCGGTCAACTGGTCCGGGGACCTGGAGATACGGAGTTCCCTGGACGGCCAGGTGGACAACTCCGGGGTCAAGCGCTACCAGAAACTGAACAACAAGCATTTGGAGCCCGTGTGCACCAACGAGATCGATGAGCGGACCATCGGGCTCCAGGTGCGGACCAATCAGTCCAAGCTCGCCGTGGCTCAGGCCGCGCGAACAGAAGTGTTTCAGCAGCGCAAGCCCCTTCGGGTGCAGCGGGAGTGCCGAAGGGAGTCGGGATACATCGCCCACGATTTTCGGGTCGAGCTTGCCGAAAACCAGGGGGTGAGGGTGGAGAAGGTTGTTGCCATGTACACTTCCCGGGATCCGGCCATGTCCGAACCTTTCCTGGAGGCCTCGGAGGCCGTGTCCCGATCCGGACGGCTCATATCCCTTCTGCGGAGCCATGCCCAGACCTGGAAGCACCTGTGGCGCAGATTCGCCTTGGAGGTGGAGCTCAACGTGAACGGATCTTCCGGGGAAGGAGGCGCGGACTACGATCACTACCACTATGTGCAGCGGACCCTGCACCTCTATTGCTTCCATCTCCTGCAGAGCGCATCCATGCACTCCCTGGACATCGACGTGGGCATGCCCGCACGCGGGTGGCACGGGGAGGCCTACCGCGGCCACATTTTCTGGGACGAGATCATCATCTTCCCCTACCTCAACTTTCGGGCGCCCCAGATTACCCGCACCCTGCTCATGTACCGCTACCGCCGGCTGGACGCAGCCCGGCAGATGGCGTACGAACGCGGGTACAAAGGGGCAATGTTCCCCTGGCAGAGCGGGAGCAACGGCCGGGAGGAGACCCAGAGCATGCACCTCAACCCCAATTCCGGGCGCTGGCTCCCGGACAAGTCGCATCTGCAGCGCCACGTCAACGTGGCCCTCGTGTACAACATCTGGCAGTACTGCCAGATCAGCGGGGATTTCGAGTTCCTCTCCTTCTACGGCGCGGAGATGATCCTGGAGGTCGCCCGCTTCTGGTCCAGCATCACCGCGTACAACGAGGAGCTGGACCGCTTCGAGGTTCACGGAGTCATGGGTCCGGACGAGTTCCATGACGGCTATCCTGACGCGGATCGCCCCGGACTGAGCAACAACGCCTATACCAACGTCATGGTCGTTTTCGTCATGAACCGGGCCCTGGAGCTGCCGAACATCCTGCCCAAGCAGGAATGGGATCAGTTCTGCGAGCGCCTCGATGTGCGCAAGGCGGAAATTGATCGCTGGCGGGAGATCAGCCGGAAGATGCGTGTGGTCTTTCACGGTGACGGGATCATCAGCCAGTTCGAGGGCTATGATCAGCTCCAGGAGTTCGACTGGCAGGGGTACAAGGAGAAATACGGGGATATCCAGAGACTGGACCGGATTCTGGAGGCGGAGGACGATACCTGCAACCGCTACAAGGCCTCCAAGCAGGCGGACACGCTCATGCTCTTCTACCTCTTCAGCGCCGAGTATCTCCAGGAGCTCTTCCATCAGCTTGGATACGAGCTCAAGCCCGAGGACATTCCCAGGAACATCGACTACTACCTGGCGCGCACCTCCAACGGCTCCTCCCTGAGCTATGTGGCGCACTCCTGGGTCTCCGCGCGCAGGGACAGGCGGCATTCCTGGAGGCTCTTCGAGGAGGCCCTCAAGACGGATGTGGCGGATATCCAGGGAGGGACCACCGCCGAGGGGATCCATCTGGGGGCCATGGCCGGGTGCGTGGATATCGTACAGCGGTGCTTCACCGGCCTCGAAGCCAGGGGCAACGTCCTGCGCTTCAATCCGCAGTTCCCCGAGGAGCTGGATCGGGTCAAGTTTCATCTCCGCTATCGGGGCCACTGGATCGAGCTGGATATCAATACGGACAAGGTCCAGATCGAGGCTCTGGAGAGCGGGGCGGAGCCGGTTTCAGTCCAGATCAGGGACGCCGTGTACGAGCTGGAGCAGGGCAAGACCATCGAGTACAACCTGCGTTCCTAGCACCGGGCGTATAGAGTGTTCCGCCACGAGGCCCCGGCTGTTCCCTGCAGGGAACAGCCGGGGCCTTGTTCGTTGTCGGAGTAAGCGGGAATGTTTTTTTATATGAAAATGTGTTTAACTTATTGAATTATTGGCGAATTGGTCGCGAGGCTCGGCGGGTGGAGCGCTTCGCTGGGTTTCATAATACACCATGGCCT
>Ga0207714_1002714_pt1 | contig 10469 bp, 8 predicted proteins | sample PonA232FremontCA_2_FD_187270 | JGI IMG/M metagenome (GOLD analysis project Ga0207714, IMG submission 187270) | Marine sediment microbial community from Fremont, CA, USA - Pond A23 Sediment 2 (SPAdes) | ecosystem: Environmental > Aquatic > Marine > Unclassified | place: USA: Fremont, California... | reverse complement strand
TTCGGGTCTATGACGTGGAGCGCGGCCTCCCACTCTTGGGACGGGCTGCTTGGCCGGTCCTGGCGCGTGAACCGAAAGTAGCCTTCATCAATCAGCGTTTCGACGACGCCCTGGATGGACTGCTGGCGGGCCTCCACGAGGCGGGCGGCCGGGTCGGCGGCGCGGGACAGCTCGGATTCAGTGACCTTCACGACGTTGCGTACGCGCCGGACGTCGTATTTTCGGCAGAGTCGGTCAAAGTCGGTTTCATCCATCGCCTGGTTGTACCGGCGCTTCCAGTTTTCGAGCTCCTTGTGCTTCTCCCGTAGCACCAGGCCAAAAATCACGCACATCGTAAGGGCCATCGGGCTGCTCCAAGCAAGAACCTCAATCATAGCGTTAGTTGAGCGAGATGACAGGCTGCCGAATGATGCGGGCCTCGTCGACCGACCGGGTCCACTGGTGCAGCCCCCCTTGCGGGATCTGCCCTCGAGTCGTCTTTGTGAGGGCGTCCACGCGGCGCTGGATGGCCCGGTCCAGTTCCATGCGCCCAAGCATACAGCTCCACACCCAACGCTGTTGCAAGGACGGAGAGATCACCAGGCGCCGGCATAGCCACCGCCCCTCTCGGCCGGGGTAGGAGCCCACCCACCACTCCACAAACAGGCCGTCCATGGACCAGTCACTGTACGCCCCGATCCGGTGAAAGTCGCGTCGTATCCAATCTCGATCCATCGGTTTACCGTGCAAGTCGAGCTCCACCGGCTTCGGCCCATTCCACTTGAAGCTCCTCCCGCTTCTCGTGGCGGCGCACTCCATACGACCATATTTCGCCCGCCTTTACCATTCGCATGAGCCGGACGGCCAGGCGCCGCTCGTCGCGGTTGAGCTCCGGAAGAGGCTGCGTTGGGGTTGGCAGTTGGTGCGCGCCCTGCTGTGTTGCCATATCGGTAGGGTAAGAAGTTGACTGGTTAAATACGAGTCGCGCCGCCCTGGCCGCTCGACCGTTCTCGCGGCGTTACGGGCGATGGAGGGCCCATCTTGTCGTTCAGGTGAGCCAGCATGCACCGGACGTCGACGCGGTCGTCTTTCTTGCCGTCGGCCGCCCGCATGGACCCCTCAATCTCGAGGAAGCTATCCATCTGCTGGCACGCCTTTTCCTCCCGCTCGATGTACGCAAAATCTGCGCTCTCCCCGTTCAGGGCGTTTCGCGCCCCGCGCAGGTGCTTCGTCAGCGCGCTTACGATGATGCCCTTGTTGTTGCCGGTCATGTACCACCCGGCCTTCCGGGTCTTCTCCCCACTCGTCTTGTCCTCGACCACACGGTGGTAGAGGTTTCCGTACCAGGGTTTGATTTCTTGCAGGACGGTCATGCCGTACGACGGGTCCCGCTCCGACACGCTGCGCTTCTTGTTCAGGCTGTTCACCTCGAGCATCCAGTACGCCATGCCGTACCACTTGGCCAGGCGCGCCGCCCGCCAGGCGTACAGGTCGACGTCCAGGTGGTCGTGCCACTCGCACACGATCTCCGGGTGGCCGCCCCACAGCATCGGCGCCCGGTCCAGCACGGCCGTCACCGAATAGTCGGCGGTGCGGGACTGGCCGGGGCCGACATCGCTCGCGGCCGCATACCGGTTCTTGATGCGCGTCGTCTCGTCGGGGACGTAGTTCGGAAGCAGCCCGCCGTAGGTGTCGCCGGGCCGACGCCAGATTTTGAGCGGGCCGTATGGCTCCTCCTCAAAGTGAATGTCCTCGAGAGCCTTCGCGCCCGTCTCCGACGCGCCGTAGACGTCGCCCACCGCTTCTGGCTCCTTGCAGGTCTGCCGGGCCGCCTCGACGTAGGCCGGCGGGAAGACACGGTTTTCCCCGACCACCATCGCCTCGTCGGCGGTCGTCGGAAACTCCTGCTTCAGCTTGTGCGGCTTGACGATGTAGCCCGGCTTTGACCGCTGGCGCTGGTACCAGTTGATTTGGGCCAGCGTGCATCCGTGGTCCCACAGAAACTCGTCGTACTCGGTCCAGGTGCCGATAAACTCCTCGACGTCGCCCGGATCGTAAGACGCGAGGTTGTGCTCGCCGGCCTCGAGGCGATACTGCGGGTCGACCGTCCAGCTGGCGAACCAGAAGTTGTACGAGGTGTCCCCCTTCCGCGCCCGCTGGCACAGCTCCTTGAAGAACGTACCGGTTTCCCCCTTGAGCGTAGACTCTTGGATGCCCACCGTCCCCGGCTCGTCGACGAGCATCGACTCCACGTTGGCCACCAGGTCCTCCGCGGACTCGACGCGGTTGTTCGGCCACTTCCCAATCTCGGTCAGGTGGACGTACTGCGGGGTGCGGCCGGACGGCGCGTTCGGGTTCTTGACCGTCCCGGTTGAGATTTTCGTGTCGCGCTCCGGAATAATCTTCGAGTTGCGTTGGCCGGCGTACGGGCGCCACCCCAAATCCCGAAACGGATAGTTCTCGCGGATTCGGTCGTACCGGGCCATCACGTCTTTCGCCGCGTCGGAGTCCTGCGCCACAATCCAGGCGTCCCGGCTGCGGTGCAGCTCCATCTGGTGCCAGGCGATATACGCGTAGGAGAGAGTTGTTGCGCCCCACTGCCGGTGCTTGAGCAGGATCATGCGGACGGGGCGCCCGGCCATGCGCTGCTGCTCGAGCTGACGGATGTACTCCCGCTGCGGCCGGTTGGGGACCAGGTCGATCGTCCGGCCTTCCTTGTCCTTGATTTTGGCCACCGACGAGCACCAGTATTCAAAGTCTTCCTTGCAGCGGTCCCGCCGAAATTCAAAAAGCACCTCGTCCCACGGCTTCCCGATTAGGTCCGCGTAGGTGTAAAGGCTACCCGCTTGCTGTGAAAAGGTAACGGCCCGGTGATCCTGCATCGTTTTCGGCAGGTAAACCGGCCGCCAGTCCGGGTGGACCTGGAACGGGAACCGTTCGATCGGACTGCCGACCCCTCGGATGGGGTCGTAATCGACGTGCAGGTTGCGCCGCCGGCGCTGGTTCTCCTCGAGGACGTCGTGGGGGTCGTGCTGCATGAGTTACGCCTCTTCGACCGGGACAGAGGGCCACCGCTCCTCCTGCGCGTCTCCTTGCAGGTGGGCGTTGAGCTCGTTATTCCACTGGTTGATGGTCAGGTTCTCTACCTTGGTGCCCCCGTCCTCCGTGTCGAAAGCGCCGGTGGCTTTGAGGAGCTGCTGCTGTGCCTTCTGGTCGTCTTTCAGCTCGATGCGCTTCACGTAGCGGTCCACCTCCCCGGTCGCCTCGTTGTACTCGGCGCCCCATTCGATCTTGTCGACCAGGTGCATCTTCCCCCGCTGCCGCGCCTTCGCAAGGTCGGGGACGGCCTGGCCATCCTCAAACCGCAAGAAATCCTCCCAGCTCGCCCGCGCAATCTGCGAGACGCGCTTGAGCACCTCGTTCTGGCTCATGTGGCGACGACACGCATGCTCGATCAGCGGCCGCAGCTTCGGGTGCTGCCGGTTCTGGTGCCCGATCGCCCGGCACGAATCGTTATCCTTGGCCTTGTACTCGGACTGCCGGACGGCTTCCGACGCGTTGAGGCCGTTGCTAAGGTACTCTTGCAGCCAGGACTGTTGTTTGGGCGTGAGGCTGTGCCAGAGGGATTGCACCTCGTCCTGGTGGAGCGTGCCGGGGCCCTCCCGGCTTTTTAGGGGTTGTGGAAGCGTGGCCATTGGGCTACTCGCTGCTTTGGAGGAGCTCGCGGACTTCCTTGAATTTACTCCGCAGCGAAGGGTGTCGTTCAATAAACTCCTGCTGCACCTTCTGCTGGGCCTCCACGGCCATCCTGCGGCGGCGCATGAGGAGCTGGGCGTCCTCGGTGCGCCCCTCGGTGCGGGCCGCCTCGATCCGGCTCTTGAGCACGTTCTCGCTCGGCCGGGGCACGTACTGGCCGGCCATCACCTGGATTGCCCGGTCCTTGCCGACGTTGTTCGTGCGGAGCACCGCGAACGCCTGGCGCGGGGAGAGGCCGAAGTTGATGGCGGCCTGGACGTCGCGGCTCATGTGGTCGATGATGTTTGACTTTGCCTCGACGGACTCGCGGTACGCCTCCTCGATGTCTGACGCCGACACCGTCCCGCGCTTTGTGAGGGTGGAGGAGAAAAGCTGGCTGGCGTTGCGGTACTGCTCCTCGAAATCCAGGGTCTCCCACTTGATCCGCTCGGCCATGTCGATCGTCTTGATGCGCTGGCCCGCAAACAGGCTCATAATCTCCTGCGTGGGATCGCCGTCCTGGTACAGGCCCTTATCGAAGAACGCGTTCCAGGCGCCGCGCACGTCCTTCGAGGTCGAGGGCTCGAAGGTGGACAGGATGTGCGCCACACGCTGCCCCCAAAACTCGGCCGGCTTCGTCTGCTTCAAGGCCGGGTTGGCGATCGGCGCCCCGCTGTCAGTCGAACGGTTCACGATCGCTTCCCGCACCTTCTTGGATAGAATCTCCTCGCTGATGAACGGAGAGAGCAGGCGGCTTAGTGCAGTCCCGGCCGCCCGCCAGGGGTCGACGTCGTCGCCCTGCATGGCGGCGATCGCGGCCTCGCCGTACGCCTTGTACGGGTTGAGGTACCCCAGGTCGACGTACGACGCTTTGCCGTCCTCGGCGTTGAGGTGGAAGATGTTGGAGTATTGCGACCACTCCGGAAGCAGCCGACGGAGGTACTCGTCGTCCTCGTCGTCAAACCCGGTGAGGGCCTTCGACACCTCGTACAGTCCCTTCATGGCCCCCTGCGCCATCACCATGCCGGCGGCCCGCTGCATTCCGATGTGGCGCGTGTCGGGGTCTTGGAGGTCCTCCTTGATGAACCGGAAGCTGTGGTAGGTCGTCCGGAAAACCTCGGAGAAGAACGACACGAACGGGGCGTTTGTCGGCAGGCGCCGCAGCTTCTTGAGGGCCTCGGGCACCTGGCTGTACGTCGGGTAACTGTTCTTAACGCGCTCGGCGGCGTACTCCTCGACGCGCTGCTCGGGCCAGTCCGGCTTGGCGCCGGCGTACCGCTCCTTCTCGATCTGAAAGGCGTAGACCTTCCAAATCTCGTCGCCCAGCTGGTAGAGCTTCGCCAGCGTCTGCCCGGTGGTGCCCACGATCTTGTCTGCGAGTTCGCCCATTCCGGTCTTCGGGTCCTCGAGGTCCAGGTCCAGGTCCCGAAAGAGGTCCTCGAGCTCCCCGGCCCGCACGGCGTCCCCGACAATCCCCAGCTCGAGCATGCGCTGAAACTCCTGGCGCTGCTCCTCGCTGTTGAAGTCCTGTTTCATCGACGCGATGGCCATGGACCACGCCTTTTGCTTCGGGCTCTGCGTGGAGAGGCCCGCGATCGTGCCGACGGCCGCGCCGGGCACAGCCCCGATGCCACCCCCAAGGGCCCCGCCGGCGGCGGCCCCAGCGGCGGCCCCGGCCCCCACGGTGGGGCTGAACAGGTGCCCCTGCGCCAGGGCGAAGAGGATATTCCCGTAGTAGTTGCGGAATTGGGTCTTGATGCTTCCGACCGTTTTTACGGTCTTCGCCCCCACGGACAGCGTCATAAGTGCTTCCTGCCAGGCGGGCATGGACTCCTGCACGTCAAACTCGCGGAACGCCTGCGCGATCTCCGGGGTCGTGTAGAGGTTTGCAAGCGGCTTCATCGTTTGGCTGTCCCCGCCGATCTGCACCTCGTAGGACACCCCATCAATCACGCGGGGCTCCTCGAACAGAAACCGGCCGATGCCCGCTTTCTTGACCTTGTTGAGCAGGTTCTGGTTGGCGACCGCATGGCTCATTTTCACCATGGTCTTCTGGAAGTTCGTCGCGGGGTCCTCGTACTCCCCAAGCAGGGCCCGCAGCTCCTCCGGAATTTCTTTCCGGCGCTGGTAAATCTCCTGCCCGACGTCGCCCAAGAGCTGCCCGCCGGACGTGTCGACGTTCTGCTCCTGGTTGAGCAGCTCGAGGAGGCGCCCCTGGATTTGCTCGTCGCTCATGTGCGGGTGGTTCTGCCGAAACCACCCCACGGCCCGGTTCCACGCGTCGGCCGGGACGTCCTCGGGCACCTGGTCGGGGTCCATCGTGATTGAGTCCTCGCTGTCCAGCTCGCGGGCGGCCTGGCGCAGCGTCTCCCCGTACTCCGGTTCGTTGTGGATTTTGTAGCTTCGGGTAAAGTAGGTGCCCATGTTCTCCTGCACCGTCGCCTTGAGCTTGCCCCGAAACAGGCCCGACTTGATGCCGGCGTGGCTCATCGCGTCGATCGCGTCCCGCAGCTCGGCCGTGGCCGATTGGACCGGCTCGGACAGGTCCTCGATGTACGTGCGGTTCTTGAGGGTCTCCTCGGTGGTGAGCGGGATGGCGCTGAACCAGAACTCCGATGCCGGCACGGCCTCTTCAATTTGCGGGTCGTCCTCGAACAGGCTTCCCTGGTCGACGTCGTGTTTGCGGCGGCCGTTGCCCAGCGCCTCGTTGACGGTCTGCACCTCCTCTTCGGTCAGCGGGGCCGGGCCGTACGTGTCCTCGATGGCTTTCCGGAAGTCCTGCACGGCCCAGCGGGTGCGTTGCAGCCACGCCTTGATCTGCCCACGGCGCTCCTCGGACGCCTCGTACACGTCGGCCGGGAGGTCGCCCCGGTTGGTAAAGAGGCGCCGCATGTGGCTTTTCAGCCAGGTCCAGTAATCGGACAGGGAGGAAGGGTTCTCCGGGCGTTGGAGCGGGACGTCGTCGGCGTTCTCCGCAAAACTGCCCCCACCCTCGGAGAAGTCTCGCGTGAGGAACCGCGCCTCGTCCATTTCGGATTGGATCTGACGGCGCTCCTCTTCGCTGCTATACTCGCGGATTTGGAGCCCCGCGTCGAGGAGCTTCTGGACACGCTCCTCTTCCATCGTGTCCGGCACGATTGCGGTCTCGAACGCGTCGATCGGAACGGCCCGCGCCGGCTTCGCCTCGAAATACTGCGTCTCGAGTTCGCTTAGGCTGTCGAACGTCTCGATGGCAAGCTCGGCCGATTGGCGCAGCTCCTTGAGCTTCTGCTCGGCCTTCTCCTTCTGGCGCACCTCGCCGTACAGTTCCTGGTATTCGTCCCGCGCCTCGAGAAATTCGTTCCACTGGCGCCAGGCGGCTTGCGTGTTTGGGTTGACCTTCGTTCCGACGAAACTGGCGTCGTCGATGGCGTTGCGGAGCTGTTGCAGCTCCTCCGACCGGTCGAACCGCTCGTTGGCCTGGTCGGTCTGCTGCTGAATTTCGAGGTCGAGCCCCTCGTTGGCCAGCTCCCCCACACGGTCGTTCAGCGAGTCGAGCAGTTTGTTCTGCCAGAGGCTAAACTCCGACGCCTGGTTGATGCCCTGCTCCCACGTAGAGACGACCATGCGCCGCAACCAGCGGCGCTCCTCGCCAGAAAGCAGGTCCCGAACGGTGTCGTACTCGAACCGCTGCTCGGCCAGGACAAAGTCGACGTCCTTCTCGCCGGTGGCGAACGCCTCGGCGGCCTGGTCGGCGGCGCGGCGCGCCTCGGTGCGGTCCTCCGTGTCGACGTCCCGCTGGGCCTCCATGCGCAACCGGCCGACGTCCTCGGTTGTGGCGTCTGCGATCAGGTCGGTTACCTCCTGCGTCGTAGGCGACCGGTCGCGGGCGTTCAGCTCCTCGTCCATCGCCTTGATGAGCTCGGCGGCGTCGTGCTTTGGCGACCGGCTGCCGGTGATGTTTCCTTTCAGCTCCTGCCCCAAGTCGTAAAGGAGCGAGTCCGCGGACTCCTTCATATCGAACGTCCCCTCGGGCCCAATCACCCGGCTCCGTGCGCTTTTCAGCTCCTCGAGGGATTCGAAGTTGGGGACGGTGCGGGCCCGCGTCGGGCCGGTTGAGAGGTTGCCCTGGTAGTTCCGGATGCCGCGCCGGACCATCGCGTCGGCCACGGCCTGCGTCGAGTCCACGTCCACGCCAAGTGTGTCACGGAACCCGCGCCGCATCGCCTCCCGGTCGGCGGCCGCGACGAGTGCGTGGTCCGAGTGAGTCCCGGGGATGATCGACGCGTCGACGCGACCGAACGCGACGTTGGCGATGTCGGGGAGTGAGTGTTCGGGGTTGGCGATCTGCCCCGGCGTCGTGTGCGAGTGCCACACCGCCGTTACGTCTCCGGGCGGGCACCCGGCGAGATCGATCGCGGCCGGGTAGCGGACGAACGGTTCGCGGAGCTGATCGTCGGGGTCGGACGAGCACCACGTCCGGCCCGATTCGAGGATCTCCTCGCCGTCGATCGCGGACTGGAGCGTCTCGGCGAGCACCAGCCCACCCACGTCCTCGCGGGCGTGCATCGCCTCCGCTGCACGGGCGGGGTCCGTCGCCGGGACGAGCGGTTCGGCGCTACTCATCGGCGTCCTCGTCGAGCCGAGATTCGTCCACCCACTTCAGCGGGTCGCCGTCAGAGTTGGCGGGGGTGTTGTTTTCGGCGTCCCCGGTGTCGGTGTCGGCCTGTGGCACATCGGTCAGACCGTCGACGTCGTCGGTGTCCGGTCCGGCGTCCTCGAACACCGACCCGTCCGGGTACGCGACGTACATGGTGATTCCCGCGCCTTTCGGCTCGTCCTCGACCACTCGCGTCGCGGGTTGTGGGAGGTCGAACGTCCGGCCCACACCACCGAACCGGACGACGAGCTGTTCCCCATCGGCCGAGAGGTACGCGTTCGGATCGTCGGCCGAGACGAACAGTTTGGTCCCGGCGTAACCGCCGTTCACGCCGTGCATATCGCGCACCTCCACCGACGCGTTTTGGGAGCGGCTCTCCGTCTTCTGACGAGTGGGGGTCCGTGTCTGTTCGCGGAGCCGTGCGACCTGCTCACCGGCGAGCACACCCGCCGTGGCGAGTCGGTCGTAGTCAACCTCTCCCTCACCGCCGAAGGCGCTCTCGACTTCCTCACGCCACTCGCTGCCGGTGTTGCCGTCACCGACCGCGTTCAACAGCCGCTCGCCGAGTTCGAGTACGCTGCTGTCACGGTCGCGGTCCTCGTCGCTCATACGCTCCCGTTCGAGGACGGGCGACTAAGAGGTGTCGGCGGGCGCTACACCGCCGCCGCGCAGTCGTCGCAGAAGAAGGCCCCGCGGGGGTGGTCCACCGTGTCCGGGTCGTCCGGGTCGCGGGCGAGCATCGCCGCGGGGTCGCCGCACTCCGAACACTTCCGGCTGTGCCGCTCGCCCAACCGATAGACGTGGCCGTACCCCTCCGGCTCGGGGTGATCTGGCTCGACGGGCCGCGTCTCGATACACGACTCCGGGATGCGGGCGTGTGCCTCGCCGTGGTCTGTCTCGATCCGTACGACGACCCACCCGTCCGGCACGTCCTCGCTGAACACGCACGCGAGATCGTGCCGCTCGCAGATTACGACGAACGGGTACACCACGTCGTCAACCACCCCGGCCATGTCGATGACGTGAGCGCCGGGGGCGGTGACAGTCGTGGCGCGGGTCTGGTCGTTGCGATCAGCTGTGAGTGGACCGATCGCGTCCGATTCCTCGACGCACCGCGGGCAGTACGGAGCGCCATCATCACCGTGTGGGCGGGCAGGCGGGGCGAGTTCGTGCATGGTCATGTCAGGTTGGTAGAGCGGTTGTAGAACTTGTCTAAAAAGTTGTCACGTCGGGGTCATTCGGCGAACGCGTGGAGCGACATATCACCGTCGGTGGTCGCCGGCGCGTCGCCCTGTTCGGCGGCGCGTTCCTGTTCGAGCTGCTCGATGAGCTTGTTGCAGTAGTCGCAGTTGCACTCCCGGACGAGCCGCTCGTCACAGCCCGGCGGCCACCATGCTCGGTCAGGTGTGGTCATGGGAGCTTCCCCGCTGCTTCGGTCGTGTACGTGTCGATTCCGTACGGTCGGAACTCCCACACCTTTGCGGCGGTCCACTCGACAACACCGCGTTCCGGGCACTCGACCTCGTGGCGCACGTCGGTCCCGGTGTCGGAGTAGTAGACGACCTTTACGCGGTTGTTCACGACGGTGCGGCGGTGTTTGTGGTCGGTGAACGGGCGGGTGTCCCACTCGGCGATAACGCGGCTGTCTTGGGTGTCACTCGGCATCGAGCATCGCCTCCTCTGCGTTCTCGATCCGTTTGAGTTCGGCCATGCTCCCGCCGTTGTCCGGGTGCGCGTTCTTCTTGAGCGACCGGGCCGCAGCGCGCACGACACCGCGTGGCGCTCCGGGTGAGACGTTCAGCACCTCGTACGGCTCCTCGCGGGACTCCGGCTCGGGAGCATGAATCACGTCGGCGTCAGCGTCGCCCGGCGGCAGCGCCGCCGCCGCGAACGCGTCACCCCCGGTGACGACGGGGCGGTTCTCCCGCATCCGCGTCTCGTTGATCCACAGGTACACCGCTCGTGCGTTGTCCCGGAGCCGGGTGTAGTGGTCGCACGCGGCGGCGTAGTCGGTCCCGTCGACGCGCCAGCGCATCACGAAGCCGGGGTCGTCTGGACTCGCGTTGTGGCGCGGCATGGAGTTCGCCTTCGTGTGGCTGTTTCCGATCGACGCCCG
>Ga0207714_1002713_pt1 | contig 10472 bp, 8 predicted proteins | sample PonA232FremontCA_2_FD_187270 | JGI IMG/M metagenome (GOLD analysis project Ga0207714, IMG submission 187270) | Marine sediment microbial community from Fremont, CA, USA - Pond A23 Sediment 2 (SPAdes) | ecosystem: Environmental > Aquatic > Marine > Unclassified | place: USA: Fremont, California... | reverse complement strand
GAGACCGGCGCCGAAACGGCGTACGGTGACCTCGTGTACGTGGACGAGAGCGACGGTGTAGTTCGCTACTGGCAGAGCGGAGAGTTCAAACCGTACAAGTTCTACCTCGGCTGGCTACCGCCACACCCGACGTTTTTCGTCCGACGCTCGCTATACGACACGCACGGTACGTTCGACCAGTCGTTCCCCATCGCGGCCGACTACGAACTCATGCTCCGGTTTCTACAGAAACACGACGTCTCGACTGCGTACGTCGACCGCGTGCTCGTCCGGATGGCTAACGGGGGACAGAGCAACGAGTCCGTGAGCAACATGATTCAGGCTGTCAAGGAGATGTACCAGTCCTGGCGAAAGCACCGGCTCGCTGGCCGGTACGTCGCTCCATTCCTGCATCCCATCGAGAAAGTCCCACAGTTCGTTCGAAAACCGCCGGTTAATTCGGAAACCGCCGGCTAATTTCTGACCTCCAGTCAGAACGGCAGCGGGGACAAGTAACGACGTCACGCCAGCGAACCTGTTGCAGCAGGTCTGCTGCGAGCGATTTCGGCCCAAACACATTCAGCTGCTCTGTTGAATCCGATGACGGCGGTCGGATCGGCGGACTAGTATCCAGCGTGTGAGCAGGGGTCAGCGAGAGATGGCTGGTCAGAATGGGTTTTCGCTCTCCAAATTCACCCCATCGTTCGGGGTCCGCGCGTGAGAAACCGTCCCCACTGGAGTCTGGTGACCGTGTATTCGGCCCCGACCCCCGCGCTGTCTCCGGATTCAACAGAGCAGCGTCGTAGGGACCGCCTCGTCGACGACCTGAATTTCGGGAACTGTCGTGACGGCCGTCGTGTCGTCGTCGACCAGTCCGAACTCGCGGAGGATCGCGAACTTCAGGTCGCTGAGGTGAATTCGGATTCGACTTGATTACGTCTGCATTTCTCCAGCCGTCGGTCTCGGCGAGGTGTTCCGCAGCCTGCTCTGCACCCGCAAAATTGGGAATTCTCCCGCGCGGCCGAAATTGTTAGGATATACTAATAGATAGTCGAGGGTGGACCTGGGAGAGCGACGACTCACCGTCATGAGAGAAGAGGGATGCTCCGACAGGGATTTGAACCCTGGTCATTGCCTCGAGAGGGCAATATGATTGGCCGGACTACACTATCGGAGCGCCCGAACGCAAGCAGACGTAGCGACAGAGTGCTTTTAACCATTGCGTTTCGCCCTCACTCCTCGTCGAAGGGCGAGCCGGCGGCGTCGGGTTCGTGGCCGCTGAGGCTGATGATGTTCTCACGGCCGACCCGGAGTTTGCTGATCTCCCCGTCCTCCTCCATCTCCGAGAGGAGCATGCTCACCTTCGATTTCGACCACTCGGTCTCGTCGACGATGTCGACCTGCTTCATCCGCCCGCCGTTGTCCTCGAGCAGCCTGCGGACGCGGTCCTCGTCGGAGAGCAGTTCCGCCTCCGATACCGGCGGGCTGGCGGCCGGGTCCCGGGTCTGTCCCCTGGCTGTCCCGGCCGAGGTGCCACCGGCGTCGCCCGGTGAACCGGTCTCCCCGTCAGTGCCGGACGCCCTGCCGGCCGGGATGGCGCCGCTGTACCATGCCAGACCGACCAGCCCGAGGAGCAACACCACCCCGAGCGCGACCGGGAGCATCAGCCCGGAGCCCCCGTCGTTCGGCGACGACCCGTCCGGGTCACCCCCGTTGTCGGGGCCTGCGCCCCCGTCAACGCCATCGGGATCCGTGGTGGTCGCTTCGCCTCCGGGTGGTTCCGCCCCGGCCCCGACTCGCGCGTACGCTACGCGCGGCCGGGCGTCGAGAAAGCGCCGCTCGCCGACCCAGGTGACGGTGTCGCTAGCCCCGAGGGTCCCGCCGGCCACAGAGTCCGGCTCCGGGTCGACGCCGTCGGCGGCGAAACTGAGGTTCCGTCCGTGAGCGAAGACCAGGCGCTGGTCGGTGTCGACGTACATCCCACCCTCGAAGACGTCCGAGACGACGACCCGGTCCTCGCGGACCTGCGCGAACCCACCCCACAAGAAGGAGAGTTCGACGACTCCCACGGCCTGGGTCCCGCCGGGCTGTGTCCGCACGAACGCTGCCCGCCGGAACCCGGTTGCCGTCATGTTCCGCCCGGTCGCGTTCGTCCCGAAGGCGGTCAGCCGCTCGGCCCGGGTCCGGAAGTCCCGAACGAACGCCGGTTCGGTGCGCTCGAACTCGGCGGCGTACTCCTCGAAGGTGGCGACCTGTGACTCGTTCTCCAGCAGGCGCAGGTACTGGAGCGTCCAGCGGGCCGACCCGTTCTCGTAGGCCGTGACACGGAAGACCGTGCTGTCGAACCCGTCGGGCGTCGCCTGGGGGACGGGGCCGGGAGCGGTCTGTGACGCGAGCCCGGCGTTCGGTGCCCGTTCACCCACCGACTCGGGCGCGGCGGCCGAGGCCGCAGCGAGCGCGGGGGCCGCGGCGACCGCTCCGAGTACGAGAACCGCGACGAGGGCTGCCGCCCCCAACCGTCGGGTCATCTGTTCGGTACGTCCGCTGGCCGACGGGAAAAACGCTGTGTCTACCGGTCGGGGAGCGCCTCGGCGAGCGCCTCGGCGGGGTGGGGCGGCGTTTCGCCCTTCAGGGCCTCCTCGCCCAGCTGCGAGCGGCACGAGGCGCCGGGCGCGACCACTTGCTCCCCTGCGCTCTCCGCGACCTGGCCCTCGAGGATGGCGCCGATGGTCCGGCTCATCGAGTAGTGCTCGGCCTCGTAGCCGAAGCTCCCGGCCATGCCACAGCAGCCCGAATCCAGCGCGTCGACCGCGTAGCCTGCCCGCCGGAGTACCCCTACCGCGTGGTGGTCGCGCTTGACCGCCGTCTGGTGACAGTGGCCGTGGTAGGTCAGTGTCTCGTCGGGCGCCTCGAAGCCGACGCGCTCGTCGAGGCGGTGGCGGTCCAGATACTCACAGACCCCGTAGGTGTTGGCGGCGACCCGCTGGGCGGTGTCGCCGGCGAGCAGGTCAAGATAGTCGGACTGGAACATCACCGCATCCGAGGGCTCGACGACCACGACGTCGAACCCCTCGGCGAGGGACGGCGCCAGCGCGCGGACGTTCGTCCGCGCCCGCTCGCGGGCCGTGTCGAGAAAGCCCTTTGAGTGGGCCGCCCGCCCGCTCGGGGCGACCCCCTCCGCCAGGCGGACGTGAACGTCCGCCGCCTCCAGCACCCGGACGGCCGCTTTCCCGGCCTCGGGATGGCTGTAGTTGGTGTAGGTGTCGGGGAAGAGGACTGCCTTCCGGGCCGCCTCACCGGGGTCGACGGCGGGCTCGCGACCGGCCATCCAGTCGGTGAAGGTCTCCCGGCGGAATGTCGGCAGGTCGCGCTCGCGGGCGATCCCCAGGGCCTTCTCGGCGACGAGCCCGCTTCCCGGGAGCTTCCCGGCCCAGTTCGAGAGGGGCGCGAGCGCGCTCGCCAGCCGGCTCACGCTGTCGATGTTGGCAAACAGGCGGTCACGGATCGTGGTCGCGCCCTCCTGGTGGGCCTGGTACTCGACTTCGGCCTTGAGTTTCGCCATGTCGACCTCGCTGGGGCAGTCCCGGGCACACCCCTTGCAGCCGATACACAGGTCCATCACCTCCGAGACGAACTCCTCGTCGGTGACGTCGTCGGGCAGGTCGCCGCTCATCGCCTGCCGGAGCATGTTCGCCCGGCCGCGGGTGCTGGTCACCTCCTCCTCGGCAGCCCGGAACGTCGGGCACATCACGCCGCCGGTGGTCTCCTGGGGGCCCCGACACCCCCCGCAGCCGTGACAGAGTTCGACCATCCCCTGCATCCCGTTGTCGTTGTCCCACTCCAGATGGGGGTCGAAGCCCAGGTCGAAATCGTACTCGGGGTCGAAGCGGAGATGCTCGGTCATCTCCACGACGCGGGCTCGCTCGGGAACGTCCGCCCCGGGCTCGCGGTAGCCGACGACCTGCCCGGGGTTGAGCAGCCACTCGGGGTCGAACGCCTCCTTCAGCGACAGCGAGAGGTCCCAGACCCGCTGGCCGTACAGCTTGTGGTTCCACCGGCTGCGCGCGCGGCCGTCACCGTGTTCGCCGGAGACGCTGCCGCCCTGCTCGACGACCAGGTCTGTGGCCTTCTCCGCGATGACTTGCATCGTCTCCACGCCCTCGACGGTCTTGGTGTCGACGAGCGGGCGGATGTGCAGACAGCCCGGCCCGGCGTGGCCGTAGAAGCTCGCGACCGACCCCTCCTCCGCGAGCAGTTCCTGGAAGCCGGCCACGAAGTCGGGCAGCTGCTCGGGCGGGACAGCGGCGTCCTCGATGAAGCTGATGTGCTTTTCGTCCGTCGTCCGGCCCAGGAGAATGGGCAGGCCGCTCTTGCGGAGCTTCCAGAACCGGTCCCGCTCGGCCTGGTCGTGGGCCTCCGCGGCCGCCGTCGCGTACACCGGCGCGTCGGTCGTCTCCGTGGCGCTGTCTGCGGGGCTGGCTGCCGTTTCCGCTCCCGGAAACCGGTCGGCCAGCAGGTCCGCAACTTTCTCCCGACCCTCCTCGTTGCCGTCGGCGTAGAACTCGACGAGCAGAACCGCGCCCGTCCCGCCCGCGACCATCTCCTCGACGAGCGCCCCGAACTCCTCGGTATCGCGGGCCAGGTCCAGCAGGACGTCGTCGAGCACCTCGACGGCCGCCGGGTCGTGAGCGACGATGGGGGCCACGTCCCGGCTGGCGTCGAGCAGGTCACCGTACTGGAGCAGCGCCATCGCCTTGGTCTCCGGGACCGGCTCCAGCGAGACCGTCGCCTCCGTGACGATAGCGAAGGTCCCTTCGCTGCCCGCCAGCAGCCGGGCCAGGTTGACCGTCCCCGTCTCGGCCTCCTCGACCAGCCGGTCCAGATTGTACCCCGAGACGTTGCGCTTGAGGTCCGGGTAGGCCTCCGCGACGGTCTCCCGTTCGTCGAGGACGCGGGCGACGGCGGCGTAGACCCGCTGCTCGGTGCTCCCTTCGGGGTCCGCTCGCTCGCGGAGCTCGTCGACCGCTATCTCGCCGAACTCCGTCACCGTCCCGTCCGCGAGGACGACCTCGCAGGACTCGACGTAGGCGTCGGTCTTGCCGTACTGCAGGGAGTGTGAGCCCGTGGAGTTGTTCCCGATGGCGCCGCCCAGCGCGCTCTTGTCGCCCCACGCCGGGTCCGGCGCGAACTTGAGGTCGTGCTCGGCGAGGGCGGCGTTCAGGTCGCCCAGGTAGACGCCGGGCTCCGCGCGGGCGACGCTCCCCTCGGGGTCGACCTCGTGGACCCGGTCCATGTGCCGGGTGAAATCGAGGACGACCGCCTCGTTGACCGTCTGGCCGGCGAGGCTGGTCCCGCCCCCGCGCGGGAGCACCGGCACGTCCCGGTCGGCACACAGCGAGACGGCGGCTGCCACGTCCGCGGTCGACTGCGGGAAGACGACCCCGACCGGCGTCACCTCGTAGGCGCTGGCGTCGGTCGCGTACAGCTGGCGGGAGTACTCGTCGAAGCGCACCTCGCCGTCGACGCGCCCCTCGAGCGCTGCGACGAGGTCGGGGCGCGTCTCGGCACCGCCCTGGTAGTCGTAGTCGGATCGGGGGTCCGCTGCCGGGTCGACCCCGGCACCTGTCCCCGCGTCGTCGACACCCATATCGTTTCCTTTGGCCCCGCCCCGAATAATCCATCGCCGGCCGCGGCTTCCCAGCAGGAAGCCCGGACGCTCTGCTCCGGTTACGCCTCCTCGACGCCGGCTTCCGGTGCGTTCTGCTTCACGCTCTCGATTCCCTGTTTGGCCTTCTGCTTGGAGGCGTACCCCTCGCCGCTGTCGGCGATGATATTCCCGTTCTCGTGGCGGAGCCGCCAGCGGTACTGTCCTGCGTTGTCCTCGTACAGTTCGAAGGTCGCTGCCATACCCGGGCGTTACCCCGCCACCCAAAAATAGGCAGTGGCCGTCTCAGGGCGCCAGCCGGTTCTTCCGGCCTTTCATCTCGCGCTCGTAGTAGTCGAAGGTGACCGGACACCACTCTGCCGCGATGTCGAGCAGCTCTTCTGTCATCTCGCGAATCTCCCACTGTGCATCCGCGGCCGCCCGCATGTCAGCCACGTGCATCAGCATCCTGACATTCATCGACATCACGATGTTGACCTTCGTGCCGATGGGCAGCACGAAGCGGGCGTCCTCGGGGGGCATCCCCAGGTCGAGCAGCTTCTGGTAGCTTTCGACGGCGTCGGCGACGGTCTCGCGGAACAGCTCCTCGCGCCGGTGGACCGCTTCCTCGTCGACGTCGGCGGTTCGCTGGTTCCGTCCGACCCAGTCCGGGTCGGTCGCGGAGGGCGGGATTACGACCATCTCGCCGTCGCGCACGTCGGCAGGGTCGACGTCGTCGAAGGCGACATAGCGCATCGACTGGACGTCAAATGAGACGTGACGGTGGCGGGTGATCTGTGCCATACACGAGCGGCTGACGCCCTTCACCGCGAAGGTGGCCTGGGGGTGCTCGAAGGGGCCGAAGTGGCCGTGGTCCATCAGGTGGGCGATGAGCGTCTCCTTGCGCTCCTCGGGGGTGTCGCCGTCGACGCTCTCCATCACCTCCTCGAAGGGCGTCTCGGCGACGAAGTCCTCCATGTAGTCGTTGCGGGCAGCCTGGCAGATGAGGCGCTCCGGGTCCGGTGTGGCCTCCAGCAGCGTGACCTCCATACTCCTACCGGCGGCCACAGCCAAATAACGATAGCGGCTGCCCGGCGGCTACAGCGGCCGAGGGAACGGGCTACAGCACCCGCCAGGGCGAGGGGTCGCCGCCGAGGCCGCGCACCCGGACCTCCCGTTGTCCCTCGCGCTCGCGCAGTTGCACCTGGCCGTCGAAGTTCTGTTTGAGCACCTGCAGTGTCTGCTGGTCGTGGGCGCTTTCGTCGATGGTGAACAGCCCGACGAAGCCCGCCCCGTCCAGTCGCGAGGCGAGGACGTGACAGAACTTGAAGACGGTCTTCTCGTCGGTGTAGGTCAACATCGTGGACAGCGAGGTCAGCCCGAACCGGCCGCGGTCGTAGCCGCCGACCTCGACCCGCTCGAGTGCTTCCGTGATGCAGACGCCGATGCTCGTCAGGTCGGCCGGGTCTGACACGCGGTGGACTTGGCTGCCGCCCTCGAGTTCCTGGCTCTCGCGGCTCCCCTCCCCACGACAGTCGACCACGCTGAGCGCTCGGCCCTCGAACTCCGCCCGCTCGCGGATGTCGTCGACGAACCCCTCCGCGGTGCCGCTCGTCGTGACGGCGAGGGCAGCCTCGCTCCGCGTCAGTCCGTCGGCCAGAAACGACTGCAGCAGCCGGTCTTTCCCGGTCATCGCCGGGCCGGAGATCAGCAGCGCAGTCCCCGGTGGCACCGCCCGCAGCCGGTCGGCGTCGAGGACGTCTCCGAGGTCGTAGGTGTCGCGGTCAGCCGCCTCCGCCATCGTCGACCCCCCGGATGGCCGCGATGAATTCTTCGTCGTCCGCGATGCCGCCGATCGTCTCCGAGAGCCGGTCGCGCAACTCCTCGACCTCCGCCGTCAGCCGGCGGTACTCCTCGCTCTCGGCCAGCGTCGCGTCCTCCTTGGTCGCCTCGAGGGCCGCCCGCTTCTCGACCAGGGCGTAGTACTCCCGGAGCAAACTGTCGTACTCCGAACGTGCCAGCAGGGCCTCGACGGTCTCGGTCAGCCGGTCGGCGTCCACCGGCTTCGAGAGGTAGGTGTCAAAGCCCATCTCGAGGATGTCGAAATCGGGGTCGACGGCAGTCACCATCGCAACCCGGCAGTCGAGTCCCTGTTCGCGGATCTGTTCGAGGAGTTCGTCGCCGGACAGACCGGGCATCCTCCGGTCGAGCAAGACAACGTCGACCGAGTCGTCGAGCCGGCCTAACCCTTCGTCGCCGTCCGCCGCCAACCGGACCTCGTAGGCCTCCTCGAGCCAGATCTCGTAGGTCCCGGCCACATCGGGCTCGTCCTCGACGATCAGCACGACGGGGTCGTCTGTTCCGGCCATTTCGTCTCGCCGGGGGCTTGTATTTCAGTCCACATAGCCCTGTGGGTTGGTCAGTCTCCGCTCCGGAGTTCGATAGGCTTAAACTGCCAGGTCGGAAACTACCGGCCGCGGGCTCGTAGATCAGTGGTAGATCATCCCCCTGGCACGGGGAAGGCCCGGGGTTCAAATCCCCGCGAGTCCATTCGACTCACTTCGTTCGTCTCATTCCCTCGCGAGCCCCCGCTCACTCCGTTCGCGGGGACCCCGCGAGTCCACCGGAGCCACCGCTGTGTCTCCGAGAGTTTCTCGCTCCCCGATCGTTGTTCCTGTTGCGTCGACCCTCACCGCTCACGTCCGGTCGATCTGCGTCTGCTCGGCCGCGACGAACGTCTCCGACCCCGCCAGAAACTCCGCCTCGTCGGCCTGGATCGCCTCGTTCAGCTCCTCCGTGAACCCCGCCTGGATGTCCTCGGTCGACTCGAAGTACAGCTCCGCGACCCCGTCGTAAGGGGCGTCGTCGGGGGCGATCGCCGGGGCGATGGTGTACCGCTGCAGCGTCGACACCTTCTCGATCTGCTTGACGTGTTCCTCGTCCCAGTACTCGACGAACGCCTCCCAGTCTAGGTCGTCCCGTTTCTCGACCAGCGCCACGATCTTGAGCATACCTGACATACGCGTCCCGGAGATAATATAACTCCCGCGCGCGCGCCGGCCCGTCGCACACCTGCGGGGGCTTCGCACAGTCCCGCAGTCAGCACAGTCCCGTAGCTATTTGCCGGCGACGAGAGAGCGGGGAAGTATGGAACGGATCGAACTCGACGAGGCGCCGCCGGCAGCACTCTCGACCGGCTACGGCCGTCTCGCGCTCGACGACGCGCTCGGCGCGACCGACCTGGCGGTCAAGTACTACGACCTCGACCCCGGTGAGGTGTTCTCCGGGGCGTACCACACCCACGAGAGCCAGGAGGAGATCTTCATCGTGCTTGAGGGAGAGGCGACCTGGGACACCGAGGAGGGCGAGGCCAGCATGACACTGTCGGCCGGGGAGGCGGTTCGCTTCGCACCCGGCGAATTCCAGCACGGCTACGTCGAGGAGGGCCGCGAGGAGGGCGTCCGCGCACTCGCGCTCGGCGCGCCGCCGGGGATGGACGAAACTGTCTCGAAGTTCACCTGTCCTGCCTGCGGAGAGGAGGCCGAGCACGACGTCGACCTCGACGCCGACGAGCGAGTCTCGACGGCGACCTGCCGGAACTGCGGGAACGAGGTCAGGACTGAGCTGGGCTGACGACCCGGGGCGACCGGATCAGTCGCCGGCTTCCTCGCCCAGCTGGACGTCGTCGAAGCGGTCCCGCAGCGTCTTCTTGTCGAACTTCCCGGTGGAGGTCTTGGGGATATCGTCGAGGAACTGGTACTCGTCGGGGAGCCACCAGTCGGGGTAGGTCTCGGCGAGGTGCTCGTTCAGTTCCTCGGCGGTCACCTCCGCGTCGTCGTGGAGGACGACACACGCCATCGGCCGCTCCTGCCACTTGGCGTGGGGGACGGCGATGACGGAGGCCTCGCTGATTGCCTCGTGGCCGATCAGCTCGTTTTCCAGGTCGACACTCGAGATCCACTCGCCGCCGGACTTGATGACGTCTTTCTCGCGGTCGACCAGGTCGAGGTAGCCGTCCTCGTCCTGGGTCGCGATGTCGCCGGTCTTGAACCAGCCGTCCTCGGTGAAGGACTCCGCGTTGGCTTCCGGACGGTTGTGGTAGCTGTCGAGCACCCACGGCCCGCGGACCTCGAGTTCGCCCATCGACTCGCCGTCCTTGGGGACGACGTTGCCCTCGTCGTCGCGGATCCGCGTCTCGATGCCCGGCACCGGGAAGCCCGCCTTGGCGCGTTTGGCGTAGCGTTCCTCCGCGGGCGCGTCCTGCAGTTCCTTCCGCAGCGTCGACAGCGAGCCAAGCGGCGTGGTCTCGGTCATCCCCCAGCCCTGGATGATCGGCGCGTCGTACTCCTCGTCGTACTTGCGGATGAGCGACTCCGGCGGGGCCGAGCCGCCGACGGTGAGCCGCTCGATGTTGGAGATGTCGACCTCGGGGTTCTCGTCGAGGAACTCCGCCATCTCCAGCCAGATGGTCGGCACGGCAGCCGAGAAGGTGACCTCCTCCTCGTCGATCAGCCGCGCGATGCTCTCGGGGTCGGTGTGAACCGTCGGGAACACCTGCTTGGCCCCGACCATCGTCGAGGCGTAGGGGACCCCCCAGCCGTTGGCGTGGAACATCGGCACCACCGGCAGGGTGACGTCGGACTCGCCGATCCCGTTGGCGTCGGTGTGACCGGTCATCACGCTGTGGAGGTAGATGGCACGGTGGCTGTACTGGACGCCCTTCGGTTTGCCCGTCGTGCCGGAGGTGTGACACATGCCGTACTCGGAGTCCTCGTCGAGGTCGGGCCACTCGTACTCGGTGGGGTGACCGTCGATGAGCTCCTCGTAGGAGATGACCGGCTCGAGGCTC
>Ga0207714_1002712_pt1 | contig 10472 bp, 10 predicted proteins | sample PonA232FremontCA_2_FD_187270 | JGI IMG/M metagenome (GOLD analysis project Ga0207714, IMG submission 187270) | Marine sediment microbial community from Fremont, CA, USA - Pond A23 Sediment 2 (SPAdes) | ecosystem: Environmental > Aquatic > Marine > Unclassified | place: USA: Fremont, California... | reverse complement strand
CTTGAATTTGACTTAGCTCAAAGATTATTTCAAACTGATTATATATGCTCTATTTATCGAATCCTTACAAAATCTTAAAACAATTTTAGAAAAAGGGCAAATTTTGTCTAACAATACTGCGAAAATTTTATATCAAGCTTCTGAGATAACTTGAGTCTGTTTAAGCCGCAGCCGGGTTGTCCACTGTGCGACTTGCATATCCAGCCCTCTTATTAAGGGCTGGAGAGCAAAACTGGCCACCCGGCAAGGCTTCATGTTTCGCTGTAGTGCTAAAGAACAACTTTAAAAAATCAGCAGGGAGAAAACATATGCAATGCCCGGGACAAGATAGCAGATACTGGAAACAGGGAGCTATATTCGAAGTCAAATGCCCCAATTGCGATAACCAGGTAGAATTCTTCAAAGACGACACTTCCCGCAAATGCCCCACATGCGGACACAGATTCGTAAATCCGCACATGGACTTTGGCTGTGCTGCCTATTGCCAATTCGCGGAGCAATGTCTGGGCTCTTTGCCACCGGAAGTAGTGGCTAAACAGGAAGAGTTGCTTAAGGACCGCGTTGCCATACAAATGAAAAGATACTTCCAGGGAGACAAGAAACGGATCCAACACGCAAACAAGGTAGCTTATTACGCTGAAAAAATTGGCAAGGAAGAAGGCGGTGACATGGCGGTTGTATTAATCTCCGCCTACCTACATGACATAGGCATTCCGGAGGCTGAAAGAAAACACAACAGCAGCGCCTTTAAATACCAGCACCAGGAAGGTCCGCCGGTTGCCCGCGCAATCCTGGAAGACCTGGGTGCAAAAGAAGACTTGATCACCAGGGTTTGCGAAATAATAGATCACCACCACTCTCCCGGGAACAATGAAGACTTGAATTTCAAGGTCGTGTTTGATGCGGATCAAATCACCAATCTGGAAGAACAAAAGCAGGAGGGCAATTTGGAGCCAAGCACTCTGCAAGACAGAATAGACAATTCCATCTTTACCCGGACAGGAAAGAAATTGGCGCAACAGATCCTGGGCACTTGATCAAGCAACTCGATATTTATCAAGACACCCTCCCTTGTTTCCCCCCGGGTCTTACCCGGGGGGAAAACTTCAGTTCCAATCCCGGAACAAAATTTAATTTGACTAGCCCACGAAATTTAATCTATTATGCGCTTTTATTGAAAACCTTCTACAGCTTTAGATGTAATAACATTCGATAATCTACAAGGAGAAAAAATTGACAAGTTCCAAAAATACGGAAGAAAACCCAAAAGAGACCCAAAACCAAACTCCTTTTGTAAAACAAAATAAATTTTGGATTATCATCCTTATCATTGTCACTCTTTTTATCTGGAGCTACTATTTTACAGGCCTCAACTATACTGAAATCAGTTATACCAAGTTCAAGTCCGAACTGCAGAAAGACAATGTAGAGGAAGTCACTTTAAAAGGATTGGAAGTCACCGGAAGCTTGAAATCCCCTTCTAATATACGGATCACGAAGGACAACCAAATTCAGTTCCGGGATTTTATTACCCACGTACCATCATTCGGGGATGAAAAACTGCTAACACTTCTCAATGAAAAGGATGTAACCGTAAATACAGAACCTAAACCTGACAATTCTTTTGCCTACACTTTGATAGCCTTTTTGCCTCTGCTGCTCATAGCGGGACTGATATTTTTTCAATACAAGAGATCCCAGGGACAAGGCGGGGGTATTTTCTCCATTGGCAAGAACCAGGCCAAATTGTACTCCCGCAGTGAAGAAGCCACAAAATTCGACGATGTCGCGGGAGCGGAGAGCGCAAAAACAGAACTGCAGGAAATTGTTTCCTTCCTCAAGAATCCGGAGGATATTTTCCAGATCGGAGGAGAGGTCCCCAAAGGACTGATGCTGGTGGGTCCGCCCGGGACCGGTAAAACCCTTTTGGCCAGAGCGGTTGCAGGTGAAGCGGATGTACCCTTTTTTTCCATTACCGGCTCGGATTTTATGGAAATGTTTGTAGGGGTGGGAGCAAAACGGGTGCGCAACCTGTTTGCAGATGCCAAGAACGAGGCCCCCTGCATTATATTTATTGACGAGCTGGATGCTATTGGCAGAAGGAGAGGCGCAGGCCTGGGAGGAGGACACGATGAAAGGGAACAGACCCTGAACCAGTTACTCTCGGAACTGGACGGTTTTGAATCCAAGGAAAACGTTATCGTCATGACCGCCACCAACAGGCCGGATGTCCTCGATCCGGCACTTTCCCGCCCGGGACGTTTTGACAGACAAGTTACCGTGGACTTGCCCAGCAAAAAGGACAGAGAGCATATCCTACAAATATACGCCCAAAACAAGAATCTGGACGAGGACGTAAAATTGGAAGAAATAGCCAGGGGGACCCCGGGATTCAGCGGAGCGGACCTGCGAAATCTGTTGAACGAAGCAACACTTCTAGTGGCCAGAAACAACAAACAAGCAATAAGCTACCAGGAGATAGAACAAGCAAGGGACAAGATACTAATGGGGCTGGAGAGACACGGACTGGCATTAACCGAGGACGAAAAAAGGCTCATAGCTTATCACGAGGCAGGGCATGCCATAGTGGGCAATATCTTGCCCCATGCAGATCCCATCCATAAGGTCTCGATCATACCTCGTACCATGGCCATGGGTGCGACTCAACAATTCCCTGAACAGGAAAGGTATATTTACAAAAGGGAGTATATGCAGGAACGCTTGGCCATAATGCTCGGGGGGCGAAGTGCGGAAACCCTTATATTCAATACTGCCACCAGTGGTGCTGGCAATGATTTGCAAGAAGCAACCAAACTGGCCAGAAAAATGGTCCTGGAATGGGGAATGAGTGAGGAATTCGAACACATGGCTCCGGCAGGTGGTCAAGGGGAGGTGTTTTTGGGTGAAGAACTGGCCCAGAAGAAGGAATACAGCGAAAAGACCAATCAATTGGTGGATGAAGCCGTTGAATCCATTTTAAAGCAGGCTTACAGCCGTGCCTATAACATATTGAATGAACACAGGGATGCCCTGAAAGCTCTGGCAGAAATCCTGGTGGAAGAAGAAGAAATCTCCGGAGAAAAAGTAGACGAAATAGTGGGGCAAAAATCTTAATCAGTTTCCCTCCGGAAACTGTTACATTCCGGAGGGAAACTGATTCTGCAACTAGACCTCTTCAGCACAAATCCTTGCCGGAAAGATGTTTTCAACTCTTTACAGGGTGCTGGATTAGTGCTTTTGTAATAACACCTGATCCACCCCGTCCAATTCTTTCAGATTGACATCTACGTGTTCATGGGGGGAAGTAGACAGGTTCTTGCCTATGTAATCCGCCTGGATCGGCAATTCCCTGTTGCCCCGATCCAAAAGCACCAACAGTTCCACTTTATTCGGACGGCCAAAGTCTATAATGGCTTCCAGGGCGGACCTAACAGTTCTACCGGTAAACAAGACATCGTCAACCAATAGAATATTCCTGCCACTCACCTCAAAAGGTATTTCCGTACTGTTGATTCTGGGCTGATTTTCCAGGGAGGTCCAGTCATCCCGATACAAATTGATATCCAGCTTGCCGTGTGGAATTTCTTTTCCGGATTTTTGGGTCAACAAGTCTGTAATCCTCTCCCCGAGTTGAACTCCTCTTCTCTGTATTCCGATCAAAACCAAATTTTCAGTGTCTCCGTGGGATTCACGGATTTCCAGCCCAAGCCGTTCTATGCACCAACCAATTTGTTGTTGATTAAAGATAAGGGATTGTTCAGACATAAAAAAAGTCCTTTTCTGCAGGTCTAAGAGCAAAAAAACAGCTCTCTGTTATTGGTTCACAAGGTTTTTAACTTCAAATTAACATATTGCTTAACAGACAAAATTATAATACAAGATCCGACTTACAAGGCTTACAACATAATCAAAAACCTTCACTGGGTCGGCCCAAGGGTTCAAGTCTTCGAATCCAACAAACCCGTGATCGAATGGTTACAATAATAAAAATCCCCAGCAGGCTTCGATGCAACTACCAAGGCTATACAAAGGAAAATTGATCCGCCGCTATAAAAGATTCTTGGCTGAAGTCCAACTCGAATCCGCTCAAACTGTAACAGCATATTGCCCGAATACAGGGAGCATGTCCGGATGCAGCGATCCGGGCAGCACTGTATATCTTTCCCATCATCCCAAGCAAAGCCGAAAATTGAAATATACCTGGGAAATCACCCAAACACCGGATTCGCTTGTCGGGATCAACACCCAATTAACCAACAAAATCGTGCAAGAGGGGTTTGAACTTGGGACAATACCAGAATTCAAAAATTATGACAAGTTAACTCCGGAGGTCAAGACCGGGGATAAGACCAGAATCGATTTCGTGCTCTACAGCCCGAGCCATGCTTCCCTGTTTTTGGAAGTAAAGAACTGTACCCTTGTTGAAAACCAAATAGCATACTTTCCAGACGCAGTCACATCCAGAGGACAAAAGCATTTAAAAAAACTATCCGAACTAAGGTATTCCGGTTATACCAGTGCAGTACTTTTTCTGGTTCAACGCAACGACGCACAATATTTCAAACCCGCGGCACAAATCGATCCCCAATACTCCCAATACTTGGCGCAGGCAAAAAATAACGGGGTACAAGTATTGGTATACGATGTTGACATTAATACAAAAAACATTGGAATAAATAAATCATTAAATAAGATTGACTGATCCCGGTATATGTCTTATATTATTAATTCTGATGCGACAAATAACCAAACAAACCTGTTCGGGACTAGTGTTGTTACATCAGGAGATACTTAAAATTATGCAGAAATTTAAGTACAAATTCTAAGAAAATACTTTTGTATACACAATTAAGGAGGAAAATTTATGTTAAATTTGACTGACGGGGCCAAAGAGCTCCTGGACCAACACTTTGCCAACAAGTCTGAAATTCCTTTGATCCGAGTATATCTTGCAGCTGGCTGAGGCGGTCCTCAATTGGGTCTTGCTCTGGACGAGCAAAAAGAAACCGACGAAGTTATCAATAGTAACGGATATACATTTATAATGGAAAAGAGTTTAATGCAAACAGCTGGACAGGTGGAAATTGACGGTAGTCAATTCGGGTTCCAGATCTCTTCGAACTTGAATGCTGGAGCCAATGATCAAGGTTGCTCTTCCTGTAGTAGCTGCTAGTACATATAGATTAATATTGCCCAATTTTAACCGGACTTCAGTTTACTGGAGTCCGGTTTTTTTTATCCACCTCTTGTATTTTTTAGCAAGCAGTAGTAATATGGAAATGATAATAAAAACAAAGGAGTGACCCATGACAGTAAAAATACTGATCAAAAGAAAAATTCCTGCTGAAAAACAAGAAGAATTGCTTCCCCTGCTCGTTCAATTACGAAAAACGGCCACGGCCCAGACCGGATACATTTCAGGAGAGACCTTGCGAAGTATCCAGGACCCGGAAGAATACCTGGTGATAAGTACTTGGCAGACAGCCGAAAATTGGAATGAATGGTATAATAGCCTGGAGCGAAAGCAACTCCAGGAACAAATAGATTCCCTGCTGAAAGAACCTACTGAATATAGAGTTTACACAGTAGGTTAACTCCGGATTTATAATCAACCTGAACCATCAGGTGCTCTTGCTTGACAATTGTTGGAAATCTAAGTAGGTTATAATAACATTTTCAATAAAATTATTCTCACGGACATATTATGAATTCCAACTCCCAGGCAATTAGAGAGATCAAGGACAATTTGGGCCGCGGTAAATCCTACTTGAATAAGCAGGAACCACTAAAAGGAATTTCATCTATTTGCGAAGCCCTGAAACTTTACATGCAAAACAAGTTGTTCGGCAAGGACAAGATAGAAATAGAGTATCTTATTGTAGAAGTAGTCCAAATAATTTGCCAAATTCAAATACTGCAATCATATATTCCGTCTGATTTTGAATACACAAGAGGGCAGGAAAAAAAACTTTACAATGATCTGGTGGGAATAATTCGCTGCGTAGCTGAAAACTTGCAAAAGGAGTCCTCTGAAAATCAGGAACAAGACCTTGAAGTCCAAAAGAACAAGTTGCTGGAAAAGATGCAATCCCAGCTCATGTCCGGCAAAAAGATGCACGCTTCTTCCCACGCCAAGAAGCTTCTCGAAGAGTACGGTGATACAGCCGACATGTACTCTCACATAGCAAACACTTACTATCAAGCCAACATGTACAGGGAAGCCTTGACCTATATAAAAAAGGCATTGAACAAGGATCCCAACAATATCAAGTCCTACAGAACAGCAATAAATTCACTGCGGAAACTAAAGGAATACGAAAAAGCTGAGAATATCTTTCAACAGGCCTTAAAAAAATTTGGTGAACATCCGAATATTTATATGAACATGGCCCGTATGTACTGGGAGTGGGAAAAACCGGAGGAAGCACAAAGCACTGCAGAAAAAGCGGTTGCCCTGGATCCTGATAATCAGGAAGTCCAGCAAGTACTCTCCGAGATAAAACAATGGAGAGAATCCAAGTCCCAAAAAGATTGAAAAGGTAGAATGAAACCCCTATATATTCAAGTGGATACAAAAACAACCCAAGAAAGAATAGACAGTGCTTTACAAATCCTATCATCGTGTGAAGTCTGCCCCAGAACCTGCAGAGTAAATACTGGCGAAACAGGCTGTTGCAAAACTGCCAGATACGCCCACTTGGCCTCCTACCACTTACACTTCGGAGAAAAGCCCCAACTCACTCCTTTGGAAATCATCTAGGATAGCTTATGAAAAATACCAATACAGAGAAAAAAATGTATCTGGTAATGGTGGGCCTGCCAGCGAGGGGCAAATCCACTATAGCTACCAGGCTCAAGCAGAACCTGCTACAGGACGGTATCAAGGTGGAGATATTCAACAACGGTGATCTGCGCAGGAAAATAATAAAGGAAAATTCCTCCTACCCTGAATTTTACGATCCCAATAACAAGGCAGCTTACGAACAAAGAGAACGTATAGCCAGGATCAATATAAACAATGCCATGGAATACAACGGCAATGTAGCCATTCTGGATGCTACTCACGCCAGTAAAAAAAGGAGGGAATTGGTAATAGACAAGCTCTCGGACAGTCCCTTGTTATTTCTAGAGTGCATAAACCCGGATTCTGAAATTCTGGAAGCTAGCATCCTGAAAAAGACAAAACAATCGGAATTCAGTGAGTTAACAAAGCAGGAAGCCATAAAGAGCTTCAAGGACCGGATTTCCTATTACGAATACATTTATTCCCCTTTTTCCGAAGAAAGGAATTATATTAGCTTCGACTCTTTGAACAATCAAATACTGGAGACCCGTATTACTGACGATATACCCTATTTCGAACAAATAAGGGACATACTGGTAACAGATGCAATTCCCAATTTATTTTTGGTCAGACACGGAGAGAGTTACGACAATATAGAAAGCAGGATCGGTGGGGATGCCAGACTTACAGAGAAAGGATGGCAACAGGCCAAACAAATTGGGAGACATTTTCAAGATATCCAAATCCCCTATATATTTTGCAGTGAAAAACAAAGGACACTGGAAACCGCGGAACCCGTACAAGAAAAGCAGCAAGACAAATGCTCGATAATATCGCTACAGGAATTCAACGAGATCAATGCAGGCATCTGTGAGGGCCTGACATATTCCGAGATCAAGGGAAAGCTGCCGGAAGTGTATTACACTAGGATGAGGGACAAATACAATTACATCTATCCCCGGGGAGAAGGTTATGTCACCATGGGGAATCGTATAGACAAGGGATTGAAAAAAGCCCTGTTTTTAAGCGGCCACTCTCCGAACATCATGATTATAGCACACAGGGCCACTAACAGGATGATCCTGGCACATTTCCTCTATCGCAGGATCGAAGACGTACCCTACATCTTTGTCCCCCAGGACAGATACTACCATATAATCTCTACACAACAGAAAAAGATGTTCGAACTGAAAAATTTCTTCAAGTAATCAAATCCAGTCCGGATCAAGGCAGTTTTTGGTGTTTCTCCAGATATAGCAAAAACTTGGTTGTTCCTGGATTTCACGGAGCATAAAATCGCTAACAGCAAGCTTTTGGCAGTTATTTGTCTGACAGCATTTCTTGTGCTGCATGGACCACATTTTCCACCGAAAAACCCATATATTCAAACAAATCCCCTTTTGGAGCCGATGAACCGAAACGATCCAGCCCGATCACCTTGCCTCTTGCACCTACATACTTGTACCACAGTCCAGAAGCACCAGCTTCCACCGCCAGCCTGTTTTCAACTTCCCCTGGCAGGACATGGGACCTGTATTCAGGACTTTGGGAATCAAAAACCTCGGTACATGGCATGGAAACAACCCTTACCCCGTATCCTTTTTGTTGCAATTCCTTTTCCGCACGCACTACCAATCCCACTTCCGCACCAGTGGCCAGGAGTATAACGTCAGGGGAATCTTCCGAATCCCTTAAGATATAACCGCCTTTCTCTATACCCTTGATTTCCTCCTCTGACCTAGTCTGAAATTGCACATTCTGTCTTGAAAGCGCAAGGACCGTGGGATGGTTCCTGTTTTGGATCGCCCTTTTCCAGGCCACTGCACACTCCACTGAATCACAGGGCCTCCATACTTCCATGTTCGGGATCAGCCTTAGAGAAGACAACTGTTCTATGGGCTGATGGGTGGGACCGTCCTCTCCCACTCCTATGGAATCGTGGGTAAAAACGTAAATACACCCCAGCTCCATCAATGCGGACATACGCAATGCATTCCTGGCATAATCCGAAAAGATCAGAAAAGTTCCTCCATAGGGAATAAATCCACTGTGCAGTTCAATGCCGTTCATTATAGCCGCCATGGCGAATTCCCTTACCCCGTAGTAAATGTAGTTTCCTCCGCAACTATCCGGAGTCAGGGGCAGGGAATCGGACCACAAGGTCTTGTTCGATCCGCTCAAGTCTGCGGAACCTCCTATCAATTCCGGGAGATCGTTAGCGGTCTTGTCCAGCACCTTTTTGGAGATTTTCCTGGTAGCGGAGGAACTCTCTTCAGCCTGCATCTGTTTAATCACTTCATCTGAAACTTGGCAAATATCCCGCGGCAGCTTCCCGGAAACCCTCCTTTTGAACTCCGCAGCCAATTCTGGATATTCAGCTTCGTATCCCCTGAACATCTCTTCCCACTGTTGTTGGATATCAGCACCATTTGTCCTGGCGTCCCAGGCACTGTATATCTCTTGCGGTATTTCAAAAGGGGGATGATCCCAGTTCAAATTCTCCCTTACCGCTGCAATCTCCTCTTCACCCAAAGGAGCCCCGTGGGACTCGTGGCTTCCCTCGAATTTCAAAGACCCATAAGCGATCTTGGTTCTGCAGCAAATCAGACTGGGTCTATCCCGGACTTCCCTGGCACGTTGAATTGCGTCCCGCACTTCTTCCGCGTCATGACCATTTACATCCTTGATTACATGCCAGTCATAACTTTCGAAACGCGCAGTCGTGTCCTCTGTAAACCAGCCTTCAACACAGCCATCTATGGAAATACTGTTAGCATCGTACAAGACTATCAGCTTACCCAGTTTCAATGTACCGGCCAAGGACGCAGCCTCGTGGGAAATCCCCTCCATCAGGCAGCCGTCTCCCACAAATGCATACGTATGGTGATCCACGATCTTGTATTTATCCTTATTGAACTTCTCGGCAAGAATTTTTTCCGCTACTGCCATTCCCACTGCATTGGCAAAGCCCTGCCCCAGAGGGCCGGTGGTAGTCTCTACTCCGGGTGTTACATGAACTTCCGGATGTCCGGGTGTCCTGGAATGTAATTGCCTGAAGCCCTTAAGGTCCTCCACGGTCAATCCATAACCGGTCAAATGGAGCAATGAGTACAAAAGCATGGAGGCATGCCCGTTGGAGAGTACGAATCTGTCCCTGTCAGGCCAATTGGGATCCGAAGGATTGTGTTTCAAAAAATCGTTCCAAAGGGTTTCGGCCATATCTGCCATCCCCATAGGCGCACCCGGATGCCCGGAACCAGCCCGCTCTATGGCGTCGATACTCAAAAAACGAATTGCATTTGCTAATTCACTTCGGGAAGGCATTTTTCCTCCTAGCTTGACAGTTAAAGTTTCTGTAACTTCTCAATTAACTCTTTAGCCCTTGACGAAGAATACAAATCAAGAATAGTATCAGTTGCTCGATTGAAAGAACTCTTTTCAATTTCCGGATTACTTTTTCCTGTACTTCTTCTGGATAAAAGTAGTTTCGCTCTAAGTCAACTTTTTTTATTACAAGCAAATTCCCGGATTAATCACGGAGATAGCTTTTGCATCTCCAAGCCGTTTGGGAGATTTTGCCAGAGATAGTCTAGTGTCTTGTCATACTTTAAATGTCGGTCAGAATAAGCACGTTAATTGCAATTCTGTCATCCCGGACCCCGTATCGGAGTACGGGGCAAGCTTTGAT
>Ga0207714_1002709_pt1 | contig 10478 bp, 9 predicted proteins | sample PonA232FremontCA_2_FD_187270 | JGI IMG/M metagenome (GOLD analysis project Ga0207714, IMG submission 187270) | Marine sediment microbial community from Fremont, CA, USA - Pond A23 Sediment 2 (SPAdes) | ecosystem: Environmental > Aquatic > Marine > Unclassified | place: USA: Fremont, California... | reverse complement strand
GTGACATGATCACCTCGGGACTGTGCATGTACGCCTGGATGGTCGCGGCGACGGCGGCGTAGCTGTTTATCTCCTCACGAACGAGATAGGCGAGCAGCAGCTCCCGTTCGCGCCACTCGCGTTCGAACTCGGCCTGTGTCCAGCCGTTGTCGACCCGGACCGTCTCCATCAGGTCTGTCATCCCGCGGGTCCGGGCACGGATCTCGTCACTGACACTGTCCCAGCCGTACGTCCGCTCGACGACGAACTCGTCGGCACCGGCGTCGTACTCGTCTATCTCGACGAGACTCGTCGCCCGACGGACACGCTGACCGTCGACCTTCGTCGTGGTCTGTGTGGCGACGATATCGACGGCGCTGAACATCGACCGCGCGACGTTGATCGGGTCCTCGGTGAACCGCCGGATCACCTCCTCCGGGGAGTTCGCGTGGAACGTCGTGCAGACGGTGTGGCCAGTGTTCATCGCCTGGAACAGCGTCCGCCCCTCCTCGCCGCGGACTTCCCCCATTACTATGTAGTCGGGCCGCTTGCGGAGCGCGTCCTCGAGCAGGTCGAACTCGTCGATGGCACTGCCGTCGTCGGTCTTGAACGACTCCCGGGTGGTCGTCGGCACCCAGTTGCGCTGGGGCATCAACAGCTCCCGGGTGTCCTCGATGGAGACGAGTTTCGTGTCCGAGGGAACAAACAGAGAGAGCGCGTTCAGCGTCGTTGTCTTGCCCGAGGCGGTCCCGCCGGCGACAATCAGGCTCCGCCCGCTCTCGAGAGCCAGCCAGAGATACACCATCTCCTCCAGCGAGTAGGTCTCCCAGGCCACCAGGTCGACCGGTGTGAACGGTATCTCGCGGAACTGCCGGATTGTGAAGTTGGTGCCGCGGTCACTGACCTCCCGGCCGAGTGTCAACTGGGCGCGGGAGCCGTCGGCCAGGGTGGCGTCGACGTTTGGCTGGCGCTTGCTGATACCCTTGCGGGCACGCTGGGCGAGTTTGACCGCGAAGTCGTCGAGTGCGTCCTCGCCAAACGAGACGTTCGTCAGCAGCTGTCCGTAGCTGCTGTGGTAGACAAACACCGGCTCGCCGTAGCCGTCACAGGAGATATCCTCGACGTTGATGTCGTGTTTCAGCCCGTCGATGCGGTCGTAGCGGATGAAATCCCGCACCAGGTAGTAGACGAGTTTCTCGACCTGCTCGTCCGAGAGTGACCGCCGCTCGCCGGTCTCGGGGTCGCGGTCGACCGGAACCGGGTCGACAGCGCTCTCGCCGCGGGCCTGTCTGGCCGCACGCCTGCGCAGCGCCGAGACGACCCACTCCTTTACCCGGTCTCCGAGGCCGTCACCCCCGGGTCCAAACTCGTTTCCCGACAGCAGGTTGTACCGCTGTAGCAACCGGATTGTCTCCTTTCGGACCACCTCGGCACGGTCGGCCGGGGACGCCTCCGTCGAGACGGTCTCGTAGTCGATGCTGAGCTTGAGTTTGTCGCCGAGAAACTCCCGGAGTGCCCGCTCGGTCCCGTCCAGCGACGGTTCGACCAGAAAGTAACGGTACTCCTGCTGGGCTGTGTGCCGGTAGACGACGACGAACCCGAACGGCTCGTTTACCCAGTACCGTTCGAGCTCCTGTAGGTGTGGTTTCTCCTCGTTTGGCACCGCCGCCTCTAGGTCCGCGTGACCCGCGAGCGTCTGGGTGCCGTCCGGAAGGGTGAAAAACGCCCGTTCGTCAACCCCCTCGGGAACCTCCAGCCGACTCTGTGGTAACGTGTCCGGTCCAGACATTATCTCCTTAGCTGAACGTATTATCCTGTTGATTCGTGATAGAACATAAAAGTTCGTGCCTGCTGGAACGTCGGTCGGCTGGACTGAAGACAGAAGTACCGCGACACGAACCCTCGTGTATGTACGATACGATTCTGGTCGCAGTCGACAGCAGCGAGGAGTCACAGGCGGCGCTCGAACACGCGGTAGACCTCGCGGCCGCCGTCGGGGCCACGGTTCAGGCGGTCACGGTCCTGGAACGACGGGGGAACCCGATGCAGTTCGGGCTCAACGAGGTAGACGCACTCGGCGACGCGGCCCGGGACCTGCTCGGGGAGTTACAGGCGGTACACGACGGCCAGGAGATCGAGGTCGAGACGGCAGTCCGCCGGGGCAAGCCAGCACGAACCCTGCTCGAGTACGCCGATTCTGTCGGTGCCGACCTCGTGGTTGCCGGGCAGCGAGGGGCCGGTGGTATCACCGGGGCACTACTGGGGTCGACAACAGACCGCCTCGCACGCCTCGCCGACCGCCCGCTGGTGGTCGTTCCGGCGGCCGACCGCGGATGACTCACGAGACCGGGCCGGCAGGCGGGTCGTGCTGGGTAGCCAGACGGGCGCGGCCTGGCACGGCCGACAGTATCAGAACAACTAAGCCTGCGTCCCTGCCAGGCTAAGGCGATGGAGTTCAGTCCCGACCCGTCGCACTCACCCGTCGAGTCGACCGCGACCCGGAGCGCGGAGGCGTACGGACCGGCGTGCTGGCGCGAGACGGAAGAACCCGGGGAGTTCTGTGATACCCCGGTGTACACAGACCGCCACGGGTGTGATTACGTGACGGTGTGTACCCTCGAGCGGTGGTGCCAGGAGATCACCTTGACCCGACCTGGGCCCGTGACACAGCAGACGGCGTACGACCGTACCAGCCGGAAACCCGGCCTCTCTCGCTCGCACTGATGAGGGTCCGTGTCCAGCCAGATACCGACGAGGTGGCCGCCCGTGCCATCGCACAGGCGCTCACCCGAGAGTTTGGCGAGGCGGTCGAGGTGTTCGGCCGAAACGGAACAGAACGGCTCGCGTCGGCGATCGAGGGGTCAGCGACAGAAGCCGGAGAAACCAACAGCCGGGACGACGACCTCGGCCCGACCGAGCGCGAGGAGCGACTGCGCGAGGAGATACGCGACATCGAGCAGGGTGGACCGGAGAAGTACGTCGAGCGTCTGGCCGAGCAGGGTAAACTGTTCGTGCGTGACCGTCTGGAGCTGTGGTTCGAGAACGGCCTCGGGTTCGAGGACGGTCGGTTCGCCGAGTTCGACGCTGACGACCGGCTCCCGGCAGACGGGCTGTTGACCGGTGGCGCGACCTTCGAGGGGCGGTCGGTGCACGTCATGGCAAACGACTTTTCGGTAAAGGCCGGTTCGATGGCCGAGAAGGGGGTCGAGAAGTTCCTCCGGATGCAACACCGAGCCCTCGACACGGGCAAGCCGGTGCTGTACCTGATGGACTCCTCCGGGGGGCGTATCGACCAGCAGACCGGTTTCTTTGCCAACCGGGAAGGGATCGGGAAGTACTACTACAATCACTCGATGCTGTCGGGGCGGGTTCCGCAGATCTGTGTGCTCTACGGCCCCTGTATCGCCGGCGCGGCGTACACCCCGGTGTTTGCAGACTTCACGGTCATGGTCCAGGACGTCAGCGCGATGGCGATCGCCTCGCCGCGGATGGTGCAGATGGTCACCGGCGAGGATATCGACATGCAGGAACTCGGCGGGGCGACGGTCCACACGGAGGAGTCAGGCAGCGCGGACCTCGTCGCCGAGGACGAACAGCACGCCCGCGAGCTGGTGGCACAGCTCATATCCTATCTCCCACAGAACTGTGACGAGGAGCCACCACAGACCGCCGGAACGGCCCCCACTCACCCGCCGGCGGGGATCGACGCGGTCATTCCACAGGAGCCGGACCGGGGGTACGATATGACGCGGCTGGTCGAGCGGGTGGTCGACGCCGACTCGATGCTGGAGCTCCGCCCGGAGTTCGGGAGCGAGATCATCACCGCCTTTGCACGGATCGACGGGCGGCCGGTCGCCATCGTGGCGAACCAGCCCGCACAGCGGGCGGGCGCTATCTTTCCGGACGCTGCAGAAAAGGCCGCACAGTTCATCTGGACGGCAGACGCCTACAACATCCCGTTGCTGTACCTGTGTGACACCCCGGGGTTCATGGCCGGTTCACAGGTCGAGAGAGACGGTATTCTGGAGAAAGGAAAGAAGATGATATACGCCACCTCCTCGGCGACGGTGCCAAAGCAGTGTGTGGTGGTCCGGAAAGCCTACGGTGCAGGTATCTACGCGATGTCCGGCCCGGCCTACGGGCCGGAGTCGACACTCGCACTCCCCTCAGGCGAGATAGCCATCATGGGTCCCGAGGCGGCAATAAACGCCGTCTACGCGAACCGGCTCGCGGACATCGACGACCCCGAGGAGCGTGCCGAGCGCGAGGCCGAACTCCGGGCGGAGTACCGCGAGGACATCGACGTAAAGCGGATGGCGAGTGAGGTGGTCATCGACGAGATTGTGCCGCCGAGCAGCCTCCGGGAGGAGCTGGCCGCCCGCTTCGAGTTCTACGAGGGGGTTCAAAAAGAGCTCCCGGAGAAGAAACACGGGACCGTCCTCTGAGCCGCGGGCGACGACTCGACGATTCCTCGGAAGTTTAGTGCCGGAGGGCCCTACGGTGGACGATGAGTATCCAGCAGGAGTTCGATCAGTGGGCGCAGGCGGGCAAAGACCGGGGGATGGAGGAGCGTCACTGGCACACGGCGCGACACGCCCTCGCGCGGATGCCGGTCGAGGCCGGCGAGACGGTGCTCGACCTGGGAACCGGCTCCGGGTACGCGCTCCGGGCACTCCGGGAGACCCGCGATATCGGGCCGAGCGTCGGGCTCGACGGCTCACTGGCGATGGCGGGTAACGCGAGCGGGTACACCGACGACCCGACGCTCGGTTTTGTCGGCGGGGACTTTCACGACCTGCCGTTCCCCGACGAGGCTGTCGACCACGTCTGGAGTATGGAGGCGTTCTACTACGCACAGCAACCGGCGGCGGTCCTGCAGGAGATACGGCGTGTGCTCCGCCCCGGTGGCACGTTCTTCTGTGCGGTGAACTTCTTCGAGGAGTCCACCCACACCCACGGCTGGCAGGCGAACATCGACGTGGAGATGCAGCTCTGGAGCCGCGAGCGGTACCGCGAGGCGTTTCGAGCGGCCGGCCTGCACGTCGCCACACAGGACAGCATCCCAGACCGGGAGACAGAGATACCCCCGGCCGAGGCGTTTCCAACGGAGAACTGGGAGAGCAGGGAGGCGATGACCGAGCGGTACCGTGTCCACGGGACACTCCTGACCGTCGGTGTCGCACCCTGAGCCCGGGCGAGCAGGTGAGCCGTCAGCCGACGACAGTCGTCGAAACGGTCAGGAATATCACCACCCGAACACGTCGACGACGTTCGTCACAGTCGGGATGGTGGTGCCGGCCCCCTGCCCCCGGCAGTGCGGTGTCGGCCCGCCGGGAGACTGGTGAGCCTGTGTCGAGGAGACAGCCCTTATTGTGCCACAGCCCCGCAGGTGAACTGATGACATCCCGAACGATGGTCCTCGGGTTCGCGGTGCTGCTCGTGGGTGTCGCTGCCGTCCCGGCCGCAGCTGCTCAGCCGACGGCCGACACACACACCACCGCAACAACACAGGGCGTCACCGCCGTACAGTCAGCCGTCGAGGGATGTGCGGCGACGCCGCCCGCCGACTACGCAGACCCCGGCGCTGACAGTTCGTCGGTTGTCGGTTGGGTCGAGGGGTACTGGTACAACGAACCGGTCGACATCGTGTTCGACGACGGGCTGAACGAGACGGAGCTCCGCACGCTCAGTGCCCGAACGGCCGCCCGGTTTGAGGCACTGCGCTGTCTCACGGTGCAGGACGGGCTGCCTCCGGTCGAGGTTATCGACCGCGAGGAGTTTGCAGACGACCGGAGTCAGCGGGCGGCGTCGGTCGGTGAGGAGACCCGACTCGTCCAGAACGCCCGCTTCGAAACAACGCTGACGATCAACAGCGAGACCGACTCGGTCGACGTGGAACAGAACGACACTGCTCAGCGTGTCGGCGGCTTCTACGACTACATCTCCGAGGAGATTGTGGTTATCACGGACGACACGTCGTCACTACCTGTCGACGAGGCGGTGCTGGCAGAGGAACTCGGCCACGCCATCCAAGACCAGCAGTTCGACATCGCGCGCTACGACCGGACCACCGTCGACCGGGACAAGGGGATTCTCGGTCTCATCGAGGGCGATGTCGGGTTCGTGATCGACCAGTACACCGAGAACTGTGACACCGACGTGTGGAACGGGGGGTGTTTCATCGAGGAGTCCGGGGGAGAGGGGGGTGGTGCACCGGCCAACTGGGGCCTGTACTTCGAGCAGTTCCAGCCGTACAGTGACGGCCCCTCCTTCGTGCAGGGGATAAAACAGGAGGGTGGCTGGGAGGCGGTGAACGCCCTGTACGAGGAGCCGCCGACGACCGCACTGCACACGACATACCCCGATACATACAACGAGATACAGCCCCGGAACCTCGACGTGCCGGACCGGAGCACGGGGGCGTGGGAGCGGGTCTCCGCGACCCCCGAGACGCTCGGTATCAGCACCATCGCGGGGATGTTCGCGGCACCCGGGGCGGAGCAGGACACAGAGGGTGAGGTCATCGGTTACCGCGCGATGCTCAACCTCGAACCCGACGGGGGCCTCAACCGGTTCGACCCCCACGACTACAGCCATCCAGAGACGGAGGGCTGGCGGGGCGACGAGCTGTACACCTACCGCAACGGGGACGAGACGGCGACCGTCTGGGCGACCACCTGGGCCTCCCCCGAGGCCGCCCAGCCGTTTCTCAGTGGGTACCGGAGCCTGATCGACACCCGCGGCGGTGAGCGTGTCGACGGCACCGAGAACACGTACAGCTTCGACGAGGACACCGACTACGATATGGTGCTCTCGCTGGTGCCCGACGGCGACCGGGTCACGGTTGTCACCGCACCGACGGTCGACGCACTGTCTGCCGTCGACCAGACACTCGACCCGTTCGCGGCTGCAAACGGGACCGACCCGGGTGCCGGCAACAACACCGACGGCACAGGTGAGAGTAACGAAACCGACAACCGGACCGACGAGACCGACGACACAACCGTGGACGACCAGGTGAACCAGACCGACAGCCCGAACAACGACACCAGGCCCGCAGACGACACCAGACCCGCAGACGACACCGGACCCGGGTTCGGTGTGGGGCTCGCCGGTGTGGTTGTCCTGCTGACCGCCGCACTGCTTGCTGGCCGCCGGGCACGGAACGGCTGACCGTGGCGTTCGGCGGGGTTCCATCGGACTGGCGTGTCTGGAGCGACTCGACGAACGCACCGGTCGGTAGCGTCCCGCGGCCATCGGGCGGGTCACCCGGAACCGGAGTGAGACCGACGGGTCGACGCGCTCACCGTCGCCGCGGTCCTCTCGGACCGTCGGGAAACGCGGAGCGGTACAGGTCGCGGTAGGCCCGGACCTTGCGGTACAGTAGGGCGAGCCAGAACCCGTCGTAGAGAACGATGAACCCGAACAGCAAGACCGGTGAGACAAACTCCGGCAACACACTCACCGTCGAGTTGTAGACGGCGTGAATAAACGCGGCGACGAGCAGACCCTTTACCACGATCGGACCGCGGTTCTCGGGGTTGAATCTCGCCAACCCGAGGTAGAACCCCGCCCACGCGGAGAAGATAACGTGGCCGGGGCCGACAAAGAGCCGCTGTGTGGCGACCGACGTGGCCGCCTCGGTCGCACCGATGCCCGCGGTGCCGTCTGCCTCCAGATAGACGCCCACGATGTAGGTCAGGTTCTCGATAGCGGCGAACCCGAGGCCAGCGACCGCGCCGTAGACCACCCCATCGACAACAGTCTGGAAGGCATCACCCCGGACAGCGTACACCCGGATGGCGAGCCACTTGACGAACTCCTCGACGGGCCCGACGACCAAAAAAAAGAACGCGACGAGTCCGAGAGCACCGAGTGCTCCGAACACCGGCGCGAGGACCGTGTTCACGACACCGGCGAACCCCGCGAACAGCAGCGAGAGCAGGAACGTCACCGACAGGGTGACGAGCGGTTCGCGTCTGGTCGGGTCGCCGTACCAGAGATAGCCCGCCACGGCGAGGGCAGGCAGAATAGACGACACCGCCAGCACACCGAGAAACGGCTCCTGGAGAACGATGAGCGTCACCACACCCCCTTGCAGGAGAAAGAGGAGCAACGCGACCGCGACCAGCCCGACGGTGCGACCGGCCCGGAGGGCGTTGGTCACCGCGACCGCGAGCGAATCGAGTCTCGTTCGGACCTCCCAGGTGGCGATATCGTAGAGGTCGACCTCCCCGGCGAACGTCGTCCTGACCGGGTCACCGTCGAGCGTCGCCGGGTCGACCGCCGGGGACCGACTGTGGAGACGCCGCCGGGGCAATCGCCCACCTCGTGGTCCTCGTCGGTGTCGCCCACTCTCCTCCGGCCGTCGTCGCGGGCCCTGCTGGCGTCGCTGTGGCCGGTCTGTGGGCCCCTGCAGCCTGTCGGGTGAGTGTCGCCGGTCTGTCTCTGCGGGTTCACTCCTCGGCTCGTCGCTGTCGCGGTCGCTCTCGTTCATTAGCTACCCGCGTGTTCGGGGCTGTCGACTCGTTGCCGGTCGCCACGGTTTCCGGAACGCCCTCCCGGTCACTGGTCGTCTCCGTCGCTCTCCGGGTCGTCGACCGCGTTCGCACGGCGTTGTCGCGTCAGTTCGCGGGCCCGCTCGAGAACGGCCTCTGTCTCCGCGGTCGACTCCCCGTCGGCAATCTCCGGAAACGGGCTCTCCTCGTCTGCAGGTTCGGCCACCCCGTCCGTGTCGGGCTCGCCGTGGGCGTGACCGCCCTCGCGGTAGTCGTGTGCCGGCTCCGTCGTGTCCTCGAACACTGTCTGGTACTCCACGTGGTCGGCGTGCTCGCGCACCCGTTCTGCGAGGCCCGACTCGCCGGTCTGCTCCCAGTCGGGAACACGCTCGTCGAGCCAGCTCTCGTGGTCGCCGCCACGCACGAGTGCGGTGAACGCCAGGTGGTTCGCGAGGTGTACGTCGTCTGCCTGCGGGTCCGCACAGACCGGACACCGGTATCCCATACCCGTATGTTGTGCTCCCGGAGATTTAGGCGTTTGCAGGTAGCTGTCGTTGGACATCACAAGAGCCATGACCGGGGGCTGTGAGAGTACGACTGATGGGTCGTCTCCGACAGTTCGCGGAGCGCTGCTACGAGCGGTTGTTGCTCGCAGAACTCTCGGAGACACCGTCGCACGTGGCCGTTATCCAGGACGGTAACCGCCGGTACGCTGCGAGCCGCGGCGACGACCCGGCAGACGGCCACCGCGCCGGGGCCGAGACCACCCAGCGACTGCTTCGCTGGTGTGACGAACTCGGTATCGAGGAGGTCACACTGTACGCGTTCTCGACAGAGAACTTCGCGCGCCCACCGGACGAACGGGAGGCCATCTTCGACCTCGCGGCGGAGAAGCTCCGGGAGTTCGCCGAGAGCGAGCAGATACAGGCCGCAGGGGTTCGGATTCGGGCCATCGGTGAGACCGACCGGCTTCCCGAGCGTGTCCGGGAGGCAGTCGCGTACGCCGAGCAACAGACCGCAGACAACGACACCCACCGTCTCAACGTCGCGCTGGCGTACGGGGGACGAACCGAGCTGCTCGCGGCCGCCCGAGACATCGCCACCCGGGTCGAGGCGGGCGGTCTCGACCCAGACGATATCGACGTCGACACCGTCGAGGCGGCCCTCTACGACGGACCGACCCGAGACGTCGACCTGATCGTGCGGAGTGGGGGTGACGAGCGAACCTCGAACTTTCTCCCGTGGCACGCCGCCGGCAACGAGGCCGCCGTCTTCTTCTGTGCGCCGTACTGGCCCGCGTTCTCGAAGGTCGACCTCCTGCGGGGCATCCGGACGTACCAGGCTAGAGAGGAGTCGTGGCGCGCCAGCCGCGCCGACCGGGCGGCCGCCCTCGTCGGCGCCGTCGGGGAGACGAGCGCGGCGGAGGCCCGTGCCGTGGTGAGCCGGCTCCGGGACCGCGTCTCCGGTCGCACCGCGCGGGCGGCCGAGGAGGCGCTCCCCGAGGGCGACGGCGGCGTCGAGTCCGTTGGCGAGGGCACCGGCTGACGGTGGGCTGCGCTCACCGCACGAACAGGCCGACCGCCTCGCGAGACGACCGGCCCCGGTAGAACTCCGTGTAGCCGCACCGGATGCAGGAGACGCCTCCGAACTGCCGGTCCTCCGCGTCGAGGCGGCGCGCGCCGCCGTCGCTGCCCGTCGCTCCGTCGTCGGGAACCATGGGTGCCTCCACCGCTCCCGACCGAACTAGGGTAGCTCGCGCCTCGGCCCAACTTCCGGACGCCTCGCTCCACTCGTCTTCCGGCGTTTGGCCTAGCGGCCAAACCGCCTTTGTCGACTCTGGTAGTCGAGCAACGCCCGCAGATAGTCCCGTTTCCGGAAGTCCCGCCAGTTCACGTCGGTGAAGTAGAGCTCCGAGTAGACCGACTGCCAGATCATGAAATCGGAGAGACGCTCGGCGCCCGTCTTGATCAGCAGGTCGGGCTCTTCGGGAAAGACGAGTCG
>Ga0207714_1002708_pt1 | contig 10479 bp, 7 predicted proteins | sample PonA232FremontCA_2_FD_187270 | JGI IMG/M metagenome (GOLD analysis project Ga0207714, IMG submission 187270) | Marine sediment microbial community from Fremont, CA, USA - Pond A23 Sediment 2 (SPAdes) | ecosystem: Environmental > Aquatic > Marine > Unclassified | place: USA: Fremont, California... | reverse complement strand
CGCGTTTACCTCCCCAGACTTCCCCGGCCGGCGGTGACGCGTCGGTCGGGGCTTCTTCGGAACAGGACCAGGTCCGGCAACCCGCTGACGCGGAGGCGCGCTCGCCTGACGCTGCCGGTGAAGGACCGGATAGCCGGCAGCACCCCGAACACCAGGACGACGGCGGTCCCGGCACCGGCTGCCAGCCGTCGTCCGCGGCCGGCGATGCTGACGGTCCCCCCGAGGCGTCGCCGGCCGCCCCCGACGCCGCCGACATGACCGAGCGCCAGCGCGCTGTCCTGGACGCGATCATCGCGCTGCAGGACGCCGGCGAGCGACCGTCGACGAAGAACATCGCGTCCCGCAGCGGCGTCCAGCAGTCCGGGATCAGCTGGTATATCCGCTGGCTGGAGGAACACGGCTGGCTCCGGCGCGAGGGCACGGCCGGCGAGCGCTGGTACACGATCTTCCACCGGCCGGAAGGCGAGACGCCGCCGCGGCCGCCGCAGACGCCCGGGCCCGCGCCCGGCACACGCGGCGCCGCATGGTCCGACGAAGAGGACCGAACGCTGCGCCAGATGTGGCACGCCGGCGAGAGCGCGCACGCGATCTCGATGCGGATCGAGCGCAACGTGAAGTCCGTCTACAAGCGCGCGGAGCACCTGGGCCTGCCCGGCCGAAACCCGGGCGCGACCAAGCGCCGCCCGTACCAGCAGCCCGTGAAGTCGCAGAAGCAGCGCGAGGCCGAGAACAAGGGGCTCTGCGCGGCCTGCCAGAGCGAGCCGGCGGGTGAGGGTACCGACCTCTGCGACGGATGCAGCCAGAAGGCGCGCGCGGTGCCCGGCGTGGGCGACGGGCCGCTGCCGCACTACGACGAGCAGAAGCGCCGCGAGGCCGCTGAGGACACGCGGCGGCGACACGGTAAACGCGCGGGGTCGCGATGAGCCCGCAACTCCGCTGGTTCCAGGAACGCGACATCAAGCGGCTGCGCTCGGCGCTGCGTGGATCCGACCGGGTCGTGTACCAGCTGCCCACCGGCGGCGGTAAATGCCTTGCTGCTGGGACGCCAGTGATTATGGCAACTGGCGAGGTACGCCCCGTCGAGCGCGTCGAAGCAGGCGACAGGCTGCTTGGTCCTGATGGTCGGCCGCGTCGCGTTACCGCGACTGCGAGCGGCCAGGATCAGATGTATCGGATCACCCCGAAGCGGGGTGGGGACCCGTTCGTTTGCAACGAAAGCCATGTTCTATCGCTCCGCGTCACCGGCGGAGCAAAGTTGAGCGGCTTCCATAAGGGCCGGATCGTCAATGTTTCGGTCGGTGAGTATCTGTCCTGGTCGAAGACAGCACAGCACGTATGCAAGCTATATCGGTCAGGCCCCGTCGAGTTTCACGGGAGACGGCAGAAGCTGCCGATCCAGCCCTACGTTTTAGGTCTTTGGTTGGGTGATGGATCGCAGCACCACCCGGGGCTATGTAGCGCGGATCCAGAGCCAGTGCTGGCGTGGCGCGAAGAAGCGCAGCGCCTCGGCCTTTTCGTTCGCGACGAGCCGGCTGGCGGCATGTCGCGCTCGTTCCTGATGACCCCGCTTAAGCGTTTGAGTGGTCGAGACCACTGGAAAAATGGTGGCGGTAATCCATTCACACGTGCTTTGAGCGATCTGGGGCTGCGGACAGTCAAGCGGATCCCCAGTCGGTATCAGAGCGCTGCTATATCTGAGCGTCTGGAGCTTCTAGCGGGCCTCATCGACAGCGATGGTTACCTTCATCACAATGGCTACGAGATCATCGTCAAGAACCGTGATCTCGCTTCCGATATCTTGTTCGTCGCGCGATCGCTTGGGTTTACAGCCGATGCCAAAGCTTCTGTTAAGGGCGTATCCGGGACCGATCACAGCGCCGTATATCAGCGGGTTTCGATAACTGGCGACTGCGATCGCATTCCGGTGCGGGTTGCGCGAAAGCGCGCAGCGGCGCGTCAGCAGAAGAAGGACTGGCTGGTTACCGGGTTCGATGTCGAACCGCTGGGCGAAGGTACGTACTTCGGTTTTGAGATCGACGGACCGGACAGGCTTTTCCTGCTCGGCGACTTCACGGTGACGCATAATACAGTCCTCATGGCTTGGATGGCCCGCGCGGCCGCGGCCAAGGGTCGGCGCACCTGGTTCCTCGTCCACCGCCAGGAGCTGATCCGGCAGGCCAGCCGAACGTTCGACCTAATGGACGTCGATCACGGCCTGATCTACCGCGGCCACACGCTGACCAACGACCTGGTGCAGGTGGCCTCGGTGCAGACGCTGGTGCGTCGGCTGTCAAAGATCCGGATGCGCCCGGACCTGGTCGTCGTCGACGAGGCGCACCACGCCACCGCCGGCACCTGGCGGAAGATCCTAGACCAGTACCCGGAGGCCAAGGTCGTCGGCTTGACGGCCACACCCAGCCGGACGGACGGCAGCGGCCTCGACGACATTTTCGGCGACATGATCCAGGGCCCGACGATGTCGGAGCTGATCGGCGAGGGGTATCTGGCGCCGTACCAGCTGTTCGCGCCGCCGATCGGGATAGACACGCAGGGGATCAAGACGCAGGGCGGCGACTTCAAGAAGGGCCAGCTGGCGCAGGCGGTCGACAAGCCGACGATCACCGGCGACGCGGTCAAGCATTACCAGAAGCTGGCGCCCGGCCGACGCGCGATTGCCTTCTGCGCCAGCGTTGATCACAGCAAGCACGTTGCCGCCAGCTTCCGCAACGCCGGGATCCCGGCCGCGCACTTCGACGGCGAGACCGACGACGCGACCCGCGAGCGGCTGACGAAGCAGTTCGGCGACGGACGCATCAAGGTCCTGTGTAACGTGGATCTCGTCGGAGAAGGGCTGGATATACCCGCGTGCGATGCCGTGATTTTGCTCCGGCCGACGCAGAGCCTGACGCTTTACCTGCAGCAGGTCGGCCGGTCGATGCGCCCGTCGCCGGGCAAGGACTATGCGCTGATCCTGGATCACGCGGGCAATGCGCTACGCCACGGCCTTCCGGACGAGGACCGCGAGTGGTCGCTCGAGGGCCGGAAGAAGGGCAAGGGCAAGGCGCAGGAGCAGGGTCCGCCGGTGACGCAGTGCCCGCAGTGCTTCGCCTGCCACGGCCCGGCGCCGAAGTGCCCCAGCTGCGGTCACGTCTACGAGAGCCAGGGCCGCGAGATCGAGGAACAGGCCGGCGAGCTCGAGCAGGTGGATCCGCAGGAGCTGAAGCGCCGCCGCAAGGCCGAGCAGGCCAAGGCGGAGACGGTCGAGGATCTGACCGAGCTCGGCCGGGCCAGGGGTTACCGCAATCCCAGACGCTGGGCGGAACACGTACACGCCGCTCGGAAACGGAAATCGGAAAAGAGGGCGGCATAATGATCGGTGAAATTTTCGGTCGCCTGGAAGTATTGGACGTCGATACCGGCCGCATAAGCAGCAAGACGTATTACCGCTGCGAGTGCGAGTGCGGCGCGGTGGTCAGCGTTCGACGGGACCACCTCAGATCTGGCCGAACGCAGAGTTGCGGCTGTTATCGGCGTGAGGTGTCGATTGAACGCTTTACGGTTCATCGTGGCCAAGCGACGCGCCTTTATCGGATCTGGAAGAATATGAAGGCGCGGTGCGGCAACCCGAATGTGCCCAACTACAAGGCCTACGGGGCGCGAGGCATCCGTGTTTGCCAGGAATGGGTGGACGACTTCGAGGCCTTCCGGGATTGGGCGCTTGCTAACGGCTATCGAGAGGATCTGTCGATCGACCGTATAGATAACGATGGGCCTTATTCGCCCGACAACTGCCGGTGGGCTTCTGCCCAGCATCAGGCGGTCAACCGGTCCAGTTCGCATTTTGTGACGGTGGGCGGCGCCGATTTTTGCCTGAGCGATGCGGCTAAGCTCCTTGGCGTCAGGTACGAAACACTGCGCACCGCCTATCAGCAAGGCAAGCACGAGCAAGTCATCGATGCGGCGTTAGCCCGCCAGCGCAAGCGCGGGAGGGTTGCGGCATGACCACGCTGACCGAGACCCAATCGTCGGTACTCCGCGCGATCATCACCTGGTACGCGGATCCGAACCGGCGCGAGTTCTACCTGGCCGGCTACGCCGGAACCGGGAAGTCGACGCTGCTCGACGTGGTGATCAACGAGCTGCGCGAACGCTGCGGCGTTCGGACGGTGCGTACAGGAACCTACACGGGCAAGGCAGCGCACGTGCTGCGGAAGAAGGGTGTCGCTGGGGCGCAGACTATCCACTCGATGATCTATCGGCTGATTGAGGACGAGGAAACGGGGCAGCCGAGGTTCGAGATTGACCCTGCAGGCGCGGCCGCTGATGCCGACCTGATCGTTCTGGACGAGTGCTCGATGGTGCCGGAGGTGATGGCCGACGACCTGCGGTCCTTCGGCAAGAAGATCTTGGTCGTCGGCGACCCTGGCCAGCTACCGCCAGTGAAGGGGCAGGGGGCGTTCACAAACCGGCGCCCGGACGCTTTCCTGACAGAGATTCATCGCCAGGCGGCGGAAAGTCCGATCATCCAGCTGGCGACGCGGGCGCGCTGCGGCGACCCGATCCCGCTCGGCGACTACGGAGATGGCGTCCGCGTGGTCGGTTACAACGCCGACGCCGGGCGGTACGTCTACGACCCGCAGGCGCAGCCCATCGTCGGTCTGAACCGCGTGCGCTGGGTACTGACGCAGCGGGTGCGGTCTTGGCTAGGGTTCAAGGCACCGCTGCCGCAACCGGGCGAGCCGGTACTGTGCTGCCGGAATAACAAGCAGAATGGGATCTTCAACGGCCAACAGGGCGTGCTGAAGGCACCACTACGCGACAGTCTGGACGGGCACGGGGTGAAAGAGATCGTTGCGCAAATGGAAGACCAGGCGCGGCCAATCAGCACTCAGTGTCACCCGTACCTGTTCAACGCTCACTTCTCCGGCGATCCGAGCCCGCCGAAGCTGCCGAAGTCGATCAAGGTCGATCACTTCGATTGGGGCTACGTGCTTACCTGCCACAAAAGCCAGGGCAGCCAGTGGCCGCGGGTTACCGTGGTCGACGATAGCCAAGCCTTCCGCGACGACCGGAACCGGTGGCTCTACACGGCGATTACCCGCGCCGAGGCCGAGTTGACGTTAATTCGGAGGGCGGCATGACCACCGACGCAGCCACACGCAGCCCGCAGAAGCGCAGCGGCTACGACCGCGCGGACCTGGACTTCTACATAGAGCCGGAGTTCGTTGTCGATCTGCTGCTCGACCACGAGGCCTTCGACGGGCTGACCTGGGATCCGGCGTGCGGAAGCGGGACGATCCCGGCCACGCTCGAAGCACGTGGTCTCCGCACGCAGGCGTCGGACCTGGTCGATCGCGGCTGGCCGGGGACGGTGATCCACGACTTCCTGGGCGACGGCTGGGTCGATCCGGACCGGCTGGCCGTCGAGGTCGACAACATCGTCACCAACCCGCCGTACGGCCGCGGCGTCACCGCGCGCCGGTTCGTCGAAACGGCCCGGCAGATCGCCCGGCGCAAGGTGGCGGTTTTTGTCCGCGCCGACTTCCTCTTCAGCCAAGGCCGGCGGCAGCTGCTGTCGGAGGCCGCGCGCGTGTGGGTGCTGTCCAAGCGCCCGAGCTGCCCACCGGGCGACCCGTATCTGCGCGGCGAGATACAGGCCAAGGGTGGCTCGCACGATTACTGCTGGGTCGTCTGGGACGCCGCGCACACGGGCCGGCCGCAGATCGACTTCGTGATGCCGCAGGAGGGCGGCGGGCTATGAGCAGTCAGAAAAATAGAACAAACAGGCCAACCAAACCTAATGCCACGCCAGCTAAAAAGGCGAAGAGCGATACAGTCATATACAACCGCCAACGCTGGTCTCCAGACAATTTTAGTGGCCATTTGATAGCCCGCATGTCTGTTCGATCAGCTGCCAGCTCGAAAAATAGTGCAAGAACGCTGAAGCCGGCCGATACCAACCCAATTGAAAAGCACGCTAGTGATGCAACTGGAAACCAAAGTGGCTCAGTTGTATCCAAAGACTGTGCAAGAAATGAGAGTACAGCAACTGCTGCACCCGAATTGGCGAGAACAAGAAATCGGGAAACCCGATCTAAGGCGCTCCAGTATTGTTCGGAAATATTGCCTTCATCCTTGGGTGTATTGCTCATAATCGACGCTCCAATGCTCCGTCTTTTGAGCGCGCTTAGCCAGCGGACGCGTACATTTACGTGCTCTGCGCCGCAACCGATTCGATGGGGGCATATATGAGCGACGCCCCGTTCCTCAACCGGCTGCGCAAGGAGCTCGGCCAGACGCTGCGGCTGTTCCGCAACGAGGTCGTCGGCGCGGCTTGGACGGCGCCGCGCGACTGCGTCTTCCACGGCCCGAGCGACCGGCCGATGCGCCTGCAGGAGGGCGACGTCCTGCTGCGCAACCCGAAGCGGTTCAACAGCGGTCTCTACAAAGGGTCGAGCGACCTCGTTGGCTGGCGGCCGCTGACGATCACCGAGGATATGGTCGGCCAGCAGGTGGCGCAGTTTGTGTCGATCGAGGCGAAGGAGGGCAGTGGCCGGCTGAGCGACGCCCAGCGGCGCTGGCTGGAGACGGTGGAGCGCCAGGGCGGGTTTGCGGTCGTGGCACGGTCGGTCGAGGACGTTCGCCGGGCGCTGGAGGTGCGCCGTTGACCGACACCACGCACGGCGCCGATCCGATCAACGCGTTCGAGCAGGCGATCCGCGAGGCGGGCATGAACCCGCCGAAGGAGATCGTGCCCGACGGCGAGATCCATCGCTTCGCGCCCAATGGCAACCCGAAGGACGACGCCGGCTGGTACGTCCTGCACGCCGACGGCGAGATCCCGGCCGGCGCGTTCGGCGACTGGCGGCAGGATACGCACCACAAGTGGTCAGCCAAGGGCCGCCAGGAGATGACCCAGGCCGAGCGCGAGGCCTATCGCGAGCGTGTGGCCGAGCAGCGCCGGCAGCGCGAGGAGGAGCGCCGGCAGCGCCAGGCCCGGGCGCGCGAGCGCGCGCAGGAGATCTGGGACCGGGCGAAGCCGGCGGCGAGCGATCACCCGTACCTGCAGAAGAAGGGCGTGCCCGCGCTCAAGGGCCTGCGCCAGGACGGCGACCGGCTGGTCGTGAAGATGCACGACGGCAAGACGCTGCACGGCCTGCAGTTCATCAACCCAGAGGGCGAAAAGAAGTTCCTCCAGGACACGGCCAAGGACGGCTGCTACTGCGGCTTCGGCAAGCCCGTCGACGTGATCGTCCTCGCCGAGGGCTACGCGACCGCGGCCAGCATCCGCGAGGCGACGGAGCAGCCGGTCGCGGTCGCCTTCGACAGCGGCAACCTGCCAAAGGTCGCGCAGGCGCTGCACAAGAAGCTGCCGAACGCGCTGATCCTGATCGCCGGCGACAACGACAGCCACGGCAAGGGCCAGGCGAAGTCCGAGGAGGCGGCGAAGGCCGTCGGCGGGCAGGCGATCGTGCCGGCGGGCGAGGGCGACGATTGGAACGATGTGCACCTGCGCAATGGCCTCGAGGCCGTGCGGACGCCGTTCGACCAGGCGATCTACGGTCGCGGCCCGGACCAGGGCGACGATCGCGGCGATGTGCCGCCGCCGGCGGATCCGGCCGACTATGGGGCGCCGGTGGACGACGGCCCGGCCGGCGGGCCGCTCGACACCTTCCACGGTGCCCCGTTCCGCGTCCTCGGCTACAACCGCGACACGTTCTACTACTATCCCTACGGCGCCGGGCAGATCATCGAGCTGCCGGCCAGGAGCCATAAGAAGGAGAACCTGATCCGCCTAGCGCCGCTGCAGTGGTGGGAGCGCGAGTTCCCGACCAAGAGCGGCTGCGACTGGTCGGCGTCGACGAACGCGCTCTTCCGGGCGGCCGACGCGAAGGGGATCTTCAACCCGTCGAGCTGCCGGCGGGGCCGCGGTATCTGGTTCGACAAGGGGCACGCGGTCTTCAACCTCGGCGACCGGCTGATCGTCGACGGCGAGGAGCTCGACTTCCGCGATCTCAGCACGCGCTACGTCTACGAGGCCGGCGAGCCGCTGACGGCGGAGTTGCACAAGCCGCTCAAGGCGAGCGAGGCCGTTCAGCTGCTCGAGATCTGCCAGGACATCAAGTGGGTCCGCGGGATCTCGGCGCACCTGCTGGCCGGCTGGATCATGATCGCCCCGCTGTCGGGCGCGCTCCACTGGCGGCCGCACATCTGGATCACGGGCCCGGCGCACAGCGGCAAGTCGACGGTGATCAACGACATCGTCCGCCGCGTCCTGGGCGCGCTCGCCTTCAACTTCGAGGGTCAGAGCAGCGAGAGCGCGCTCCGCCAGCGCATGGAGTACGACGCGCTGCCGGTGGTCTTCGACGAGAGTGAGCAGAACGACGAGCACAGCCGCAAGCTGATCCAGAGCGTGATCAACCTCGCCCGGATCTCCAGCTCCGGCGGCTTCGTCTACAAGGGCACGCAGAACCAGAGCGGCGCCAAGGCCTACCTGGCCCGCAGCTGCATGTGCCTGAGCTCGGTGAATCTCACCCTCCAGCACTACCAAGACGAGACGCGCTTCACGCCGCTGTCGACGGCGAAGATCGACACGCGCGATCCGGAGCAGAAAGAGCTCAACGAGGCGCACTACCAGGAGCTGAGCCGTAAGATCGTCGAGACGCTGACACCGGAGTTCTCGAACCGGCTGTTCATGCGCGCGATCCGGCTGCTGCCGACGATCCTCAAGAACGCCGACGTCTTCGGCCAGGCGGCCGCGTCCTACCTCGGCAACCGGCGCGTGGGCGATCAGCTCGGCCCGATGCTCGCCGGCGCGTACGCGCTCGCCAAGGGCCGCGAGGTGACCTTCGACGAGGCCTACCAGTGGGTCAGCGAGAAGGACTGGAGCGAGCACACGCCCGCCGACGCGGAGCGCAACGAGGAGAAGCTGCTGAACACGATCATGCAGTACCCGACGCGCGTTCAGTCCGGCAACGGCGGCGTCCATGACCGGACGCTCGGCGAGCTCGTGGACGCGGCCCGGGACAAGGACGAGGGCGTTCCGCGCGACGTGGCTGAGAAGTCGCTCAAGCGCTTCGGCATCCGCTACCAGCGCCAGCACCTGGCGGAATCGACCGTCGAGGGAATCTACCTGTCGACCTCGCACACGATGCTGAAACGCGTGCTCAAGGACACACCATGGGGGACGAATTGGCGCGAGCCATTACTGCAGGTCGAAGGCGCCGAGAAGTCGTCGAGCGCGATCAGGTTCGGTCCAGGCGCTGTCACCCGCGCCGTCTGGATCCCCGTTACGGCCTTCGATACCAGCTAGGTCGCGAAAAACACCAGCATAACCAGATACTTGACCGTGACGCCGAGCGTTACGGCGGTTACGCGCGCGTTACGTCGTGTGTAACACCTAAGTCGCTGATATGCCTGGATTGTAACCATCGTGACGGTATCAGCGCCGTCCGACACACCCTTCTATATGTACACCTCCACACCCAGACATCCCCTCCACCCTTCCAGGGTCTTCTATCCCCTTATCCGTCCATCCCCGTACACCGTTACATCGTTACAGATATGGATATGAATAAGGATATGGGCGGGGTTCAGGGTGTAACCGGAAGCGTAACCGGGTGTAACGACCGTCACGGGGGCTGCGTCAATGCCTGAGGAGCCCCGCCAGCAGACGGTCCTGGATCGCGCACCCGCCGCCAAGGCGAACGAACCCTGGATGATCCTGCGCACAGCGCCGCGGTTCATCGACACGCTGGCCGAGATGGCCGCCGACGCTGGCGCGCGGATCTGGTGGCCTGTGTATGCCCGGCGGACGCGGGTCGGGCCGAGCAAGAAGCGCACGGTCGTCTACCGGCCAATCTTCCCTGGCTATGGCTTCGTCCCGCGCAGCCACGTCGAGCGCCTGGCGAAGATCCCGACGCATCGCTACCAGCTGCTGCGGATGCCCAATCTATGGGACGACTATGAGTGGCTGAAGCTGCCGGGATGGAAGATCGACGAGCTTGCCGAGGAGGAGCGTAGGGCGTGCAAACTCGAGGGCGAGCCGAAGCCGGTCGATCGGTTCGAGGTCGGTGACTGGGTGCAGCCGGACTGCAACCTGTTCGGGCCGATGCAGGTGCGTGGCTTCGTCGGCAAGCGGCTGCTGCTGGAGAGCGAGCAAGGCCACGAGATTCACGTCGCGGCGGACGCGGCACAAAAGGTTGCGTCGGAATGATCGCTCTGCTACATCATCGAGTGTCGGAACGGCCCGCGGTCATAGCGCGGGCGCCGGCGGAGCATCAGTTGGGCCCTACGGGGCGATGCCACTCTCCGCCACCTGCCGGGCTTAAATCGCGGAAGCCCGAGGGTGGCGCTTATTGTCGAACGAACACGAGCCCGCGCCGACGATGGCAGCGGGCTTTTTCATGCCCACTCGCTTCAAGATCGGCGGCAGACGGGGCCCCTGGGGATGTCAAAAGTAAGGGGGTGCGGCGGAAG